>Ga0307513_10007928_pt1 | contig 13663 bp, 12 predicted proteins | sample 15_EM_MG_FD_202174 | JGI IMG/M metagenome (GOLD analysis project Ga0307513, IMG submission 202174) | Populus trichocarpa ectomycorrhiza microbial communities from riparian zone in the Pacific Northwest, United States - 15_EM | ecosystem: Host-associated > Plants > Roots > Unclassified | place... | reverse complement strand
TCCAACGAATAGCTAAGGTTTGTTGACGATCCCTGGCTACAATCCCAGGGACATCATAAATAGTACCTGCTACTCCTACTTTTTCTACTTCGCATATGGGCTTTATATTCTCTATAGCGTCAACCAAAAGTTTGATTACATCGCGTTCAGTTCGAGCTGGGAGATGAAAAGTTTGATAAACAATAGCACGAACTCTCGTTCTTTTACCTTCTTTCATGCAAAAGTTGACCAACTTCTTGATCAATTGTTTTTGCTCACCATCCAAGCTCCCCATATAGCTGAGAATTTCCGAGCAATTGGAAGCCGCTTTCGATGACTCGGCCTCAGTCTGTTATGAAAAAAGAAATTCCCGGAAAGTCGTTTAGGTCCTTACCAGGCCAAGAGCCATAGTAGACGTATGGGCCCTGCCAATGGCCGAAGCCCTTCCAACGGGAAATGCTTTAAGAAGTCAATCTAAATCTTGCGAGCTCATACTCATAACTTCGCTCCTCTTTAAAAAAAAAAAATTTCCCGGGGGTTAGCGTCTTCTCTTTCTGCAAACGAGGATTTCTAGCCCCTTGTCTTGTTGTTGAAGTGAAGGAACTTAGCGTAAACCAAAGCCTTTGGAAGTGCCCCCTTCCTAGGCATTCACCCCTTATTTCTTTTATCCTATTTTGTTTTGTAGAGAAAGTGAGACCTATGGCAAAAAAAGGAAAGGCTCATCTTACACCTTCTTGATTGGCACTCGAGAAAAGGAAGAAGTCGGCTTTTCGGGGACAATCGATTTAGTAAGATGATTCATTCCCTATCGGCTCTGCGAGCGAACCCTTGAATCAAAAATCTAATGTCAACAGAGAAACTCTTTTCTTTAGCGCGCCAGCATATATATGCCTTCGAGCAAAGGAGATCTAAGACCGGTAATCCGGACGTACGACGGCCCCCATCTTATTCTGCTTCAACCGCAGGCCACAAAATCGGCTCGAACCCTAAATGCTAATTTCAAAACTAGAACAACTCCAACTACCGTAACCAGAGCCAAAGCCATGACCAATATTCAAAGCAACAAAGCCGTACCAGTCATCATTACCAAAGTCGTCACCGCTATCAAAGCTGTCATCAGTAGCAAATCCGTCAACACCGAGCCCGTAGAGTACCCTGGGAAAGACAACACCTACGCTGACGCCTCCGCCGACACCAGACTGAAGACTGCCCACTCAAGTCAGTAGTGAGCTACTTCACACGTTCCTTCGACGCGGTACAGCTCGGTCCTACTACTTGATTTATTCATACCTGACTCAACTTTACTTCGCCCTTCTCGGTCCGTGGGAAAAGACTACATCTATACTCCTCAACCAACTTGTCCAACACGAATTCAATCTCATTCCACTTTCACTCTCGATTGTCCTTTGTGGTTTAGCTACTCTCATGGAACAACTACCCCCTTACAGATCAGCCAGTCCTCCCTTGTCGGATTCTCCCGCAGGTGAACTGCTGTAAAACCGCGATGTCATCTAAGCTAAGATAAGCCCCAAAAATGGGAATTGAAAGATACAGAGAACAAGGCCCCAAAGGAAAGCACTTGACTTGACGACGCCAGTCGGAAAGGCACCGTAGTAAAGCTTAATCACAAGACATCAAACCTTGCTGCCAATCTCACATCTCCTGCAGCTTCGGCTCGAAAACAATTCTTCAAAATCATCTTCTGATCGAACTCCTGCTACTTCAACTTCGTCAGATCCCCGCCCTCAAATCGGAAAGTCCATAACCTAAAATGTTGATAACTGAAAGTGTCTAAACCAAAGAACAGGGCCAGAGGAAGTTACAAAGTCAGATGGTCAAGAAGTCTTACTACCATTGCAGCTCACCCTAGTATGAAGTGAAGAAGCAGCCATACCAGAATTGTCGTCCCTTGTTTCCCTCACTCTTAATGATAAATGGGAAAAGCGCTTTAATTGGCCTTGAGAAAGTCAGGCTTTTCCTACTTCCTATTCGCCGCGTACTACTTGAATTGAAAAGCAGGACAGCAGCGACAGCGGAAAGAGACCGGGGCCTGGACCTGGCAGGAAAACTCTCTTTCCCAGCGGCCTCTTTGCTTTCGGGACCTCCCCTAGATGTTGTTAGAAATAGAAAAAAGCATAACCCCGATTTCCCTAAGGAAGTTGGTCTCGAGATTCACAAAATTGATGAAACCCGGGATTTTTCGACATTTTGCCATTTTCCCTAAGGAGCTCGGAAAAAAGATCTCAACTTTCTATCCGCCCGGCAGCAAAAGTACATTTTTTTTCCCTTTTTCAGGGTTGGTCCTGCACAGTCTTTATGGGGATTCCACGTCCTTGTTTATCGGTCCAAGTGGAAAGAAAGCACTGGGAATCGAGCCTACTACCCTCGGTCGATGGCAAAGGGAAAGGCTTTGGGTCGGGGATTCCACGAGACCTCGGAAATAAATCACTTGAAAACCCATTATATGGCCAATAAAGCGCACCAGAACTCAAGTTGAAGAACTTTTAGGGTCCACCCCATTACAGGGATGTAACACTCTTGTTTTCAGACCCTTTTAGACGGAAATCAAGGCAGGACACCTCATCATGATCGGGAATTGAACTCGACTTTTCCACCTCTCCAACCAAGGTAGAAAAAGGACTGACCACCTCTACCTCACCATTAGGAGCTTTGACCCCGTCTCCGGGGAGAGTGGCTGGGACAAAAAGACTGTAAGTTGATTTCCTATCAAAAAACTTCTATTTCATCTGTCAAAGATGGAAGGCAGACATAGTCGCGCTGGTTGGAAAAAGCCCCCGGTTAGCGATTCTTAGGAAAGTCCTTAGGAAAGCTATTTAGCAGATGTCCGCAGTCGTTCACCACTTTTGATTCCCATATTCTCGATTGAATTGATTCGTCTGATCACTTTCTTCCCTTTTCTTCTGCTTCAAGCTGCTTTGTCTACGCTTTCTTATCACAAGAAAAAAAGATCAATGATAAAAACCCAATCTTGTATTGAAGGTTGAAAAGTCTTTCTCTTCTTCTTGAAGAGTGGAATGTCTCTTTCACTTCTTTCCTATTGCTCGGGCTAGACGGGGATTCTAAGAGCAAAGTCATTTGGCTGAGGTGAATCAATTTCCTTCTTTCTTTCTTCCTTATCTTTTTTCCCACTTGGGCCGATACGAAGAAAGTGATCTAGGCGCACAAACCTTTGCTCTTCGGTTGCGAATTCTTTAGAATCTGAAAGATCTTGGCATCATTACGGCTCTAACCCCCATCCGATGATGGGACTAAAATAAAAAAGCTTTCACATTCTTTGAGTCAGACTCGGGATTACACCTTCTCGCGTAACGACTTCTTTGAAGCTAGGCTAGGATCGGATCCAATTCTAGGAGCGATGTCAGACCAGTAGACCCAAGTTATGCCTTTGATCTAGGAGCTTCGGTTTGAACACATTGTTCTCTTGAAAGCTTATTAGGAAGCTAAGTCTTGACCTTTTATTTTCTCAATAGGAGGTGCCGTTGGACCTGCCCTTTATGCAGCAGTAGTTTCGGTTGAACTGGACATTGCTCCCGCTATTGGTAGGCTTACTCGACTAAGAATTCAAGGAATTGAACTGGCACCGTCTTTTCAGCTATGTAAAAGAGTAATTTCCACGCCACTGATGCTGGAGTTGTCGAAGCCTGGGCTGTCTACTATGGAATGAAGCTAGCATTGGAAGCTTTCTTTTACCGAATAGATGTGGAGACAGACAGTGTGGGGAGCCGTGCTCCAACAAGACCCGAGCCTAGCATTGGACACATTGTGGATGATATTTAAGCTCTAATTTCTTCTTTTGATTTTGAAGTTTCTAATTGAATGCGGATACTCATAAGAATGGTAAGAGGGTGGCACATCAATTAGCTAAACTATCCATTTCATCATCAGGGATGGGGAAAATATGGTTATAGGAGGTTCCATAATCCAATTCCTCTAATAAACTAAGGAGTCCTTCTGTGTAAAGTTAGCTAGTGTGGATTCGCGTAAAGCTGTCAAACAACTTACATTCGCGGAAACCCTGCTGGTAATAGCAACATCTAATACAAACAAACCTTATAAATTCCTATGCTTCTAGCCAGAAGGACCACCACCATTGATACATTGATAGTGGATTAAGTGGCAAACCTATACTATGCCCAAGTGCGGAGAGACTTAAGTAATGGTATCCTATTGCTAAACATCCGTCTACCTTTAAATACGAAGGCTGGTAGGGCTTGCTATCCTGACTGTGAGAGCTAGCAGGCTGACCGCTGCTTCCCACCGACTAGCAGGGCTATCTCATCTGACTGCTGCGGCTACCTTACCTGATTGATACCGTACTCTGGTCTGTGCTAGCTAACCGCCCAAACTGAGACCGTGGCCTTGCTGCTGCTTCGACCCCTGGTGCTACCCGAGACCCTTGCGTGCTTTCAAAGAGCTGACTGCGCTATCCCTGTATAGTAAGGGGTGCTTGCTTCCCTACTAGCATACCAATCAAAAGCAATCAAATCAATCGTCGGAGAAGATAATTATATTAGTTGCTGCCAACTCTGCGAAGGTATGTTTTCTTACTGATTCGTAGAAGTTTTCGTTAAGCAACTGACTCCAACTGTGTATGGAGTTTGGAGGAATATCTGTGAACCAACTTAGGGCAGCCCCTGTGAGGCTTAATGGAAACTGCTATAGAAGATAGAAGTCGTTCCTTGCAGTCTACAGGGCTTCGAAGTTCAGAATATGCTCTCTGGGGTCTCCTACCCCCCACATTGAATCGAAAAAAGTATCTTTCGTGCTTCAATCGAGAATCCTTGCTGGCAGGCTTGCGTACCGAAGCAGCTGACTTGCTTTATCATACAAGAGCTTCTTTTCTTTTTCCCCTCGTTCGCTAGCCCTATCCGCTTTGCCAAAGCTTTCACTGATAGCTATTTCGAATCCTGGCAGTCCATTAGCAGTTCTCATTCCTCCATCAACATCAAGAGCGGGCCAACTCGGTCTCACTTGGTAGGGCATGAAAGAATGATAGCCTTAAAAGATCCATAGCTCAATTGCGTGTTGGAACAACCGGCAAAGCGGGATTCCCTATTCCTTTTTTCATGTCCTACTTTCCGCGCCCAGGAAGTGGTTTCAATACCAACTCGAGTGGCCTTCTCTCTCAATCAATTTCATCCAGACCAGAATCGAATCTCTCCTTGCTGCGAAAGAAAGAATCTATGTTTGTGTTCAACCGACCGAGGGGAAGCTGCTTGCTGACTTATACTCAATTGAAGGGTCAAGTCTTAATCAAATAGTTCAGTTGTTGCGCCCTAGTAAAGTTCGAACCGTTTCCAGAGCGAAGGACTCTGATCCTGGCTTTTGAACATCAAGCTTGTGGACAGGCCTCTCTCTTCCTTCTTGCTTCACACCTGCTATTGACCCCAATTAACTTCAGAAAGCAGCCAAGCAATGGCCTTGTTATTTATAAGGGGTGCGGCTATGCCGTGTTCTCGGTGTATGCGCGAAGTGAATCTTCTATACCGTCCATAGTTGGCGGGCAATTCGTCGTTCATGCATTTGGGACCGTTGTCGCTGGAGATTGCACTTAGTGCTAGGCTTCCGCTGTCGGTCCGGCCCGGGTGATGAAACTGAACATACTTTGGTTAGTCATTCTGGTTGTATCGACTTGCGTCTGTCCCTCTGTCCCTGATCCTTTCAAGCATAGAATAAAGCGAGTGGGGATTGCCGGGTTTCAGCTGGTTTCTGTGCTCTTAGGTTCGATCTCTTCTCTTCTCTTAGCGTGCACAGTTTGCTTACATGCCGCCTTAGGCACATCTCTCTTTCTTAGTTTCACGCTGGCCTAATGAAGTCAGTCTTTTAGTAAGCGTATATAAGCAGCTGTTTAGTGTATAAGCAATTCTTTAGTGGTCGCACCGAAAGGTACGTACGGTGGAGGTTGGTTGAAGATGATGCGGCGTTCAGAACCAGTCTTGAGGTGAATGAATTAGAAAGAACGAAGAAGTAAGGAAATGAGACGCCTCTTTCGAAACGAAATGAGGTGCCTAGGTGTGGAAATAATGGATTACACAAACGGAATCAAGGTCTGGATGAGCATTTCTCTTTCTTTGTGTGGTGGTCATAATTCATCTCTATGGACTCGATTTAGTTCTCTCCCCCTAGTAAGGAGGGTCTCATTTCAAAAACAGATTCTTTTGTTTGGTCTTTTTCTCTATTTTTTTTCATGTTCTTTTCTCTTTGTATTTACAAAATCATATTGTGGCTCGGGTTGCTCCTTATGGATGAGCTTAGTCATGCTCTCGCTCCGTTCTATCCTTCGTCGGGGGGAGTTGGATCAAGTGGGCAACCACCGCTTCCTTCTCCTTCGGACCCCTTTTCTGTCCATATTCCGGTGTCGCAAGGGTATGCGTTGAGGTGGATCTTCTCAAGAAAAACCCTAAGTCTGGTTAGGCATGGGACAAAACGAAGGAAGATGGCAGAAAATCGTCTATGAGAAAGACTTAAGGTATTGTACGTCTTGTTCCAAACAAGGTCATGCAAAGTACAACTGCAAACGTCGTTCGAAAAACTCCAGTGCAACTGATGCAGCCAACAAAGAGAAGTCCAACCAGCAGCCGTCAGCTCCTAACTCTAATGCCTCTAGGAATAAATCTGCACAAGGTCAAGGAGGAAAAGCTCCCCCACGTCAAGTCTACAGGCCAACGGGCAACACCATCCAATCATCTTGTTATAATACATATAATCTTCCAAACAATACTGCGGACAATCAGCTTGAAGAGCTCCAGGCAGAATCTTTTTTCTTTTAATAAAGAAACTTCTCAGCACATACAGGTTTCTGCCGATCCTTCAACCAGTACTGCTTCTCATGATTCTCAGTTGAGGGTTGATTCTTCTCATCAGGTAATAGTAGATGCCATTGACTCATCTCTGGCTGCTAACAATTCCAATGTTGATAATTCTAGTATTCAGGCTATTATGCCTATTCTCTCTCAGCCTGATCATGAACTCATAAACAACATGGAGTCTAATATATCCCTTGTTTGACTGAAATCCAAAGATGATGCTAACGTTCCAAAGGAACAAGCTGCTCAGACTAAGGGATACTTATCGGACTCTGAACCTATGAGAGAAGCAAACACTTCTTTGCAGGAATTTGTGACCATGTGTAAGGAATTTTCTCAAGTGTTATCTACAGCTTCGATATTCAAGAACACTGCCTTAGGGGGTAGGGGGCCCAGAAAGATAAAGCTTCTGAATCCTACAAGCCAGATACATCTGTCAAAGTACAAGAATCGAACTTGAAGAGCTCCAGAAGGATTACTAGAGCGTTGGCTCGTTCTTCTCAAACTTCTTTCATTGTTAGCCATGATTAATAACCTCTTGTGGAATCTCAGAGGTATAGGCAACATCAAATCAAGAAGGAGGGTTGCCAAGCTTGTAAAGATGTATAATATCTCGTTGATTGCTATTCTTGAACCTCTTCATCATGCTAATAAGATTCAGGAATTCTCCAACAGAATTGGTTTCCCCTTTTCATTGGCAAATCAAGAGGCAGATGATAAAATATGGCTCTGTTGGAATCATGAAGTGAATGTAGTGCTTGTCGACGCGTTTGAACAGTGTATCCTCGATCGAACTAAATGCGACATTAGCTTCCTTCATTCTGATCTGGTAAGGCTTACCGTTCTTTATGCAAAGTGCTCCGGCTTCTTTGGGAAAAACAAACTTCCATTACTGTCCTAAGACATACAAGGTCCGTGGATGGTTGCGGGTTATTTTAACGCAATTTCAGATGTGTCTGAAAAAGTTGGTGGCAGACCTCCAAAGATACAAGATTTAGAGTCATTCAATGCAATGATTAATGATTGTGGCATCATTGACTGCGGTTATGAGGGCAGCAAGTATACCTGGTCGAATAACCAAGAGTGGGGGCTTTGTTCGGTCTCATTTGATCCCTTTCCTTTAGGGCCGACTTCTATTTCGATTTACTTGGCCCAGCTTCAGCGGATGTTGTACTTGGATCCGAGGTTAGGTTACTATCAATTCGGACATGGTGGGATGGGATCTTGCAAGCGAAACTCTAAATTATGATGAAACTAGAACTAGAAATTATGATTGACCGGTTCTATTATGGATTCCAGTGGGTTCCACGAGCGAGTCTGACCAGTTCTACTCGCGGTTGCACCGAGTTCCACCACCGACTCAAGACCAGTTCCAATAGATATTATGACGAGGTGATGGATCGTGCATTTGTGGTGGCCTGATAAGCCCCATCTATAACCAGTCGTCTTGAATGAGAAGACTTTACCGACTATAAAGGACAGGGGGCTAAAAGCAAATAAGAAAGATTTTAGGTACCTATTTGAAGAGCGGACCCAAGTCCATCACTTCGGGACGCAGAGTGGTACATCAAAAGGAGGATTGGCAGAATTTAATTAAACGGAGAGTCTCCTATCGAGATTCCTGTGCGTGCTCATCACCAATTGCGCTTTGGCCAAAACGAATGGAACTACTCAAAGCAAGATGAGTTCCCGTTTGAAAAATCCTTTATCTATTAGGTACGTTGCCCTTCGGGCTCTCAAAGAGGAACCATCACTCTCTTTTTGTCTGTCTAGCAGCTGCTATCCTACGGCGATAATGTGAATTTGGTACCTTATTAGAAAGAGAAAGATTTTTCTTTCCAATCAGTTCCATCCGGGTTCATGTGAGAAAAGTGCTTGAATTAATATTACCTATGATGAATGAGTGCTCGATTAGTCACCCTTACTTTACGTTGTCACCAGGCTTTTCTTCACTTCCAGAAAAGAGAAATTGAAAGAAGTAATGATGGGCCCTTTCTTTCTCTTTTGTTTCCTAACGGTTGATTGAGAAGCCATAAGGGATACATTCAATTATTAGGGCACCAAAGGGAGGCCTCCTTCTTTGTCTGTTAGAATATCTACCTTCCTAACCAGTTCTGCCACCTGTATCTGTTTCTGAGCAAGGAAAGCTTTTACTTGTGCTTCTTCCATTCTCTAAGTCCAATGGTCAACAACGAAAGTTTACTCCAACGCCCATCTGTCGTCCAGCGGAACTCCACGGGCTCACCGACCGCGAGCGATGTGGTACGTCAGCGGCAAGAACAGGAAGGTTGGGTCATGAACTAAAAGATAGGGACATAGAAAAGGCTTCCTAGAGTGATCGACCTGAGCATTAAGATAGAGGAGCCTTCCTTCAGGGGGGATACCGGAATCAACAAGATGAAACCTGCTCTAGTAAAAAACTTTAGCAATAACGTCCCGGCCTGGCGGTGATACGACATCCGAAGATGAGACAGTGTGGTCTGGTACCATGCTCTTAGTCAAGGGAAGGCTTGAAAGGGCGAAGCAAGCAACCTTACTAATAAAGGGGCCGTAGCGCGGTAGCTCAATAAACCTAGAAAACTCAGGAAGCGGGAGAGAAGAGAAGGCCTAGAGTTGCTCTCACTTGCTGTTTGCTGTTTCATGACAGATTACCTTCTATGGTTAATCTCAGAAGAAGAGGCATTTGTATGGCTCCTGTGTGTAGTCTATGTTATGCTGCAACTGATACAAGAGATCATCTCTTTGTCACCTGCAACTTTGCTGCAGATATTTGGCCCAGGTTCATTGCCTTCTTTAATTGGAACTTGCAACTGAATGGCAGCTTTCTTCACTTATCTGAGTGGTTCCTCACCTTTCAAGGCCTCTAGGCTCAGAAAATTGTGAAGAGGCTCTATCTCGAAACCGAAGATGCAGCAACCAATCCGGGAACAACCTAAACAAGAACCGCTGGTCACTTCCGGTGTAAAGATTCAATCTTCTGGGCATATCCTATCTATGGTATAGAGTATTTCTTCTCTTATTAAATTTATAGTGTTAGGGACTCCTGCTACTTTAAAAGCAAGGCTACGAACCTCATAGGTGCCCTTCCCTTACTAATGTTCAATCGAGGCAGAAAAAAATGGGAGTTCCGGTAATGAAATATCTGCCCTTATCAATCAAGGTCTATTTGTCCAATCATTCCCTTTCTCTTCCTTTCCTCAAGAGCTTATTCGTGAACAGCAGATTCGAGGGCATCTATACCTGGTCTTCTACGCTCCTCTTCCTCATCTTCGGAGATGCCCAATCGGCCCTTTAGTTCCATTTGTCAAATTCTTCCGGGCATTGGCAAGAAAGGAAAGGTAAGACGACTCCGGTAATGCAGTAAAGTCAAGCAGTAAATTCAGTAATCGACGGCACTAAACTAATGCACTAAAGCACAGCAGCGGCTGCTGGTTGAGCTGACAGGCTGAGTGAGAGCTCCTACGATAGATGATTATTAAATGCCATCTCAATTCACATCGACCCTCCTCTTCGTAGAAAAACTAGGGCAGTTCTAAGCCTTAGGGCAATCCCTTCTTCTTCAAGAGCTCCCTATTATCTAGCAGTTCCTTCTCAAGCACTTGCCATTGTCTGGCAATTTGCCTTGCCCCATTCTTCGATTATTGGCGCATCAATTCCTTGCCTTTGCTCTCATTGTTGCTTGAAGTCAAGCTTGTTCGGTCAAGTAAGTGAAATTCCCAAAATGGAAAGTAAGTAGTCATTGTCGGGACGGAAAGCTACTCTTCAACCACTTATTTAAGCGCTATGCACCTAAGCTCAGTCTTTCTGGCAGCTATCTTGCTAAACCTAGATTCTTGCTAAGGAGTTCCTTTTTCTTCTCTTCTCTCTTTATGCTCGAAATCGTACTCATTCGATATCTAATTCCATGAGTTGGGCATACCCATTCTTTAGCTCATTCTTCTCTTTCTTTGACTTTGAGGAAGATCCCGCGAATTGTCTTCTATCGACATCGTCTGCTTACTCTTCTCGTACGCTCTTCTTACCCAAAATCATTCCCAAATCGTCTGAGACTTTGTCCGCTCTCCCTCTAAATAAGTAGTTAAAAGCTTCCTTTATATCTATATCTCCGGTATCTATAGGAAAAAAAAAAGTAACCTCCAATCTCAATCTGGATATTCTTCCGCGTAAAAGTCATCATCATCATGACTAATGTCCCTCTGATCACCTGGGTAGTGTAACCACTAAGGGCCATCGTCATCACTCTCAAAATCCCCAGGCTCATCAAGCTGTACCCCCTGTCATCAGGATCATGAAGTGAATAAGTCTCTTCGCTGCGAGGGTAGGGTAGAGAAGGCGATCTACATTAGTGTCGACTGATAATGAGCCACCAGTATCAGTCGTTGGTCAAATATCGTGATTCGGGAAGGGCTGCTATCTTCTATAAGGATTATTGTATGTCCGGGTACTATAAGGATAGTAATGCGGGCTCACAACTATTAAACGTCGTCTCCCTCACCCCTTATCAATCAAGCTCGCCTCACCCCTTATCAATCAAGCTCGTCGTCGTTCTTATGAACTGAACGGAGCTCACGCCGGATTAATAGGATAGAGATTGGCACATCTGGTAGTGGTGGGTAGTTCATGATACTCCTATGCGCACCCTTGTGAGCACCCTAATCGGTTCACATCTGACCTCAGAGAGGTGACACGTTCTACGCAATTATCAGCGTGAAATGTTTATATGGATCCGATCCACAAAGGAACTACTATATGTAGTAGGTGGAGCTGCTGCTCTTGTCTTCGAGTACGTAGAAGAAGAGGAGCCGTTTTCAACAACTAATATATGGCGTATCATATAAAGTCTCTCCTTATTAACCTCCCTCTGGGGTGGTCGCCTCATTCCAATCGCCTCCACAGGGAAACATAATGTTTTGAACCCATTGAAGTAACCCTACCCTAAGCCCAGCCCACAACACAGGCTTGGCAAAAAGCACCCCCTATTCCCAGTAGCGCCGGTAGCGCCCCTATTTGTTGTATACCCCCATAGACTGTGTTTAACTTCGTTTCTTCACTTCGAAGACACGTAACACTTGGAAGGGAGTGCTTGCTTCACTTCTTGCTGGCTTGCTGGCTTAGCCAATTAATGAAATGCGAATATATAGCGCTACCCATACCCAGACAAAGAAAAGGCACTCTTCCATATTAAGCACCTTTCGGGGTGATTGCCTTTGGTGTCGAGTTTCTGGGACGGACCGATTGGTTCAATTCAAGGGTTGGTTGCCAGGAGACTAGAACTTAGTTGTTTTGACTTCCAGATACGAGACTAGAAACAGAGTTGTCGTGTCCAGGTATTTAGCTGCTTTTCATCTTCTTCTGATTCGGCTTTAGCTTCAGTTGCTCCCTCAGCGGACCTTTACTTTGAGACGAGCCCCGACTTCCATAGGGCTTGGACACCAAACAACTATTATTCGCAAAGGCGCTGGGCACGTGCAAGAGTCTAAGAGGTCGTTCAAGGCGCAGGGCAAGTTCATAAGGGCAAAAGGGGTCAGATTGAGCATTTCAAAAATGAATTTCATTGATCTGATCCGCGTTGGCATAATATCGCTTAGGTGCGCTAAGTCGTATTGTTGTTGAGCGTCAAGCTAGTGCCCACCCGACGAGAACACCCGTACGGTCTCTCTCGAAGGCCTAAAAAGTGCCTCTCTTTGGGCCGATTTAAATTTATTCTTTGGCCGCTTCCACAGCTGGGTGTTCCGAGTAGAGCAGTTACGGGCTCAGCTAAATCAGAAGCGAGTACTACTCTTTCTTTGGTGGGAAAGGCCTCACTTGAACCAGGATCAAATGATGTATCCTCACTGGCTTATTCAGAATGAATATTAATATGATGATGTTTGCAATTGAAACAACTAAAGCCTCACCAGCTTCATCTTATTGTTTATAACCCTCCGCCCCGCCCTTTATAGTCGCGACTGTTGTCATGGAAAAAGAGTGTGTTTTCTGTCAAAGAAGCATGCTTAACACAGCCTATAGCATAAAGGCATTCGAGCCGCGTCTAAACAAAATGAAGGGTAAGGGCCTGTACTCTCTCTTCTGTGGATACGCTATCCCTTCCGGCTATGGTAGGGGGGAAGGGAAGTGAGATCTACTCATTTTTTTGATATTAGATGAGCGGCCGAACTATGAGAGTTTTCTTCTGTTTTCTATTTCTAAGAGCGGTCTGATCCCTTATTTGATCAGACCGCTCCTGGTGTTAGTCATTAATGGTCGGCTTAATTAGTACCCTTTCGGTATGTGTTGCGAACACTTTCATTTTGAGCGTCTCATCTTCTCTAGAGAAGCAAAACTCGAACGGATAGAACAGATGGTCCAACTACATAACTTTTTCTTTTTCATTATTTCCATGGTCGTGCCTCGTGGCACGGCAGCACCCGTACTATTGAAATGGTTCGTCAGTAGAGATGTTCCCACAGGTGCCCCTTCTTCCAATGGTACTATAATTCCTATTCCTATCCCTTCATTCCCTCTTTTGGTCTATCTACATTCCAGGAAATTCATACGCTCCGCGGACGGAGCAAAAAGCGGAGTCTTGGTCAGAGCAAGCCGCCCTATTCTATTACCAGACATAATTGGGAGAAGCTCATCCGAAACTAGAGCTAGAAACGCCTTATTTCGTTTCGTTCCCGTTCTTCATTTCCTTCTTCTCGAATCCAAGGGGGACTTCTCATATTTAGAATCTTTCTGCGGTGTGCTCCGTTTACTATTCTTTCGTACTTTCTTCTCTTTACCACGCGATAGGTCAGCGAAGCGTGAGCGGGCGCGGAGAAGGAAACGCCAAACACTTCGGCCTAACGGGAATGAGCAACGACGAAATGACAAGA
>Ga0307513_10007927_pt1 | contig 13668 bp, 14 predicted proteins | sample 15_EM_MG_FD_202174 | JGI IMG/M metagenome (GOLD analysis project Ga0307513, IMG submission 202174) | Populus trichocarpa ectomycorrhiza microbial communities from riparian zone in the Pacific Northwest, United States - 15_EM | ecosystem: Host-associated > Plants > Roots > Unclassified | place... | reverse complement strand
TCCGCACGGCGCACCGCATCGCCTTGCTCAGTTCACCTGTGCCGTGCCCGAACACCTGAAGAAGGTGTCCACGCCGCATGTCGGCCACCCAGGCTGCTTCTCCACGGCCATTCTTCTGGCGAGCGTACCCCTGCTGTCATCCGGCATCGTCGAGCCGACGTTGTTCGTCAGCGGCGTCACCGGCAGCACGGGCTCGGGCCGCAAGCCCGTGGAGGGCACGCATCACCCGACGCGCCACAGCGATCTTTATTCGTACGGCGCGCTCGGCCACCGCCACACGCCCGAGATCACTGCTCTCGCCAAGGCGGCATCGGGCGTCGACGCGGAGTTCGCGTTCGTGCCGCACTCCGGTCCGTTCGCGCGCGGCATCCACGCCACGGTGCAGGCGCGCCTCAAATCGCCGCGCGATGCGGCATCCGCCGTGGCACTGCTGCGCGAGTACTACGCGGGCTGCCCGTTCGTGCGTGTGCTCGACAACCCGCCGCGCGTGAAAGACGTCGTGGCCAGCAACTACGCACATCTCACCGCCGTGGCCAACGGACGCACGATCGCGGTGATGAGCGTGGTCGACAATCTCAACAAGGGCGCCGCCGGCGGCGCCGTGCAATGGATGAATCGCCTGTTCAACCTGCCGGAAACCGCGGGGCTCACCGCTCCCGCGCCTGGCTGGACCTGATAAAGGCCGGATGTGAATACGACAATGAACGCTGAGCTCAAACAAAACACCTCACCCGCCGACGGTCTCGCACCGGTCTACGCGCAATATCCCATCGAAGTGGTGGGCGCCGATGGCGTCTGGCTGCATACACGCGACGGCAGAAAAGTGCTGGACCTCTACGGTGGCCACGCGGTGGCTTCGCTCGGCTACGGCCACAAAGGCTGGACGAAAGCGCTGAATTATCAGGCCGCGCAGATGAACTTCCAGACCAATGCCGTGCCGATGGAAGTCCGCGCACGCGCCGCACAGAAGCTGCTGAAGTTTTCGAAACTGCCGTTCGACAGCGTGTTCTGGATCAACTCCGGCGCCGAGGCCAACGAGAACGCCTTCAAGATGGCGTTCAAGATGCGCCCCGGCCGCACGCACGTCGCCGCCGTGGAACAGAGCTTTCACGGCCGCACTGCCGCTTGTGCATCGACCACCTGGCAGGCACCGCAAAAATGGTTCTTCCTGCCGCGTGCGCCGTTCGACGTCTCCTGGATCAAGCGTCGCGAAATCGCCGACATTGCCAATCACGTCACCGACAACACGGCGGCCGTGATCGTCGAGCCCGTGCAGGGAGTGGGTGGCGCGTTCGACATGGGCCAGGAATTCCTGGCCGCCCTCCGCAAACGATGCGACGAAACCGGCGCACTGCTGATCTTCGATGAAGTGCAATGCGGCGTCGGCCGCACGGGCCAGCCGTTTGCGGCTAACTATTACGGTGTCATGCCGGACATGATCACCACCGCCAAGGCGCTGGGCAACGGCTTCCCGGTCTCGGCGCTGCTGCTGACGCCGGCCATCACCGCCTCGCTCAAGCTCGAGAACCTGGGCACGACGTTTGGCGGCGGCCCGATGGCCTGTGCCGTGGCCGAAGCCACCATCGACGCCATCGAGAAGGAAGACCTGCTGACCAACGTGCGCCGGGTGTCGTCGTATCTCACGAAGACCTGCGCGGTGGGTCCGGTCGTGGGCTTCCAGGGCGCGGGCTTCCTTGCAGGTCTCAAGATGAACAAGCCTGCGAAGGACATTCAGAAAGCGCTGCTGTCGCGTGACATCCTCGCGGGCACCGCGGGCGATCCCTCGATCCTGCGTTTACTGCCGGCCTTCATACTCAAGGAAGAGCACATCGACCGGTTGCGGGCTGCCTTGCTGGACCTTGCATGAACAATTTTCTGGATCTGGCGGACCTTCAGCGCGAGCAGGTCATCGAGCTTCTCGAGCTCGCCGAGCGGCTGGCACAAAAGCCGGAGCCGAGTGCGCTTGCTGGAAAAATTCTCGGCCTGCTGTTCTTCAACCCCTCGCTGCGAACGCTCGCTTCCATGCAGGCAGCGATGGCGCGGCTGGGCGGCAACTCCTTCGTGATCTCCGCCGGCCAGGGGACATGGCAACTCGAGACACGGCGCGGCGCGGTCATGAATGGCGCACCTGCGGAGCATGTACGTGAAGGCGTGCCCGTATTGGCCCACTATTGTGACGCTCTGGGCATTCGGGCATTCGCCGGCGGCGCTGACCTCGAGGCGGATCTGAACGAAACCTCGTTCAAGGAAATGGTCAGTCTCGTCAACAAGCCGGTCATCAATATGGAGTCGGCGGCCAATCATCCCTGCCAGGCTCTCGCGGACTGGAAGACGCTCGACGATCTCGCCGTGCCGCGAAAGTCGCGCTTCGTTCTCTCCTGGGTCAACCATCCGCGTGCGCTGCCGCTCGCGGTGCCGGCCGCCACGGTGCACATGGCGGCCATGCGCGGCATGGACGTGGTGGTGCTGCGGCCCGAAGGGTTCGCGCTGCCACCAGCCATCATGCAAAAGGCCGCCGCTGCCGCGGCCGCCACGGGTGGCTCGGTAAGCGAGACCAACGACCGTGATGAGGCACTGACCGGCGCGCACGTGGTGTACGCCAAGGAGTGGGGCTCGACGTCCCACTATGGCAACGCCGAAATCGACGCTCGCCAGCGCACCTCGCTCGCCGACTGGTGCGTGCGTGATACCTGGTTCTCACGCGCCGCGGTGGACTGCAAGCTCATGCATTGCCTGCCGGTGCGGCGTAATGTCGCCGTCGCCGACGAGGTGCTGGATGGCCGGCGCAGCGTCGTGCAGCGCGAGGCCTATAACCGGCTCGTCGTGCAGACCGCGATATTGCACCGCCTGCTCTCGACGCCACAACACTAACTATCCTGCCTTACCCGAGAATTCACGCATGATCATGCATCGCCCCGATCCTTCAGCCGCCATCCGCAGCCTGCGCAGCGCGGCGCCTTATATCCGCATGTACAAGGGCAAGACCTTCGTCGTGAAAGCCGGCGGTGGCGTGTTCGCCGATGCCGCCGCGGTGCGTGGCCTCATCGAGCAGATCGCCATCCTTCACTACTTCGGCGTGCGCGTCGTGTTCGTGCACGGCGGCGGACCGCAGCTCACCGAAATCACCGAAGCGCTGGGTGTACCCACGCGCATGGTGCAGGGCCGCCGTGTCACCGATCAGAAAGCCATCGACGCCACGTCCATGGTGCTCAACGGCCTCATCAACACCCGTCTGCTGGCGTACTGCCGCGAGATGGACATCGACGCCGTGGGCATCAGCGGTGTCGATGCGGGACTCATCCGCGCGCACAAGCGTCCGCCGGTCAAGCTGCCCGACAGTGGCGAGGTGGTGGATTACGGTTTCGTCGGTGACATCGATGCAGTCGACACCACCGTCATCAAGAAGCTGCTCGACAACGGCCTCATGCCGGTCGTCAGCCCGCTGTCGGCCGACGACCAGGGCACGCTGCTCAACATCAATGGCGACACCGTGGCCGCGGCCATTGGCGCGGCGCTGTCGGCCGAAAAGCTCATGTTGTGCACCGGTGCGCCGGGCATCCTCGAGCGCGTCGACGATCCGTCGTCCATCATTTCGTACACCGACCTGAACGGCCTCAGGCGCCTGCGCGACGAAAAGAAGATCGTCGACGGAATGCTGCCGAAGGCCAAGGCGATCGAAGACGCCATCCGCGGTGGCGTGCGCCGGGTGCACGTGATGTCGTACAAATCGCCCGAAGGCATCCTGGCCGAAGTGTTCACCAACGAAGGCGCCGGCACGCTGATCGTCGCCGACGTAAACGCACTGTCGCCGGCCGAACAGCTGGTCGAAAAGTAGACAAAGACATGAGCCGGCTCTGGGACAAAGGCGTCGATCTCGACCAGCGGGTACTCGCGTACACCGCGGGCGACGACTACGCGCTCGACGAGCGCCTGGTCCAATACGACGTGCGCGCCTCCATCGCCCATGCCGAAATGCTCAATGCCCAGAAGCTGCTGGCCGATGCGGATCTCAAAGCGATTCGCGAGGGGCTCGTCGCCATCGGCGCCGAACACGCCGCCGGCCAGTGGAAGATCGAACTCGCCGATGAAGATGGGCAGACCGCGCTCGAGAAGCGGCTCACCGCACGAGTCGGCGCCGCCGGCGGCCGTGTGCACCTCGGCCGTTCGCGCAATGACCAGGTCCTGACCGCGGTCCGTCTCTATCTACTCGATGCGGCCGGTGAGCTGGCAGCGGCCGCCGAAGGCTGCGCGGCCGCGCTCGATGCGCTGGCGGCGCGCGAAGGCGCTATCGCGCTGCCGGGTTATACCCACATGCAGCAGGCCATGCCGAGCTCGGTGGCGCTGTGGGCGCAAGGCTTCGCGGCGGAATTGCGCGACGATGCGCAGGGTCTCGGCTCGATTGCGCGGCGCGCTTCGCGCAGCCCGCTGGGTTCGGCCGCCGGCTATGGCACCCCCGGACTGCCGCTGGATCGCGAGCTCACGCGTTCGAAGCTCGGTTTCGATTCGGTGCACTCGCCGGTGACCGCCGTGCAGCTCGCACGTGGCAAGGCCGAAGCGCAGCTGCTGTTCGAATGCACGCTGCTCATGCAGGACCTCGGCAGGCTCGCGGCGGACCTGCTGCTGTTCTATACGCAGGAATTCGCTTTCGTGTCGCTGCCGGCTTCGTTCACGACCGGCTCGTCGATCATGCCGCAGAAACGCAATCCCGATGTGTTCGAGCTGGTGCGCGGCCGCAGCGCCGTGGCCCAGGCCTGCCTCTCCGAAGTGCTGGGCATCTTTGCCAAGCTGCCCTCGGGATACCAGCGCGACCTGCAGCTCATCAAACCGCCGCTGTTCCGCGGCATCGACCTGGCGTTCGCCACCGCCAGCATCATGTCGATTGCCATCGATGGCGTGCGTTTCCGTTCCGACCAGATCAAACTCGACCCCGCCATTCACGCCGCCGAGGAAGCGAATGCGCTGGTCGCGCGCGAAGGCATCCCGTTCCGCGAGGCATATCGCCGCATCGGCGAGAAATACCGCAAGTAACGTCGCCCGGAGTGACGATGGCAATCTGGTTCGGCAATCCGACGATCGACGACGCCCGCGCCAGCCAGGTGGGGTTGCTCGCTTCGCATCTCGGCATCGAGTTCATCGAATGGGGCGACGATTTCCTGCGCGGCACGATGCCGGTGGAATCACACACGCGCCAGCCCATGGGTTACCTGCACGGAGGCGCGTCGCTGGTGCTCGCCGAAACTCTCGGCAGCGTGGCGGCGAATTACGTCGTCGACTACGCGAAGTTTCGCTGCCTCGGACAGGAGATCAACGCCAATCATCTGCGTCCGGTGACCGACGGACTCGTCATCGGCACCGCACGCCCGATGCATCTGGGGTCGCGCAGCCAGGTGTGGGGCATCGAAATCCGCGATCCGCGGGAACGACTCGTGTGCATATCCCGTCTCACCGTGGCCGTGGTCGAATGGCGTCCGCAATGAATCAGCATCCTTTGTCAGGCTACACCCACATCATGTACGCGCTGCACGCAGTCGCGGGCTTCATCGGTGTCACCTCGGGGGCCACCATCGTCGGCGCATTCGTATTCGGCCTGCCGTCCATCGTCGCGATCCTCATGAACTATTCGCGGCGCGATGCGGTGCGGGGGTCGTGGCTCGAATCTCATTTTCTGTGGCAGGCGCGCACCTTCTGGACCGCGGTAGCGCTCGGAATCGCGTTGTTCTGCGTCGCGCTGGTGTTGAGCGCATTCGGCCTGGTCAGCCTCATATCAATGCCGCTGACCGGCGGCGTCGGCGCCGTCGGCGCGGGTGCGGGATTTGGCGGCGCGCTGGCCGCCATGACGCTGGGCGCCATGCTCGCCGGCATCTGGATCCTCTATCGCGTCGTGCGCGGCTGGATGGCGCTGCGCGACGGCAAGGCGATGTATGGCTGACGCCACCATGCGGCGCATCGCCCTGCTCTGCCTGCTGCTCGCCGCGCTGCCGGGCTGCGGCAAGAAGGGCCCGCTCTATCTACCCGATACCGCCGGCGAGGTGGTGACACGGCCCGCCGAAGCGCCGCCGGCCGCGGAAAGCCCCGACGCGCCGAACTCTCCGCAGACCGTGGACTCGCTGCCCTCGCCGCCGGCGGCCGCTCCGGAAGTCTCGGCCCCGGAGTCGAACGAAGAATCGCCGAAGAAAGAAAAAGGCGGACCACCGCCTCCGCCAAAATAAACGGAATGCCGCTCGCATGAACTCCCGCCCGGATCTCGTCCTCGTCGACGGCTCTTCGTATCTGTATCGCGCGTTCCACGCGCTGCCGCCATTCAGCAATTCGCGCGGCGAACCGACCGGCGCGGTGTTCGGCGTGCTGAACATGCTCGCCAAGTTTCTCAAGGACTACGACCCCGAACGCATCGCGGTCGTCTTCGATGCGCCGGGCAAGACTTTCCGCGACGACCTGTTCGCCGAGTACAAGGCGCATCGCCCGCCGATGCCCGACGATTTGAGATCCCAGATCGATCCGCTGTTCGAAGCCGTGCGCGGCATGGGCCTGCCGATCCTTCGCGAGGTTGGCGTGGAGGCCGACGACGTTATCGGCACCCTGGCCTGCGCGGCCGCGAAGGAAAATCTCAGCGTGCTCATTTCCACCGGCGACAAGGACATGGCGCAGCTGGTGTCGCCGCAGATCACGTTGATCAATACGATGAGTGGCACGGTGCTCGACCGGCAGGGTGTGAAGACGAAGTTCGACGTCTTCCCCGAGCAGATCATCGACTATCTCGCGCTGGTGGGTGACTCCTCCGACAACATCCCCGGCATCGAAAAGGTGGGACCGAAAACCGCGGCGAAGTGGTTAGGCAAGTACTCGACGCTCGATGCGCTGGTGGCCGACGCCGCCAACGTCGAGGGCAAGGTGGGCGAAAACCTGCGTGCCGGCCTTGCTACCCTCGAGCTCGCGCGCAAGCTCGCGACCATCCGCACCGATGTGACGCTGCCGGTGACGCTGCAGGAGCTCAAGCGCAATCCGCCCGACGTCGACGCATTGCGCGCGCTGTACTCCCGCCTCGAGCTGCGTTCGCTGCTCAAGCAGCTCGACGGGTCCGGCGCGCCAGGCGGGCCAGCGCCCACCGCACCGGATGCGCCGGCCGCGACCGGACAGCCGGCCATCGTGGGCGCACCGGCTGCGGTGGGCATCAGCGCAGGCGCACAGATCATCGCGGCAGCACCGCGGCTCTATGAAACGATCACCACGGAAGCGCAGCTCGACGACTGGCTGAAGAAGCTAGAGGGCGCCGAGCTCTTTGCCTTCGACACCGAGACCACGAGCCTCGAGTACATGCACGCGTCGATCGTCGGCGTCTCGTTCGCCGTTTCGCCGGGTGTCGCCGCCTATCTGCCCCTGCGGCACGACTATGCCGGCGCACCCGACCAGCTCGATCGCGACACGGCTCTCGCAAGACTCAAGCCGCTGCTCGAGTCGGAGAAACACGCCAAGGTCGGTCACCATCTCAAGTACGACGCGCACGTGCTCGCCAACCACGGTATCCGGCTAGCTGGCATGCGGTACGACTCCATGCTCGAGTCCTACGTCTGGAACAGCGTGGCCATTCGCCACGACATGGACTCGGCCGCGGAGCGTTATCTTGGCATCCGCACCATTCACTATGAAGACGTGGCTGGCAAAGGCGCGAAGCAGATTTCCTTCAGCCAGGTGCCGGTGGACAAAGCCGCTGAGTATTCGTCCGAAGACTCCGACGTGACGCTGCGCCTGCACCAGGTGTTGTGGCCGCAAATCTCGAGCGTCCCCGCGCTCAAGACTCTTTATGAAGAATGCGAGCAGCCCTTGGTCCCGGTGCTGCTGCGCATGGAAGAACATGGAGTGTTCATCGACCGGCAGATGCTGCGCATCCAGAGCACGCAGCTCGCCAAGCGCCTCATGGAGATCGAAGCCGAAGCGCATCGCGAGGCGGGGAATCCGTTCAACCTCGATTCACCCAAGCAGTTGCAGAACATCCTGTTCGAGAAAATGCAGCTGCCGGTGGTGCGCAAGACGCCGACCGGGCAGCCTTCGACCGCCGAAGACGTGCTCGAGGAACTGGCCGAGAGTTTCGCGCTGCCCAAGCTCATCCTCGAACATCGTGGCCTGTCCAAGCTCAAGTCCACCTACACCGACAAACTACCCGAGCAGATCAATGCGCGCACCGGGCGCGTGCACACCAGCTACCACCAGGCGGTGGCCGCGACCGGCCGGCTCTCGTCGCAGGATCCCAATCTGCAGAACATCCCCATCCGCACGCCGGAAGGACGGCGCATCCGCCAGGCCTTTATCGCACCGGAAGGACATGTACTGCTGGCGGCGGACTACTCGCAGATCGAGCTGCGCATCATGGCTCACCTCTCGCAGGACGACGGACTGCTAGGCGCGTTCGCGAGTGACAAGGACATTCACCAGGCAACCGCCGCCGAAGTTTTTGGCGCCACGCTCGAAGCGGTCACCGCCGACCAGCGGCGTTCCGCGAAGGCCATCAACTTCGGGCTCATCTATGGCATGAGCGCGTTTGGCCTCGCCAAGCAGCTAGGCATTCCACGCGGCGCAGCGCAGGAGTACATCGACCTGTACTTCGCGCGTTATCCGGGCGTGAAGCGCTACATGGAAGAGACGCGCGCGCACGCCAAGCAGCAGGGGTACGTCGAGACCGTGTTCGGCCGGCGGCTCTACCTGCCCGACATCAACGCGCGCAACAAGCAGTTTCAGCAGGCGGCGGAGCGCGCGGCCATCAACGCGCCCATGCAGGGCACCGCAGCTGACATCATCAAGCGCGCCATGATCGCCGTGGACGCCTGGTGCGCATCTGCTGGAAGCGGGGCGCGCATCATCATGCAGGTGCACGACGAACTGGTATTGGAAGTCGAGACTTCGAAGGTCGCCGGCGTCACCGACGCCGTGCGCCGGCACATGATGGCAGCAGCCGACCTGCGCGTGCCGCTCAAGGTTGACGTTGGGACCGGGTCCAACTGGGACGAGGCGCACTAGGACTAGTTTGGCCTAACTGCCCGGTGGATAGGCCGAATTGCGACCGGGTGCCGTAGGGGTGCGCACGAGTGAGTAACGCGTCACAATGCGGCCCATGGTTCAGGAACCGTTAAGTAAACCTGCGCTCTAATCCATCGTCCTAAAACTCCGGAGAGGTCTCCCATGAACATGAAGTTCGCTGCGGTCGCCGCGCTCGGTGCGCTGTCGCTCGCCGCCATCGCCCCGCAAGCCGCCGCTGCCGACAACGGCTTCTACATCGGCGCCGGCATCACTCAAACCGAGTTCGATATCGATGACATCGGCAGCGGTGAACTCGACGACAACGCCTTCAAGGTCATCGCGGGTTTCCGGCCTCTCGACTGGCTGGCGGTCGAAGCCAACTACATCGACCTGGGTGGCATCAGCGAAGATGGCGTGGATCTCGACACCAGCGCGATTACCTTGTCGGCGCTTTTACTCAAGGAATTCGCCGTCGTGGACATCTATGCGCGCCTCGGCATGGCGAACTGGCAGGCGGATGCCAATGTCAGCGGCCTGCCCGGCATTGACGATGACGGCTGGGAGCCCACATACGGTGTCGGCATCGGCGCGCATTTCGGCAGTCTCGGGTTGCGTGCGGAATACGAGATGTTCTCGGCCGATATCTTCGATGGGGCGCTCGACTCCGACATCAGCACCATCTCCCTGAGCGTCACCTACACCTTTCTGTAGCGTGAGCGCGACAGGTCGCGTCGTAACCACATGATTTTGTAGCAGTACTTTTTTAAAAATTTTGGAACCTTTCGGCGGGTCCCCGGGTCTCATCACCTGAGCGCGTAAAACCGCTCCACGCTTCCCTCCCTGAGCGTGTAACCCGGTTCACGAGACCTGTGCCGGGTTAGTCTGGCCCCGGTGGTTCATTCCACCGGGGCTTTCTTTTTTAGGGCTCCGCCCACGTCGGAAAACGCCGCCGATGCGGCGGCGTATATGAGTGTTTAAGAAGAAGCCCCGGCAAGGAGCTCCACCAGCCGCTTCTGGGCGGCCTGGACACCGATCTTGTCCGTGGCCGAGAACACCTGGGCCGTCACTCCCTCCCCAAGAATTTCTACAGCCGTCTTGAGTCCCGCGGCCCGATCCCGCTGATTGAGCTTGTCGGCCTTGGTCAACAGCACATGGATCAGCCAGCCGGAAGCGTCCGCCCAGTCGAGCAACTGCACGTCCTGGTCCTTGATCCCGCGCCGGATATCCACGATCAGGAACAGGCCGCTGATGCAGGTTCGCTTCGGCAATTTCTGGATGAGCGCGATCCATTGCTTCTTTTCGACCGGGCTCGCTTCGGCGTAACCATATCCGGGCAGATCGAGAATGCGCCGGCCCTCTTCGATTTCGAAGAAATTCAGCAGTCTCGTACGCCCGGGAGTCTTGCTGGCGCGCGCCAATCCGTTGCGCACGAGGATCGTATTGATGGCGCTCGACTTGCCGGAGTTCGAACGTCCGGCGAATAAGACCTCGGTGCCGACGTCCGCGGGAAATTGCTCCTCACTCGCCGCCGACAGCAGGAAGCGGACTTTGGGAAACTGGCTCATGGGAGGCTACGCTTGAGTCGACACACGCTAGTGTACAATTCGCCGCCTTCCAGGGAGCCCGCAAGACCATGATTGAGAGCAGATTTTCGTTGAGCCTGGCCACCGCCCTTGTTTGCATGGGACTAAGCATCGTCCACTCTGCCACTGCGGCAGACTCGGTAGTTGGTTCGGCTGAAGCCGGCGCCACGAAGGCTGCCGTGTGCACGGCCTGCCACGGAGTGAACGGCAACAGCAGCAATCCGGAGTGGCCGAACCTCGCCGGACAAAATGCAGCCTACGTGCGCGAGCAACTCGCGATGTTCAAGGCGCGCAAACGCATCAATGAACTCATGTTTCCGATCGTGAAAGACATGTCCGATCAGGATTTCGCCGATGTCGCCACCTTTTTCGCGGCGCAGACGCCCACCGGTCTCGAAGCCGACCCTTCTTACTGGAAGGCTGGCGAAATGCTGTACAAGTCCGGTGACGTGGCGCGCAACATTCCTGCGTGCACCGCCTGCCACGGCCCGTCCGGCCAGGGCGTCGCCGGCGCCGGCTACCCCGCGCTCCGCGCGCAACACTCGGTCTACACCGTGAAGCAGTTGCAGGATTACCTCACGAAGAACCGCTACCGTGACGCCACCGATGCGGCGGTCGTCAACCAGACGCGCAACAGCGTGATGATGACCACCATCGCCGCGCGACTGAGCCCGGAAGACATCCGCAACCTCGCCTCGTATCTGCAGGGCTTGCGCTAACTACCACGGAGGCCGCTCGTGACGAATTGCCGCGCACTCATTCCTCTCGTCGCGCTGCTGGCCGGCAGCTGGACCCTGAATGCCTGCGCGCGCGCGCCCGAGCCGACCGCCGCCCTCTCCGCTCTCAGCAAGTGGCAGGCGGGAACTAACTACAAGCTCCTGCCGGCGCCGCAGCCCACCAGCGTCGCCGCGGGCAAGATCGAAGTCGACGAAGTCTTCTGGTACGGCTGCGGTCATTGCTACGCACTCGACCCGGTGCTCGAGAGCTGGAAAGCCGAGAAGCCGCCCTACGTGGAGTTCGTGCGGGTTCCGGTCATCTGGGGTCCGGTGCAGCGGCAACACGCCAAGCTCTACTACACTCTTCAGGCGTTGCGTCGGCCCGAGCTGCACACCAAGGTATTCGACGCCATCCACCAGCAGGGACTGGCGCTTTCCGCGCGCAACGAAGTCGAAGCCCGCGCGCTGCAGTTCGCCTTCTTCAATCGTGAGGGCGTGACGGACAAGGAATTCGATGCCGCATACGACTCGATGTCGGTGGCATCCAACATGCTGCACGCCGAGGAATTCACGAAGAAATTCGCGGTGGCGAACGTTCCAGTCATGGTCGTGAACGGCAAATACATGACCAGTGTGAGCGAGGCCGGTAGCGAGGCCAAACTGATCGCGCTGGTCAATGACCTGGCGGCCAGCGAGAAGGTCCGCTAGCGGTTTGCTCCGCCCTCACCTGACATGCTGAGCGCGTTCGTCCCCCAACCCCAAGGCCTCGCCCGCTTCGAACTGCGTTCCGGCGCCGCCATTCCCGGCGAGTCGATCTGGCTCGACCTCGTCGAGCCCACGGCGAGCGAAGAGAAGCAGGTCGAAAGTTTCCTCAGCATCGACGTTCCGACGCGCGATGAAATGCGCGAGATCGAAGCGTCGAACCGGCTCTACGAAGAAGATGGCGCGCTGTATATGACCGCCACCGTGGTCACGAAGCTCGATTCCGACCTGCCGGAAAGCACGCAGATCACATTCATCCTGTCCGCCGCCAAGCTGGTCACCAACCGATACGTGGACCCGCTGCCGTTCCGGCGCTTCATCGCCTACGCGGAGCGCCATCCGAATTCCTGCAACACACCGCCCTCGGTGCTCGCGGGCCTGCTCGAATCCATCATCAACCGCGTCGCCGACGTCATTGAACGCGTGGCCACCGATCTCGATGGTGCTTCGGTCGAAGTGTTCAGTGCGTCGCGCCGTAAACGCGGCGTGATGCGCGACTTCCGCAAGGTGCTCGAGCGTCTCGGTCAGAACGGTGAGCTCATCTCGAAGGCACGCGAGAGTCTCGTGAGCCTCGGCCGGCTTCTGACCTTCGTGCAGCAAAGCACCGCCGTGCCCATGTCGCAGGACGTGCGGGCACGATTCCGTACGCAGACCCGCGACGTCATGGCCATGAGCGACCACGCCTCGTTCCTCGGGACCAAGGTGTCGTTCATCCTCGACGCCACGCTGGGGCTCATCAACATCGACCAGAACAACATCCTCAAGATCTTCTCGGTCGTGACGGTGTTCCTGCTGCCCCCCTCGGTCATCGGGGCGATTTTCGGCATGAATTTCTCGAAAATGCCCTGGTTGCACGAGACCTGGGGGTTCTGGGCGGCCATGGGCGTCATGCTGGCGTCGGCGCTCGGGCCTTTCCTCTTCTTCAAGCGGAAAGGCTGGCTCTAAGAGGCTAGAATCCGCAGCCCAGCGCGCCCGTAGCTCAGCTGGATAGAGTGACGGTTTCCGAAACCGTAGGTCACAGGTTCGAATCCTGTCGGGCGCGCCAGACTTTCAAACGAGAGATATATACTTCGCGCCCATGAGCAAACAAGACTCGCATTTCTTCAACAATTTCAGCCTGGTCCTCGGCATTCTGGTTGCCGTGACCATCGGCCTGTTTGCGTTCGCGCGGTACGTCGGCGCCAGCCATCAGGGCAAGCAGGTCACCACCGACCCGCGGTATGTGGAGAGCGTCGAAGAACGCCTGCAACCCGTCTCTCGCGTGGCCGTCGCCGGCCAGGACAACTCGGCGCTGAAGATTGAAAGCGCGGGACCGCCCATGGCCGCCGCCGCGCTGCCTGCGGACGGCACCGCTGCCTACGAAACCGCCTGCGTGGCGTGTCATGGTGCCGGCATCGCCGGTGCCCCGAAGGTCGGCGACAAGGGCGCCTGGGGACCGCGCATCGCTCAGGGCAAGGACACGCTCTACAATCACGCCATTCACGGCTTCAACGGCAAGACCGGTGTCATGCCTGCCAAGGGCGGACGAGCCGACTGGCCGGACGACCTCATCAAGCAGGCCGTCGATCACATGATGGAGCTGAACCAGTAACGCG
>Ga0307513_10007926_pt1 | contig 13669 bp, 9 predicted proteins | sample 15_EM_MG_FD_202174 | JGI IMG/M metagenome (GOLD analysis project Ga0307513, IMG submission 202174) | Populus trichocarpa ectomycorrhiza microbial communities from riparian zone in the Pacific Northwest, United States - 15_EM | ecosystem: Host-associated > Plants > Roots > Unclassified | place... | reverse complement strand
CTTATTCATTGTGTATAAAAAACAAAACACATAATAAACATCAAAGGTATATTCACCAATTCAAATACTCAATAATCAATATACAAGAATAGAAACTAATAAACGAGTCATTTAATCCTGGGTTAAGTTTTCAAATAAAAGACAAGTTTATACATCATATATTGAGGGGGAAAACCATGAAAATGACACAACAAAATATATGAACATGTATTAACCAATTCTATTTCCTAATAGTCAACTCCCAAGGATAGAAGCTGATAACGGGTTATCTAATTATTGGTTGAGTTCTTGAATAAAAGACATTTGATACACAAACATAAACATAAACACAATCATATATGCATAAAAAGTTTACACCGAGACCGAACCATTACGCCTATGATATACCAATTCAAATATGATCCTTCAAATCTCATCATAAAGTATAGATTTCCATTTTTTTTGTCTAAAAATAAATAAATCACTAGCACTTCATACCCTAACCCCAACATTTAAAATATTAATAATACACACAAAAATTACAATACATAAAAAATTCAAAAAATACACAAAATCATTCAAGATCTATAATTGACCTTTATAGTCGTGGAAAACAGTCAAAAGCTATTGGAAGTGGTTTGGACAACGTTAAAAAACTAGGCAGTGTTGACATATGCATCCATGTGTCACCAATATTATTGGTGCATGTAACTATGCACCTCTATTATTAAGGTTTGTTTTATGGCCGATCAACATCGGCTTCCTCCTTTTTTGCTCCCTATACCAATGGTGAGGACCATTGCCATTCTAGGATAGAGAGTAAGTCAAGGGAAGTTTCAATTTGACTTAATTTTTTTTCCCTCCAACACTAGTTTGTTGATTGGTTCAAAAGCCAACACATTGCAAAGAGAAGGGTCATGACTGGTGTGGTGGTTGTGTTGTTTTGCATAGTGGTTTAGCTAGTGCATGATAGGGGGTTGCTTTGACTTCAACAAATAGAGAGGGAGATGGCTTAATGACTGGTGTCTGTGGTGTTGGTGTTAGTTCGAGTGATGCATGATCTATTTGATTTCAAGTGTGGTGGTTAGTCAATGTGATTTATTGATAGTTATCTAGGTTCAAGAGTGGTTATTAATGGTGGTTTTAGTTTTTATGAGAGAAAGAAGGATGGCTATTGGGTTATTACGGTTCATATGCAGGGCTTAATTTGGCCAATGATAAGGATAAGGTTGTGATTGCAGGATAAAAAAAAAAAGGGATTTTTGGTCAATGTTGCTTTGATCGAAATCTGGTAGAGTAAGAGGAGAATGAGAAGTAATAGGTTACAACTAGGGTTTTTGTTTTAAAAAAAGAGTTTGTTTTTTTTCTTTGTTTGTTTTTTTTAGCCTACGTGTTTCCAAAGTTGACCCCTTTATGGTTATTCTAATCTCTTTTTTTTCTTTACTTGATGGGTATTTCTATACATATTTATATTGTTGGGATTCTTATTGGGATTCCTATTAGAACATGAAAAATCAAAACTAGAAAACAATATTGGAGGATTTTTAAGTTATTTTCTTCTTGAATGACAATCTCTCTCTATAATTTTTCTAATCTTGCTATCTTTATTTATTTTTCTCTTTATTTTTTGTATGATATTTAATTATATTTTTTTATCCTTTATCATCGTAGTCCATTTTCTTCTTTGCCCATCATTTATCTACTAAATATTTTTTAGTTTTTAGAAACTTTTCAAAATAAAACAAATGAAAGTATCAAGAATTATGAAATGATCATAAATTGACTTAAATGTATTGAAAAGACATTTTCTTGGAATTTTTTATTTTTGAAAATACATTGGAAAAAAGGGTTAAAATAGGTTATGATTATTGCCCATTGTTTACAATACTTACAGTACAAGGACATTGAAAAAATCATTTTTCTATGTATAGTAAGTTTGTAAAGAAATAAAAAATATCAAAAAAGAAAGATCATTTGAAAATATAACATAGGATAATGACTAAATAAAAATAAAAGTAACTAAGATTAAGAGACGATCAATCTTAGTATGAGATTGAAATAAGTCAAAATCATTTAGGAAAATGACTAAGTAGAAAACAAAATGGCTAGATAGCGAGATGATCAACCTCGACATGAAATCAAAATAAGTCAAATTGAGAGGCAACCAACCTCAATTTGAATTATAAATGTGCCAAATCAAAAGGCGACCAACATCCTTAAAAAATATAAATAGGTCATGTCAAAAGGTGACCAACTTCAATAAGAAATCTAAATGGGTCAAATCGAGAGGCGATCAATTTTAACAAAAAAAAACTATATGGGTCAAATTAAGAGTAAATGGATCTAAATGAGAGACGACCACCTCAATAAGAAACCTAAATTGGTCAAATTGAGAGGCGACCAACCTTCACGATAAATATAAATCAATCAAATTAAAAGACGACCAACTTCAATATAAAATCTAAATGGATCAAGTCTGGCAGCTAAACTTAATAGAAAGTCTAAATGTGTCAAACTGAGAGAATCAAAAGGTAAAAAACTTCTATAAAAAAAAAATCTAAATAGGTCAAATTTAAAGGCGACCATCCTTAACAAACAAATCTAAATGGATCAAATTAAAAGATGATCAACCTCAACATGAACATGAAATTTAAATAGGTTATATCAAAAGGTTACTAACCTCAATATGAAATTGAAATGGGTCAAATACAGAAGTGACTAACCTCAAAATGAAATCTAAATAGGTCAAATTAAAAGGCAACCAACCTCAAGAAGAAATTTAAATGAGTCGAATCGAGTGTCGACCAACCTTAACATGAAATCTAAATGGGTCAAATTAAGACCAATCTCAATATAAAATAAAATGTTACCTCAATTATAAACCTTAGTTTGATTTATCAGACTATAGGATTTTGGTATGAACCTTTTGATTTCCAAGGTTGAAATCTTCGGATAGCAAGACTTGAAGTAAGGTTGAACTTTCCTAATGGCAGGCTTGAAACTTTCTAATAAAAGGGCCTGGAACTTCTTAAAGGAAAGGCCTAAAATTTATGATGGAAAGGCATCAAACTTTCATGATAGAAGGGCATAAAATGTTTCCTGATACTAGTGATTGAAACTTCTTGAAGATAGAGCTTGATTTCTTAATTGTAAGGCATGAACTTCCTAATAGTGAGGCTCAAAATTCATGATGGCATGGATTAAAACTTCATGATTGTAGGTCTTGAACTTTCCTTATTTGATAAAACAAAATCTCTTGATGGTAGGGCTTAAATTCCTAATGACAAGGCTTGACTTTTTAATGGCAAGGCTTAAACTTCTTGATCTAATAAACTAAAATATCTTGATAGCAATGTTTTACTCTTGTGTCTCTTTAACCTTTTGTTGAGCTAACCACCATGGCCTCCCAATGGCCTTTCTTTTAATGGACCATGAAGATCTTGGGACCATTCTTTATGGCCTCGGGAAGAAGACATTTTATTCTAGTTACAATTTAGTATTTCATTACGTGGGTAGAAGCTGAAGTCTTAACATAGATAAATACAAACAAAGTCATTTTATTTTTTATGAAAAAAATATTATTTGCAAGTTTGGACTTTCTAAAATTTTGATCATAGATAATGACACCCAATTTGATAACATAAAAATGAGATAACAGTATTAAAAGCTCAATATTGAACATATTCTTTAGTATTAGATCCACAGACCAATAGAAAGCAAAAATCATAAACAAACTTTTTTTTATTTCTTTACCAAATCAGTGGCATCTCTTAAGATGGTAGGCCAATAGAAGTTATCTCATGTGGTCTTGGTAGTTAGGGCTCTGGATTCTAATTGAATGCCGCAAATACCCCTTTGAATTTCTTTTAACATATATCCACTTTCTTTCAGTGACATGTATTTATATAAAGGCATCATGGTTAACCTTTTATATAATATGTCATCTATGAAAAAATAGTCAGTTGTTAGCTCATTAATCTAACAATTTGTACTCCATTTCATGGTTATTCTCTAGTAAGTAGTTACTGCTTAAGCAAACTCCTCCAATATTTGTTTTTTATGCAGTTACATAGTGGTCACCATCTCATTTCCCTCTTCTTATGTGCTAGAGTTTTATGTATCTCTATCCAAACTTTATGAGGTAACTCCATCGAGTTGTTACTAGCAAGTTTTGAGATTATGCTAACCTTATCACTTTTTATCATGTTTTTTTTCTATAGAGATTGATTTTTTTTTTCTTTTTAATTTTAGATGTGTGAGCACCCTCATTAATACTTGATCATGAAAGGCTTTTTGTCTTTAAACTATCTCTAACATTGCTCCATTATAAATTGGGAGTCATTATACGCATGAAAATGATAGACATTAAGATTTTAAGCTAAATTAAAACTAAATAATACTGCTTTATTTTTCCATATTATTGGAGAAATGGAATTCAAAATGAAACCTATATTCAAAAGTTTGTCCCTGAATCTTGTCAATACAATCCAAGCTTTACTTCCATTTATGTTTGAGGATCCATCTATACATAATTCCAATGGGTTTAACCTTAAGCTATACTCTATTGTTATCTGTTATACTAATGTTGATGACTCTATAAACAAGCATTTTTTTTATTAAAATCTATCATGGCTTGAGCTTTTATGATTGGTCTAAATTGGTATTGAATTCACCCAATTCAATAGCCTACTTAATTAGGTGTCCTAAAAAATTAGGTTTATGAAGGATATATCTTATAGGCTAATTAGTCAACATAATCTCCTCGTATGCTTAGAAGTATGGCTTTAGCTTTAGCAAAATTAACCAATATAAGGATCACCTTTTCAATTTTTAAGTACCTGGTCTTAGCATTATGGAGAACTTTGTTAGTACAATGCACTTCTTATATATCCCTTTCTCTTATCATACCAACATTGTACTAACACCCAAATCATCCACCCCTCGATAAAGAAAAAGATCATCACCTTTTTCTTGGTTGAGATAGGACTTTTAGAGAGGATAAGTGAGACTTAAGTTCTTTAAGGACTTATTGACATTATGGAGTCCATTTAAAATTATAGTTATTATTTCAGGATTTGAAAAAATGCAAACAATATCCCCAAGATAAGAGATAAACATGTTTATAGCTACAATCCTTCCAATCAACCTTTATACATCCCTCACGCAAAAAAAGGGCATGTTTAGAATGACCTGGATCTTCTTAGAATTAGGCTCAATCCTTCTGCTACTAACTAGGAAGCCCAAAAAATTTTCTCTTTTCATGAAGAATGCATACTTGGCAAGATTAAACTTCATCTGGTGTTAGCTTAGAACAAAAAAACTTCTTGCAGGTCCTAGAGATGTTGTTTAAAAGTCATGCTTTTAATCAATATGGCATTATTTTCGTACCCGGTTGACCTTTGAAGGCTTTATTCACCATCTATTAATAGGTGGCTCCATAATTTCTTAAGTTAAAAAGCATGGCTCAATAGTGAAATGTTCTCCTGTCAAAGATAAATGTTTTTTTCTCTTTATTGTTTGAATGTTTGGGTACCTAGTGACACCCTAAATTAGCACCAAATGAGCTCAAATATTCAAATTTAGTAATGGAATCTACCAATCTATTTATCTTATGCAATGTAAATTGTCCTTAGAGCATACCTTATTAAGGCTAGTGAAGTTAACACACATGTTATTATTAGCCATTTGGTATTGATTATAACATTTATCGCGTTGAAAAAAGGTTGTTAAAGTATGGCATTGTAAGCTAAATCCATTTTAATCACCATAAAAGTTTATTGTAGAGTCTGACAATTAAGATAAGTGTCAATGGTAACTATTAGATCTAGCACACTTAATAGTACACCTTTTTCTTCTATCCCAATTAAAAATATCATCACTGATGTCAAATTAGAAGGGTCAACACATATTTATATGATTACTTCTTTGAAGAGAATGTTGAAAGCGCTCTAATTGTCAACTAATACCTTATATATTTAGTGGTTGGAGTGGATCGTGATAATTACTAATGCATTCTTATGTGGAAAAGTCACTGCCTCCATATATTATGGAGTGAAAATGATGGATTAATGATAGGGGCATTGGAGTTATAAAGGGAATAACATTTGTTATCCATAAGCTTTTTATTCAGTGTTGGAATCTCCTCCCAATAATACACCTCCTATAACTATATTGAACTCTAGTAATGCCTATGGAAAATGTTAACTTTTTCTCTTTGTTTCTCTTGTTTTGCTCTTTTCTTAATGAATTGTTGTTGGTTTCCTTATATGGTATGTTTTTCTATCTCTATTTTTAAAGTGTAGCAATCTTTTATGCCATTTCCCTTGTTTTTTTTAGAAATATAATATTTCTTAGGACCAACATCTCATTTCAATCTTAGTGATGTTAAGATAAATAGTCACTAATTCAAGATATATCAATCTACTTCACAATAGACCCTTGGGATTACTTTTGAATGCTTAAGAGTTTTTAAGAGTGCACCTATACTTTGGAAATTCATCTCTAAATTTATGAATATAAGGATGTTCTTGCCGACCTATATTTGCTTCTCCTACATGAATATGGCTCTTTATTACTTGATTTATGGTAAATGTTCATTTTAAATGCAGGTCTATCACATAAATCAAAGGATTGATTGATGAGTTTAATTACTGAAATTGAGAAGACAAAGAGAGGGATAAGCTTAGAAAAGAGATGCTGGTTAAATTCAAATTGGAACACCATTCGGTTATTGGATCATAACTGGAGCTGTAGAACTTGGATTTAGGTCTGGTTTATATGGATAGAAATCTAAAACATAAGCCTAAAACTTTCATGTAAAGTTCAAGATTCAAAAAGACCATTTTCAAATTCAAATTGTAGCAACAACAAAGAAGTCGGAATCTGTCCTGCAGCCCATACACTGTTCAGTGTTTAGCCCATATCTCGAGTTTTAAAATTCCAAATGATCTCATTCTTGTTTTGTTGGAAAGCTGAGACAATGTCCAAGAACTTTTATGAACACTATCTATTCAAATTCTGATGTTAGGAATGACGTTTTCTGTAGACAAGAAGATAAGGATTGTTACCAAGTCAAGAGGTAGTCACCCACTCAACAATTAGTCATCAAATCAATAGTTCTAAATTTTGACCTATAATAGGAGGCATTTGCCATGCATTTAGGCATCTTGGCTTTCAGATCAAGATCATATTCTTGCTTTCTTTTTATTTGTAATGTTTAAGTTTTGCTTTCATTAATCTCTTGTTTATGCTTTTCATCATAACTATGTTCTTATCTAGTTTATTTATGTTTCTCTTCTTCACAATGTTTAGCTAAGTTTATTATGTCAAGGTGAAAAGGTTTCAATAATGGTGTTAGAATAGGTATAATATAAACTCAACATGGACTTCAATGTTTATATCCAAGAAAGTTTGTTATTAACATGTCTTATCTTTTTATCTTACCAATTCTTAATATCTTGCTTGTTAAATGATTAATCTAGATTTGTGTTGTACAACCCTTGGGACAACAAATACTTGGCACTTTCATAACCTTGTGTATGGTACAACCGACACCTGTGTTATGAAAGGAACTTAATTTGTTGTTAACATAAGTTAACATCATAAATTCCTGACAATATTTAAAAGTATGGTGTTACTAAAATAAGATAATTAATATGATCATGTTAAAAATTTATAGTGAACTCTTAAGGATAAATCATCCGATTGGAACCTTCTTTGTGTGTGGTTTCCAATTGATTAATAAAAAGAGTTTATATTATACTTATTTCTAATACTATCAGTAGATCCTCTAACCTTGACAATTACTTTTATCTTTGATTAATACTCACATCATTATCACATCTCAAAAGTTCTCTTCAATTCTTTTTCATTTGTTGTTTATAATTTTATATAGTTCACCTCCCTGTAGTTCAACCCCGGTCTTGTCGGGTTATTTATTACTTCGACACTCCTACACTTGGGATAAGACATCAACCCAAAGAGCTTTATCCCAAAGAGATATTGGATGACATGACTGATCTTGGGCTTGAGTGCTGGGCTTAGATGCTGGACTTGGTATTTTTTAGCATAACAAGTTCCTTTGCAAGTGGAGGACCCTTCAATCGTGAGGATAGAAAATAAATAGAGAGATGAAAGAGGGAGAAAAGTTCCATATAATGGTGAAGAGGACGGTGTTTTTCTGAATCCCTTATGATATGGGTGGTATTGGCCCTGTTTGTCGAAAATCACATGGCTTACCTGATGGTTGAAAGTTAGGACCTTTTTCTTGACCAGTAAAAACAACGAAGAATGTATGTGCAATCAATAACAAATGGTCTATTTAAATTGGTGAATATATTTTTCATCGATGCATCCGATCAAGAGACTTTGTACATGAGATTTTGACATATTACAATTACTTTCAAAACAAGCAATCCTGGTAGTTCTTGCCTAGTTGTTAAGCCCAAATGGCTAGTTTTTTTCCCCATCAATATGCATCCCTTCTTATGACTTCAAGTAACATGATTTCCAACACTCATGAGCTTTAATTATTAGCATAATTTAGTGAAAGGTAGCATCATACATGGGAGGACTCGTCATTTGTAGGACAAAAAAGTTCATGGGTACAAGGTGTTTGGCTCATACCGACAAGACAAACTCTTCATGTCAAGTTTGGAGAAAACGATGATTCAAAATGAAATCATAAATAATATATAAACCATGAATATTTATTTCGATAACAGCATGATTTAAAAGCATTGAAGTGTTTCTTACATCTTGCAGCAACAGAGGAAACAAGTAATCAAATAAAGTACACATGATGGTGCGAGAAACCAACACCGTTAATAATAAAGCCTTGACTATAAATTCACTCAAACACACACCAAAAGCAAAAAAATTTATGAGATCACCAGTACATTTTATACCAATTAAACATAAGATAACTCGCCTTTCCTCGCAGCAACTGCTGAAAGATTTACCTCTTCCATGCTGGCTGGCTCACCTTCTCTGAAAATGAAACGAATAATCATCACAAAATCCAAAACGCTAAAACTTTCAAACTCAATTTGATAGCACCACAGATATATCAGAGAAAGGCAACTGTTAAGCACACACTGTTGTTTTGGTGGATATGCAGGAAGAAAGGAATTGTAGTGGTGACAGAAGTCAATGGATTATACGTTCACATATTGAAAGGAAAAAAGAAAAGTTGCATTTTAAGATTAATTTGCCAGTTAGAAAGCACATGCAGTTCGAGATTGAGACAGATTCTCCCTCAGCCCTCGCCAGCGACAACATTAGACAACAAAGGACAAGCAGCAAAGGCTAAAATTTCAATATTCCACGATTCTGGAACTGGCAGTCTGGTACATGCCCCAAACCTGTCCCATGAGTGATAACGGCATAACATAACTAAGAATACTCAGGAATTCTTACCATTACCATCTTTAGTGGAAAACAATAATCTGTCAACTCTGCTTCTGCCCTTGTTGTTTGTATGAACTTTCCTCTGTGTCTGGGGTGACACTAATTTCAATTCACCACCCTTGCTGGCTGGAAGAGAATGCGTCCGGATAAAAAAAAATTCAACCCCATCTTGAACAATACTTGGAGATCCTTGTCCTCTAAGTTTTGCTTTTGCAGATTCAGTTGCCGCCATATAGCTTGGAACTGTTGTTGCGTTCTGTGAGACACTCTCTTGATATTCCTGTTTTGTTGAAGATCTTCTCCTCCTAGTTGTCTTACTATCCTTGCTACATTCCTCCTTGGAATTTATATCCTCAACCACCACGTGAATGTTATCAGCACTACTTTCCAGATGATTAAACTGAGCATTGGGCAGCTTCTCATTCTGCAAACTAACCGTCTCCTTCGTTGTCAATGGTTTAGGAGAAGTTTCTGTCTCAACTTTTTCTAAATCTTTTGTCATTGAAACCATGGGATCACTCGTCTTATTCGAAGGATTATCTGTGATATTCATGAGAACATCACGAGTAGGAGATCCTGGCACCTTTATTGGGCTTAGCTTTGGCTTTTCAGTCACAGTTTCTGAGCCATCAGGAGCCCCTGGGCTGGATGCAGAGATTTTCCTCAAACTTTTCCTTACCCTCTCAAGTTCACTTGGAGGGTTTTCCTGTGCTGATTTTGTTTGATTACTCCAAGGTTTTCTCATGTTGTTCTTAGGTTTTCCAAACTCAGTAACAGAACGCAATGAGTTATTGTCAGCATTGACAGCAGGAATCCTCCACACACCTCGTTTCTGCCTGCCATCGTTATGCATGCTTTGAGTGCTGGGCTGCTTTAAACTAGACCTTGTGTCAAGAACCCGCTTTTTCTGCGGAAATGATTCCTGGAAAAGGAATTTTGACCACCGTTCTAGCCAGTTCCAAGCTGAGTTTTGTTCGACCACATCATAATGGTGGTTCAGGGGCATAGCAGTGGATGATGAAGCTAGAAGCTGAATAAGTAAAAATGAATGCGATCGGTTCCTTTATCATATATAAGAAAGCAGAAAATATAGCTAGAAAAAATGAGTATACCTTACAGATAAAAGCATTTGTATATAGCTTCTCAGGCCTGGTTACTGTATCTAATTCAATTGGATCAACTTGCTTAGCATCATCCTGTTGAAGTAAAGCGTATTATTTAGACAACGCATGCACTTGAAACCACGAAGGTTAACATTTTATGCTATGCAAAAAGCTTGAATTGTTTTAAATGGAGAGAAGGGGAAAGGATTAAAACAAATAAGATTGTTCACTGATCAATTGTAAGTATTTCAACAACGAGGAATGGCATAGATTGCAGAATGTTTTGTTCAGAGTAGCAGGTACTTCAAGAGTCAACATATGGATTGAAAACAATCGAGTTAGTTGTCTTGCGAGAAGTTACCAGAAACCTTCCTGGACTTCCCTTTGTGAGTGCTTCCTGCCCATTATCCAGAACTCTAACCCCTCGTCCCCGAATTAGAGCCTGCAACTTAACAATCCCTTGCAAGCAGTGCAAAGTAGCAACAGCTTGTCTCCTTACCAAGTGTCCACGAAAGAGTGCTTGAAGTCTTATGATACCCTTGAGGACATGAAATGACCTGCGAGCCTTCACAAATATGTAATTGTATTGTATTAGCCTTAACATGGAGAAATTGCGTAACTTGAATAAGGACAAGCTAGAAAATCTGTTGCAAATTTGTGATCAACACAAAAACAATAAGAACAGCAACTTTTGATGCACAATTTAATTATCACATTTCCAACAGGCAATCATATAATGTAGATATCAGTTATAGCAGAACTTAAATAGCCTTCTGATGATGCTTGTTTTAATATAGTGGCTGTAGGAACTCAGTTTTTTGTTGTAATTTTTCGGACTACATTTTGGCTGATTCAAAAATAAATTCCCACATTTATACTCGTTCTCCTCACGTCCTCCCACAAACCCCTTTTGAGAATTCAAAGAACTGCATTTGTCATCAACTCACATTTGTGTGCCAATGAACAATGTATGTCTCTATAATTTTCTTGACATGGGATTGACAAAAACACAGTATATCCACAAAAGAAAACTACCAAATAGCCCCTGAAAGCAGCCTGAACCTCTGTGGCAGCTTGCTCTTGCCTGATGTCCTCTGAAGTGTCTGGAAAATCCAACCCCATAGTTTCTTCTGTATCTGCACTATGTGCTCTGAGCAATAAGACAGCTTATTCATGTGGAAAGCTGGTTCCTATTTCATTAGATTCTCATATTTACCATTTTTATCTGACACATGAGATGGTGGATCTGAGATTACAGGAGGACTCAATGTCAAGTCAGCAGTTGATCCTTTAGAAATAGCAAATGCCTCCTTCACTGCAGCTCTCTTCATGAAAAAAGGTAGATTGAAAAATTAGAACTTGCTTTTGTTGTCATGTTGAAAAAAAAAACAAAAACAAAAAATCATCATAACAGAAGATAAAAGTGTTTACATTTGTTTATACAAAAATTAAGCAGCGAATATGTTTCACTGAATCTGTTGGTAGTTTGCTATTATTACCTGAGCATCTTAATCAATATAACCTTTCATATTCATACTGAAACAAAAAACACAAGCCTGCACTCCTGCCTGTGCTCACACACATGCACCTGAAGATAGAGGGAGAAGAGAGAGAGAGAGAGAGAGAGACATACATTTGAAAAGCTAGATTTATATGATTTCTTCCTAAAGATTACAGTCTTGATCCAATTTCCTGCCGATTTTCCCATTGCAGGAAACCTAGATCATGTAAAGTGAAACTTGTGTCTGAAGCCCTGCATAAAATAACAGAGCTCAACTCATACATTTCAACAACTTCAAAAATGAAACAGATCAAAAACTGTGCTAAGGAGAAAACTTTTCTACAACAATATGACATCTCGCAACTTCAAGCTCTGTCTAATACTTTGCTACAACAATCCACATAGCATTCATCAGCAACATTTTCAGTAAACAAAAGCACAATCTAATACAAACACCAATAAAAAGCCTACATGCTAAAAAAAAAACAATTACAGCACAACTCATCATCAGCATAATGCATGGACAGCCAAGTGTAAGAGAATATCAAAATCATCAAAACCCACTTCAGTAACTAACAAATATTCAAGAAAAAGCAACCACGGTATCTTAAAACATACAATATCCTTTCTGTACAAGTCACATTCCATTATATAAAGAGAAAAAAAAAACACAAGAAAACAATTTTCATTATATATCAAAGCAAATTTAGACACTGAAAATAAAATTTGAGATCAATGTACTAGAACTTAAAGAGAATTGGCCCGATAAATGGCCCAAGAAAACAGCAGTACATGGCCAAGCATATTAACTAAGTCAAATATAAACACATTGCAGAAATGCAACTCAAAGAACAGACCAAAAGACAACGGAAAAGAAAACTGAAGTAAAGAAAAGATCAAAAGAAAAAGGAAAAAGAAAACTGAAAGTGGGAATTAGCAGCAATGTAGTTGAGATCTGACAGATACCTGAAAAATGGAGAATGTTGCTGCTGTGGTAGCAGTTGAGTTGAGAAAAGAGTGAGTGAATACCAAATTTCAGGTGATATATAAAGCTTAAAGATTGTGAGTGAAGTTATACCAAACCTGGATACTAATTTAAAACATGGACCCCTCCCATCTCCCTCTCATTCTCCTAAACATCATTTTTTTTAGTGAAGTTAAGACACTGGAGAGGGTGACAAATGAGCATCACAACTCTGTAACTCTAAAAAACAAATATGAAAGGGAAATGCTCATGGCCCATTATATCTTTTTCCCATTTTTCATTCTATTATATACATTTCTACTACTGAAATATGGAAAGGCATGCACTGGTTGCTTCTGAAGAATATAAAAATCAATGATTAAAAAAAAAAGCATCTAGTGGAATCATATCTGGCTGTATTCCTTCTTTGCTTAGACAAAAAGCATCTAGTGGAAACGTAAAAGATAAAGATTTGTAGGTAGCTGATATTCCAAGGAGCTTTAGATTGCTTTTTCATGAACACCAGTGTGGTTTCTTAATGTAGTTTTGATTTTTCTATTTTAAATGTATGTAATTTAGAGCTATCTGTACTTTTTTTGTTGAATTATGAATCATTATTTCACCAAAAAGAGAATGAAAATTTTAATTAAAATATAATACGTGAAGAGCTGTAAGATATATGACGATAACAAACTTGCAGTGGCTAGTAGAAAC
>Ga0307513_10007924_pt1 | contig 13672 bp, 10 predicted proteins | sample 15_EM_MG_FD_202174 | JGI IMG/M metagenome (GOLD analysis project Ga0307513, IMG submission 202174) | Populus trichocarpa ectomycorrhiza microbial communities from riparian zone in the Pacific Northwest, United States - 15_EM | ecosystem: Host-associated > Plants > Roots > Unclassified | place... | reverse complement strand
AACGCTCGCGATACTTTTTTTCCATCTCCACTTTGAAGGAGGTCCCTTTGAAGGTGGGGACTTTGACCTTCGAAGTTGCCTTCGAGGCGTCGGAGACCTGGCGATTGCCGACGAGCATGTCGAGAATCACGCGCAGCATTTCGACCATCACGCACGGTTCGCGGGTGATGACCGTGGCGGAGCGCGGCTGGAACGTGCGGCAGGTCATTTCGCCGAAGAGCTCCCCGGCCCCGAGCTGCGCGATCGGTTTGGTCATCGGCAGATCGATGTTCGCGTCGATCCCGATGAACTTCCGCTCGTGCGCTTCCGCGCGCTTGTCCTGGCCGTCGTCGACGAGGAAACTTTTCATGCGCGCGACACTCCGGCCGAAGAATCCCCAGCCGGGCCGCGTGCGCAGATGCGCCATCGGATTGTTGATGGAAATGTCGACGGCGCCTGAGACGATGTAATAAGCAGTCGAGCCGAATTCGCCTTCGGTGCAGACCGTTTCGCCCAGGCGATAACGATGGAGGACGGCCGCGCCTTTCGCCCAATTGTCGAGCTGCCCCCGCGCCACTTCCTTCAAGGCCGGCAAGTACTCGATCAATTGATCGACGCTGAGCGGCTCTCCCGAAGTAAGCTTGCCGAGTGTTTCGTCCATCGCGCTGCCGGGGATGATACTCAACGCGCCCTTTGCGGTGGAAGCCTTTTAACGGTGATCCCAGGTTCGCCTTACTGTAGCCGCCGCCCTGTGGGCGCCGTGGTGGGGCTGCGGCGTCGAACAGGCGCTTCGCGCAGCGAAGCGGCTACAGCCCAGCAATCACGCGCCGGGCGCCAGCGCATTCCCGGCGAAATGGAGGAGCTCGAGAATTTCACCCCGCAAGCGCAGGAAGTCCGCGCTGCTCCGATCGCGGGGACGATCCAGATCAATCGGGATGGTTCGCTCGATTCTCCCCGGTCGCTGCGTCATGATTACAATCCGGTCGCTCATGTAAATCGCTTCATCGATATCGTGGGTGACCAGGAGCATTGTGGTGCGGCGCGCCTGCCAGAGGCGGAGCACTTCATCCTGCATCCGCATCCGTGTAAATGCGTCGAGCGCGCCGAGCGGCTCATCGAGCAGCAGGACCCTCGGATGATTGATGAGTGCCCGCGCCAAAGCCACTCGCTGGGCCATGCCTCCGGAAAGGTGGTGAGGGTAGGCGTTGGCAAACCCTTCCAGTCCCACGAGGCGCATGAAGGCGTCCACTTCGTTCCGCTTTTCGTGCAGGACGCCGCGCGCGACGAGTCCGGCCTGGATGTTGCGGCGGACGGTCAGCCAGGGAAAAAGATTCGGATCCTGGAAGACAAGGCCGCGCTCCGCGTTGGGAGCTTTGATTGGTTCCGAGCCGATCAGGAGCTCACCCGAATCGGGAAGGTCGAGGCCGGCGATCAGGCGAAGGAGAGTGGACTTCCCGCAGCCGCTGGGCCCCACGAGGGAAACCAGTTCGCCGGCGGCCACCGAGACCGAGACAGCATCGAGAGCCAGCCGACGCGCGAGTGGATTATCGGGCGTGGGAAAACTCTTGCTCACCTCCCGGACCCGGAGCGAGGACGCTTCCGTGGCGGGAACGGCTACCACTTGATCATCCCTTTTTGCCAGACCAGGACGCGGTCGCGCACCTTGAAGAGCACGGTCATGATCGTCGAAAAAAACGCGGCCATGATGACGAGAGCGGCGAAAACTTTTCCGTATTCTGCCCAGCCTTGCGCCCAGCTCACATACCAGCCGAGGCCGGATTTCACGCCCACGGTTTCCGCGACCACGAGCGTCAAAAAGGAGGCGCCGAGTCCCATAAACAATCCAATGAAAATGCTCGGAATCGCGGCCGGGATGGCGACGCGGAAGATAAGGTAGGCCGGCCCCGCGCCGAGGGTCCGGGCAACGTCGAGATAAGAAGCGCGCGTGTTCGAAATGCCGGAAGCGGTCAACATCGTCACCGGAAACCAGACCGCGAGCGCGATCAGACCAGCGGCGGAAAAAATCGCGGAGGGCGAAACGACCATTGCCAGCGGAATCCAGGCAGTCGCGGGAATCGGACCGATGACCTTGAGCACCGGCATGCCCCAGTAGCGGGCCGCAGAGAACCAGCCGATGCAAATGCCGCTGATCAAGCCCGCGACCACACCCATCGCGTAGCCGCTGACCAGCAGAACGAGCGAGTGCCAGGTGCTGTCGAAAAGGAGCCCGCGATCGTTTACCAAACTTTGCAGCACTCCGGCCGGACTGGGGAAATAGGGAAGCGGAAGCAACCGCAGACCGGAGGTGATCACTTCCCAGACGCTCAGGAGCAAGACTGCGGCCGCGAAGATCGGACACATGTTTCGCATCCACCGGCGCAGGCCCGGCCACCACGGTTGCACCGCCGCCATCGCGATGCTCAAACCGAGAACGCCGCAAAGGAACAGCGTATACGAATGCGTCTCAGCCGGCGGCTCCCTTTCCGAAACGAAAAAGTGAATTGCGAGCGCCATTGCCGTCGTGACCGGCATCGCCAGCAGAGTGACCACGCGTGAGGTGGACAGGGGCGTGGCAACGCGGTCGGCGACGATCTGAACGCGTTGTTCCGCGGCAGGCGACGCCACCGGCGGTTCAACCTGGAGCGACGAAAGACTCACTGATTCGCCACGACCGAGATAGGGGCCTTGCAACACGAGTCTTGCGTATCGGAGAGAATCATTTCCGCAAACAAGCGGATGTCCTGGTCCGGCGCGACCTGACCGCCCGCCACCTTCTCCACCTCCAGGTTCTGTAGCCATTCATCCGAGACGCCGTCCAGATGCGCGAACGCGCGTTTCGCCAGATCCGGAACATCCGTGGTCGGGCCGAGCATGCCGGCAACTTTCATTTCTGCCGCCGCCGATTTCACCGCGGCATCCGCGCCCGAAACGCTCGGGACATAGCGCAGATGCGAAATTGCGACCGTGTTTAACTCCGGATTCGACGCGAGATACTTTTTCTCGACCGACAACCGCGCGGCCGCGGCAGGATTGGCTTCGACCCACTTGGCGCCCTTGAGGAGTGCACGCGTCCCGGCAGCCGCCGCCTTGGGATTCGCGGTGAGATACTTCCCATTCACGATCACCGCGCAGCAATATTCATCCTTGTAGGGCATATCCGACGCCTGGTCAGCCACGTTGCGGACTTTCCCCTCGGCGATCAGGAGGCTTCCGATCGGTTCGGAATCAGCCACTGCGTCTATTTCGCCTTTGTCGAGCGCCAACCCGAGTTCGCCGGCCGGGAAAACACGCCACGTCACATCCTTGCTCGCATCGATCCCGTTCGCTCCCAGGACCCGGTTGGCAAAGATAAACGGCGGCGTTCCCATTCCGGGCACACCGATTCGTTTCCCGCGAAGATCCTGCACGGAGTGGATGTTGCCCTTGGTGGATGCCTGGACCCGCAGGCAGCCCTTGTGAATTCCCGCCGTAAATTTCACGTCGAGTCCCTGTTCGATCGGCTTGAGAAAATACATGACGAGGTGATGCGTAATGTCGAATCCGCCCAGCGCCAGGACGTCTTTGTAGTTGGCCCATTCGCACCTCACCATTTCGACCTCGAGCCCTTCCTCTTTGAAGAACCCGTTCTCGACCGCGCTGAAGATTGGCGCTTCGCACGTGATGCCGATGTAGCCGATGCGGATCTTATTGGAACCGCCGGCGCTGGCAGAATGCTTCCTGCAACCGGTCAGGAGCAGTGCGCCGAGGGCGGCAATCGTAATGAGTTTTGTAAATGTCATGCCGTCTCCTTGCCAGAGGTAAAGGAAATACCGCAATAAGCGTTGCCTATGGAAGCACAATGTTGGGCTCCCGTGAAGCACCAATCCGCCTGCTCCCGATCTTGATCTTCGGTCAAAGCAAAGGATCAGGAGCAGGATCAAGATCATGAGCAGGAGGACTTGCACGAGAGCACGGCCTGCCTGATTGCATTTTCCGCCGGAACTTCAGAGTATCCGCGCGATGCACGACCCATTCGAAATCCGGCATCTGCGTTATTTTCTGGCGGTGGCCGAGGCTGGCAGCTTCAGTCGCGCGGCGGACCGTCTGGGCATTTCCCAACCGAGCGTCTCCCAGCAAATGCGCGACCTGGAGGCCGGGCTTCGGGTCTCGCTCTTTCAACGCCGGGGAAAACGCATTCTCCTTACCTCGACCGGCCTGATTTTTCAGGAACACGCCCGCGCGATTCTTCGTCAGCTCGAGAATTTCCTTCAGGAAGTGAGCAGCGAGCCGGGGCAATTGCGCGGCGCGCTGCATGTCGGAGTCGTTCCCATTCTCAACGTGGCCCTGATGCCCGATCTGCTAGGGATGTTCGCCGCGAAACATCCCGGCATCGGCCTTACCGTGGAGGAAATTTCATCCACCGAGATCGAGACGGCGCTGGAAGAGGGGCGCATGGATGTCGGCCTCGGCTTTCTCACGCGACACTCGCCCAACCTGCGCTACGAACGTCTCTGCACGGATGAATTTGCCTTGGTCGTGGCCGAATCGCATCCCTGGGCCAGGCGACGGGTGATTCAGTTCTCTGAGCTGCACCAGCAGCGGTTACTTCAATTGTCGGACACCTTCGTCATGCGGCGCATGACGGACCAAATTTGCCTGAACCATCATGTGCGGCCCCGCACGGTGGCGGAGTTGAATGCGATCGAGACGCTCCTTCGCTCGCTGGGGCCTTTGGACGCGGCGGCGATCATGCCGAAAATTGCGTTGCGCGGGAGGGAAGCGTTGCAGCTGAAAGCGATCCGCCTTCAGGGAAAGAAACTCGACCTGGATATCGGCTTGCTCCGTCTGAGCGATTCGGGAGCAAACAGCGCGGTCGGCGCTTTTACCACCCTGGCCAAGGCCGAAGTTCCGAAGCTGATCAAGAGGTGACTCCTGTAGCCGCTTCGCTGTGCGAAGCGCGAGTGGATGCTCCAATATCTGCTCTTCCATGCCGAACTAACGCCGCCCACAGGGCGGCGGCTACAGGACGCCTACACCTTCCAAAGCGCCATGATGAGCAGGTCCATCGCGAGAATCCAAACAAGGATCACCTGCCAGAGCCGCAAATTACGGGCGCCGTAGTGGTCGCCGGTCACTTCCGGGTCCCGATCGAAGAGGCGCTTCCGAATGCGCAAGATGTAAAGGCCTGCGAAAAATACGATCACCAGACAGATGCTGAAGACGATTCTCAGCGCGAGAACGGAATCGGCATGCTGGTGAACGACGGCTAAGAATTGGGTCGTGATCCTACTGTTTCGCATGGGCGGTGTTGTTTGGCCAGAAAGTCCCGCTCTCGGGGCTTGCCCCCGCCGCCGGCGATCTCTATAAATCGGATCGGCGAAAGCGTTGGCCAGCTCGCCGCAAAATGACCCGAACGCGAAAGGCAGGAACACCATGAACCCCGAACAAGCCCACCAATCAGACCGGCCGGAAAATGCCGAAACCCGCAACGGAGCGATCGACGAGACCGGCAAAGTCGAACGGATCCGCGATATCCTCTTCGGTTCCCAGATGCGGGACTACGATGGCCGCTTTCAAAAACTGGACGAACGCCTGACGAGGGAGGCCGCCGAGACGCGCGCTGACACGCAGAAGCGGCTCGAGGCGCTGGAAAGTTTCATTAAAGGCGCGCTGGAGTCAGTCTCGAACCGGCTGAACACGGAGCAGTTCGCGCGCGGCCATGCGATAGAGAAGCTGACGCACGACCTCGCGGAAACTGCCAAAACGCTGGAGCTGGCCACGAAGAATCTCGGCGAACACGCCGACCGCGAGCTGCACGCTCTGCGCCAGCAACTGCTCGAACAATCGAAAGCTCTCGGCGACGAAATCCGGGAGAAGCACAGCCAGGTGAAAGCGGAGCTCGATCGTGAGGCGGAACAGATTCGCGGGGCGATGACCCACCGCGAGGGCCTCGCCGAAATGTTGAGTGAAGTCGCGCTCCGCTTGAAGAACGAATTTCGCGTGCCGGGAGCGTAGTCGAGCGACTGCTCATGCAACGAGGCGTTCCCGATCCCACCGAAGATTTCGAGGAACTGCGCCGCCTCCTGCTCAGCCGGGAGCGGGAGCAGTTGCGCGACCTGAGCGACCGGCTCTCCGACAAACAACGTCGCTCGCGGGATATCGCGAGCGTGTTGCCAGAGGCCGTCAAGATGAGCCGGGAACGCGGTGAGCAGCTGACGCAAGCGTTGCGGCCGGCGGTGGAGGTTTCGTTCAAGCAATCGATCGATCAGCGGCCCCAGCTTTTTGTCGACGCCCTGCATCCGCTCATCGGGCCGATCGTGCGAAAGTCGGTCGCGGAAACGCTCCGGCGTTTGCTCCAGTCATTTAACCAAACGCTCGAACACACGTTTTCGTGGCGGGGCTTGAAATGGCGCTGGGAAGCCCTGCGGACCGGCCGGAGTTTTGCGGAAGTGGTGATGCTGCGGAGCCTGGTTTATCGGGTCGAGCAACTGTTTCTCATTCATCGCGAGACAAGTCTCTCGCTGCTCCACGTCTCGGCGGATGCAACGCTGAGCAAGGACTCCGACATGGTGGCTGGAATGCTGAGCGCGATCCAGGATTTCGCGCGCGACTCCTTCTCCACCGGCGAAGATTCCAACCTGGAGGAATTTCGCGTGGGCGAGCTGCAAGTCTGGATCGCGCCCGGGCGCCATGCCTATCTGGCTGCGGTCATTCGGGGAAATCCTTCGCTGGAATTGCGTCCCACTCTCGAAGAAACGATCGAGACCGTCCACGTGCTGAAGGGCTCCGCCCTGGCAGAATTCAAGGGCGATGCCGCGGCCTTTGAATCGCTCCGGCCTGAGTTGGAATCGTGCCTTCGCGCCCAATACGCCCCCGTCAAAAAAGAGGGCAAGTCCACCCGCGCCTGGATTGTCATCATCCTGATCGCAGCCCTGGCCACCGCCGGGTTGATCCTTTGGTTCCGGAACCATTCAAAGTGGAAGGACTTTCTCCACCGGCTCAGGGCGCAACCCGGCCTGGTCGTGACCGAAGCGCGAAAGGGATGGTTTGGGCGGGCGGAAGTGCGGGGGTTGCGCGACGCTTCGGCACCCGATCCCGCGGCGATTGCGCGAGAGGCGAATGTTGATCCGGCGCGAATTCGTTTTCATTGGAATGATTTCCTCGCGCTCGATCCCGCGAGTGTGCGAAGGCGTTTCGAGCAACGATTCCCCGTGCCGGAACAAACCCGCGTTGGGATCAACAACGGCGTGCTGGAGATTGCCGGCTCCGTTCCTTACGAGTGGCTGGAACGGGTCCGCCGCGAAGCCACGCTCATTCCCGGGGTGAAGTCCGTGGTCGAGACCGGCGCGAATATCATTTACGATCCGGAACTGGCCCGGAAACGTTTCGAACAACAGTTGGGTTTGCTCGACACAGTGAATGCGGTGGTGGCCAACGGTGTCCTCACCCTCACCGGCGAAGCATCGCATCGGTGGCTGCTGCGGGCGCGCGCCGCGGCCACGACGCTGCCTGGAATCACCTCGCTGAACGATCATGTGGTCGACCTCGATCAGCGCGCCTTCGACCAATCCAAGTCGATCATCGAGTCCGCGTTCGTTTATTTCCTGACCGACAAGGACGACATCGCGACGGAAGGTTTCGCCGCGTTGTCGCGACTGCCGGATGAAATTCGCCGCTGCGAGAAGGCGGCGAAACAAATCGGGACGGACGTTACGCTTGAGATCCATGGTTATGCGGACGCCGTCGGCACCGAGTCCAGGAATGCCGACTTGCGGCAGCGGCGCGCAAACAAGGTGCGCGACTTTCTTGTTTCGTGCGGCTTCGAGCCGGCGCGGTTGAAGCCGATCGGAGCGGAACAGCCGTTCAAACCGGCCCCCGGCGACAAGGCAACTCCGGAGCAAGCTCAACGGCGCGTCGCTTTCAAGGTGGTGGCGCAGCCGTCGACCCCGGCGCCATGATTCAGAAAAAAATTTGCCTGATCGGAGCGTCGGGCGTGGGCAAGACCAGCCTCATCGCGAAATTCGTGCACAGCATGTTTTCGGATAAATATTTGACGACAGTCGGCGTGAAGATCGACAAGAAAACGGTGTCCGTGGATGGCGCGGAGGTGATGCTGATGATCTGGGACCTGGAGGGGGACGACGAATATCAGCGGCTGCAAACATCTTATTTGCGCGGCACCAGCGGTTATCTGCTCGTCGCGGACGGGACGCGCCAGATTACCCTGGATCAGGCGATTGAGATTCAGGGACGAGTCGCGGCGGCGACCGGGCCAGTGCCATTTTTGCTCGCGCTCAATAAGTCCGATCTCGCGTCGCAATGGGAGATCGATCAGTCACGAATGGACGACCTGACGGCGCGCGGCTGGAAGCCGTTCCAGACCAGCGCGAAAGAGGGCGCCGGTGTCGAAGAAGCCTTCGTCGAGCTGAGCCGGCAAATGATTCACCCTCACTGAGACTATGCCGATACCCCATCGCGATTCGTGGGCCGGCTCCGTGCTCGAATCTCTCGGAATCGCTGTTCTCGTTCACGCCTACGGTGCCATCCGCATCCAGGGGAACCCGCCGGATTGGCTGCGCTCGATCTGGCCCACCATGACCGCGCCCGATGCGACCTTGCCGGGCAGTTCGCCTTTTCTCGAAAATTTTCTCATCGATGCCCGCGCCTGTTGGGCGGAGGGCGGAGAGAAGCGTGTCCGCTCGGGCGCATGGATCGAACAAACGGCGGACGGGACTGAACTTTCGCTGGAAGCCACCGCTCTCACCGCCGGCGGCCAGGCGATCCTTTTGCTGGAAAAGCTCGGCGACGTTTTCGAGGCGAAAAAATCGATGCTCCAGAAGGCGCGCGAAACCGTGATCGCGTATCAGCGCCTGAATTCCGAACTGCAGAAAAAGGAAATCCTGCTCAACTGCATCTCCGAGGAAATGAACGCCGCGCTCGCGAACGTGATCACGTCGCTGCGGTTGATCGAGATGGAGAAAGATCCGAGGCGAATCGCGCAACTGCTGAGCCTTGCCTCCCGCGCCACGGAGGAACAACAGACACTGATCAACAAAGTGCTGAATGTTTTCGCCGCCGAGTTGGAAGGACTGCGTGGGCGCGACGGAGCGGCGATCGCGGAAGCAAAATTAGGAGATGCGATCCGCGCCGCGGAAGAAAACGTCGCCGCTCAATTCGCTGACAAAGGCGTGCGCTTGCGACTGGCCGGGAGCGGGATTGATGAAACGCGGGTGGCCATGAATTCCACGCACCTCACCCGCGCCTTATCGACTCTTCTCGAAAATGGCCTGCAAGGCGCGCCGGTGGGCGACGAAGTTCAGCTCAGTTTTGGCGAGGAGTCCGGGTCGGTTCTCATTCGGGTCTCTGACAACGGCTCTTCTTTCCCGCCGGACATCTGCGCGAACCTTTTTTCCCGAGCCGGGACGGCGGCGCCCGGACCGCAAGCGTCACAGTTGCCCCTCCAGTTTTGCCGGATTGCGGTGGCGAATTGCGGTGGAGAAATCGGTTACGAGACGCGCAAGGACGGAGGCAACACCTTCTGGATCATGCTGCCGACGGTGACGGCGACGAAATGAAAACGCTCGTTTTGATCGACAGCGATGCGTTGACGCGCGCGCTTATCGCCCAGTGCCTTGCCGGGCAGGAGTGGCGCGTCTTCGAAGCCGAGGACGGTCAGGCCGGGCTCGATCTGATTCTCAAACATAAACCCGCTGCCGTGGTCTGCGATCTGCGCACGCCGAAGCGTAACGGCTTCCAGGTTTGTCGCTGGATCCGGGAGCAACCCACCCTCCAGCCTCGCGTGATTCTGATCACGGTCAGCCGTTTCGCGAACGACCGCGAAACAGCGCTGGCGGCCGGCGCGGACGATTATCTGGTCAAGCCCATTTCACCGCCCGACCTGATTCGCACGATGGCGGCTTGCCGGGACAACGGCGAGGCGGCCGTGGAAGAGCCTCCCGCGGAAAGCATCGTCGCTGGGCCGACCCTGGTCCGGTTCTGGGGCGTCCGCGGTTCCATCCCCACTCCGGGCCCGGACACTTCCATCTACGGCGGAAACACCTCGTGCGTCGAAATTCGCGTCGGCAATCAGATCATCATCATGGACGCGGGCTCCGGCATTCGCCGGCTCGGTCAATCGCTCATGAAGGAGGTTTCGACCACGGGATTGAACGTCCTGATTCTCGTCAGCCACACTCATTGGGACCACATCCAGGGATTTCCCTTCTTCGTCCCGGCATATCATCCGAAAGTCAACGTTCGCATTCTTGGTTACGAGGGTGCCGTTCACGGATTGCGCGGCGCGCTTTTCGAACAGATGCAGACCGCCTTTTTTCCAATCGGTCTCAACCAGATGGCGACGCATCTCACCTTCGAGGAACTGACCGACATGCAATTCAATCTCGGCGTCGTCAAAGTGCGGACCATGTTCGCCAACCATCCCGGAATCTGTCTCGGCTACCGCCTTTCCACGCCAAGCGGCGACATCGTCTACATGCCGGACCACGAGGCCTACGAACGTTGCGAAGTCGAGCGCCAGAAAGCCGAGCGCCAAGCCTCGCCGGATGGCCTGGCCTACGCCAAGATCCAGGATGAGAAAGTCGTCGAGTTCATTCGCGGCGCCGATCTCATCATCGCCGATTCACAATACGACGCGATCGAATATCCCTCGCGCCGCGGCTGGGGCCACACCTGTGCCGATGACACCGTCCAGCTCGCCATGCGCGCCGGAGCAAAACGTCTCGCCCTCTTCCATCACGACCCCGATCATACCGACGAAAAAATCGCTGCAATGGTCGAGCGCGCCCAAAGCGAGGTCGCGCAGACTGGCGGAAAACTGATCGTCACCGCCGCCCGCGAAGGCGACGAGATTACCCTGTAACGCCCAAATGTAGTCTTCTGTAGCCGCTTCGCTGTGCGAAGCGAGAGTTGGCGGCGAGTAATCTGTTAGCTACGCTGATCTGGGCGCCGCCCACAGGGCGGCGGTTACAGGATGTACCCCAAACTCCCTCCGCGACTCTCGCGCTTGTTCCCAAGCAATCCTGTCTTCTTTGTCACGCTATGTACCCATCGGCGTCAGAGAGTGCTGGCCACTGGTGCAGTCAATGGCAGCTTCATTCAGTTTGCCCAACAAGCTTACGCCGGTCGCAACATCGCGGTCGGACGTTATGTTATCATGCCGGATCACCTTCATCTTTTCGTCACCGGACCGGATGATTTTGACTTGGGACGATGGATAGGAAAGCTCAAGCAGTTTCTGTCCAAATCAGTTCCGCGGGAAACGACATCGCAACCATTCTGGCAACGCGGATTTTTCGACCACGTCTTGAGGAACGAAGAAAGCTACGGACAAAAATGGAACTATGTGCGCGATAATCCCGTTCGTGCAGGGCTGGTGGCGCACGCTGATGATTGGCCCTATGCCGGCGAAATAATCATGATCGATCGCCCGTAGCTGCTGCCTGTAGCCGCTTCGCTGTGCGAAGCGAAGGAAGCGACCCGGCTGGGGTTCGGCGATAACGACAACACGTTTTCGCCAACTCAGCGCGTCCACCGCCCCGCCCACAGGGCGGCGGCTACAGAAGTTGATATGGGTCCACGTCGACCGAGGCTACGACATCTTCCGGCAACGGAAGCTTATCCAGCGTCTCGCGCACGATGCGGCTCAGGCGCACGATCGCTTCGCCGCGCATCAAAATGTGGAAACGGAACTGGCCCTGCAATTTTTCGAGCGGCGCGGGCGACGGCGCACTCAGGATGAACTCGTCCGGCAAAGCTTCCTTCAGACGGCGGGCGATAGTTTCGGCGGAAAACTGCGCGCGGGTTTCGTGAGGTGAGCGCACCGTGATCAAGACGGCGTGCTTGAAGGGCGGGAAGTCGCAGCGCTCGCGGAATTCCAACTCCTGCTGGAAATAGCCGGCGAAATCGTGGTGCCGCGCAAACTGAATGGACGGGCTGAACGGCGTGTAGGTTTGCACGAAAACTTCGCCGGACGTTTCTCCGCGACCGGCGCGGCCTGCGACCTGCGTCAGCAGTTGGAACGTCCGTTCCCCCGCGCGGAAATCGGGCATGTGGAGCGCGAGATCGGCGTTGATGATTCCGACGAGAGTGACGTTCGGGAAATGCAGGCCTTTCGCGATCATTTGCGTGCCGACGAGGATGTCGATCTTGCCGGTGCGAAAAGCGTGGAGCGTTTCGCGGTAGGCATCTTTCCGCGTCATCGAATCGGCGTCCATCCGGCGGACGACGGCCTTTGGAAAAAGGTGCGCGACGTTTGATTCCACCTTTTCGGTGCCGAAACCGGAATAAATCAATGCGTCCTGCGAACAGGCCGGACATTTCTTTGGCACCGCGGCGGTGTGTCCGCACAAATGGCAGGTTAAGCGCGCCGCGCCGCGATGGAAGGTAAGCGCGACGCTGCAATTCGGACAGTTCCGCGCTTCACCGCAGTTACTGCAAAGAAGCGAAGTCGAGAACCCGCGGCGATTCAGAAACAGGATGGTCTGCTCGTGTCTCTCGAGCCGGGCCGTGATCGCCGTCCGCAGTTGTTCGGAAAGGATCGCGGCAACTTTTTCCTTCCGCCGCGCGAGCCGCAGATCGACGATCCGCATCAGCGGCATCTGACAATCGTCCACCCGCTGGGTCAGGTTCAGCAGACGATACTTTCCCTGAACGGCGTTGTGATAACTCTCGAGCGACGGCGTGGCAGTCCCGAGCAACACGACGCATTGCTCCATCTTCGCGCGCACGACCGCAACATCCCGCGCGTGGTAGCGCGGCGCTTCCTCCTGCTTGTAGGAAGTCTCGTGCTCTTCATCGACCACGATCAGGCCGAGATTCTCGAGCGGCGCGAAGACGGCGCTGCGGGCGCCGACCACGATCCGGGCGCGGCCGGATTGAATCTTATGCCATTCATCATGCCGCTCGCCTTCGGACAAATGGCTGTGCAAAACCGCGACCATCTCCTGCGTCTCGGCGAAGCGGCTCTTGAATCGCTCCACCGTTTGCGGCGTGAGCGAAATCTCCGGGACGAGGACGATTGCCGTTTTTCCCAGGACCAAAGTCGAACGGATGGCCTGCAGATAAATTTCCGTCTTCCCGCTTCCAGTCACGCCGTGGAGCAAAATCGGTTTCGCCTTTTCCGGCGCGGCCAGCGCCTCCTCGACGGCGCTCAAGGCGGCCGCTTGCTCCAGATTCAAAGTGAGGTTGCTGGACGCGATGAATTGCTCGTCCGCGTGGGGATCGCGCGCGACCGCCTCTTCGCGCAGGACAACAAACCCGCGCTTCTCCAGCGCGCGCAACGGCTGGTTATCGAGCGACGTCTGACGGAGAAGTTCGGCGGCCAAGATCGGCGCGCGGAGCTGAGCCACGGCCTCCAGCAATTCAGCCTGGCGCGGTGCGCGCCGCCGCAATTTTTCGATCTCTTCCGCGGAAATTTCCTTCGACGCAGTGACGAACAATTGCTTTTTCCAACTAACCTCGGCGCGACGAATCACCTGCGGCAGGAGGCTCCGCATGACCGCTTCGATCGAGCAGCAGTAATACGTGCTCATCCATCTCCCCAACTCGACCAGCTTTTCGCTCAACGCCGGCCGATCGCCCACGAGTGCTTCAATCGGCCGAATGCCTTCCGCAGAACTTTCCGTCAGCAACGCCACCACCGTCGCCAGCGCCGATTTTTCACGAAACGGCACCCGCACGCGCGATCCGATGCCGA
>Ga0307513_10007923_pt1 | contig 13673 bp, 10 predicted proteins | sample 15_EM_MG_FD_202174 | JGI IMG/M metagenome (GOLD analysis project Ga0307513, IMG submission 202174) | Populus trichocarpa ectomycorrhiza microbial communities from riparian zone in the Pacific Northwest, United States - 15_EM | ecosystem: Host-associated > Plants > Roots > Unclassified | place... | reverse complement strand
GCTGGCCGCGGCCGGTTTCTCCGCGAAGAGTGGCTTCGTGACCTCGCCGACGTTCGGCGGCTACAGCTGGCTGGCGCACTCCACCTTCCAGTCCGGGCTGGAGATCGACAATCAGCAGCGCTACCGCAGCCTGGTCGGCACCGACCGGCAGACCCTGACCGGATTCTTCCGCAAGGCCGGCTGGAGCACCGTCGGCGTCGAGCCCGACAACACGTATGCCTGGCCCGAGGGGGACTTCTACGGCTACCAGCGGGTCTGGGACGCGCGGACGCTCGGCTACCGGGGACCGCACTTCAGCTGGTCGCGGATGCCGGACCAGTACACGCTCGCCCAGTTCGCCAAGGACGAGTATCTCAAGCCCGGGCGCGGGCCGTTGATGGCCGAGGTGACGCTGACCTCCAGCCACACGCCGTGGGCGCCGCTGCCGCAACTGGTCGACTGGGACGCGATCGGCGACGGCACGATCTACAACGCCCAGGAGAAGGCCGGGCTGAACCCCGGCGAGGTCTGGAAGGACCAGAAGAAGATCCGCACCGAGTACGCGAAGTCGATCGCCTACTCGGTCGGCAGCCTGACGTCCTGGGTGCAGAAGTACGGCAAGGACAACCTGGTGCTGGTCTTCCTCGGCGACCACCAGGCCTCCGCGAACGTCAGCGGCCAGAACGCCACCCACGACGTGCCGATCACAATCGTCGCGAAGGACCCCAAGGTCTTCGACAAGATCGCCTCCTGGGGCTGGCAGGACGGCCTGCGCCCGAACCCGCAGGCGCCGGTGTTCCCGATGAACCAGTTCCGCGACCGGTTCCTCACGGCGTTCGGCCCGCAGGGCTAGTCACGTACGCCAGGATCCGGTCGACGGTCTGCTCCACGGTCAGGTCGGAATTGTCCAGCCAGAGACCGATCCGGGGTGTCTCGTCCAGTTCCGCGAGCATGGCGGGGACGGTCCAGCCGCCGCGATAACCGGTCTTGCCACGCCGGGCGTCGCGCGCCGCGAGCACCTCCGCCCGCGGCGCGAGCACGACCAGGTGACAAGGCCGGGTCAAGACCATTTTCGCGTACGCCGGAAGGTCGGTCCCGAGAATGATGTCCTGCACGACTGCCGTGAACCCGGCGGCCGCATAGCCGTCCGCGACCTGGGCCGACAGCCGGTATCTGAGCTCGAGCTGGCGCCGCTGCTCGGTGCTGAACCCGGGGGCGGGCTCGGCCCGGCCGGTCACGATCATCCGGCGGAACGCGTCGCCGCGCACGTGGGCGGCCCGGGGCAGGCGCTCGGCCAGCCGTTGGGCGACCGTCGACTTGCCGGCCGCCATGACACCCGTGATGACGATGACCACGAGCGGTGATTCTGGCAGGGTAGGGGCATGAACCGCCCCTCGATTTACGAGGCCGCCGGCGGGGCGCCCGCGTTCCGCGCCCTGGCGGCCGACTTCCACGCGCGCTGCCTGGCCGACCCGGTGCTGGAGCACCCGTTCTCGCACACCGGCAACCCCGAGCACGTGCAACGGCTCGCCGACTACTGGGGCGAGGTGCTCGGTGGCCCGCCGGTCTACTCGCAGTCCTACGGCGGCCACTCCTACGTGCTCGGCCTGCACGCCAACCAGGGCGCCGACGACGACCTCGGCGACCGCTTCGTGGCCTGCTTCGACGCGGCCCTGGACGGCGCGCACCTGCCGGCCGACCCGGAGCTGCGCGCCGCGCTACACGACTACATGCAGTGGGCGACCGACGAGGTGATGTCGTATTCCCCCCGCGACGCCCGGGTAGCACCGAACCTGCCGACACCACACTGGGACTGGGCCGGCCTGCGCCGCTAGGCGGCCGGTGGTTCGTGGCCGGCGCGCTGTGCCTGTGCGCCGGCGTGCCGGCCTTGGGCGACCAGGGCCAGGGTCGGCGCGAGCTGAGAGTGCAGTGGCGCCGGCAGCGCGTCGGGCGGGAACCAGCCGAGCTCGTCGAACTTGGGTGGCTCCCCGATCGCCACCGTCGCCGGGTCGACCAGGACGCGGAAGACGACGGCGACCCAGTGTGACGGTGGGTCGTCGCGCAGCACGTTGCGCACCCCGGCGAGGGTGATCGCCAGCGGATCGGTCCGATATTCCTCGCCGACCTCCCGGGCCACGGCGGCCTCGAAGGTCTCGCCGAACTCGAGGGCGCCCGCGCCGCAGTCCCAGGCGCCGGGCTCGTCGCGCGCCCCGGCCGAGCGCCGGGCCAGCAGGAGCCGCCCGCCGCCGTCATGACAAACGAACACGCAGGACACTCGAGGCTCAGTCACGTGCACCGATCCTGCCCGACCCCGAGCCCGGCCGCAGCGGGTTTTCCGGGTCGGGCGGGGGTTTTCCCCGGAGGTGTCCATTGTGACCGGACGGCAGGCTCACCGCATGTCGTTCTCCCCTCGTACCGCGGCGGTGGTCCTGTCCCTGACCTTGACCGGCGCCGTTGTCGGGCCGCTGCCTCCAGCCAACGCGGCACCCGTTCTCCAGCAAGCGATCCGGTCTGAACCTCCTACGCTTCCGCCGCTGTCACCGGCCGCGCTTGCCGCGGCCATCGCCGGCCTGCCCGACGGCGAGGCGAGCGGCGCGCTGGTCCAGGTCCGCGGCGCCGCCGGCGGCTGGTCGGGCAGTTCGGGCATTTCTTCGGTACGGGCCCAGCACCCGCCCGCGCTGGACAGCCGGTTCCGGATCGGCTCGATGACCAAGGTCTTCACGGCCATCGTGACCCTGCAACTCGCCGCCGAGCACCGGCTCGACCTGGACGCCCCGATCCAGCAGTACCTGCCCGGCCTGCTGCCCGCCTCGTACGCTGCGATCACCGCCCGGCAGCTGCTCACCTGGACCAGCGGCCTGAACGGCGTCGAGGTGCCGGCCAAGACCCCGGACTGGTACTTCGCGCACCGCTTCGACCACTGGACGCCCGGCAGCCAGCTCGACCTGACCAAGCCGCTCGCCTTCCCGCCGGGCAGCCAGCAGCGCTACGGCAACGTCGACTACATCGCGGCCGGCCTGCTGATCGAGCGGATCACCGGAAACAGCTGGGCCGACGAGGTCACCCGCCGGATCATCCGCCCGCTGGGACTGACCGGAACGAGCGTCCCGGGCGACGACATCCGGATCCCGGGACCGCACGCCCACGGCTACGAGGCCACCCCGGACGGCTGGCGGGACGTCACGCTGGCGAACCCGTCCCTGCAATGGTCGGCCGCGTCGATCATCTCCACGGCCGACGACCTGGACCGGCTGATGGTCGCCCTGTTCCGCGGCCGGCTCGTGCCCCAGCCGCAGCTCGAGGCCATGTTCACCGTTCCGGACGTGCCGCTGTACGGCTCGCCGGGACGCGCCGTCTACTCAGCCGGCTTGACGAGGTTCCAGCTGGACGACGTCACGGTGTGGGCGAAGAGCGGCGACCGCCCCGGCTACAACAACGGAATGGGCGCTACTCGAGACCTGTCCCGCCGCCTGGTCTACTCGGTGAACACCCTGCACATGGGCGGAGCCGACCAGCCCCAGGTGGCGCAACGGATCGTGCTCGCCACTTTCTGACCAATCAGCAACCGCCCGGCCCGTTACCTTTCCGCCGCACACCCACTTACGACAAGTCGCTTTTGTCCGGCGGCGTGGTCGCTACACAAATAGACCTTGGCCACTGGGCGCCCACAGAAGGGCGCTCAGTGACCAAGATTGACACGGGGACCTGTTGGCCTTGGGCACCGTTGGTTACAGGAGCCCGCTAGCTCGGCCGGGCCGTCGTGATGTGGGCATCCGGTCCCGGGTAGACGAGGCCTTCGTGGCCGTCACCCCACCGCACCAGGTAGGGCGGTGAGCCGTCGCTCGAGCGGACCTCGAGGATCGTCGCCTGGCGTTGCTGCTGTCCCACGGTCTGACTCTCGACGATGAGCACGTCGCCTGGTTTCGCATGCATGTCGGCCTCCGGCTTGATGGGTCCGGTCCAGCATTCAGAATGCTCGCCCCGCCCGCTCAGATCCAGCCCTCCGGCGGAGTCGCAATCCGCAGACCTTCCCGCAGGACCCGCACGCCCCAGGAACCGAGCCACAGCTCATGACCCCTCGGGTACGACTCACCGCAAACAGGTCCTCGGCTTGCGCCCGCGGCACGAACTCGCCGGCGTCCACGACCACCTACGTAGGAAGTGCAGCCGGCCGCCCGCCCGGTTCACCGCACTGGTCGCGGCGACGGACGGGCGCCAGGGGCCATTTGGCAGCCACCCCGCGATCCACCGGAAAGGTTCCAAGCCAGCACCGGATTGGGCACCGTGCCGACCGGCTTCGTGATCGCCGCGCTCCACCGGCCGAAATGCGGTGCTCGTAGCGCAGGAGTTCCTGGGCGCCGGCCGCGCCCAGGCCGTCGGATCGCTCGGGCCACCCGGACCGCCCGAACCGCTTGAGCCACCCGAGCCGCTCGGGCCAACCACGTCACACCGACCATCCGAAACACTTGGGCCTATCCGACCCAGCCAAGCTACCGGCGCTACCCGACCCAGCCCAGCCAGCCCGGCCAGCCCAGCCAGCCCGGCCGCCCTGTCGGTCTCGGCTTCTCGGCGGTGGCCTGTGCCGGGGCTAGGCGGGGCGCGGGCGGCCAGGCAGCCAGAGCGCAAGCACCAACGCGGCGACGGTGAACCCGATCGACCACCAGAACGCAACATCGAAGGCCGCCGCCCGCCCAGCCAAACCCTCCGCGCCATGCCGCACGATCGAGCGTTCCAACACCACCGCCAGCACGGCCGTGCCGACCGAGCCGCCGATCTGCTGCGCGGTGCGGGTGATGATGCTGGCGTGCGGCACCGCCGCACGATCCAGTCCGTAGTAGGCGCCGGCCAGCACAGGGATAGTGGCGGCACCGAGGCCGATGCCGCGCACGACGAGCGTCCCCACCAGCCACCACTCGCCGGTGCCAGCCGTAACAAAGCCGAACGGCAAGGTAGCGAGCGCGACAACTACCAGCCCGGCGAACGTGACCCAGCGCGCGCCGATCCGATCGGTCAGCGTGCCGGCGAGACCTCGACTGGCCAGCACCCCGACGCCCTGGGCGGCGATCAGCAGGCCGGCGGCGAACGCACTCAGCCCGCGGACCTGCTGGAAGTACAGCGGCACCAGCAGCATGGCCCCGTACAGCGCGAAGCCCGACAGGAACAGCAGGCCGGTGGCGGCGCTGAACGAGGGCACCCGGAACAACCGCACATCGACCAGCGCGGCGGCACCGACTCGCCGGGCCCGGACAGTGAACGCGACGAGCAGCGCGAGCCCGCCCAGCAGCGGCACGAGCACGGTGGCGTGCCCGAAACCGCCGTCCGAGCCGACCCGGGCCAGGCCGAAGACGACCGCGGCGATGCCCGGCGAGGCGAGCGCCAGCCCGACGCCGTCGAGGCGGGACCGGCGGCTGCCGGGGAACTCCGGCATCAGCCGCCACGCCAGGATCAGCCCGGCCACGCAGAACGGCACGTTCACCCAGAAGATCCACCGCCAGCTCAGGTGCTGCACGATCAGGCCGCCGGCCAGCGGGCCGAGGATCGGGCCGAGCAGCGCCGGGAACGAGACGAGCGCGGTGACGCTGCCGAGCGACCGGCCACCCGCGGCCTGGACCAGCAGGGTGGTGAGGACCGGCAGCATCAGCCCGCCGCCGGCGCCCTGCAGCACCCGGCAGGCGATCAGGCTGGGCGCGCTCCAGGCCAGGCTCGCGCCGACGGAACCCACCAGGAACAGCCCGAGGGCGGACATCCAGACGCGCTTGCCGCCCAGCCGGTCGACCAGCCAGCCGGTGACCGGCACGGCCATTCCGAGCGCGAGCAGGTAGCCGGTGCTGACCCACTGGATGGTGGCGACCGGGACCCGCAGTTCGCGGCCGAGCGTGTCGATCGCGACGTTGACGATCGTGGTGTCGAAGACCACGGCAAGCACACCGGTGATCAGTACGAGCGCGAGCCGGACGAAGGCCGGATCGAGACGCCGGCTCGCCGGCTCGGTGGTAGTGGTCATGGGGTCCTCCCCGCGAGGCAGATAAGATACAGTTCTGTATCTACAGGTACCCGCAGGACGGCCTGAGGTCAATAAGATACGGGAGTGCATCTAATGACGGGCGACACAACGTCCCGCCGGCGCGGGCAGGCGCTGGTGGACGCGCTGCTCGAGGCCGCCTGGACGGAACTGGTCGAGGTCGGCTACAGCCGGTTCACGATCGAGGGCGTGGCGGCCCGGGCCGGCACCAGCCGCCCGGTCATCTACCGGCGCTGGCCCGCCCGCTCGGACCTGGCGATCGCGGCCGTCCGGCACCACGGCCGCAGCACCCCCGTCCCGACGCCCGACACCGGCTCGGTCCGCGACGACCTGATCGAGCTGCTGCAGACCGCCTCGGCCCGCCGCCGGGAACTCGCCGTCCTGTTCAGCGTGCAGATGGGCGAATACTTCACCGAAACCGGCCAGACCCCGGCCGACCTGCGCGCGGAATTCCTCAGTGGACGCCAACAGCCGTTCGGCATCGACACGGTGCTACGCCGCGGCATCGAACGCGGCGAAATCGACCCGGCCGCGCTCACCCCACGGATCGCCGCCCTGCCGACCGACCTCCTGCGCCACGAACTGCTGATGACGCTACGCCCGGTCCCCGACGAGACAATCGTGGAAATCGTGGACCAGATATTCCTCCCCCTAGTCCAACCCCGCTGACCGCCGGGCCAGTTCGTAGGCGAAGTGGACGGTTTCGGTCAGGCGGCCGTCGGCGGTGTGGCGGCTCAGTTCGGCGGCGAGGTCGGCGTCGAACTCGGCTGCGTGGTTCGCGAGCACCGCGGGCGGCAGGAACGAGGTCGACCGGATGTGCCCGGCGAGTTCGTCGATCGTCCACCGCTGCTCGACCGGGAAGTCGTGGCGCCCGGCGGGCTCGAATCCGGCCCGGGACAACACGTCGTGGTCCGGGTCTCGCTGCCTCTCCTGCTCCCAGCCGGGCGGAACGCGGCCGGACGCGCCGAGGGCGTGCTGCCATCCGCGCAGCAGACTGCCGAGCGCCCGCTGCCAGTCCTCGGGGCCCGCCCACGGCGAGGTCGACCAGCACAGCGCGAGACACCCGCCGGGCTTGAGCCAACGGTGGGCGCGCTCGGCGACCGTGGCGCGGCGTAGCCGGTGGAAGGCGTTGCCGATCACGATCAGTTCGAAGCTGCCCGGCTCGGCGTGCAGGTCTTCGGCGGTGGCGGTGATCGCCCGCAGGTGGATCGCGCCGGCGGCGATCGCCTTGGCCCGGACCACCTCGGTCATGTCGGCTTCGGCGTCCACGGACCAGACTTCCGCGAACCAGCCGCGCAGCGGGAAGGCCAGCTGGCCGGTGCCGCAGGCCAGGTCGAGCAGGCGCCCGCGCCCGGACGGGGCGGCCCGCCGGGCCAGGTCGGCGATCATCGCGGCCGGGTACGGAAGCCGGAACCGGTCGTAGTATCCGGCGGTGCCCCGGTAAAGGCCGGGCTCGAAGCGCAACATCCGTCCAGCATCGCACCGGGGCGGCCGGGCTCAGCGGGGGTCGCCGGCCGCCGGTACGCCCGCCCAGTGGTCGAGCTTGGCCTGCAGTTCGTCCGGGTCGATCGGCTTGGCCAGGTAGTCGTCCATGCCGGCGTCGAGGCAGCGTTGCCGGTCCTCGGCGAGGGCGCCCGCCGTCATCGCGATCACCGGGATGTGGTGGTCGGCCGGTTCGCCGCGGCGGATCTCCCGGGTGGCCTGGTAGCCGTCCATCTTCGGCATCTGGCAGTCCATCAGGATCGCCTTGTACGGCTTGGTCGGGGCCAGTTCGAGCGCCTCCAGGCCGTTGTTGGCGACGTCGGCCTGATAGCCCAGACCGGCCAGGGTGTCGATGGCGACCATCCGGTTGATCTCGTTGTCCTCGGCGAGCAGGACGATGCCCCGCTCGCCGCCGCGGGGGACGATGCCGGCGAGGGCGGCCAGGCGGAACTTCGCCCCGCTCGGGTCGAGGTGCTCGATGAGGCAGTTGTACAGGGCGGACGGGCCGACCGGCTTGGCCAGGATGGTCACGCCGTCGAGGGCTTCGACGTGCTGGTCGTCCTGGTACGAGCCGGAGGTGAGCAGGATGGTCAGCGGGCTCGGGACGCTCGGGTCGCCGGCGATCCAGTTGACCAGGGTCAGCCCGTCCTCCTCGGGCATGTGCTGGTCGATCACGGCGATGTCGAACGGCCGGTCGCCCTGCGCGGCGTCCCGCAGCCGGTCGAGGCCGCTGCGCGCGTCGAACGCCGTGGTGGTGACCATCCCCCAGGCCCGCGCGTGCTCGGCCAGCAGGTGGCAGCTGGTCACGCTGTCGTCGACGATGAGCAGGGTACGGCCGACCAGCGTGTCCTGCGCGGTGCTCTGCTCGGCGGAGGCGGCCGGCACCTCGAGCGGGATGGTGAAGAAGAACCGGCTGCCCCGCCCCACCTCGCTCTCGGCCTCGAGCCGGCCGGTCATCAGCTCGACGAGCTGGTGGCTGATGGTCAGCCCCAGCCCCGTGCCGCCGTACTCGCGGCTGTTCGTGCCGTCTGCCTGCACGAACGGCTCGAACAGCCGGGACAGGTATTCCGGGGCGATGCCGACGCCGGTGTCGATGACGGTGAAGGTGAATTCCCGCCGGCCGGCCGACGCCGGCGGCGCGGTGTCGACCCGGATCAGGATCTCGCCGTCGTGGGTGAACTTGACGGCGTTGCCGAGCAGGTTCAGCAGCACCTGGCGGATCCGGCCCTCGTCGCCGCGGACCGTCCGGGGCAGGTCGGCCGGGTAGTAGTTGACGATCTCCAGGTTCTTGTCGCGGGCCGCCTCGGCCGCGGCGTGCGCCACCTCCTCGACCAGTTTGCCCAGGTCGAAATCGGCGTTGAGCAGGGCGACCTTGCCGGCCTCCATCTTCGAGAAGTCCAGGATGTCGTTGATGATGGTCAGCAGCGCCCGCGCCGAGGTGCGGATCGCTTCGCCGTAGCGGCGCTGGGTGGGTTGCAGCGGCGTGTCGAGCAGCAGCTTCGTCAGGCCGATGACGCCGTTCATCGGGGTCCGGATCTCGTGGCTGACCATCGCGACGAACTGCGACTTGAGCTGGGCGGCGGCGAGTGCCTCATCGCGGGCCGCCGCGAGATCCTGCTCGACCTCCCGGCGCTCGGTGATGTCGCGCACCGCCGCCGAGATCAGCGTGCCCTCCTCGGTGTCGAGCGGCGCGAGCCGGACCTCGATCGGGAACCGGGTGCCGTCCGCGCGTACGCCGAACATCTCCAGCCCGGCGCCCATGCCGCGGATCTCCGGGTGGGCCAGGAAGCCCAGCCGGTGCCCGATGTGCCGCTCGCGCAGCTCGGGCGGCACCAGGACCTCGATGGGCTGCCCGATCAGCTCGTCGCCGGCGTACCCGAACAACCGCTCGGTCTGCTCGTTGACCAGCCGGATCACGCCGTCGGCCGTGGCGATGACCATCGCGTCGGGGGCGCTGAACACCAGCCGGCGGAACCGCTCCTCCGCCTTCTTGGTGTCGGTGATGTCGTGCGCGATCGACGCGGCGCCCACCACCACGCCTTCCATGTCCCGCAGCGGTGAGATGGTCAGCGCCAGGTGCACCACGGCGCCGTCCTTGCGGATCCGGATGCTGTCGTCGACCTTGACCGTCTCACCGGCGGCGATCCGGGCCAGCACCTCGCTGAGCTGGCCGCCGGAGTCGGGCGGAAAGATGATCGAGATGGACCGGCCCACGACCTCCTCCGCCCGGTAGCCGTAGATGCGTTCGGCGGCGGGGTTCCAGCTGGTGATCGTGCCGTCCAGGGTCTTGGCGATGATCGCGTCGGCGGTGCCGTCCACAATGGCCGCCAGGCTCGTACGGGCGTCGTAGATCTCGCGCTGCACCGTGATGTCCCGGGCCACGGCATAGACCCGGCCCTGCTGCGGTGCCGGCGTGGCGTTCCAGGACAGCCACCGGTAGCTGCCGTCGTGGCAGCGGTAGCGGTTCTCGAACGCCACGGTCGGCACGCCGTCGGCCACCTTGCGCGTCTCGGCGATCGTGCGTGCGACATCGTCGGGATGCACGAACCGCACGAACGGCTGGTTGAGCAACTCGGCATCCGGGTGGCCCAGGGTCCGCTGCCAGGCGTCGTTGAGCCGCAGGAACATGCCGTCGGGGCTGGCGATGCACATCAGGTCGTGCGACATGGTGAAGAAGTGGTCCAGCTCGTCGGCCAGTTGCCGCTGCTCGGCCTGGGCCCGGTTGTAGTCGGTCATGTCCCGGTAGGTGAGGATCGACCGGAGCAGGCGGCCGTCCTGGTCGCGGATCGGGCACACGGCGACGAGCACCCGCACGCTGCTGCCGTCGGCGCGGCGCAACGCCAGATCGAATTCGGTGTTCTCCGCGGCGGCCAGGCCGCTGCGCAGTTTCTGCGTACGGTCGCCGATCAGCTCCGCGGGCCACCACGGGTACGGCGGCCGCAGCCCGACCGCGTCCTCGGCGGCGAACCCGGTGATCTCGGACCACCGCGAGTTGACCTGCAGCACCGTGCCGTCGCCGGCCAGCACCACGACGCCTTCGTTCAGCGACCGGAGCACCATGTTGCTGAAGTCGCGCTGGTGGCGCAGGTCGGTGTTCAGTTCGCGCTGGGCCCGGTTCGCGCCGTCCAGCATGTAGCCGGTGCGCAGCAACACGAGGTAGAGCGTCATCGTCAGGGCGGAGATGGCGATCGTGGCGCCCAGCCCGTCGGCCGGGCGGCCGGAGCGGGCGAGCACGCCGGCGACGACCCCGACGAGCACCACCACGGCCGCGACCGCCGGGGCGAGCCGGCGGATCGTCGCCGCGCCGAGGCCGGTGCCGGCGAACGCCCGGACCGCCACCCCGTCCGGCCGGCTGGTGAAGATGCCGACCGACAGCGCGACCGTGACCAGCGCGGTCGGCGCCGAGATCCGGCAGATCCCGGACCCGCCGGAAGCCGACGCCTGACCCACGAGGTGCCCGACCAGGGCGACCCCGGTGACCGACGCGGCGAACGGCGCGAGCAGCTGCGACGGCCGGTATCCGGCCTTGGCGTCCGCGTCGAGCAGGCACAGGGCGACGGCGGTGCCGAGCAACGCGATGGCGACCTCGGCCGACGGCCGGCCCACCGGCCCGCCGGGGTGCCAGGCCCGGGCGGTGCCGGCGAACAGCAACCGGTCGAGGGCAAGGTCCCAGCCGGTGACTCGCTCCACTAGTACGGCGATCGCTACTGCCCCGACGGCGACCGCGACACCGCGGCCGGCGACGCGCCGGCGCCGGCCGACGCCCGGCGTGGCCAGCAGCCAGAGGCTGATCCCGGCCGCGGCCCACGCCAGCGCCGTGATCGGTGCGATCGGCGGCCAGCCGGGCAACGCGCCGGCCAGTTGCCGCACGCCGAGCAGATAGCCGAGGAGACAGACCGCGCCGATCGCGACGGCGGAACCCGCCCCGAGCAGCGTGGCCCGCCGACACGCCTGCGGCAGGGCAGGGGAAATACTCATATATAGTAGTATTACCCCTACAATGAGTAAGCTGCTCGCGAACCGTGGAGCAGCCCCGCACGTGGGTCCCGCGTTTCAACACGCCCCGGGGGCGACATGGAGCGACTGCCTGGTGTCCCGTTGCTCAGCCGGCTGGGGCACGAGCTGCGCAGCCCGCTCACCGGCATTCTCGGCCTCAGCCGGATCATGCTGGTGAAGCTGGCCGCCGGCGCGGCCGAGCCCGGCCAGCAGATCAACCAGTTGGAGCTGCTGCGGGCCAGCGCCGAGCAGATGCTGCACACCATCGACCGCGTGGTCGAGGTGGCGCGGCTCGACCTGCCCGCCGGACCGGCGCCAGAGCCCAGCGACTGCCGCGCGCGGATCGCCGAGGTGGTCGCGCAGGCCCAGCCCGGCGCTTTCGCCCGCGGGCGAAAGCTGCTCCTCGATCTGCCGGACGAACCGGTCATGATCGCCGATCGGCACGACGCGCTGCGCCGCATCCTCGCCGAGCTCGTCGACAACGCGGTGAAATACGCCGACCACCCGGACATCCGGGTCAGCGTCCGGCCGCAAACCGGGAATCCGGCGGCGATCGAGGTCAGCGACGACGGCCCCGGTCTCACCGAGGAGGAACAGGCCCGGCTGGGCAACCCGTTCGAGCGCGGCGCGGCCGCCGAGCGGGACGAGATTCCCGGCAGCGGCCTGGGCCTGTACCTCGCCCGGCAACTCGCCGGCGCGGCCGGCCTGCGGATGGTCCTGCGCAGCGGGCCGCCGGCGGGCACCACGGTCACCGTCCTGGCAGCTGCCGGGCAGCACCGATCCGAGGGATCAGCATGGCCACAGTCCTAGTCGTCGACGACCGCGCCACCAACCGCGAGGTCGCCCGCGCGACTCTCGACCACGGTGGGCACGACGTCATCGAGGCCGCCGCGGGCCAGGAAGCGCTCGCCCTGGCCCGGACCGCCCACCCCGACCTGATCCTCACCGACGTCGTCATGCCCGGCATGGACGGCTACGAGTTCGTCCACGAGCTGCGCGCCGACACCGGCACCGCGGACATCCCGGTGCTGTTCTACACCGCAAACTACCGGCCCGACGAGGCCGCGCCGCTCGCCTCGGCGTACGGGGTCACCCGGGTGCTGCCGAAATCGACGGACCCGCTGGACCTGCTCACCGCCGTCGACGACGCGCTCAGCCGCCATCTCGAGCCGCCGGTCGCCGCGCCGGATTCCGGCCTGCTGACCGAGCATCTGCGTACGGTGAACGCCAAGCTCGTGGAGAAGGTCCTGGCTCTCGACGAGAGCCGGAGCCAGTTCGACGTGCTCGCCGACATCACTCCGGTCGGCATCGCGCTCGGCGACACGGATCTGCGCGCCACCTACGTCAATCCCCGGCTCGCCGAGATCACCGCGAAGCCCGCCGGCGACCTGCTGGGCCAGGGCTGGCAGAGCTGCCTGTCGGCCGAGGACCTCGACCGGCTCCGGTCCGGCGGCGAGGACACCGCGCCCTACTACGGCCGGGTCGTCCTCGGCGACGGCCGGACGCTCTGGCTGCAGGTGACCGTCCGCCGGCTCACCGACCACGACCAGCGGCACACCGGCTTCATGGCCGTGATCGACGACGTCACCCCGCTGGTCGAGGCGGAGCAGCAGCGGCACGCCGAGGAACGGCAGCACATCGCGGAACGCTTCGACAGCCTCGCCCGGCTCTCCGGGGCCGTCGCCCACGACTTCAACAACATGCTCGCCATCATCTTGTCTTTCGGCGATTTCGTGGACGAGGCGATCCAGGACGCCGTCGGCACGGAGCTGACCGCCGCGGCCGCCGACGCCATCCGCAACGATCTCCAGCAGCTCAGCCGGGCCGGGAAGCGGGCCGCCCATCTCGCCCATCAACTGCTCACCTTCGGCGGCCGGGAGGTCGTGCAGCCGACCGTGCTCGACCCGAACGCGGTGGTCGAGGAGGCCCGCGGCATGGTCTGTGCGACCGCCGGCGAGCGGGTCACCCTGGTCAGCCGGCTGGGCCGCGACCTGCGCCACACCCGCGCCGACGCCAGCCAGCTCTGCCAGGTGCTGCTGAACCTCGCCCTGAACGCGCGCGATGCGATGCCGCACGGCGGCGGGATCACCTTCGAGACCGGCAACGTGACGAATTCGGCGGCCGCGCCGCAGTTGGCCGGCCTGCCCGCCGGCGACTACGTGCACATCGCGGTGATCGACGACGGCGAGGGCAT
>Ga0307513_10007922_pt1 | contig 13674 bp, 11 predicted proteins | sample 15_EM_MG_FD_202174 | JGI IMG/M metagenome (GOLD analysis project Ga0307513, IMG submission 202174) | Populus trichocarpa ectomycorrhiza microbial communities from riparian zone in the Pacific Northwest, United States - 15_EM | ecosystem: Host-associated > Plants > Roots > Unclassified | place... | reverse complement strand
GGGAACCGTGCGGATCATCGTGCGGTGCGCTCCAGGTGCGCCTGCAGCGCCTTGATCACCAGGTCGACGGTGACGTGATGGGCGGTGTCGCCGGTCTCCACCGAGACGTCGGCGTCGGCATATATGGCGTAGCGCTCGGCCGCCTGCAGCTTGAGCACGGCCAGCGGGTCCTTGCCCGCCAGCAGCGGGCGGTTGTCCTTGCGGCCGATGCGGCGGGCGAGCACTTCGAGGTCGGCCCGCAGCCAGACCGAGACGGCCTTGGCCTTGATCAGCGCCCGGGTCTCGGGGTTGATGAAGGCGCCGCCGCCGGTCGCCAGCACGTGTGGCGGCTGGTCGAGCAGGCGGGCGATCACCCGCCGCTCCCCCTCGCGGAAGGCCGGTTCGCCCAGGGTCGCGAAGATCTCCGGAATCGCGCGCCCCGCCGCGGTCTCGACCTCCGCGTCGGTGTCCCTGAAGGGCAGGTCGAGCGCATTGGCGAGCCGGCGGCCGACGCTGGATTTGCCCACGCCCATCAGGCCGACGAGGGCGATGGTGCGGGCGCGCAGGGGAGCGTAGTGGTCCATGAAGCGCGCAGGCTTACAACAGCGGGCGGGGTCGCGCCAACTTCCCGCGTCAGGCTATGGTGTCCCGATGCGCCGCCGTTCGCTGCCGATCCTGGTTTCCGCCGCCCTGGCGCTCGCCGCGCCGGCCTTCGCCCAGTCGGTGGAGGTGACGCCGCTGGCCGCGCCCGACCTGTTCTCCACCGCCGCCCGCGACACGGGCCTGGGCCAGGACCTCTGGCGCGGCGCCTCGCTGGCCACCGCCCGCGCCGTGCTGCCGCTGGTGGCCGCAAAGCCCCTGTCGCCCGCCGCCCAGGCGCTGGCCCGCCGGGTGCTGGGCACGGGCGCGCCGGGACCGGACGGAGCGGGCCAGGATCGCGCCCTGGCCGGTCAGCGCGTGGCCGCCCTGCTCGCCGTGGGCGACGCCCCCGGCGCGGCGGCGATCCTGTCGCGCACCGCCGGCGTCGAGCGGACGCCGGACCTCGCCCGCGCCGCCGCCGAGGCCGCATTGCTGGCCGGCGACGACGACCGGGCCTGCCAGATCGGCGAGGCCCTGCCCGAGGGACGCGGCGACATCTACTGGCTGCGGCTGCGGGCCTATTGCCAACAGCGGGCGGGCCAGGGCGGCGCCGCCCAGCTGACCTTCGACCTGGCCCAGGCCCAGGCGCGCGATGCGGCCTACGGGCGGCTGATGGGCGCCCGGCTGGCCGGCGGCGGGTCGCCGGGCGCGGCCTCCCTTCGCAACGGCCTGGACTACGCGCTCTCGCGCAGCCTGGGGCTCGATCTTTCGGCGGCCCAGGCCTCGCCGGCCGTGGCCGCGGCGCTCGCCCAAGCCGCGCCGGATCGGGCGACCTGGAAGGTCGAGGCCGGCGCCGGCCCGGCAGGCGCCGCGGTGAGCGCGCTCGCCGCCGGGGACCTCGCCACCGCCAGGCGGCTCCGGGGCGGCCTCGTCCAGGACCAGATCCCCGACGCCACGCCGCTCGACCTGGCGCTGCTCGACGCCATGCTCGCCGTGGCCGAGGCCCGTCCGGACGGGCCGACCCTGGACCGCCTGGTGGAACGCGGCGGCCAGGGCGAGGCCAAGGTCCGGGCGCGGGCCCAGGGCGGCGCCATGCTGCTGGCGGCGGCCGGCGCGCCGCTGAGCGCCCAGGCGCGCGCCGACCTGGCGGGCTTCACCGCCGGCGAGGCCAAGGCGCCGCCGGCCCGGGCGCTCGCCCTCGACCTCGCCGCCGACCAGAAGCTGATGGGCGAGACGGCGCTGGTCGCCCTGTGGATCTGCGCCGACGCCGGCGTCGGCGGACCGGCCTTGGGCGACCGCGCGCGGATCGTCCGGGCGCTGCGGGCCGCGGGCCTGGAGGCCGATGCACGGGCCTTCGCCGTCGAAGGCCTGCTGGCGCTGCGATGACCGGCCCGGCGCCCCATCACTGGGTCGAGGCCTTCCTGGAGATGATGGCTGTCGAGCGGGCCGCGGCGAAGAACACGCTGACGGCCTACGGCAAGGACCTGGCCGACGCGGCGGGCTTCCTGGCTGGCCGGGGGGCCGATGTGGCCAACGCCTCGGCCGAGGCCCTGGAGGCCTATTTCGCCGACCTGGGCGCGCGCGGCCTTTCGCCGGCCACCGCGGCCCGGCGACGCGCCTCGGTGCGGCAGTTCTACCGCTTTGTGCTGGGCGAGGGGTGGCGGGCCGACGATCCCTCGCGGCGGGTCGATGCGCCCAAGCAGGGCCGGCCGCTGCCCAAGGTGCTGAGCCGCGACGAGGTTGACCGCATCCTGGCGGCGGCTGCGGCGCGCGACGGGGCCCAGGGCCTGCGGGTCGCCTGCATGGTGGAGCTGCTCTACGCCTCGGGCCTGCGGATATCGGAGCTCACCAGCCTGCCGTTCCTGGCCCTGGCGCGCGATCCCGCCTACCTGATCGTCAGGGGCAAGGGCGGCAAGGAGCGGCTGGCGCCCATGAACGACGCGGCGCGGACCGCGGTGAAGGCCTATCTGCAGGTCCGCGAAAGCTTCCTGCCCAAGGGCGACGGCGCCAATCCCTGGCTGTTCCCCTCACGCGGCAAGGGCGGGCGCCTGACCCCGCGCCGCTTCGCCCAGCTGCTGGACGAGGCCGCCGCCGAAGCCGGGATCGATCCGGCGCGGGTCAGCCCCCACGTGCTGCGCCACGCCTTCGCCACCCATCTGCTGGAGGGCGGGGCCGACCTGCGCGTCGTCCAGACCCTGCTGGGCCACGCCGACATCGCCACCACGCAGATCTACACCCACGTGGCCGGCGAGCGCCTGCGCGAGGTGGTCCAGACCAAGCATCCGCTCGGTCGCAAGAGCTGACACAGGGAACCCTCCCCCATCGCGGGGGAGGGCTTTCGCCTTAGCCGGTGAAGCGATAGCGGCCATTCCGGTCCGGGCAGACCCGGACATAGCGGTATTCGCCGTTGTAGGCGTCCACCGGCGCCGGGGCCAGGCGGCAGCGCTGGCGGCTGTAGTAGCTGTAGTCGTAGCGGCCGCTGCGTCGCCCACGATAGTCGCCGCTTTCGCGGTACGGGATCGTCTGGTCGTAGCTGTAGTAATAGCCGCGGTCGTCGCAGTTGGCGCTGGAGCGGCCGACGGCCACCCCGGCCGCGCCGCCGACCACCGCCCCCAGGACGGCGCCCTCGGTGCGGGCGTTGCGCGCCGCCACATTGGAGCCAAGGGCCGCGCCGGCAAGCGCGCCGATCAGGCCCCCGGCGATGCTGTTGCTGCTCCTGCGGTTGCGGCAGGCGTCGTCATAGGCGCCCCGATAGGATGCGTTGTCGCCGTAGCGGCCCGCCCAGCGCGCCTCGTCCCAGGTCGGGGCCGGGCCGTAGCGCCGGGAATAGGCGCCGTAGCCGTAGCGGTTGTCATAGGCCGCGCGGGCGGCCTCGTAGTCGTCGCGGCGGCGGTCATAGTCGCGCCGGGCGTCCTGGTACTCGCGCTGCTGGTCCTGATAGGCCCGCTGCTGATCCTGATAGTCCGCCCGTTGGTCCTCGTAGCGGTTCGAATCCCGCTGGTACTGGTCAGTGGGACGATAGTCCTGGGCAAGGGCAGGGGCGGCGGTGAGCAGCGCGAGCGCGCTGACCAGGCCAGCCTTCAAGGACGTGTTCATCGGTCTTCCTCCTCGAGCGTTCGGCGAATCCGGGGAAACGCCACGCCCGCTGTTGCGAAAGCCCATCCGATCTTCGTCCAGGTCCCTCAGCTGGGCGCGGTCCGGCTTGGCCACGGCTTGCAAACGTGGATGGCGTCTTGGGGTTGCACGCCCTGGGCGCGGCGGCGCGTTCCAGGCGGCCAGAACCCTGGGAACCGCGACGGATTTTCCACGCTCTTGTGACGGCGCCGGTTCCCGCCTAATTTCCGCGCCTTCCCAACGACGCAAAGAAGATTCCTCGAATGGCGCCTCACTACCTCGAGTTCGAGCGACCGATCGCCGACCTCGAAGCCAAGATCGAGGAGCTGTCGAAGCTTTCCGAGACCGCCAGCGACAGCGCCTTCGACGCCGAGATCGAGGCGTTGCGGGCCCGCGCCCAGGAGATGCGGCGCACCGCCTATTCCAAGCTCGACGCCTGGCAGAAGACCCAGGTGGCGCGCCATCCCGACCGGCCGCACTTCGTCGACTATGTCGAGGACCTGATCGACGAGTTCGTCGAGCTGCGCGGCGACCGCAAGTTCGCCGACGACCAGGCGATCATGGGCGGGCTGGGCCGGTTCCGCGGCCACCCGGTGCTGGTGATGGGCCACGAGAAGGGCCGCGACACCGTCGGGCGGGTGAAGCACAATTTCGGCTACGCGCGGCCCGAGGGCTACCGCAAGGCCATCCGGCTGATGGAGCTGGCCGAGCGCTTCCACCTGCCGGTGATCAGCTTCGTCGACACCCCGGCGGCCTATCCCGGGGTGGGCAGCGAGGAGCGCGGCGTGGCCGAGGCCATCGCGCGCTCCACCGAGAAGAGCCTGCTGCTGGAAGTGCCCATGGTGGCGGTGGTGACGGGCGAGGGCGGCTCCGGCGGCGCCCTGGGCATCGCCTGCGGCAGCCGGGTGCTGATCCTGGAGCACGCCATCTATTCGGTGATCCCGCCCGAGGGCGCCAACTCGATCCTGTGGCGCGGCGCGCGCACGGCGGAAGAGGCGGCCAAGGCGATGAAGATCACCGCCCAGGACCTGATCGCGATGAAGATCGTCGACCGGATCATCCCCGAACCGCCGGGCGGAGCCCATTCCGACCGCGCCGCGACGATGAAGGCGGTGGGCGACGCCGTAGAGGACGAACTGCGGCAACTGGCGGGGCTCGGCGTCGCCGAACTGCTGAAGCGCCGGTCCGACCGATACTACGCGATCGGGCGCGCAGGCCTCCAGTAAGCCGCCGCTTGCCTGACGCGACGTCGGGGGGCCATGATCCGCCAAACGGATGTTTGGAGGAAGCTCAATGGCGTTGAAGACGCGATTCACCGAATTGTTTGGGGTTGAGCATCCCGTCGCCCAGGGCGGCATGCAGTGGGTCGGTCGGGCCGAACTGGTCGCCGCCGTCGCCAATGCGGGCGGGCTTGGCTTCATCACCGCCCTGACGCAGCCGACGCCGGACGACCTGCGCCGCGAAATCGCCAAGTGCCAGAAGCTCACCGACAAGCCGTTCGGCGTGAACCTGACCATCCTGCCGGCCATCGTCCCGCCCCCTTATGCCGAGTACCGGCAGGCGATCATCGATTCCGGCGTGAAGATCGTCGAGACCGCCGGCTACAAGCCGCAGGAGCACGTCGACCACCTCAAGGCGCACGGCATCAAGATCATCCACAAGTGCACCGCCGTCCGCCACGCCCTCTCGGCGGAACGGATGGGCGTGGACGCGATCTCCATTGACGGCTTCGAATGCGCCGGTCACCCGGGCGAGGACGACATCCCGGGCCTGATCCTGATCCCGGCCGCGGCCGACAAGGTGAAGATCCCGATGCTCGCCTCCGGCGGTTTCGGGGACGCGCGCGGCCTGGTGGCGGCGTTGGCCCTGGGCGCGGACGGCATCAACATGGGCACCCGCTTCATGGCGACCAAGGAAAGCTGCATCCACCAGAAGGTGAAGGAGCAGATCGTCGCCAATGACGAGCGCGCCACCGAGCTGATCTTCCGCACCCTGCACAACACCGCCCGGGTGGCGAAGAACGCCATCAGCCAGCAGGTGGTCGCCATCGAGAAGCGCGGCGACGCCAAGTTCGAGGACGTCAAGGACCTGGTCGCCGGCGTGCGCGGCCGCGTGGTCTATGAGGAGGGCGATCCCGACTATGGCATCTGGTCGGCCGGCATGGTCCAGGGCCTGATCCACGACATCCCGAGCTGCGAGGAGCTGATCCATCGCATCGTTCGCGAAGCCGAGGAGATCATCAACGGCCGCCTGGCCGGGATGATCGGCCAGCGCGAGATGGCCCGCGCCTGAGAATCCTTTTGTCCCCCGTTCCGAAGAGGACGGGGGAGGAAACGCTACCGGATCGCCCGCAGATCCTCGCCCAGCTTGTCCACCGCCTCGGGCGTCACCGCCCAGGAGCACATGAAGCGGACCGAGCCGTCCAGGAACCGGTGGACGAACCAGCCGCGTGCGTGCAGCCGTTCCAGCGCCGCCTCGTCCATCTCCACGAAGACGCCGTTGGCCTCCACCGGGTGCAGCACGGGAAAGGGCATGAGCGCCGCCAGTCGGCGCGCCATGGCGTTGGCGTGGGCCGCGTGGGCGACCATGGCGGCGGGCAGCATGCCCAGGAAGGGCGCGGCGTGGAAGCGGCCCTTGGACGGCAGTTGCCCCGCCTGTTTCAGCCGGGCGTCGAACCGGCGCACCAGGGCCCGGTCGAAGATCACCAGCGCTTCGGCCGGCGTCATCCCGGCCTTGGTCCCGCCGATCACGGCGATGTCGACGCCCAGCCGCGCGATCGCCTTGGGGTCGAAGCCCGCGGCCACGGCGTTGGCCAGTCGCGCGCCGTCGAGGTGCACCGCGCAGCCCTGGGCCTGGGCCGGGGCGACCAGGGCCGCCAGCTCGGCTGCGGTGTAGACGGTCCCGTACTCGGTGGCCTGGGTCAGCGACAGGGCGGCCGGCGGCTGGTTGTGGGCGACCTCGGGCGCGGCCAGGGCCTGGACCAGCGCGCCCGGGTCGATGCGCCCCGAGGCGCCGGCCAGCGGGATCAGCCCCAGGCCATGGCCGAACAGGCCTGGCGCGCCGCTCTCGTCGGTACGGACATGGGCGTGGGCGTGGGCCAGCACCGCCTCGAACGGCCGGCAGATCGCGGCGAGCGCGATGGAGTTGGCCGCCGTGCCCGAGGCCACGAACCGGACCTCGGCGTCGGCGTCCAGGAAGTCGCGGATGGCGTCGGCCGCCTGGCCGGTGACGTCATCCGCGCCGTAGGCCGCGGCGAAGCCGGAATTGGCGGCGACCAGGGCCTCGATGGCCTGCGGCGTCGCGGGGGCGGTGTTGTCGGAGGCGAAGTCGTAGCGGGCGCTCATCCCGTCGTTCTACCCCAAGCCCGCACCTCCACGAACAGGTCGGGCGGGCTCAGCTGTGCGGGCGCAGGCCGCGGGCGATGGCCGAGTTGGTCGCCGCCACCAGCTGCCGGGCCTGGCCCGGCGCAAGTTTCCCCACCAGTTCCAGCACCACGGCCCCGTGGGTGGCGGCCCAGAACATGCGTCCGATCTGTTCGGGGTCGCCTTCGAGCACGCCGGCCTCGACCAAGCCCCGGACATACAGGCTCATGGTTTCGCGCGCCCGCTGGCTGGCCTGGACGAGGTCGGGATAGTCGGTCGCGTTGGGCTGGTTCAGGTCGAACATCAGCTTGTAGGTGTTGGGGCGTTCGAAGGCGAAGGCGAGATAGGCCTCGCCGACCGCGGCGCTCCTGGCCCTGGCGTCGCGCCCCCGGTCATAGGCTTCCTCCAGCGTCTGGGCGAAGCGGTTAAAGCCGTTGGTCCGCACCGCGGCCAGGATGTCGTCCTTGTCCTTGAAGTAGCGGTAGGGGGTCATCGGGCTGACGCCCAGCTCGGCGGCCAGCTGGCGCATGGTCACCGCGTCGGGGCCCTTTTCGGCGAACAGCTTCTCGGCCGCCTCGCACAGACGATCGCGGAAATCGGCGACGTCGGACTCGGACAGAACTCGGGGCATCGGCGCGTTCTCAAATATAAGGCTTGCGAATCCCTACATCTTACGTAATAAATTTACAATGTAAAATGCTCTTGACCCTCCTCCATCGAGGGGGAGGGCTATCTGTGCGGCATGCGCCCGAGCCTGCGCCGCACACGGCCCGCGAACCGGCGGGCCTGGATCAGCGGGTGGCGCCCCTCGTCGGGAGGCGCGAGGTCGGGCACGCCGGCCTTCCGGGAGACCAGCACCTCGATGTACTCCGCCCGGATGCCCCGGCTGAGGTCGTCGATCGACCAGATGGTGGTGGAAAGCCCGCTGGCCCGGTCCAGGTAGTCGGCGATGTCATAGCCCCAGTCGACGGTGACCAGCGAGCCGTTGGGGTCCATCGGATTGCCGTGGAAGACCTGGGAATGCAGGTGCTCAATCGACCCGTCCCGCCGCCGCCGGGCGCGGCGCAGCGACGGCTGGCCCTTGTTGACCAGGGGCACGGTGCAGATGTGGATCCCGCCGGGCTTCAGGGTGCGGGCGATCTCGGCGATGGCGCGGTCGGGCGCGAACAGGTGCTCGAAGACGTCCTGGGTGACGACGATGTCGAAGGCCCCGTCGGCGAAGGTCTGTCGCTCCAGGTCCTCGCTGCGCCAGCCGCCCCCCGGGTGGACCGAGCCGAACGGGATCGACGGGTCGTACTGGCTGGCGACATAGCCCGGGCATTGCTGGGCGAGCCTGCGGCTCGACGGCGCGCCGGGCGAACTCTCATGGATGACCAGGCCGCGCCAGTCGGGGACCGTCTGGGCCAGCACCTGCATCAGGGCCCGCTCGCGCGGCAGGCAGCCGCAGACGCTGCAGATGAAGCCGTCGCGCAGCCAGTGTTCTTTCGAGGCGAAGGTCGCCGCCTGCTCGCAGACCGGACAGAAGCCCTCGACGCGCAGGACGTCGTCGGCCACCTAGACGAGCGCCCCGTGGCAGTGCTTGAACTTCTTGCCCGAGGCGCAGGGGCAGGGCGAGTTGCGGCCGGTGTCTTCCCACCCGGCCGGCAGGGCCGACATCGGCAGGGCCTGGCGCTGCTCGACCGACAGCCCGTCGGGCAGGACGCCCATCAGGGCGGCGTTCTCGCCGGTCAGCGGGTCCATGTGGACCTCGGTCAGGCCGCCCAGAACGTTGATCGGCTCGGGCTGCTCGAACTGGAACTCCACCGTCATCAGCCAGCGGGTGACGTTCTGGCGCAGATCCACCAGCAGCTTCTCGAACAGGGTGAAGGCTTCGGTCTTGTACTCGTTCAGCGGATCGCGCTGGCCGTAGCCGCGCAGGCCGATGACGTTGCGCAGGTGGTCCAGGTGCATCAGGTGTTCGCGCCACTGCAGGTCGACCATCTGCAGCAGGAAGTTCTTCTCCAGCTGGCGCATCTGCTCGGGGCTGATGATCGCCTCGCGTTCGGCGGCGCGGGTCTCGACGGCGGCGTTGATCCGTTGCTGGATCTCCTCGTTGGCGATGCCGTCCTCGGCCGCCCATTGCCGGATCGGCAACTCCAGGCCGAGGTTCTCGCGCACATAGTGGTCCAGGCCGTCGATATCCCACTGCTCGGCATAGGCCTTGGGCGGCAGGTGGCGGGTGACATAGTCCTCGACCGTGTCCTCGCGCATCTCGCGGGCGATCTGGCTGAGATCGACGGCGGCCATGAACTCGGCGCGCTGTTCGAACACCGCCTTGCGCTGGTCGTTCACCACGTCGTCGTACTTGAGCAGGTTCTTGCGGATCTCGTAGTTGCGCTGCTCGACGCGCTTCTGGGCCGTGGCGATGGCGCTGTTCAGCCACTTGTGGGTGATCGCCTCGCCTTCCTGGACGCCGAAGGTGCGCATGATCGAATCCAGCCGGTCGCCGGCGAAGATCCGCAGCAGGTCGTCCTCGCAGGACAGGAAGAACTTCGAATGGCCCGGGTCGCCCTGGCGGCCCGTCCGACCGCGCAGCTGGTTGTCGATCCGCCGGCTCTCGTGGCGCTCGGTGGCCAGTACGAACAGGCCGCCCGCCGCCAGCGCCTTTTCCTTCAGCGCGCGGATCTCCAGCTCGATCTCGGCCTTGCGCTGGATGGCGATCTCGGGCGTGACCTCGACGCCCAGGCCGCGCTGTTCGTCCCGCCATTTGGCGAGCTTCATGTCGACGTTGCCGCCCAGCTGGATGTCGGTGCCGCGGCCGGCCATGTTGGTGGCGATGGTGACGGCGCCCGGGACGCCGGCGTCGGCGACGATCAGGGCTTCCTGCTCGTGGTAGCGGGCGTTCAGCACGTTGTGCGGGATGCCGGTGACGGTCTTGCCGTCATGCTCGAACTTGTGGGTCTTCAGCAGCTCCGACAGCTGCTCGGACTTCTCGATGGAGACCGTGCCCACCAGGATCGGCTGGCCGCGGCCGTAGCACTCGACGATCTGCTCCAGGATCGCCTTGTTCTTCTCGGCGGCGGTCCGATAGACCTCGTCGTCGTCGTCGATCCGCATGATCGGCCGGTTGGTCGGGATCTCCATGACATCCATCTTGTAGATGTCGAGGAACTCCTGGGCCTCGGTGGCCGCCGTGCCGGTCATGCCCGACAGCTTCGAATAGAGCCGGAAATAGTTCTGGATGGTGACCGAGGCCAGCGTCTGGTTCTCGGGCTGGACGACGACGCCTTCCTTGGCCTCGATGGCCTGGTGCAGGCCCTCCGACAGCCGGCGGCCGTGCATCATCCGGCCGGTGAACTCGTCGATCAGGATCACCTCGCCCGAGCGGATGATGTAGTCCTTGTCGCGCAGGTAGAGGACGTTGGCGCGCAGCGCCTGGTTCACATGGTGGACCGCCGAGATGTTGGCCGGGTCGTAGAGGCCGGCGGAATCCTCGGCCAGGTGGCCGCTGGCCTCCAGCATCTCCTCGACCTTCTCCGAGCCCTCCTCGGTCAGGATCACCTGCCGCTGCTTCTCGTCGAAGTCGAAGGTCGTCGGGTCCTTGATCAGCTCCTTCACCACCAGGTCGATGGTCCGGTAGAAGTCGCTGCGGTCCTCGGTGGGGCCCGAGATGATCAGCGGCGTGCGCGCCTCGTCGATCAGGATGGAGTCCACCTCGTCGACGATCGAGAAGTTGTGGCCCCGCTGGACCATCTCGTCGGCGTCATAGACCAGGTTGTCGCGCAGGTAGTCGAAGCCGAACTCGTTGTTGGTCCCGTAGGTGATGTCGGACTGATAGGCCTGCTGCCGCTGGCCCTGGCTGAGGCCGTGGACGATCACGCCCACGCTCATGCCGAGGAAGCCGTAGATCTGGCCCATCCACTCGGCGTCGCGTTGCGCCAGGTAGTCGTTGACGGTGATGACGTGGACGCCCTTGCCGGCCAGGGCGTTCAGATAGACCGGCGCCGTGGCCACCAGGGTCTTGCCTTCCCCGGTCCGCATCTCGGCGATGCCGCCCTGGTGCAGCACCATGCCGCCGACGAGCTGCACGTCGTAGTGCCGCTGGCCCAGCACCCGGTGGGCGGCCTCGCGCACCACGGCGAAGGCTTCCTCCAGCAGCTGGTCCAGGGTCTCGCCATGGGCGACCCGCTGGCGGAATTCGTCGGTCTTGCCACGCAGCTCGGCGTCGGAGAGCGCCTTGATCCCGGCTTCGAGCGCGTTGATCTTCGCGACCCGCGCCGTCATGGCCTTGACCTTGCGGTCGTTGGAAGAGCCGAAGAACCGTTGGAACATCATCGATGGGGGCGTCCGGATGGGCGGGTCACGAGCGCCGCAGGGGCCCGCGCGCGACGTGGCGAAAGCCCTCCACGTGCCCGGAATCCAGCAATTTAGCGCGGGCGAGACTTAAGCAGGCGCCCCCTCGGTGTCAACGCGGCGCGCTGTCCGAACCCGCGAACCCTCCCCGCCGAGGAGGAGGGTTCGCAGGCCGCTAATAGACCTCGAACAGGCCGGCCGCGCCCATGCCGCCGCCGATGCACATGCTGACCACGGCGTATTTCGCGCCGCGGCGCTGGCCTTCCTGCAGCACGTGGCCCGACATGCGCGCGCCGCTCATGCCGAAGGGGTGGCCGATGGCGATGGCCCCGCCGTTGACGTTATATTTCTCGGGGTCGATGCCCATCTTGTCGCGGGAATAGAGGCATTGCGAGGCGAAGGCCTCGTTCAGCTCCCACAGGTCGATGTCGTCGACCTTCAGGCCGTGGCGTTCCAGCAGGCGGGGGATGGCGAACACCGGGCCGATGCCCATCTCGTCGGGCTCGCAGCCGGCCACCGCCCAGCCGCGGAAGGCGCCCAGCGGCTTGAGGCCGCGACGCTCGGCCTCCTTGGCCTCCATGATCACCACGGCCGCGGCGCCGTCGGAGAGTTGCGAGGCGTTGCCCGCGGTGATGTACTTGCCCGGCCCGCGCACCGGCTCGAGCCTGGAGAGCCCCTCCATGCTGGTGTCGGGACGGTTGCACTCGTCGCGGTCGACCACATAGTCGACGACCGACTCGGCCTTGGTCGCCTTGTCCACCACCTTCATCTTGGTCTTCATCGGAACGATCTCGTCCCTGAACTTGCCGGCCTGCTGGGCGGCCGCCATCCGGCGCTGGGATTCCAGCGAGTACTCGTCCTGATATTGCCGGCTGACCTTGTAGCGCTCGGCGACGATGTCGGCGGTGTCGATCATCGGCATGAAGATCGCCGGATACATCTCCGTCAGCCGGGGATCGAGGCCGCCCAGCGCCCCGCCGCCGGGCAGGCTGAGCGACTCGACGCCCCCGGCCACCACCACGTCGGCGCCGTCGTTGCGCACGAAGTTGGCGGCCATGGCGATGGTCTGCAGGCCCGAGGAGCAGAAGCGGTTGATGGTCACGCCCGAGGTCGTGATCGGCAGGCCGGCCAGCAGCGCGGTCTGACGCCCGAGATTGCCGGCGCCGTGGGCGACATTGCCCATGAACACGTCCTCGACCCGGTCGTTCTCCACGCCCGACTTCTCCACCGCGTGCTTCACGGCGTGGGCGGCGATGCTGACGGTGGGCGTCATGTTGAAGCCGCCGCGGGCGGCCTTGGCCAGGCCCGTTCGGGCATAGGAAACGACGACGGCCTCGCGCATTTGAACAATCCTCCCAGATGATAATATGGATCGCGTCAGCCCCAATGGGGCCCTTATGACGCCTGATCTGCGCAACCTTTGCATCCCGCGCCCGAAATGGCTACGGACGGGGCTCGCTCCGGAACGCAGCGCCGGGGCTCCTGGGAACGCTAGCATGACGCAGGCAAGTCCTTTCCGTCTCGGGCGACTGGCGGCCGTTCTGGCCGCCGTCGGCCTGGCGCTCGCCGCCTGCGGCGAACGCGGCGTCGACGAGCGCGCGCCCGAACCCGGCGACCGGGCGGTGGCCAGGGTCGACGGCCGCGCCGTCTGGGCCTCCGACGTCAAGCGCGAGGCCGTGGCCCAGGGCCTGATCGGCGAGGGCGAGCCGCTGGACGTCTCGTCGGACCTGTTCCGCCGGGTGCTCGACGAGGTGGTCGACCAGAAGCTGCTGGCCGCCGAGGCCCTCAAGCGCAAGCTGGAGAAGGACCCGATGGCCCAGCGCCGGCTGGCGGCGGCCCGCGAGCGGATCCTGGGCGACATGCTGGTGGAGAGCGTGGTCTCGGACGCGGTGAACGAGAACGCGGTCCGCGGCCTCTATCAGGAGCAGCTCAAGCTCGCCAAGCAGTCGGAGGAGATCCACGCGCGCCAGATCGTGGTGGCGACCCCGCCCGAGGCCGAGGCGCTGAAGAAGCTCCTGGCCGCCGGCGCGTCGTTCGAGGCCCTGGCCATGGAGCGGTCGACCGACGCGGCCACGCGGTTCAACGGCGGCGACCTGGGCTATTTCACCACCGACGTGATGCCCGAGGCCTATGAGACCGCCTTGAAGGCGGCCAAGCCCGGCGACATCGTCGGCCCGTTCCAGATCGACGACGGCTGGGCGGTGGTGAAGGTCGAGGACCGCCGGCTGGAGGCGCCGATCACCCTGGAGGCCGCCCGCCCGCAGATCGTGCGGTTCCTGACCTACGACCAGGTCCGCGACCTGCTGGA
>Ga0307513_10007921_pt1 | contig 13678 bp, 20 predicted proteins | sample 15_EM_MG_FD_202174 | JGI IMG/M metagenome (GOLD analysis project Ga0307513, IMG submission 202174) | Populus trichocarpa ectomycorrhiza microbial communities from riparian zone in the Pacific Northwest, United States - 15_EM | ecosystem: Host-associated > Plants > Roots > Unclassified | place... | reverse complement strand
AAAAAAAAAAAAAAAGCCCCATATTTCCTTTCATCTTTCTCGTCCGCTCCACCTCCAGCGATTGAAATCTCACCACCATGATAAATCATCGTGAGAGTGTTCTCCGCCTCTGATCTACCCCGCCCGTGGCATCTGCTCGGGGGTTTATCACGCCTTCATCCCTTTACTGTCTCTGGGGCCTTTGGCCTCCCCTCCCGGGGGTTATGGATTCCTTCCTGGTTCCGTTCGTCTTCGTTGAGCACGCTCGCGTTGATGTTCCTACCCTTTACTCCGCACTTCGCGACGAGACTCGCGTAGCGTTTTGCACGGTCGGCAACCCTTTTTTCCTCGTCAACACGCGGTCGCTAGTCTCGGGCTATCGGTGAAGTAGTTGCCCTGGTGGCCCTGCTCTCTGGCATTGCACTCTCTCCTGAGTTGCTCAGTCGGTACGGTCGGCGTTGGAAAAATCGTGACCCTGTTTTCGGTCCTCCGCGTTCGTACTTTTCGGTCTTTGGCGAGCGTTCCCTCTCCCGCTTCCCACGCGTTAGATCCGCTTGCACCGTACTGCTACGTCCCTCGTTAGCTGGCACCTTATTGCCTCCTCGGCTGGCACCCTACTGCCCCTCGCGATAGCTGGGACCTCCACTGCTGAGTGGCTCTCCTCGCCGGGCCACTCCCCTCGTCCTCCTCCTGCTCCCGCGATTTACTCTACGGTCGCAAACCTCGCATTAGGTTACCCTGTGTCATGGTATAGCACTACCTCCTTGGCCCATGCTAAAGTCCGAAGCGTCGCCGATTTTACGGGCAGTCCACCAGTAACATGGCCTTGCCCCTAAGCCGATAGGTTCGGGGTATTTCCTTAGGGATCCGGCAATAGTAGTTTTATCTTGCCTCTCCGTCGGCACTTGGTGCCGTAGGAATCTTTTCGTTTGTTTAGGGAGGGCCCACCGAAGGGGTTGTGTCTTTCCTTGGTTTCGTTACTATTCATGTCTTTCCTTACGTGTCTGGAGGAAGGTATTGCTCCGTCTTGCTTTCGTCTAAGGTGCTATTAGGGGGGAGGGTGTGCTCTGGTTCCGAGGAGTTAGATTTTTCCCATGAGGGGGTGAAGCGGGTGGTTGTTGGGATTACGGTTTTGTTCACGCCATAGCCAGCGCTCCACACGGTTTCTTGTACCTTAACAACGAATACATTATTTACAAAAACAAAATAAAAAAAAATAAAAAAGGCCCATATTTTCTTGCATCTTTCTCGTCCGCTCCACCTCCAGCGATTGAAATCTCCATAACATGAGAAATCATCGTCAGAGTGTCCTCCGCCTCCGGCCTCCCCTGATGGCTTCTGCCTAGGAGTGTTACGCACCCACCTCGCCCTTTCCTCTCACTGGGGTCTCTGGCCTCCCCTCCCCCGGGGTTCTTGATTCTGTCTTCGTTTGTAGCATGAGCGCGTTGATGTTTCGCCCCCTTACCCCGGACTTCGCAATGCGTCTCGCTTAGCGATTTGCACTGTCGGCAAGCCTCCTTCCATCGTTGATACACGGTCGCTAGTTTTGGGCTATGACTGAAGTAGTTGCCCAGGTGGCCCTCCTCTCGGGGATTGCACTCTCTCCTGAGTTTGCCCGGTCGGTATGGTCAGCATTCGAAAAATCGTGACCTCGTCTCCGTCCTCCGTGTTTGTACGTCTTGGTCCTAGGCCAACCTTCCCTCTCCCGCTTCCCACGCGTTAGATCCGTTTGCACCGTACTGCTACACCTAGCGGGCACCTTACGGCCCCCTCCTCCTCCCTCCTTCTTCGGTCTCCCCCTCCTCCATGATCCTTTCCGGTAGTGATGTTCTCTCTCCTGTAACAAGGGACCACGTGAGAGAAACGGTAATATCGTCCGGGCGGCCTTTGGTCTATCCGCTGTGGCTGGCATCCCCTCTGCTGAGTGGCTCTCCTTCCTGCGTGACTCCCCTCGTCCTTCTCCCTCTCCCGCAATTTACTCTACGGTCGCACCCCGTGATGGTTACGGTATTCCATGATATAGCACTGCCTCCTTGGATGTTCCCAAAGTCTTTCGCTCGCCGATTATGGGGGAAAGTTCATCCCCTCGCCCCTCGCCCCTTCAGCCCTTTGGGTTTGCGGTTCAGTACGTTTTTCCGTTAGGGCTCCCGGCAACAGTAGTTACCCTACCGCTCCGTCGGCCCTGGGCTACAAGATTCTGTTCTTTTGTTTGAGGGGAGCCTACCGAAGGGTTTCTTTGCTCCCGTACATCTTTATGTTGGTTTTCTTCGTGTTTGGCTTTCCTATGCTTTCCTCCCCATTAGTGTAGGCTGGTGGCTGGTGTGCGGTTAGGCCCATACCATAGCGTCTTGGGAGTACGGTTTCGGTCTTCATGTTTGATTGCTTGCCTATGGGTAGGGGGTATTCTTTTGCCCCATGACGAGGTGTAGCGGGCCGTTGGATTGTTTTCATAGTTTTGTTTCGGCCATAGCTAACGATCCATGCTGTTTGTTGTACTTAACAACGAATACATCATATAACAAAAAAAAAGAAAAAAAAGAAAAAAGGCCCCGTATTTCCTTGCATCTTTCTCGTCCGCTCCACCTCCAGCGATTGAAATCTCAACACCATGAGAAATCATGGTGAGAGTGTCCTCCGCCTCTGACCTCCCTTGATGGCTTCTGCCTAGGAGTGTTACCCACCGGTCTCTCCCTTTCCTCTGTCTGGGGTCTTTGGCCTCCCCTCCCATGGGGTTCTTGTTTCTGTCTTCATTGACCTCGCTCGCGTTGATGTTTCTCCCCCTTACCCGGCACTTCGCGACGCGTCTCGCTTAGCGATTTATGTGGTAGGCAACCCTCTTGCCATTATCAACACACGGTCGCAGCCTCGGGCTATCGGTGAAGTAGCTGCCCTGGTGGCCCTGCTCTCTGGTATTGCACTCTGTCCTGGGTTGCTCGGTCGGTACGGTCGGCAGTCGAAAAATCGTGACCGTGTTGTGGTCCTCCCTGTTCGTACTTCCTGGTTACTCGCGATCCTTCCCTCTCCCGCTTCCCACGCATTAGGTCCCCTTGCACCGTACTGCTACACCTAGCTGGCACATTACTGCCCACTCCACCTCCCACCGCCTGCGGTTTCCCCCTTGTCCGGGATCCTGTCCGGTAGTCACGCTCTCTCTCCTGTAACAAATGACCACGTGTGAGGAGCGGTAATATCGTCCGGTCGTCCTTTGGTCCATCTGCTGTGGCTGGCACCCCCTCTGCTGAGTGGCTCTCCTCGCCGGGTGACCCCCCTGGTCCTCCTCCGGCTCCCGCGATTTACTCTGCGGTCGCAACCTCGCACTAGGTTACGCTGTGTCCTGGTATAGCACTACCTCCTTGGGCCATGGTAAAGTCCGTAACGTCGCCGATATTCTGGGCACTCCACCCATGACGAACCCCTACCCCGCAGCCGACTCGGTAGGGGTTATTGTTTAGGCATCCGGCAACAGTGGTTTTATCTTTCCTCTCCTTCGGCCCTTCGTGCCGTAAGATTCCTTTCTTTTGTTTTGGTGGGCCTACCGAAGTGTTTGCGTCTTTCTTTGGTTTCGTTCCTATTCGTGTCTTTCCTTACGTGTCTGGATGCAGGTATTGCTCCGTCTTGGTTTCGTCTTAGGTGCTATTAGGGGGGAGGGTGTGCTCTGGGTTCGAGGAGTTGGATTTTTCCCATGAGGGGGTGAAGCGGGCGGTTGTTGGCATTAAGGTTTTGTTCACGCGATAGCTAGCGCTCCACGCGGTTTCTTGTACCTTAACAACGAATACATGATATAAGGAAAAAAATATAAAAAATATAAAAAACAAAGCCCCCTATTGCCTTGCACGCTTCGCACCCCCTCCACCTCCAGTCATTGAAATTACAACTCCACCTGATTCAGTGCACGATCCCCCCGCACCTCCTTACTCTCCCTGCCATTCAGGCTTCGCGTCCCTGATCCCCCTTGGTTCAGATGGAAGACCTTCCCCCTCGTCCCGACCTTCCCCCCCTTCCCTCCTCAAAGAACTCTTCTAGGGCTCCCGCGAGACAGTCGGCCTCCCCAGAACTCACAGAATCCCACCTCTACATACCCGACTTCGTTCGTGAGACCAGCCAGCGCCTTAACTTCACCTTGGTCCAGCTTCCAATCCTCGACTATAACCAGCTCGCTGAGCTATCGGACAGGGAAACGATTCTCGTCCCCCTCTCTTGCTCCACCCTGAACGCACTTGCGTCGATGACACTTCAGCTCGACACCATAACAACCCAACTAGGCACTATCCAAGCGGCCGTACACTCCATGCCCACCTGCCCAGCGCTCCAGGACACCCTCACGTAGTGTTCGTTACGGGGCCTCCGGGGCCCCGAAAAACGCGGGCCCCTGGCCCAATTCCCCGCCCCGCCCCGCTGAACAGCCCGGGGCGGGGCGTGTTATTTTACGGTTCCCTGCCCCTGTCCCCGGGCCCGCCCGTTCCCCAGACGGGTCCCCATTAAAACAGGTGGCGAGAAACGGGGCCCCATCCAGGGAATGAGCGGGGACTCGCCCCGGACGGGGCCGCGGCGGGGATCACCCACAAAATAACCCCCCCGGCCCGTTGTAAGGGCGGGGCCTGGCCAGTGAAAACCCTCCCCGCCCCGCCCCGTAACGAACTCTACCCTCACCCCTATTAACGCGGCCTTGCGTGACCTGTCAGATAGGCTGTCAGCTGCCCCCCCCCTCCTGGGGCCAGCACCTTCTCGGCCTCCCATTCCCCCGACCGGTACAACCACACGACAGGGTCCTGCTCCTGCCCAGCCCCCTTTTCCCCGTCTGCTGCACCAACACTACCCCTACCCCGGGCCAAAGCCCAAGCTCCCCCCCAGAACAAGGGTCCATCATCCTCCATCGACCCGGATATACCCAGGTATGACCCGGACACACCCTCCTTTTAGGGTGACACTCGACCATATGCGGTCAAATTTCCCGACTGCGGGAAACCCAACGCGTTTAGCGAGGGGAAGTACCCCGACCCTACCACCTTCATCGCCGGGCACCTAGCCCTGGACTGCCTCAAGCCCCAACAATCGTATGCCAAGGTCGCCTCCGGCGCTCCCAAGGGCAAGAGAATAAGAGCTCTCACACGGCCGCCAAAGTCGCGTCAGCCAGCAACATGGTGCCTGCCCCCCAGCCACCCAAGTCGCTCCCCACGGCGGAGAGAAGATTCTACGCTCTCGGTTCCTCACCCTCCGAGCACCCGCAGGCGTCGCTGATAGCCGCTACTTTCCCAGACATTGCTGCCCGTGTCCTTAGGGATGACAACTCTATCCTCCCCCTTGCTGTCACTACCAAAGTCAACAACCGAGGCTCGGTCACTCTCCTTGTCACCAACCCTGCCACCCCCGCCTCCGTTTTCGCACCCTATTTCGACGCCCTCTCCTCCCAACACAACAAGTCCTTCCCAGTAGGGGAGTCTCCCTGGTTGCCCTTTCGCCTCGCCCTCAACGAAGCCCAGCTCGCCATCCACTCCCTCCCACTCACCTTCCTCCCGGAGGACCCGGAGGTGCTTTTCCCCTGCCTCGCGGAGTCTATCCTCAACTCCAAGGACATACGCATCCTCGCCGCCAGATACCTCAACCCCAACGGCGCGTCGAGGGAGGGAAGGTTTGCCACCTCCGTCATCGTTTCCGTCCAGCCGGGGGCCGTCCCGGCGATGTGCTCCTCGATCCGTCTGTTCTCCCGCTCAAGGACGATTGAGCGTGCATACTCTTCCAATGGATACATGCAGTGCAAGAACTGCTGGGGGTTCGGCCATGTCGCCCCCAGGTACCCCGTTGCCGGCCCGGTATGCCCCATCTGTTCCCTCAATCACACCCGTGCCATGCACCGATGCCCCAACCCCACCTGCCCTGGAAGTCGCAACCTTAAGGCTACTCCTGGCTGTTGCTCTTCCTCCCCACCGCGGTGTACCAACTGCGGAGGGCCCCACACTGCGACTCACCGGGATTGTGGCTCCTGGCCGCCTCCGCCCCCTCTCAGGCGCTCCACCGCTGCCGAAACGATTGTTCTCGCGACACCCGCTGGCCACGAAATGGACCCGGCCACCGACAACAACGACTTCTCGCCCCCCGCTGGGCTCACCCACTCTCTCCAGTCGGCGTTCGAGATGGCTACGCCAAGAGCCAGGAGCACAACGATACTTCAGGCCCCCCTAGGGCCCAGCCAAGGTGACCGGCCGCTCCCTCCCGCGGAGCCCGTTAGCCCCTCTCCCATGAGCAGAAACCCATCTGGCCTGGCCCGTTAATGCAGCACGATCATACGTCTTGGGGTGGGGAGCAGGCCTCCCCCCCCCTTCCGAAACCCTTCACACTCGTTCAACACAACTGCCTTGGGAGCTAGGATGTGTTTCTTTCGCTTTTCGGGTCGTTCACGCAACTCACCCAACCTCCTTCCATTGTCGCCCTGCAAGACCCCCCGGTCTACAGGGGCAAACTTCCCTCTTTTAATTTATTTACTGTTTTTCCCCCCCCCACCGATTGTGGGTGGAAGTCCCGAGTGGCCTTTTATGTTTATAGTTCCTTTTTGGCTACTGTTTCCCTCCTGCCCCGCTTCTTTGGTCGGGGTGATGCTATGGCTCTGGACCTCTTCACCCCCGATAACTTCTTTGACCCCTCCATGACTGGTTTTACGATCATCAACTCCTGCAGCACGAAGGGTCGTCTCAACAACACCCGCTCCGTTCCCCCTGATATTATATTTCCTACGTGCCCCCTCCCCACACTTACGCTGGGTGACCCCAATATTCACCACCCCACGGCAGACCCCCTTAGGGTCTTCAAAAAGGACGAGATCGCAACCTCGACCCCCTACTTTGACAGCGCCATGGAACTGAGGTTTCCTCTCCTTAACGTCCCGGGTGTCTTTACTCGGTTTTCTATGTCTCTCATTGGGCTCCCCAGTGTCCTCAACCTTGCCTTTGCTTGCCCCCTCCGCACTCCTTATTTTTCAGAATGGTGTGACCCCCTCCCCTCTTCCGGCTCTGACAATATCCCAATCCTCCTCTGCAATGAAGCTCCTCTTTTTCGTGCTCCCCCTCCCGTTCCCAACTGCCACCTGACGCACTGGCCTACTCTCGAGTCCTCACGCAAGGCGACGCGTATCTCGGCTGCCCCTCCCATCCCACCACCCGGTCGCTGGAGATCTGGTTCAGAACAAACATACAAAGGATAACGGCCAAGCTGGCCCTCCACACCCTGGTTAAACGGGTTACCTTCCGAACGAAGCCCTGGTGGTCCGGTCTCGTCTCTCAGCTCAGAAGAGCTTACAATTCCGCACTCCGCTCCGCGAAGGCAGACAAGTTTGATGCGGCACTCCTTGCCTCGGCAAGAGCTGCTAGGACAGCCTACTTCAAAGGGATTAAACAAGCCAAAAGGGACCACTGGTCAGCTTTCCTGGCAACAGCGACCCCGCAAACGATATGGACGGCGAAGAAGTGCGCTGTAGGCCGCCCCCCCCCTCGTTTCCCCGAGCTCCCGGGAGCCACCACGCCGTTGGAGCTCAACAAGGCCCTCCTAAACCTCTTTTTCCCTGGCGAACCAACCAGGCCTTTCGACTCCATCCTGCTCCCATTCAGAGACTGCCCGGCGCTGGCAGCGGACGCGATTGTCAGAGCCCTAGCCCGATCGTCACCATCATCAGCCCCTGGCCCTGACATGACCCCCAACTCGGTATGGAAGAGAATACATCGCATGGCTCCGCACCTGATTCAGGACCTCCTCGCCCCGCTGGTCGCCCAGGGCTTTCACCCTCCCGCCCTCAAGCTGGCCGATGGTATTGTGCTCGACCAGCCAGGGAAACGCTCTTATGACTCGCCCTCCTCCTTCCACGTCATCGTGCGGCTGCGGACATTCTCAAAAATCCTGGAGAGGATCATGAACTCGAGACTCTCGTTCGTGGCCCGCATTGCGGGCCTCCTCGACCCCCACCAATGCGGCTCCCTAGCTGGCCTTTCGGCCTTGGATGCGCCCACCATACTGACTCACCAGGTGAGGACTCTCCAGATGGCCGGCAGGAAAGTTTCGACTGTTTTTCTCGACATCAAGGGAGGGTTCGACAACGTGAACCCCTCAACCCTATGCAGCATGCTCAAGGCGAAGGCTGTAAACCCATATCTCGTCTCTTCGACCAGGTTCTTTCTAACTGGTAGGACGTGCCGACTCCACTACCAAGGATCACCGAAGGTATTCGCCCCGGTCGCCGTGGGCACTCCACAAGGCTCCCCAGTCTCCCCGCTGTTGTTTGTTATCTATGTTTCCCCGCTCCACCTCGAGATCCCCCAGGGACTCACCCTCTCCTATGTTGACGACTTTGGTCTGACGGTTTCATCTACGTCCTATCGGCGTAACATCCAATCCCTACAGAGGCGATACGCGATGCTGAAGGCCAGGGGGGCCAGGCTGGGCGTTGGTTGCTCCGTCCCGAAAACAGAACTCATCTACTGGAGAACGATTAAGGACAGGGGCCGTGTCTCCCGCTCCCCAATACATGTAGACGGTTCAATCTTTTCCCCCAAGGAGGTGGTCCCCTGGCTGGGGTACTGGTTCACACCGTCCATATCGACCACCCCTCACTTCACCAAGAGATTGGCCAAAGCCCAAGCGGCGTTCGTGGCCATCAAAAGGCTCTCCCCCCCGGGGATGGGCCTGCCCCCGTTTTTGTGCCATCGGTTGGCATCTTCGCTTTTATTCCCTATACTCGGCTACGGCGCGCACACCTTAGAGCCCACTGTCCACATGACAAGAAAACTCTCGAACCTCTGGCATAAGGTCCAGCGTTGGACCACTAACTGCTTTGCGTGCACCCCTACCGACATCCTGGCTGTGGAAGCCTCCCTCCCCCCCAGGACCTCCTCCTCGCATCCAAGCGCCGGTTTGCCTGCGGGAGGGTGATGTGTTTTTCTCCGGAGATCAACCCCGTAGCTGCTATGCTCCTGCCCTCCCTACAGACGACATCACTCCAGCGTCACACCCCCGACCATAGAATTCTTTGCTGTGGGAACCCTGGTGCCCGCCTGCCCCTCCCCTGGTGCCGACCGAGCCCCCCTGCCAAGAACACGACACACCTCCCTTTGGACGCCCTCCCCCCCTCGATGCTCTTCCTTCTTGGCCCTGACAGCGACGCGCCCCTTCCTGTCACCTCCCAGCACCTGCTGGGGGAGTCCTACCCCAACCCACCCCCGAGCCGTTCCTACCCGCAGCTTAAGCTCCTCTGCAAGAAACTGGTCATGGAGAAGTGGGAGGAATTGGCGCCGGGTCCCGAACGATACACCTACTGCCCCTCGCTAAAGCCCCACCCATTTATGGGCCTCTCAAAGCTCGACGTGGGTCGCCTTCAACAGATGAGGGCTGGGAGGAGTTACCTCTGTGCCCACCCCTCCTGGGACAACGACGGCCCAACAACCTGCCCCAGCTGCAACGAGGACCCGTAGAGTTTCGAGCACGCCATCCTCCTCTGCTCGGCGAAAGAGCCTACCAGGAACCGCCACCTTCAGGGGGTCACTGAGCTCGGCCCCGACGCTCCCGTATGGTTCTCTCCAGCCCCCCTGGGCGCGCTCACCCGTTTTATCAGGTCTACGGCCACAGCCTTCCCACTGGGTATGCTTTCTCGCCCGACTTCCTCCGCTGATTCAATTTCCTCCCGCTCGTCTAATGTGGTTTCCTTTGGGTACTTTATATCATCTCAGGAGAGCTAGGTTTACTTTGTTGTTTTTCATGCTATCCGCAGGTTGGGACAGGGTTTTTCTTAACGTACTTGGTTTAATTTCGTGCCCGTATGTGGGCCTGGGACCGTTACGGACCCCAGTTGAGGAGTAGTGTTCCACATGTTTCCTTTGTTGGTTCGTTTTGGATTTTGGGTTTTGTTTTCGCCATAGCTAGCGCTCCATGCAATTTCTTGTGCCTTAACAACGAATATATGATATAAAAAAACAATACAAAAAGAAAGAAAAAAGCCCCCTATTTCCTTGATTCTTTACGCTACCTGGTATTTCTTTCACAACTCTTGTATTTCAGAATATAACGTCTTGTATTCTGATATCCAAGTTCCACGCCAAGAACCCACGAACCCTGACCCTGATCTATTGTTACACGATCAGCCTTGACCTGAGATTGTCATCTCCAAACCCTCACGCTAAACGAGTGTTATCGTTTAGCACCTTGCTGTCGTGGTCTGCCTTGGACTAACGTCCCGTGCCAAGACCTCGTTACACAAGGTAGCATCTAACAAGGATCCAACCCACACACCACCATGTCTCGACGTGTCGAACCTCTGACCGCTGCGTGAACTGCCTTGACCGAATTGTCGGCGGTTACGAACGATGAGTTTGATCAACTACCCGAAGATCAAATTAGACAACAGCTCCGCACTCCGCGCGATCTTGCCACTTCACTCAATGGACTCCCGGCCCTCCCTTCCATTTCCCGACAAGGCACACCTGCACCCCTCGAACCAAACCCTCGCTTCCAGCAGCTCCAACGACGCGTTCAAAACCTAACCAACGAAAGGGAGGCGCTGGCTGCCAGTGAAGAACGAGAGGCACTTACTGAAGAACGCGAGGCGTTACTTATGGAGGGACAAGCACGGGAGGCAAGGTACAGAGCAATCGAGACTGACCTAGAGCCTGACAGAGACACCATAGTTACCCTCAACACTGAGTTGACCAACACGAACACTGCCCTGGCAGCTGCAACTGCTGCACTTGCAAACGCAGGGGGGCCTGCTCTGCCAGCAGGCGGCCGACCCCCTAAGCGAGAATCAATCCCCAAGCCACACGAGTTCGACGGATCCCAAGATCAACTTCGTCCATTCATCGCACAATTACGTACCAAGTTTCTCGGAGATATCCACAAGTTTGTGGATGTCCAACACGGGTTGGCATACCCTCTTGGGTTCCTGAAAGGAAAAGCGTACGAACAAATCCTTCCACTTATCGATGAAGGAAACATTAATATAGCTAGTGTGGAAGCCCTGAGCACCCTTCTCGAGAATCATTTCGGTGACCCGGATAGGGTTAGTACCGCCGAATGGAATCTACAAAGTCTACATCAAAAGAACCGTAACTTCTCGGACTACTTAGCGGATTTGCAGCGATATGCTGCCGAGGTATCTTGGAACGATGCTGCTAAGCGAACCTCTTGTACGAAGGATTAAGTGCCGAACTCAAGGACCCTCTGGTAACCCTGGACACTCCCGACGAACTTGACGAATATATCATATTGCTCAAACATGTGGATAACAAGATCCGTGCTCGCGCAGCCAAACGAAAGGGGTTATCTTCTACATGGAGATCACCTACCACGACCACGACCACGACACCAAAACCGGCTACCCCTCCTACAACTACCACCACCGCTACAGGTATTCAAGCGGGCCCCATGGACCTTTCGGCTCGACGACGCCGTCTGTCACAAGCGCAACGTGAAGATCGCATGCGACGCGGCCAATGCTTCTACTGCGGGGGAGCAAACCACATGGCTCGACAATGTCCAAACAGACAAAGTCACCTCAGAGCTAACGCTGCAGCCATTCGTGCACCTCCGCCAGTGGTTCCTGAAGATTCTGGTCCCGAGTCTGAACACTCGGAAAACTAACTGTCCCATGCACAGTCCAAGACACTGTCATGGGACAAGAGTCGCCTTCTTCGGTACTTCCTTTATCCGGTTTATCTCTTGACGACATGGAGAATGGGTTTGAAGCTAAACATCTGGTAATGGCATGTCCGATTGTTGACAACCATAACGAGATTAGATCCCATGCTCTAATAGACTCGGGAGCAACTGGATACACATTCATCGACAAGGCTTTCGCCGCGTGCCATAACTTTCCTTTGTTTGAACTTAAAGAACCACAACCTTTAACGGTCATCCACGGACGGCCTGTGAGTTCTGGAGCGACAACTCACATCACCAAGATCGGGTTGTCGATTAACAACCACAATGAAATGATTCGTGCTTTTGTTACCACGCTTGGGGGATACCTTCTGACACTCGGTATACCCTGGTTAAAACACCACGATATCAAGATTGACTTCGCTTCTAACTCCCTTACTTTTGAATCTGAATATTGTTTGAAGAACTGTGTTAACGACATTACAATGGCCTATGGAATTGAGGAAGAGTTACCACATTTCCTACGGGCTTATGTTGCACAATGTGCTCTCGGACATAAGGTCCTCGACAAGAACGAAGTAATTCAGATACTTCCCAAACAGTATCACGAATTCCTTCCATTATTCCTCGAGAAAACAGCAGATCAACTACCAACTCACAGAAGGTTTGATCATGAGAGACCACTCTGCCCGGGATTTGTCCCTCCTTTCGGACCAATATACGGTCTTAGCCCCCCTGAGTTATTAGCCTTATACGAATGGCTAGACGAAAATCTGGATAAGAAATTCTTCCGCGAATCATCCTCTCCTGCTGCTTCTCCGATTTTGTTTTTTAAGAAAAAGGAAGCTTCTCTATGCTTATGTGTTGACTATAGAGGACTTCACGAGGGAACGATAAAAAACAGTTACCCTTTGCCCTTGGTCAAAGAAACCTTTATGCAACTTTCACGAGCAAAGATATTCACTAAACTGGATATTCGTGGAGCCTACAACTTAATCCGCATGAGAGCAGGTGAAGAATGGAAAAGAACTTTTCGTACACGCTACGGGCTTTTTGAATCCCTCGTCATGCCCTTTGGGCTTACCAATGCCCCTGCTACCTTTCAAGCATACATTAATGATGCGCAACGCTCATTTCTCGATAGGTTTTGTACAGCATACCTTGACGATATCTTGATATACTCTGAGAATGAGGAACAACATATCGAACACGTCAAAAAAATCCTGGAAGCTGTAACGAAAGCTGGACTCAAGGTAAAACCTCAGAAATGCGAATTCCACACCAACAATGTCGAGTATCTTGGTTTCATTATCATGACGGAAGGCCTACGAATGGATCCCGCAAAGATCACCATGATCATTGAGTGGCCCATCCCTAAGAAATTACGCGATGTCCGCTCCTTCTTAGGATTTGGAAACTTCTACACGGGCTTTATCCAAGACTATTCTCATCTGGCCAGGCCACTAACCCAGCTAACCACAAAGGGTATACCATTTGTATCGTCAGATGTTTGGCAAGCCGCGTTCGAAAGATTGAAGGAAGCCGTTACGACGGCCCCCAACCTGATCCACTTTGATTTTGATAAGGAGATAGTAGTGGAAACAGATGCTTCCGACATCGCCTCTGCCGGTATACTATCCCAACCTGGATCTGACGGGCTTTTGCATCCCATCGCCTTCCTCTCCAAGAAACACACACCAACCGAATGCAACTACGACATTTACGACAAAGAATTGATGGCCGTAGTACGGGCTTTTGACGAATGGAGGGCTTATCTGGTTGGACGACCTGTTACCGTACGATCGGATCATCAGAACCTGCCATACTTTACTACGAAAAGGTTACTCAATCAACAACAAGCCCGATGGTCGGAATTCCTGTCACAATTGAACTATACAATTGAATTTATACCTGGCTAAGCACATGGGAAGGTGGATGCATTGGCTATGGTGCACAATCTATACTGCTATGTGGAGAATACTATGCAAGTGCGAGGGGGTTGCGTTGCACGCTAAGTGAGGAGGAATTGTGTGGTAGGAGAGCAGATTGGTAGGTATTCTGGTTCTTA
>Ga0307513_10007920_pt1 | contig 13678 bp, 13 predicted proteins | sample 15_EM_MG_FD_202174 | JGI IMG/M metagenome (GOLD analysis project Ga0307513, IMG submission 202174) | Populus trichocarpa ectomycorrhiza microbial communities from riparian zone in the Pacific Northwest, United States - 15_EM | ecosystem: Host-associated > Plants > Roots > Unclassified | place... | reverse complement strand
CTTTACTAGAGAAGTCAAAGTAGCGTGAACATTAGTATAAATAGTAGGGCTCTCCCCGATGGTTGAGAACATCATCAAGCAACGGAGAAGAGACCTTAACAATATTATAAGTTATTACGATATTCTTTTATTACTTTATCGAACAAATTCTTCTTGAGCCTTCCTGACCTATAATCCGTTGTCACGAATATCCTCGGCCTAGTTAGCCCGGAATCCTACCGTGTTAGCTACCCCGTAACATAGAGTCATCCTACTAGACATTCAAAATAATTCGGTGGTGTTTACACCGCCAATTCTGATCTCAAATTCTGATTTCAGATCACAATAGGGAGGCCAAACACCCCCTTAGATTTCACCCAACCATTTGTTTAGTCACAGAATATCACTCATAGGAAAGCAAAATATGCCCGTATTGTAATACCTTTTTGTGCCAAACATTATGTTTGCAGGTTTTTGTGAATAATTTCGCCTGTATGTTTTAGAGGTATCATATTATAGTTAGCATTCTCGAGGGCGTTGTTCGTGTTGCTGGCGTCTGCAGCATTTGTGGAAGAAATGTTTTTTCCGAGGAGACTGTAAGGGTGGCTTTGTCCTACTTGCCTCAGATAAAAGGGCCGAGGGTGGAGATGATAGGGATATCCCCCTTGATCAAAAGGGGACAAGGAACACAAACACAATTGTTACAACATGTGATTATTTTTCTTCTTTCTTCTTTTCTCCCTGCATGTATAAACTATTCAGTTCCTTTCCCAGCTTGATATCGTTCTTTCAACACCGTCATTAATAAAAATAGATCTGAGAATTTTACATGAAAGCAACATGCCGAATAGGGACTTGGATAGAGAAATCTTAGTCGTATGATACAAGATGGTGTTGGATACTTGAAACTACCTCCGGTGAAAACGAGCACAACAATCATGAACGCCCCCAACCACCGATACATCTTTTGGATGATATCGCTTCATATAAACAAACAGATCGTACTAGTGATACTGTACTTCAATTACACAATTCTGGATTCTGGGTAGGAGCCGTATTCGTATAGTCTTTGGTGGCAACATAGATCTCGTACCTGATCGTATAATAATCCTAGAAGCAGAGTGTATTATTAGAAGCATCGAGGAGCATTGGTAATAAGAAGCGGTCATATTATGGAGGAACACTAAAGTGTGGACGTGCGTGGCACACTCGGGCATGAACGGATGTATAGGGTATACATATAGAAGTTTTCACTACTTAAGTAGTGGTTGACTGGCAACCTCTTCAGAGAAGAACATACACCTCGACATCTCTCCCCCATCACTACATCTTTCACCATCCTGTCCTGTGATTTTTGCTCCTTTTCCGGTTGCTGCTGTTGCTTCATTTTTAGTTTCTTCAGGCAAATTTCTGGTCCAACAGACCTATGTCGAAAGCCTTCCGGAGACCTTCTGCTGCGTGAGCAACTTTGTGAGCTTCTACCATAATTGGATAGTGGCGGGGGTGCGGGTGGAATGAAGTCTCCTGGAATTTCATTTCTGCCTGTTGAGGACTATTGAGTGTAAAGAAGCGGAAGTGAGAAGTTCCATAAGTTTAAAAGGAGAGCAGTTACCGGAGAAACCGAACGACTTGTATTGCTTATCGAACAAGAAGAGGGTTAGGAGAGAAAAATAAAGAAGAGAAGAAACAGAGAAGGAAGAAAGAAGAGGGGCGAAGGTTCTGAGAGGGGACAGGGGGTGACAGAAGTGGTCACGAGGTATCACTCGTAGCCACAGCAAAGACAAGAGAGAATGCCCGTGACTACAGGTTCCAACACTGCCTCGAGGTAAAGAACGGAGACGAGAAGTAATCGCTGCTGAAATTTGTGGTATGGAGTATGGTAGGAACGGGAGTAGCTGAGGTGTAAGATTCCAGGCTTTCAGCCGGGAAGGAAATGGTGATTGATGAGATTAAGTGTGTTGGCTATTCCGAGAAAGATCAACCACGAACCTTGTATAAGAGGCCATTCGAAGATGCTGTAAAGGACTTCCTGGTCTTTGGTCAGGAGATGGTCGATCTTATCGGGCATAACTATATAGGCATTGCCAGTCGTCTTAGCCTTCTTATCTATTTGTATAGAGCCAGTGCCAATGATAATGAGTTCTATTATTCCTTGCCGGATATGCTGCTGTTATGTAAAAGGAATATCCTTGACCCAGCATATCCCTCACCAAAGCTAGATCATTTACCAGTAATGTATATACTGATATTGGGGTTCTCCCCCTTTCTGCGTTCCATTTTCGAGGGGAAATAACATTATCGGTGCAGTTAGTTTTCCCCATTCTTATTGCAGGTTTGCTTGGACGTGTTTCATGCACTGTGCGGAGGATAGCTATGGCTTAAAGTTAGTACCAATAGATAGTTCTGATGTGGGTCAAGAAGCTCCTAACTTTAGTGATTGTAGAATTCTGGTAATAGAAATTCTACTAGAATTCGGAAATGGTGGATTAGGCGAAGTACAGTACATGTACCGATACTGCATCTTGTATGATCTGCGACGCTATTTGTTATCTTAGCTTGGCGCATTAAAATATGATTGTTGGCTAATGCGACCTTCTTGAGTCGGCTAGCTCCTTGGTGGGCATTATTAGTAGGATTTGACCATGCCTAGTCTCTTGGCCGGAGTATCAGGCAATTGAGCTGCTACAGCATGAACCTCATTGCTCCACAGAAAACTGCCTTCAAATTCAGCTAAAACAAACCGTAAAGCGCCCTCAGATATTCTCTGTGCCTCATCCTCCCCTTCTGTAACCTGATCTCACGAACGCCGTAAAGCGGGAAAGAAGCGCCGGGACCAAGGATAGCTCCTGGTTGAGAGCAAATTCGTCTGTAGGAGGTGGCAATTGAGATGTATGTGCTGGCGGAGCTTAGTTGCGTGGTAATGAGGGGTGGTCGGGAAAAAGAAGGCGTGCATGAGTGGCCCATGATCGAGAGCGAGAGGGCGGAGGGGCGATGCAGAATGAGGGGTAGAGACATCGGTGGTGGTTTATACTGCATCCAATATGATGAGGCTTTTCTGACAAAAGGGAATTGGTTGAGGTCAATGAGGATTCTTTATAATTAGTAATTAGCAGAACTCATTACGAATTGCGTAGGGAGGAGGCAACCCAGAGACCCTGGACAGCGGGGTAAGATAGAAGTAACGGTGGAGGAACCCAAAAAAAGCAGTTTTGGGAAGCTCACGGTTGGGATGAATGAAGTTACCGCCAACCGTATTACTATTTCCTGAGGAAAGAGGGAAGGGGTAAAAAGATTAATGGCGAAGAAAACGAGAGAAATTAGTAAAATATAGGAGGGAACTCTAGGGGTGCCGTCAGGCTGTGGAGCAGTGTTGTCAGCCGTCCGGGACCCCCGTAGGGCCCGGTGGGGGGGACTGCTAAGACCCCCGGATGAGACGGGACGGCAAAATGTAGTCTGTCCTCGTCCTTGAATTCCCAGGACGGCCGTCATTAGCAAGGGCGACGAGCCCCACGACCTGGCGCAGCTTCTGCCAGGGGACGGCAGGTAACTACATAGGACCGCCGGGGACGGCGGAAAACATCCGGGTGCGGCGGGGGACGATAGAGGACGATAGAGGACTACGGGAGACGGTGGGGGACGGTGCGGGACGACACAATGTCGTCCGTCCTCGTCCTAGCCCAGGACGGACGGACTGCCCCGTTGCGAACACTGCTGTGGAGGAGGCGGGTAAGGAGGATAGCATGAGGATGAGAGGATGATGGGGGACGTAGGTAATAGAAAAAGTGAGGGGCCGGTGGGGAGAAGATTACCAATCAAATTTGGTATGAAGAGGATTACTAGTAGAGGGGGGGGGTGTTCGGGGGTGCATAGTTCAGCATGCATGCATAGGGGTGACTTTTTAACGCAAGGAAGGAAAGAGGGCTTTATCGTGCCTCTTTGGAACTATGAGTTGCCGCGGTAAGGTAGCCCAGGAATCACAGTCGCTCAGAAGTGTTCATAGCTTGCGAGTCTCTTGCAGCTCCTTGTAACGTACAGGCCACTTGACTTGGGAAATATGAAGACTGGGGCATTTGGTTGCCAAAAAATAGTAGTAAATTTGTTAAAGTAGGGTAACTGAAAACTGACTTAGACCTCAGAATGAATTGTCAGAGCATCATGAGATATCACCCGTGCCACAGCAGCTGCCCCCCACCATGCCCCAGCGTCGCCCACCACCCCACACAGCTCTCCACCGTCTCCGATCATCCTCGCAAGTCCTGGATCATCCCCGGCTGGTCATCCGCCGTGCTCCGACACCCCCCTCTACCATGACCACACCAGTCTCACCCTGCAGGGCCTACCGCTGGGCCCAAGGAAGGCCATTCTGCATGTTGACCACCTGGGATGGACTGCCCATAGCCGTTCGTCCGGTACTGTCCAGGTCTCAGGGCAGTCACCCTGCGAGGTTCCCAGTAACCGAGTGATGATAAATGAAGGCGATGCGGGGGCTTTTTTTATTGAGAATATCTGATGGCGGGGACCCTAAGATTATGTAAGGTTAGGGCGGTGCGGCCACTGGAAAGTGGGAGACCAGTGTCTGTAGCCCGCTAACCACACTAGCTCCCTTGCAGATGTGCATATAGTTTCTAGCAGAAAGAAGGCGGGTAAGGTAGGGTGCAGATTATGGCTGTGTGCTGAGATAGATCGGGGTTTGGAAGTTTTTTACTTGAATTTTAGCATCCTGGTGTGTTGATGTATCGCACAGGTATCATATGAGGAATGAGATGGAAGGCGGCCTGCCGAGAGCACATAAAGACCCGAGAGATTTGGGACACTAATCTACGTGAATACCCAGACTTTCGGGGATGCAACTTGCTATAACCCGTCTAGTAAGATATGTATCCAGGCCGGCAAGAGTCATCTATACTCAGTGGTCGGAGGATAGGCATCGATATGATACCAACAAATCAGTTCAGGTGCGAAATAAACTCCGCAGTGAGTAATTGAATGGGTTCCAAATACTAAATACAACTCATAACCCCTGCAGAATTTAGATGAAATAAGAAAGGAAATTGTAACCCTACTTTAAACCACAAGGCAAACCTGGAAAAAGAAATGCAGCGAAATCCGAGAGGGAGGAGGAATTAAGCAGTGATTCTAGACAAGGCGACAGTGGCTTCATACTTGTCCCAATTTCCCAAAATCTGACTGATACGCGGCCCGTTGGTCCACTGGTAGGTCCTCAAAGTACTCCGTAAGGCCCTCAAGGGACACCTTCGCCATAAGGGCGTGAATGTCAGTTTTCTGCACCCTGAGGAAGTTGGGCACATTGGTGAGGCAGTCCCGCCCGGGGGCCTGTAACTGGCTGTATGGCAATGAGAGTGAAAGGGTGTGAATGGTGAGAAACTTACATCACCAGCGCAGATATATTGTTAGATAATAGCGCTGTAATTAACAACTTCCAACACGTATTTAGTCACCTCTGCGATGTCGTCATCAATGTACTGAAGAGCTTGCTCATTGGAGGTATTAGAGATACAATTAGGGTCGACAGCAATCATAGAGTAGTCGCATCTTCGCCCTGGATCGCGCTCGACGGGGACTTGCACAAGCCTCGCAATTGGGCCCGGGCTTAGATCGGGTCGGGTTGGGCCGGGCCGGGGGTCAAAGGGTTTGGGCCGGGTCGGCTCGCCCAAGTGGCAAGCCCGGGTAGCCCGAAAAAGCCCGAAATCAAGCCCGATGAATTGTCACTTTTGTTTATCAAATCACAAGATATCACTCATATCTTCCAAAATTGCTGTCAACCTAGGACTTGTGTCGTCGCTAAGCTAGTATTTTGTTGAGAATTTTTTTCAGCCCTACATTTTTAATTACCCTTTTGATCCCAGTCGCGTAGCTAAACTTTGATTCTTGACAAGTGATCTCTGTTGAGGAACAAGATTTCGGAATATCACAAGTCTTGATACTGAACCATCAATACTATCAGTTTCTTTTCTTTTCCATCATTCACGTCATGGTGACTAACTCTCATTCAACTCTAATCACGTGTTTTTCCTAGAATCAATGCAGCTTGAAAGTCTCTCAAGTTAACATCTTTAAATAGAATTGGATTGATCCCTGTTCATGAATAGTTTGGGCTGTTTGGGCGGCCCGGGCTTTTTTGGGTCGGGTCGGGTTCGGGTCGGGCCCGCCATGGTTCGGGCCGGGTTTGGGCCGGGCTTAAGAATTTGCGGCCCGGGCCGGCCCATTGCGAGGCTTGGACTTGGATAGTCGGGGCACGATAGGAAGCGACAGAGACCAAAGGCTCAATTGACATAACTTCAGCTAAAGCTGTGAGAGCAGAGTATTCACACAGCGAATATCTGGTGAAAACAGAATAGGGCTGGATTAAGCCACAAGATCTCATGTCGGCAAGGGAAGCCTTCTCCATAGAAGTGAGTAAGGGATGAGTGAATTGAATCGCGGACAAAAGATCGGTCGGGGAGTGGGAGGGCTACGATGTAGTTGTCTCTATAACCTCTTTGAATGTATTCTCCCATTTGGTTTATCCATCCCCCCCGATGCTCTCAAAAGCAATTCACATGTAGTTCTGCCGGATAGTTTTTTCACATAGTCTGCCAACATGAACAGTCAATTACTTGGTGTTATTTCTTTCAATGTTTGTGATTGCGAAACCTATAAGATAATTAGTATGGTGAAGGGGAATAACAAGGGAAATGAGTAACCATAACTGTCCATAAATGTCTATCAGCCCTGTCCAGTGTTCTCAACCGTCCAGGGGCCCGACAAGGCCCGGAGGACGGACTGCCAAGACCCCTGGACCGGACGGGACGGCGGAAAATGTCCCGTCCCCGTCTGCAGAATCTAAAGACGGCCGTTATTACCGAGGACGACGGGCCCGGCAACCTGAGACAATAATGTGTGGGGGTGCATGAAGCCTGGGGGTGGATTGCTTGAATTGGAGTAAACGGCAGGGGACGGTGGGGGGTGACGGGGGACTGTGAATGACGGCCGGGGACAGTAGGCGACCCCAGGGACGGCAGGGGACGGCGGCGGACGGCGGGGGACTGTCGGTGAATACTGGTAACTGTTGAGTGTAGTGGGGTACGGGCAACCACCCTAGTAGTGTTGTGGAGAAGATAGGACGGCGTTGAGGGTAAACCACTAGTTGCGCACACATGTTTGTTAGTCCTATTTAGTTAGCTGCGGCGCGCATCTGAGAATAGAACAAGTTCTCTCACATCCACCACGTCCACCCATCCAACAGTAACCGCGATGAAATACGGGAAACTGTGAGTGCTAGTGGGTTCGAGCGCAGTTCAATGATACCAGGATTCTAATATCAACCGGACTGGCGTATTAGATGACCGCAAGGTCCAATCAGCCATATGGTATTCGTGGCACCTATTGAATTACAAAGAGGGGGAATAAGTTAATGAGATATCGGAAACGGATCAAGAGGACGCAAAGTCAATAATTGTTCAAAATAGAAGATGGTGCTGGATAAAAACCGCAAGTTCCACTGGACAACAATTTAGTACAAAGTTTGACTTCAAATATTTTTCCTATCTTAACCTAATGTTATTTATAATAGCTATTCGGTATGTCAATTCCACTGGGGGGTTGCGCATCACACGAAACCATTTGGGATTTTGGCGTGAGCACAGTTCCCTGTATACTTAACACTCTAGACCCGCCCAATTCGGAGCATTGTAGAGCCCCCCGGTGACAGCAACAGCCCAACTACAGGTATTCTGAGTGGTCCGCGGGGTGGGTGGGCTCCTATTCTAGCTCAATGAATCAAAAAAGCTGAACTGAGATATTGCAGGGGTAACATCCCGGCGGGGGACCGCAGGGCCCGACGTCCTTCACTCTGAAATGCCCGGGCAATTTGGCAGGAGGACGGGACGGAACGACAAAAAGTCGTCCGTCCTCGTCCTGGCTCAAGACGGACGGACTGCCCCGTTGAGAACACCGGCCCTGTCCCAAATTTCTCTAGCTATAGGTGAGGAGCGGTACAGACTCATCCCCACACCTTGCCCCCGACTTCCTTGGTCGGTAAATATAGAGGCTGATACTAGTTGCTCGGCTTCCTCCTCTCCCACAAGCACCTTCTCTTCGGCTTCCTTGTTGGTGCCCTCGACTTTGGTGATTTTCCTACTGCTGACAATGCCGGCATGATGCAACTTGGCCTCAATATCGTGATTCGGTAGTGCGATACCAATAAAGTTAGAAGAAAAAGATCTAACCCTGGCAGTGTTGCTCTCCGTACCCCAAGTTTCAACAAGAGACCTCACAGCCGGAAATTGGAACATTCAATAAGTCATGGTTCCGGAAAGGTTAGTATTCGTAGAGAAGGTTCGCGAATGGTGAATTTGATTGTAGTCGCGGGATACATCGGCATAACCTTCGTTGCTAGCCGGAGGTTGATGAGAAGTTCAGTTCTCGCCTTGAGAGAGATAGCATTGTCGACTTGACGGGCTGCTGGGCAATAGTGCCGTGGCGTTTGAGATAGTCAACTGCCGGGTTTCAGTGGCTCTGATCGGGAATGTAGTTGATAAATGCAACTTGTATGGCTTTCTTTGTAGAGAGCTCAGCAAGCACTTGTCGGAGAGTTTCAACCGAGTCGGGGATCTTCTCATCTTTGAATCGGGTAAAACGTGACAAGTGAAACGTAGGAGTCTTCTCTAAACGTTCGGTGTCAGGATTATTTAGGCCAAACCAGTCCTTTGAGGGAAGGACAGCAACAGTTGGAACGTGTTTTCATAGTTGGTGTAGGTGTCCCTGTATAAGAACTGTGGAGTAACCTTCATAATTCGCCGTCCATCCTTCAAAATGGTTGTGTAAACCTCCACCAGCTTCCCCATTGTCTGTTCGAGAACGGCAAGGATTTGGGCTTCGGTTTCGGCAGCATCGTACTTCTTCAAAGGGTCTGTCCAAGGCAGCATGCACAAGCTACTGGAGAGGTGAGCCAGCCTGAGAAAATTGCTTTGATTATAGCTTTCCACCCAACCACAATGGCAAAATCCATCGGTGCGTAGACAGTCTTCCAAGGTCGCTCGACGAAAGCCTGGCCGCTATCCCCAACCGTGTTAACGGAATTAGCAATCACCGCCGTCAAATACATCTGCTAAAGCGGCATTGAGGGGAACCTCTGATCACTAAGCCAGAGCTGGTAGTAGAATTCCCTGATTATATCCTTCTCTCCCTCCATAACTTTGCGGATAGGCGTCAGGGCTAGTCTCGGGGTGATGACGGAACCCGGGTGGTAAAGAGGCGGGCTTCCCTAGTATGGTGTGCTCCTGGATGAGATCAATAAGAATCACCTTCTCTTCCAACACCCTGATTTCCACAGTCTCGACATAGCAATCGCCAGAGTGGTCTTTCTCTTTGACAGCAACCACAGTTTTGGCCGGATCTCTTGCGTTGGTGATTTCGACGTCCATGCCATGGGCAGGAGCAAAGATGAGTCTCATTGGATTATCCAGGAATTTGTTTCCTTGAACGAAAACATCGCTAGTAAATAACACTTCTCCAAGAGTAGGTTTTACCGGCAAGCAGCCTTAGCCACAGGTCAGCGTTGGGAAGGGCGTCCTGGGGAGTGGACACCGAGATCCTAAATTTGATCTTTCTACCTTCCTCAGAAAATGTCAATCCGTCAACCGTCTGTATGTCTTCCAGTGAAGTGATCGGTTTGCCACCAAAATGCCCAACAACAGGGATCGCGCTCTCGTCGCGGCCGTAGACATCGGTTCAATGATGTAATGAGGTTGCTTCTGACACGTGACTAGGAGTTTGGCTTTGCCGAGTCAGAAAACTGTGCTGTCCAGCTCAGCCCTATATTTCAGGCGGTTAGTTGAAAACGTTTGGGTAACAAATCCCGATTGATGCCTACTAGAGTCTGACACCACGAATAGCAAGCTTGTGGATAAGCTCTCCCATCTCCGACCATACCGTAATAACACCACCGGCAGGGTCCTTATAGGTCTTCTCTCAGTCCTTATCATCCAACCCCTCTGTGTCACAGATTGCTTTCCTGGCCTAGAAGACAACATCAATTAGAATACACCTGATTGTGAGACTAACCAAGGTAAACCTATGTTCAAGCCAGTATGTGTCCCCTTCACAGTCATTATTCCGCTACCGAAAAAAACATCGTCGAAAAGCATCGGAGGGTACTTAAACCTCTTGGGCCAGGTTCTTGTCAAATAGGGATGTGTATCATCAGCCCCACCAACTCCGGAGCGGGCAATAAGGGCAATGTTACGGCATGTCTGGATGCGTGCGTAAATCTAAAGGATTGATGAGGAGTCTTCAAAGGAGTGATGACCACCACCTCTTCCTCCAGTCCACAGCAGAATCCCCGGGAAAGTTGGGTTGGCCTTTGCAATATTGATGACTTGTCGGATATCATCGAGAGAGCCGGGCTTGAGGGAGATGTGTTTCAACCGGATCGTCACAATATACCCGTTGGCAACCCCGAACGACTGTATCCCGGCGCCGATGGTCGACCCTTTAATCCGAACACCCACGAAACGAAGGTGTCGGAGAAGTGGGATCTGCTATCCCATAGCTCGGGGTTTCACGTAGATAAGATTTGGTGTGATATAGGCACCAGAGATCGTATTCTGTTCAATCTTCCGACGAGCTGCAGTAAGGTCCTTGCCGTTATGACAACCACCACCTGCCAATTTACGTCAGCATAGGATATGCAAAATTTGAGGAAACAATATAGCCTACCTCCTAATTCAGTCTGATACAGGGAATTCATGGCGGCCGCAACAAAGTCCCACGGGACAGTTCAAGGTGTTAACCTAGCAGCCATTTAGGCAGCCGTCCAAGCAATCGTGAAAATTTGGTGTCAACGAAGGTCTCTCCCTAATTTGTACGTACCAATTTAGGGCTGTGCTGCTTCGGCTGGCTCGGAGTCTCCGACTTGTGGCTCGGGTTTGTATCCAGCCTGGTTTTTTGTGCTTCAGGCAGCGCCAGCTGTGATCATGCGTACACCAGTGTTGTCCCTATTGCGGTGGGTCCGAACACCGAGCCCGGAAATGCCCCCTGGGGCCAAATTTAAAGAAATTTAGATTGCCCAGCGGAAAACAGTACTAGTTTCCTAGTGAACCGGCCTCTGAGTAACCATGTTCACAAATTTGGAAGTTACTGATCCATTGTCCGGACTATCACGGAGCTCTTGACCGATGGAAGTGTGGAAAACAGGAATTGTGAGATCGCGCGGGGTGAAAGCCCATATCTCTTTAAGTTCCTCCAAAATGCTACCAGTTGCAGTTTTGAGGTAAGAAGAGTGGAGCGGTGCCGATATTGGCAGGGAACGGTTTCTGAAACGAACCTTCCTCCCCATTAAAAGGACACGATTTTGGTCCAATCTGGTTGGAGCTTTGGCCTTCCTCAGGCTAAGGTTGAGGTCGTAAAGAGTTTGGTGAGGGGCCGGTTCCAGCGAGGTTCCTCACCTCATTAATCAGGGAGATGTGGATATGCCCATTCTCAAGCAAGTGCGTATTAGTAATATCAACTCAGTGCTAGACCTGTGCTTGAGGTAGGTCTCGTACCGACAGCATGGGCGATTGAGTGCCTTCACCCTCATTGATGGAGTCTTGCAGGGTGCTGGGAGCTAGTGAAGTGCGAGGATAGGTTTGCTGGAAACGGCAACCGATCGAGGAAAGGATGGTGGGAGTGTCTGATCTGCTCACGAGGTGACGGATGTAACAGCGGGCGTTTCCAACTCGATTGGCCTATTTACTCATGCGAGCAATTATGAATTGTTGGTCAAACATCAGAAAGCGGCTGATAATCAAGTCAAACACTCTGTAAAAGAAAAGAAGGTGCGCGGTATGGGGAAGAAGGAGGAACGGCAGATGGTGAAGGAGAATGCGGCAGCTAGGAGAGAAATTCGGGACGGGAAAAGGCTAAGGCAGTTAGCTCCGGGTGTAATGAGAAATAAGTCTGGGAGGTAAGAGTTAGGGGTTGTTTAGAACGCCAATGTTTGTAAGGTACCATTTTATCATATCTATACCTATGAGAGATATCTATCCTTTATACCACCAGAAGCTCTTCCTCTTTTGCTTGGTGTACCCAGACCTTCAGCCATTATGCTGACCACGCTGGCAACTTCGAGTGAGGCATCATGGAATTCAGTCGATGGTACCGGATGTAATAGTTCCTTCTCGAAGAAAGCTGTATATTATCGAACAATTTTCTGATGGTAACGCTACTGTTGAACTTTTCGGTCGTAGCAAGACAACAGAAGACGGTCTTTTGTTGTAGGCTGAGTGTCACGCAGATGAGTAATGGAAAATCCACCGAATGACGAAGAAGAAACATGGGCGATATGGGCGATATGGACGATCGTAGCCTGTGGTGCTGTCCTGACGCGCAAGGAGGAGAGGGTGCTAACAGGAACATGTGGAGAGTTTGAGTTCGTATTTTCCGTTAGTGGCTGACGAGCTGGAGATCTCACTATCTCGTTCAGTGATTTGGCCCCTCTTACTGTTGCTACTGTTGCTTTATCTTTAGTTCCTTCTGGCGGGTTTCTGGTTCAATATCACTATGTTGAAAGCCTTCCGGAGGTCTTCTGTTTCGCCAGTAATTTTGCGAGCTTCTAGTTGGATAGTGGCGGGAAGCGGGGGTGGAACGAAGTCTTCTGGAGTTTCATTTCTGTTCGGAAGTAAAGAACGGAGACGAGAAGTAATTACTGCTGCAATTTGCGGTGCCGAGTATGGTAAGAATGTGAATAGCTGAGGTGTAAGATTCCTGACTTTCAATGGGGAAGGATTGGTGAGGTCAAGCGTGTTGTCTATTCCGAGAAGAATTAACCGTGAATCTCATATAAGAGAGTACCCGAAGAGTCTAGAAAGGACTTCCAGGTCTTCGGTCAAGAGATGGTTGCTCTCATCGAGCATAACTGTGTATCTGTATACAGTCAGTGTTAAATGAAAATGACTCTCATTGTTCCTTGCCGGATATGCTTCCGTCATATTAAAGTAATATTCTCAACACAAACCATCCGTCACCAAGGCTAGATCACTTACCGGCAATGTATATACTGGCGCGCGGGCTTTGTTGGGGTTCCTCCTCTTTCCGTCAACAATTTTCGGGAAGAAATAACATTGGTGCAGTGATTTTTCCTCAGGCCTATCGTGGGTTTCTTTCGGATGTCTTTCATGTACTGTGCTGTGGGGGGAGGTTTGCTAGTTAAGGCTTAAAGTTAGAGCAAGGAGATAGGTCTCATATGGGCCAAGAGTCTCCAAACGATTGTAGAATTCTGGTAATAGAAATACTCTCGGGATTCGGAGATGGTAGATTGGGCGGGGTGGTCGTCTGTGGTGCCGCTGCTGTGGGGGTGCCGTTTGGTCTTGTGGTTTCGGTGATGAATGAATATACTATAGAGGTTTCTTCTTCTTTTTCTTGGTGGTGTCGATGTGTGGATTGCTTCGCGGATTTTTTCGACTCTTCGCGGATTTTTTCGAATGGTTGTGTAGGCTATTGCGTGGTGGGGGGATTTCAGTTTTTGCATCGTTCTTGTTTAAGGGAGTTTGAGGCTCCGCTCAGGAGGGGTTAGGGGAATACTCGAGGGTTGGTTTGAAATCTGTGCTTATCATGGTGGGAGGCAAAAAATTATTTATGATAATTAAATTTGGGTAGGATTAATACTAAGACGGGTAAAGGGCTTTGACATAAACTGGTATTTGTAATTTTTGTTAAC
>Ga0307513_10007919_pt1 | contig 13679 bp, 19 predicted proteins | sample 15_EM_MG_FD_202174 | JGI IMG/M metagenome (GOLD analysis project Ga0307513, IMG submission 202174) | Populus trichocarpa ectomycorrhiza microbial communities from riparian zone in the Pacific Northwest, United States - 15_EM | ecosystem: Host-associated > Plants > Roots > Unclassified | place... | reverse complement strand
TTCATGGTCCGTTCATGTCAACGAGTTCATAAGATACCAACCAGAGCAATGCTATCGAAGACGTTTCTCCAAAAATGTGGCTACTACGTTTTCGGGGGGCATAAACGCTCCAACCACATCGCTGCGGGAATAGCCTGTCGTACGCTTATACTCACGATATCCCAAATCGCGGTATACGCGTAAAGACGCCTCGATTGCTGGTGTATTTAGAGTGACCGCGCTCGCTCCGAACTCCACAGCGCGTCGCTCCATTTCCATCATGGCCATGATCCCGAGTCGTAAATGCCTATAAGCCGCGTAGATAAACAAGGACGTTATTTCCACTCGTCCAGTTGAGAAGAAAGACGCGAGGGTGGAGTCCTGTGGGTTTTCGAAGCTCAGGGAGACCATCCCCACTGGCGCCGCCCCGTAAGTTGAGGGATCGGATAAGTACATGAAGTACAATCGCCTCTTGCTTGCAACAATTTGCTGTGCCCATAGTGGAATATGGTCGACATAGAACCCTGAGGATGTTCTCATTTGTCGCAGTGCTTCGTAGTCTGTTGGCGAAAATGGGACGGGCACGTCCCGATAGTATACCATCGGGGCTAAAGTGGTAGCACGTTGAGTAAACGGCTTGCTCTGGAGTAGGGTGTCCCTACCTGGCAAATGGCAGTCAGAGTCCTGAAACTCGTACATAACTGATTGGCTTAGATGCGCAATAGATCAAAGAAAGTCGCTTGATGGTTGAGGTAGTGTAGGGGATGAAGGAGCTTCATCTGTTGATTGAATCTACCACGTTTTATACCTTTCGGAGTGGCCAGGTCAGTTTGCCAATAAATGACCACGTAAAGCGTCGGGTTCCTTCAGAGCTTTGCTCAAAGCCAGTCTCGACCGAGTCAGAGTCATTGCCTTGACTTGACTAGAGCGTGCTGTCATCCCTTCACGTCCACTTTGGGAGTCAGGGGAAGCGGACTATATCATTTTGCATACCACGGAATCGAAAGGGTCCACAGCTAGAACGTTCCAACGAGCTCGGAGGTGCGTGGTACCCCAATGGTTTGGCGCCAGGGCAGTTTGGTTAGAGACGTCAACTCCACCGCTAATGTCCCGCGTTTCAAATCAAGTCATTCATTGACTGAACGATGGATCCGTGTTGTTGAGATGTTGGCGCCACGTGAGGTCGCTACCGGGTTTGCATAGCCCCCGCGCCCGGCGCCGTTTCAGGTTTAGATGGTCACCATGTCCAATCAGGTAATACTGGACGGAATATGAGGAGAGTGGTAGAAGGGAATACGCAGCCTGTGACCCTGCGGGCGTGGTGCCCGACATTAGCGCCAGACCACTCTTGGTGTGCTTTCTATCAATCTGGCCGCTCCGAAATTAGACGAAAGGGCATTGTATTGTCGTACGTGGCTCGTTCAGGACACTGGCCGGCGCACAGCGCTCTTCAATAGCCGGGTCGAACGCCCAAGGGCGGGGCATTATAGGCCGGCTTGTGGCAGTAGAAACCCAAATTCGATCGGATTGGACGGGAGAACCGGTGAGCCAGCGTTGAGTCGCGCAACTTCTGCTCGAAGGTGTTGCAGCTCCGTACTACCCTCGTCAGCCTCGCGGCGAGCCCGCGCCAGCTCGGCTTCAAGCTGTCGGATACGGGGGTTACGAGGCTCAGAAAATATTCCGATTTCGTCCTCCGGCGAGTTACGTGCCACGGATTCCCTTCTTGTCGTAGCATCTCGCTGCTCGTGCAACAGTGGTGGCAGTACCATACTATTATACTGTTGGGGCTGTGCACACTCTGACCGCCGAGGCATGAATGAGTTGAGTGAATGCTTGTCCAGGTCCGACTTCGGCGATCTAGGACGAGGCGGTAAAGACGAGAAGGTCGTAGCCGGCAAAGAGAGAAGCCCGAAAACGTCTGCGGAGACGGTAGGTGATGATATTGGAGAGAGGGGTTGCAGCAAGTCAAGAGGCGGGGGAACGCTGCCACGCTCTTGAATGTCTTAATAAATCTCAGTAGGTAACCCGACGCTCAAGAGGCTGTACACACCCAGGGTTTTCACTGGCAAATTAAGGTGGCGCCCCCTGGCCTCGAGTGCAGTGGCATTGGACTGTCTTCCGCCCAATCGCGCGCGAAGCTCAGCCACTTGGGACCGTAGATCGCTTATGGCTTGAAGATAACAAAGTTCTTTATCCTTGAGGTCGAGGATCTCCTTGCGAGCTGCTCGTTCAGATTCAAGCAACCTAAATCTCGTTCAGACTGTCTTTCCAGCTTATGTCAAGGAGATATCCACCTGATGCACTCCTCTTCTATTAGCAGGATCCTTTCAAAACCAGCTTTAGAGTCCTCTGGTGCTTGGGCAGAGGGCTGGACAGGTTCTTCATTAGGCTGCAGAGAGACTGCCTGCTCCCTCAGTTGCTGACGAGTGGCAGTAAGAGTTTGCTTCTGGTGTTCTAGAAGCTCTTTTTGACGATCCAGTATGAACAGAAGCTTTTCTGGGGCACGAGATGGACTAGGAGCAGAGGTCATCACGGCGGTGTCAAACACATGGTCTTACGGTCCCCACCTGTGAACAGCAGAAGGTGTGGTATCGAAGTGTTCAGGAGGTGGAGACACTTGTCTGCCAGCTCTCTCTGTCACCGAGGCCGAAGGTGATCGTAGCTTTGCTGCCTGTCCACGCAACTGGGCAGGAACTATAAATAAACGAGTGCTTAAGAGAACCAACCAGACTTACTTGACTCTTCAGTTCTTCGATCTCGATCTCTAATGTCCTATTCTGACTTTCCAGAACCAGGTCGATATTTGCATGCTCTGCGCCCTTGTCCTTGCTCTCATGAATCTGGATTGGGAGCTCTGTCTTCCACTCCTTCCCCATGAGTAAGGCTTGCATCTCCGCTTCGCGTCTCGCTAATTGGGCCCGTAGACGCCTGATTTGTCCTTCAGCTTCTGACGCAAGGCGTCCACGGTCTACACGCTCGTTCTTTAAATTGGACGTAAGAAAAATTATCACATTGTTGGCATATGATTCCACTGTCGAGTCAGGTGTCTCGGTCGAAACGTGGGGAGTGGACGGTTGACCTGGAATGACACCGTGAGTAGAGGTCACAGCAGGATACCTAGACTAGTACCGAGGAATGAAGTGAGCCGCAGAGCGGGTGGGGACAGAGTTTCGAATCCACAAGGTCGGGAGACTAAGACGTGTTAGCGGAATCCGTTGGGAGAAGATATATCACATACTCTTGTCCATAAGCTCAGTGATCGCCAATTGCATGTCCTGTCTCTCATATTCAGAACCCAAATATTTTGCTTCAAGTATTGCGAGCTTCCTAGTGAGAGCACGGTTCTCCTCTGTGGCAAGAGCAGCATCCCGACCTGCAGCTTTTGCTTGGACGTCTAATGCATCAACCGTCGAAGCGAGTCGCAGAGATAAGCTTGTCAGGTGTGCATTTGCTTGGTCTAATTTCTGTTGAAGGACTTCCATCGATTGCCCCGCTGCCTCGACCGTATTGCTCGATGGTGGTGTTAATACGTGTGTCGATGCATTGTATTGCTTTCTGGAGCACTGTCGCCCGTTATCCATGCATACCGTTTGACAATTTGGCGGAGTTCAAAAAGTTATAACAAAGGAATGAGGCCGGCCAAGTGCGCGTGGAGAGGGATACGAAATGTTCATATTAGACAGGTTGTTCGTAGGGGTAGAAATCATTACTGAAATTAGAATCTCTGTGGCCTTTGGCATATGGTCTGTACATCAGCTGTCGAAGATGTGTAACACTGTTTCGTTCTCGGGTCCCTGTCCTAGAGCCTCTGCGCACACTCTGCGGGACCTGATTCTACTAGAGGTAGTTCTACGATTTGCTCGGAGTCCGGGTAAGCAGGCAAGTTCATCTGGTATTTCTCTTGCATTGACCTGTGAGTAACGAACATGCCACAACGTAAGTACTACCTTAATAGATATAAACTGATGTGCACACCAAGGGACGAATCGCCCACCCAAGAAGTGTCGTCCCTTAAAACCTCGCACCCCTTCCTTGGGTGCAGTGAGGCTAACCAGGACATCTGGGACAAACCCAGTATTCTGAGCATCACCCTTTTCTACGTCCCAACCGCTTGGAATATCTACGCTGACAATCGGTAGCGCTGACTTGATCAGGAGCGGGAGTGCCTCGTCAAACGGCGCCCGAATTGGACCGGAAAAGGAAAAACCAAAGATCGCATCTACGATCACGTCCTGTGATTTCGCGTTTAGGGTTTCCTTCAGTGAAGATGTTGAATCGAAAGAAGGAATCGAGAGATTTTGCGTTTGGGTAAGGAGACGCTAGAGAGGCCATGTGTCACAGGGGAGACAAGACATATTTAGTTGGGTATGAGGACCTTGTAGATATCCTTTGAGCCTGCCTACCAAACTATTCAGATCGTGCCAGCTTTGTGTTCCAGAGAAGCGTTGCAAACCTTTGGATAGTATACTGTAGGATCGTATCCAAACATACCTGCCCTTGGTCAGTGAGGGTGCCACGCTTTAGTGTCAGCGTCATTACTTAGATGTCTAGCCGCAACAAGACCATCGCCTCCCTACACAAAACGGTCAGATTGACATATCTCACAGAGTATACTCGCCTGGTTTCCTGGGCCACAACAAACGAGGACGCGCTTGTGAGTGGCGTTGGGATACACCTTAGCCAGTGCTTGAGCACAAGCGAGACCAGCGAGTTCCATCAACTACATTCACGCTTGGTGAGTGCCCTTATCTTATGTATTGCCGTGTTTACCTGATCTATGCTGAATGCGCCACTCGCATTCATCAACTCTTCGTCAATCTGGAAAGTCAGGGCGACATTCGTTAGCGCACACCTTGAACCTTGTATTTCCGAACCTGTTGAGCCATTCTAGCAGTAAGGTAGCGGATTGCCATGGCTGTGGAGACTTTCCGACAGTGCGGCAAGTTTGAGCCCGTTTGACCCCTACCACCTTCCTTTTGTTGGCCGTGTTGGAGCGCAAGGAAGCACAATGGCTACGCCGAAGCGACCACGCCCGAGAGAGGAAGAGGGGTACCTTCTTGAGTCTACTGAGCCCTCCTCGCGCACCTATAAAGCCAATATCAATACTCATTCCGACCGCGACTACGACGAGGCAAAGGAGGCACTCCTCTCAAAACATATATCCGAGTATCCTGATGCCTATGTTGATGACGGCGATGAAACTCTTGTGGAGGAGCCCGGGACCAGCTGGAAACGGAACAGTACGCCGGACGAAGACCAGGGGAGGGAACGGAGACGTCGGATACTTTTTGGAGTCGCTTTATTCCTTATCTTTATAATATTGGGTGCTGTCTGGGGGAGACCACTGCTTCTCCCTGCGCCGCTCACTTTTCAGACTCAAGAAGGACTTGCCTTGCAGAATGATCCGAACGCGATATTATCAAATGGGACACACCAATACCAAAAGACGGTCGTACTGGTCTCCATAGATGGACTTAGGTTGGTCATTTCTTCTCTACAGTCAATCAAGCTCAGATTGTTGCAGAGCCTCATATCTCGACTGGGGACTGACACCTCATCTGCTCCATATATCTAAGCGGGGACTTCGGGCTCGATATATGAAACCTTCGTTCCCGGTTAGTACACTCAAACCTAATTGGTGAACACCCAGTAGCTCACCGCGGTACCTTCGAGCAGACCATTACTTTCCCGTAGGATACCATGACAGAATTTTGTTGTTGCTCTCTGAACTGGTTGCAGGAATCATTGGACTCTCCTCACGGGGTTATATCCTGAGAGCCATGGCATTGTCGCAAACGTGGGCCGTTGACGGACATGTGGATAAGCACAGACTGACCCCTTGCCATTATGTAGGACTTCTGGGATCCTGTCACCAAGTCCGCATTTCACTATAGCAGCCCTGAGCAATCCTGGGATGGATCATGGTGGGGTGGCGAAGCTGTACGGGGCTTTCCGTTACATATCACAACCTTTCAGATACTAAAACTCTTCAGGTATGGGAAACGGCCGGCAAAGCTGGCATCCTTACGGCGAACTTGATGTGGCCAGGTCCTCCAGTGACAGTGAACGGTATCTCTCCCGCTTATTTCGTGCCATTCAAGGTAATTTAACTACGTACGCCGAGGTAGCTCTAATGAGTCGTCGACAGGATAAATATCCACTAGATACAAAAGTACAACAGATTGTGGTGCGTAGCTTACATGCATTGTTCCCGTCACATCCCGAATGCGACCTTCAGGACTGGCTAGAACTTCCTTTTGAAGCACGACCGAGGTTACTGACCGGTAAGTCGCTGCGCGTTCTCCATACACCTGTCTGACACCTTTCCAGTATATGAGCCATCTCTGGACCAGGCGGGGCATCATGCCGGTCCTGACTCCGAACTCGTTCGCGTAAGTCTGTGCGCGTTAGTTCATGTGCCGCTCAGAACCTTGGCGCAGACTACACTCAAAGCTGTTGATGAATTTGCTCGTCAAATCCACAACGCCATCGTGCAGAGAAACCTCACAGACATCATTGATGTGATCTTCGTCAGCGACCACGGCATGACTGACACATCCGATGTCCGACTGGTCTACCTGGACGATATTTTGGGCGATGACGGGGTGGATGCAATTGAACATGAGGACGGTACGTAGACCATTCACGTTCTGTGCGCAGTTGCTTCATTGTCGGTTCGTGTCCAGGTTGGCCTTCGGTTGGCCTCCGTTTCAAGGAAGGCACAAACACAACAAAGTATCTTGAACTCCTGGAAGCAACGGCATCGAAGCAACCAGGTTTTGGAGTTTATACTCACGAAACTATGCCCAAGCACTGGCACTATACGCAAACGCCGCGGATCGCCCCAATCTACGTCGTCCCCCACATTGGCTGGGCGATCATTAATCACCACGAACACGGGGAAAAGACGCAGGGAACCTATAGTCCCAAAGGAGTAAGCCGGTCCTACTTCGTTGAGTTGCTCGCGTGTCTAAGTGTGTCCGTGCTTCTAGAATCACGGCTATGATAATGACGAACCTGAAATGCGTGCCATGTTCGTCGCTGACGGTCCTTTCGCCGCCAAAGCCAAGCGTCGCGCCCTAGAATCCATGCCTCGGTGGCGGAGGGCATTACACCACGTTGCGCCGCGAATCGTGCCACCCAAAATTAAGGGATGGCTGGACACACGCATCATTGATCCGTTCCCGAACGTGGAACTCAACGGGCTGGTGCTCAAGATCTTCGGCTTGCAAGATTCCGCACCACGGAATAACGGAACTGTGGGCTTCTGGGACAAGTATATGTAGAGAGTCGAGCATTTTGCTTTGTTATAGAGTATTATACCTCATTTCTTGTTCGGGGCACTTGCCTGAGACATTGGTTGCAATGTTGTCCTTCTTTCACGTCCGACCTCCCAACCAATTCGTCCCAGCATGTGTCGGGATACCATTTGGATGCCGCGGATATGCCAAAAGACGACTTCCAGACCCCTCTGGACTAAATTATGATCTCCTCATGAAGTTGGTCGAAGGTCCGTAAACGCACGACGCGTTAGTTTTCAATGGTGTATCTAAAGGGACCACAGCAAGAGAGAAGGAAGCTGGGAGCAAAGCGAAGAACCCCTATAAAGTGAGGGCTTTCGACAATGCTCTGCGCGCTCTAGAGGGTTTGGCTTATCGAATACAGCGGGTCGAAGACGTGCGAGATGTAGGTGTTTTGCATTGGGTCACTTTTGTACGCTTTAGGGTATAGGTGCTCATTGATACTCTCGTCAGATACCAGGCATAGGACAAGGCATAGAAAGAAGGGTCGAGGAGTTCCTGTTGAGGGAACAGGCGCTGAAGGTGGGGACTCCATCGATATTTTTCAGAGTAGTTCCAACAATTCTACAGGCTCCGCTCGACGATAACAGCGTAGAGAGGCGAGCCGTACTCGATACAGTTCGGTTATTTCAAACTGTCTCAGGTATTGGGTGCGTTCAAGTAAATCTACATCTTTACAGGGTGCTATACATGCGTTTGTCACACCTTTTAGGTCTATACGTGCCCGTAAGTTGGCGGAAGCGGGTGCACGAACTCTCTCTGATATTCGGGACCGGCCCGAGCTCTTCGACACGCTGCCAAAAAGCGTTCAGACAGCTCTGAAGTATCAGGCGCGGCTAATCGAACGGATACCCCGAGCGAGCATTGAGAGAATAGAAGGTCTGGCTCGTCCATTGCTCACAAATGAGGGTTTTGAGGTGTACTTCACTGGAAGCTAGTGAGTCTAACTTTGAGACTGTAACCTCGCATCTAATGTAATTCTCAGCAGGCGTAGGGCTGAGAGCTCTTCGGATATCGACATCCTACTCTTTCACCCTACTTATAACGATATACCCCTTCCGAATGCGAGTCTTACTCACAATCCGAAGAAAGAGATGGATCGGCGGCGAACGGCCTCCCCATTACTATCGATCGCGGTCCCTTCCCTGACAGAGGCAGGAATCCTCGCGGAAGCCTTGACTTCTGGGCCTACGAAATGGCAGGGCATTGCCCAGGTGCCGGAGAAAGACCGGAGCCTGCCTGCAAAAAACGGAAAGTACTGTCGACTGGACCTAACGTACGCACTCCGCCCAGACCGTGTCGGAATAACGCGTTGACTTTAATATCCTTCTAGCTTGATGCCCTCCGGGAGTAAGGGTGCTGCCCTCGTTGGGATGACAGGCGATGTAGAATTTGTGAGGCATATGCGATTGCAAGCGAGCAAGGCCGGCGCACGCCTGAACGACCACGGGCTGTGGCGCCGTCCAAAAGGCTGGACTTGGTCAGAAAAAACTGATACGAAAGACGACGCGGAGTGGGAACTCGTGGAAACACCGGAGGAGGGGGATGTTTTCCGGGAATTGGGTCTAGATTCGGTCGAGCCTGTGCGGAGAAACCTGGGGTACATAGTGCCAGGCAGCTCGCGAAGACAGAATTGATTGATTGTATAACTCTAGAACGTGCTTAGGGTCCAGCTTCCTCACTTTCACATCCCCCGGCTCACTCTCCTCTCACCTTCACGGCACCCACAATGGCTTCCACCTTCAACGAGAACGGGCTGTCGTACCCTCTTCCAGCCCCTGTTGACGCCTTATTGGACAATAAGGCTCACAGCAGTTCCCCAGACATGCTATCTGGTCTCCTGCTTGAGGTAAACATCCTTCTGCCCGGCTGCAACCACCTGACTTGAAATCCAGGATGCTATGATTCACAATGCATCGCACAAAATGCACAACCCAGTCGATAAAATGGCCTTTCTTGGTTTTTTGGCTGGTGTTTGGGTCGGATTTGGCGGCATCGCAGCGACCGCCGTGGGAGGTGGCATCCCTGTTGCAATCCGAGCAGAATGGCCCATATTACCAAGATTTGGTCTTGCATTTTTCTTCCCCTTCGCCTTGGTGAGGAAGCGACGAGACGGCGTGGCTACCTATCTGAACTGACATCCCGGCGACGCTCAGCACTTTATTATTCTCTTCGGTGGTGAACTGTTCACAGGAAATTGCATGATTCTTGCTATCGGCTTGTGGAACCGAGCGGTGAGTCTACCAAGAGGCCAACTGGATTCCGACCGATCTTCTGCGTAGATCCCATTTAGACGCGCGTGTCTCAATTTACTCATCGTTTACGTCTTCAACTTCCTTGGGTGCCTCTTTACTGCCACCCTGTTCTCATATTTGACGGGTATATTCGACGACGAACCGTGGCGTTCATTCGCTCAAGAAATCGCCTACAGCAAAACGAGAACCCACACATGGCCACAAATATTCCTCCGTGCCATTCCCGCAAACACCCTCGTGTGTATGGCTGTCATGTTTGGTTTCGCTGCGCGAGACGGCGCGGGCAAAATCATGGCGATGTGGTTCCCCGTGGTGCTTTTCGTCATCCCAGGCTTCGAGCACGCGGTCGCCAACAGTGAGTCATTACTTCGAACGAGTTGTCGTGTTGCCGCGAGGCGCAGCTAATATCAGGACGCAGTGTTTTTTGTGAGCAACGGTCTGCTCTTGGGTGCCAACACTACTATTGGCTGGATGTTCTTCAACCAATCCGCGGCAGTCCTCGGCAATGCCATCGGCGGCGCTATCTTTATGGGCACGTCGGAGCACCTGATGAACCACTGGCAGTCGCCATTACCTTGGGAGACAGGACACGCCCCTGGTACTCTAGCTGCTGGTGATGTTGAGAGTACACGCAAGGCGAAGGAAGACCGCCCGATTGGAGAGAAGCAGGAAATGAAGGACCTTGTTCGCAGACGCTCTCGCTCCGCCTCGGTTTCGCGGCCGCGACGCCGCTCCACCATGCCCTCGGTCGCGCATGCCACGATGTCCTCCGCCTAGTGGATAATCCGACCCCCAAAGCTCCACTTGTGTTCCCTATCTACGATCCTAGGTTTGGCTTCGCGCTTGACTAGAACGGCCACAATGGAGGAGAAAACGCATAGATTGGGCTAGAGGGAGCCTCCCTAGATTACTCCTCAGATTCTATAGACGTTTTCCATATTTGTAAACGGCCTTTAGTGCATTCCGGCCTGTGCTCGGACATGGATGCGTTGTTTTAACACGCCTTGGTCTCTGAAAGACCGAACATTCGAACTGAAAGAGGCCTGGACTCGTTGGTGCATCTAATTACCTAATTACGAGAACCGCACTATGCTCCAGCCTGGAGCCTGGGCCGCGTCGAGAAGCCAGGGCAGAGGCATACTTAAGAGTCTTCTCCACCACCGCAGCCACTCTCACTCAACAGAGATCATAACCACTCGTAGGCATCATGAAAATTGCTCTCTACTCTCCTCATCGTGTATGCCCCCTTGTTCGCCATCGCACGCCACATCTGACCCTGAGTGTCCTGATAGTATGATACCGAGGTCTTTGACCGCGTTAACAAGGACTTCAACTTTGAAATCACCTATCTAGAACCTAGGCTGACCGCCAAAACTGCTGCTTTGGCCCACGATCACGATGCCGTGTGCATATTTGTCAATGACGAAGGCAGCCCTGAGGCCCTTGAAAAGCTCGCGTCTCTTGGAGTCAAGTATGTTGCCCTACGCGTAAGCCCGTCTTCGAATCACTCTTCAGGATTGCTTGAACACCTCTTCCCTCCAGTGTGCTGGTCTCAACAACGTAAGCCGTTCATCGATCTTTCTCGTCCAACGTTAGGCCGCTCAGTTTGGCTATATATACGTAGGTCGACATTAAGAAGGCCAACGAACTCAGCCTTAAGGTCGTCAGTGTCCCTGCGTATTCACCCGATGCGGTCGCCGAGGCCAGTCCACTCTCTACTGCCTTCAGCGACTCGATACTGAGACATTCCAGTTCGCAGTAGGAATGCTACTCACTCTTGTGCGCAAGTAGTGAGTCCTGGCCCTCCCCTGTGTGGCGTAATCCATGACGTGAAACTAACTTTTTACGTGCTCTTAGCCACAAAGCCTACCAGAGAGTCCGTGAAGGCAACTTCTTGCTTGAAGGACTCGTTGGTAGAAACATCAAAGGGAAGACTGTCGGTCTCATAGGCACTGGCCGTATTGGTCTTTGCGCTGGGAAGATCCTGGCTCACGGTTTCGGTGCCGAGGTCGTCGCCTATGATCCATACCCCGCGAAAGACGCCGCATCATACGGTATCACATACTCTAAAGACCTTGACGAGCTCCTTGCTCGTTCAGACATCATCTCTATCCACTGCCCTCTCCTCGAATCCACAAAGCACATCATAAATGAGGACACAATCTCCAAAATGAAGGATGGCGTGTTCCTTGTGAACACCAGCCGTGGTGGCTTGATCGATACCAGCGCGCTCATTAAGGGATTGAAGGCGGGAAAATTTGGGGCTGTAGGCCTCGATGTCTACGAAAAGGAGCAGGAGTATTTCTTCAAGGACTCAAGCGAGACCGTTATTATGGATGACCAGCTAAGCCGCCTCCTGACCTTCAATAATGTCTTTATGTCTGGACATCAAGCGTTCTTGACCTACGAGGTGAGCCTTTCCTTTCCTCCTTGAGGAAATAAGTGGTGATATAGTTTCAAAACCAGGCTCTTGAGGGCATCGCGCACGTTACACTAGACAACCTTGACAAGCTGGAGAAAGGAGAAGAATGCAAGAACATCGTCAAGCCTCAATAATCTACGTGGACTCTCATTGATACGAAGACATCTATACGGACAATGGAAAGAGTGGAAGGTGAATGCAAAAATGCCCTGATAAAGATCAATAATAAATAGAACGTGTTCTGTGAAAAGGCAAGATCACGTTTCGCTTCTTGTCCGGACCAGTCAGGGAGACTTTGCCGTTTTCTACCAGTTTGGCAAGGTCCCAGAGAAAGAAATCAATCAACACGCTAGTAATTTGTGTCCACGGTCCGTCCCGGTGGTTTTGGGGATCGTTCATCTCCTCCCTGATGGCATCAACGGCACATATGCTCGCAGCCCGAATACTCATCTCCTCGATGGAGCCGTACTCCAGTGGAACCTTATCTTGGAGTATCTTCGTTAACTCAGGCGAGTATTCGAGTATTCCTAAATGATTGAGGATTTGTGGAACCTTGTGGGAGAGTGAGCCGCCAGGTTCATACTGTCCCGTCGCTGCCACGTACTCGATAGTCAGCGAACATGGTAAGGACGTCTACGCCATCCGGGAACAAGGGGTGCGGCTCCTTGTCATCATCCGGGAAGAAAGCAGCCCTGGCATCAGGTATGAATGTCGGTCGAATGGAAAGACTTGGATGACTGACCACGTCTCTGCAACGAGAATCTGAGCACGCTTCCAGAAGTATACTGCGGACGATTAAGCTAAAGGGTCGTTTGAAGCACAAGTCTAGCGACTGACACCGTCGACCGTGATAGTCCACTTGGTCTCGAAAAGCCGGGAATAAGATAACGATGAGTTTGGCAAGATCAATGGCCCTGATACGACCATTCTTCTCCTTGAGGTTCATCAGAAGCCCGAGAAAGTCGTTGCCCCTTACTCCCTGGAGGGTTCTTTGGGCGCTGGGACAAAGAAGGTATGTAGGACAGTGTACTCACGTCTACGAAGATTCGCCCACACTCCCGCATCACGCGTATACGCTCGTTGAGGAGAGGGATCCCCTCCGCACATCCTTCCGCAGGCCGAAATATTTCTCCTAACAGGCCGTCCGGGCAGAGTTCCTCGGAGGCGTAAAAGGCTGGATCAATTATTGGGATGCCCCATTCGAGCGCTGCACCACGTTATGCATTGAGCGACAAAGGTTAATCGGGGAATCAATGGCCGGACCTCGGTTCAGGGACGCGACGAGAGACCAATAGCCTTCCCACTTTTGCTCAGGAAGTGACTCATCCCAGCCTGCTCTCCAGGTGACTCCATATCGAGTAGGTTGACCTTCCAGTTCAGACCAGAAGGAGAAATTGAGGGCGGAAATGAGGAAGATCCAATCGAGGGTCTGTTTTACACCTGGGTGGGTGGGATCGAAGGGCGTGGGCGGGGAGAGGTGCATAGGATTTTGTCTCCATATCGTAGGTGTGTAACTTTGCTCTTGCATGAGGGCTTGGATCTAGCAAACACTTAGCGGACCAAGGCGCCTGGCATCAAGGAGGCGCTCACTTCTACTGCCGACCGTTTGACTGCATCTGCATTGATGCATACATGAGTGTTTTGCTGTCGTGGCAGTACTGTCTCAGGATGGAGAACGTAAAGAATATGAGAGAAATTTCCAAACGTTTTGTAGCCAACGCG
>Ga0307513_10007918_pt1 | contig 13679 bp, 21 predicted proteins | sample 15_EM_MG_FD_202174 | JGI IMG/M metagenome (GOLD analysis project Ga0307513, IMG submission 202174) | Populus trichocarpa ectomycorrhiza microbial communities from riparian zone in the Pacific Northwest, United States - 15_EM | ecosystem: Host-associated > Plants > Roots > Unclassified | place... | reverse complement strand
GCACCGGAACAACCTCTCAAACTCTCAGAACGGACAGTATCTCTAAATGGATCAGATAGCATCCCTTCGGTCCCACCAACTCCCCCAATCAGACCCTCCGCAGTCAAACCAGAAGGACGAGACAGTTTGTCCCTTGCCTCGGATGCAGGGACACGATCCTCAACACCAGAACCAAGGTCATCTACCAACCGACCGCGAATGCCACCGCCGCAGTTGCCCACACACAGACGTTCCCTCACCGCTTCCAGGGGAAACACCGTCTCGGCCGTGCTGATATCTACCGCTCTGGAGACGATCGCGAACTCGAGGGAGGCAAAACGATCCGCCCCGCTTAAGGAGAGCGTCCAGCGCGCACTGGAATTGGTCCGCTCGGGCGAGGGTGGAGACCGGCCTCGCGACATCTTCGAACCGCTTCGATTGGCGTGCGAGACAAAGAATGAGAAATTGTTGATTGCAAGTCTCGATTGTATCTCGAAACTTATCTCGTACTCTTTCTTCGTGGAGGATTCACCCCGTCCCAACTTTGCCTCCCCTCCTCCCTCGCCTGGCGGTCTCAATGGTCGACAGAGTGCTTCCACTCAAGGAAGTCATGAGCCCTCTCTGGTTGATATCGTCGTCCACACGATCACATCTTGTCATACCGAGAACACTCCAGAGACGGTGTCTCTTCAGATTGTAAAAGCTCTGCTCGCCCTGGTTTTGTCCACCACTGTCCTCGTTCACCAATCCTCCCTTCTCAAGGCAGTTCGCACTGTGTATAACATTTTCCTTTTAAGCGTGGATCCAGTGAATCAAATGGTTGCGCAAGGCGGGCTTACACAAATTGTGAACCATGTATTCGCTCGATGCAAGATCGACGCTTTGTTGTCGAGTTTTCCGGAAACTCCATTGACGTCGAAAAACGATCCTGCCCTCTCCCCCACCTCATCCCACCAACAAACCCCTCCCACCATAACTTCCCCCGTGCCGCCTAGTCCCGCCCCAGAATCGCAACCGCTGTCTCGCACCGAGTCTACAGAAGGTGCTGAACCCAGAGAGAGTAAGGAGCCTGCCCCTACCCCGTGCGTTTTCCCGAGGTTACTGTGTTCGTACATACTCATAGTTGCACAGCAATAGCGAAAATCCCCAGGAAGGCGAGGAACATCCCCCCGTGGATGCTCCGCTGCCACACGAGCTCACCACTAACGACCTTTTCATCAAGGATGCCTTCCTGGTGTTCCGTGCGCTGTGTAAACTCACTATGAAGCCAGTGACGACTGAAAGGTGAGTATATAATCACTTAATTGAAGATCTAACAATTTTTTTCCTAGTGAGCGGGATTTAAAATCACACGCAATGCGGTCAAAGTTGTTGTCCCTCCACCTGGTGCTCACCATCCTGGATTCGCACATGTCTCTTATCGTGTCCCCGCATACGATTATCTACTCAAGCTCTAATAACGATGCCACGAGCTTCGTTCAAGCGATCAACCAGTACCTCTGTTTATGCATGAGTCGTAATGCCGTCAGTCCCGTGTCCCAGGTGTTCGAGTTGAGTGTAGAGATCTTTTGGAGGGTGATTTCTGGGTTACGGACGAAACTCAAGGTGTGTGATCGCGCCATTTGCGTTTTTCTCTGTAAAGTAACTCTATCATAGAAAGAGATCGAGGTCCTGCTGCACGAGATTTTCATCCCTATCTTGGAGATGAAGACTTCGGCAGTAAAGCAGAAAGCGGTAATCCTGAGCATGCTCCAGCGTCTCTGTGAAAACCCTCAGGCCCTAGTGGAGATATATTTGAACTACGACTGTGATAGCGAAGCTGTGGACAATATTTATGAACAGTGCGTATCGTTTTTCACGATTGTATCTCCACGGTACTTACACCTTCCTAGTCTTATGACCATCATTTCGAAGTTGGGAACTTCACACACCACTGGTCCACAGCCCAAGGGCAGCGATCCCTCCAGTCCCGCCCTGACACCCACGAACAGCAAGCACATTTCTGCCGTTCCACCTTCGTTGACTACTTCCGCCCTTTCTATCCCTGTCCCCGTCGATTCATCAACAATAGGTCTTTCTGAAGCTCAGTTAAGAAGACAAGGCATTGAGTGCTTGGCTGCCGTCCTCAAATCCCTCGTGACATGGGGTACGGGTGCCTCTTCTGGAATCGCTTCCGGCTTATCGCCCTCGGAGGTCGCTCTCAAATCTAGGACTAGCGAGGATGGGACTCCCACTGAGTCGAGTGAGAGAACACCGACTTTCCCTCTCGACATGGCGAGGCAATCTACCCCGGACATTGCGGATGACCCAGGCCGGTTCGAGAGTGCCAAGCAGAAGAAAACGACGCTTTTAGAGGGGATCAAGAAGTTCAACTATAAGCCGAAACGTGTCAGTCTCTATGTCACATCTACGTCACCCAATCACCTGAACGCGTTTCACAGGGCATCGACTGGTTCTTAGAAGTCGGCGTTATTCCTTCGAGGTCCCCACAAGATATTGCGAAGTTCTTGCTTGAGACGGACGGTCTGAGTAAAGCGATGATCGGCGAATACTTGGGTGAAGGGTGAGTTTGGAATTTGGAATTGCCACGGCATCTCCTCACAGCCGTTCAGCGATGAAGAGAACATTGCAATCATGCATGCATTTGTTGATTTCCTGGACTTCAAGAACTCCGGGTTCGTGGAGGCTCTGCGTATGTTTTTGCAGACTTTCCGACTCCCAGGCGAGTCGCAGAAGATTGATCGATTCATGCTGAAGTTCGCCGAGCGGTACATCGACGGAAACCCAGGAACATACTTCGTCAACGCTGGTGAGATTCTTCTGCTCATTTTCTAAGAACCAGTCTCACAATTCCTTTAGATGCTGCATATGTGTTCGCCTACGCTGTGATCATGCTGAACACCGATTCACACAACCCTCAGATCAAACCACAGAACAAGATGACTAAACCACAGTTCTTCAGGAATACATCTGGTATTAACGACGGCGCCGACCTACCCGAGGAAGTTGTTTCCGGCATTTACGATGACATTCAAAACAACGAAATTCGCATGAAGGATGAGATGGAGACAGCTCTCCCTGTGACAGGGGCCGGTCTTGCGAATGCGTTGGTTAACGTTGGTCGCGATCTTCAGAAGGAAGCCTATGTGATGCAGACAAGTAATATGGCCAACAAGACTGAGGTAGGCAGCCAGGTCCTGTTCAAGTGATCGAACAGTGGTCTCACATCCGTGCAGGCGTTATTTAAATCCCTCATGCGGTCACAACGAAAGGGACCACAAGGCCTACAATTCTTCAGTGCTTCCCACTTCGTCCACGTCAAACCTATGTTCGAAGTAGCTTGGCTATCATTCCTGGCCGGACTTTCTGGACCCTTGCAGGAAACTGAGGACAACGAGATTGTGGAACTCTGTCTGGACGGCTTCAAGAGCGCCATCCGCATCGCGTGCTTCTTCGATCTTGAGCTTGAACGCAACGCATTTGTCACCACTCTCGCCAAGTTTACGTTCCTCAATAACTTGGGTGAGATGAAGACGAAGAACATGGAGGCCATCAAGGCTCTACTTGATATTTCTATCACTGACGGTAATAACCTCAAGGGATCATGGCGAGAGGTTTTGCAGTGCGTCAGCCAACTTGAGCATATGCAATTGATCAGTAGTGGGCACGATATCCCTGATGGACGTAGGGGGTAAGTTTGAGCCACATCGGTATCCAGAATGGTCACTCACCCGTGGAATAGTAATCGCACGAAGAAACTCCCGAACGAGGATCTCGCGAACGAGAGTAGGTCAACTCACATCACCGTCGCCACCGACATGGTCTTCTCCTTGAGTCACCACTTAAACGGAGTGCGTATGTTGCCAGTTGGCGTCGCTCCTTCTGACGTCACACACAGGGCGCAATCGTGAACTTTGTCCAAGCGTTATGCGACGTTTCATGGGAAGAGATTCAATCGTCTGGTTTATCGCAGCAGCCGCGAATGTTCAGTTTGCAGAAATTGGTCGAGATCTCGTACTACAACATGAACCGTATTCGTTTGGAGTGGTCGAATCTGTGGGATATCCTTGGGGAGCATTTTAACCAGGTACCCCAAATTGCATGGTTATCTATGATCATGAAATATCTGAAAGTGTTATTAGGTCTGCTGTCATAATAATCCTCACGTTGGATTCTTCGCATTGGACTCGCTCAGACAACTTGCGATGCGGTTCCTAGAGAAGGAAGAATTGGCGCATTTCAAGTTCCAGAAGGACTTCTTGAAGCCTTTCGAGTACACGATGATTCACAACCAGAATCCAGATATCCGAGAATTGGTATGCCCAAAATAGAGTTTAATAGGTAACCTCTTACATCGTGGTCCGCTAGGTATTACAATGTTTACAGCAGATGATTCAAGCACGCGTAGACAACTTACGTTCTGGTTGGAGAACGATGTTCGGTGTCTTTTCGGCTGCCTCGAAGGTCCCTACAGGTCAGTTCACCTTGTCAGCTACCCTCCTGTTCCCTCCAACTAACGTCACCCCAGAGCGTATCGTGATTTCGGCATTCGAACTCGTTACGCGACTCAACAAGGAACGCTTCTCCGCGATAGCCCGCCAAGGATCGTTCGCAGACTTCACGGTTTGTATCACGGACTTCTGCAAGGTCACCAAGTACCAGAAAATTTGCCTGCTTGCTATGGCCATGCTTCGGGGGCTCATTCCCGTGATGCTCGAATCACAAGATTGCTCGCTCACGGCTAACGGAGGGCCCGGACCTAATGCCGACGACGACCCAATGATCAAGTATTGGTTCCCTGTGTTATTTGGATTCTATGATGTGATCATGAACGGCGAAGACCTTGAGATTCGGCGACTGTGAGCAGATCTGCGGCGGGAACGAACTGTTGCCAAACTGACTTTTACAGAGCCCTGGACTCCATGTTTACGACGCTGAAGACATACGGAGAGGCTTTCCCGGTTGATTTCTGGGACACAGTCTGCCAGGAGCTGCTCTTCCCCATCTTCGTAGTGCTCAAGTCCCCCCAGGATGTGTCCCGCTTCAGCACTCAGGAGGATATGAGCGTGTGGTTATCAACAACGATGATTCAGGCTCTTCGTGATCTGATAGATCTGTACACTTTCTACTTCGAGACACTGGAGCGGTTCCTCGATGGGCTACTGGATCTACTTTGTGTCTGTATCTGTCAAGGTATGATCTTTGTTGTGACACCACCCGGATTTTTCTGAGCCAGTCATTGTAGAAAATGATACCCTGGCGCGGATCGGCACTTCGTGTTTGCAACAGCTATTGGAGAACAACGTAAAGAAACTGAGCACCACTCGCTGGGAGCGAGTGACCTCAACGTTCGCGAAGCTGTTCAAGACCACCACGCCGCATCAACTCTTCGATGACGCGCTGAGGGTAGAGATTGACGATAACGGTTCCAGCATCGATGATACCCCAGGTGAGTTGCCGAATCTCGCGGAACTTGGGCGTTTTTCTTAAGTTAAATGTAGAGACCAGCGGAGACGCCATCATCCCTGCACCTTTGTCACCATCCAGTGCCGAAAAGCGAAATGCCGACGCCAGAACCAATTTCAACGACCGGCGTCGCGTCTTCAAACAAATCATTGTCAAATGCGTGTTGCAGCTGCTGCTCATTGAGACCCTGAGCGACCTCCTTAGGAACGACGAAATCTACAATACGATGCCGCCTGACCAGATGTTGAGGTTGATGGGAGTCCTCGATCACAGTTACCAGTTTGCTCGATTATTCAATGAGGACAAGGAGTTGCGCACTGGACTATGGAAAGTTGGTGAGTCAATGCCACGAGCCCGCCGATGTGGACGACGCTAAACTCGCACCAGGTTTCATGAAGCATCTGCCTAACCTCTTGAAACAGGAGTCTAGCAGCGCTTCTACTCTCGTGACCGTCTTGTTGAGGTTATATTTCGACCCTCGGCCAGCGCATCAGGCCATCAAGTTCCAGGTCACAGACCGACTTCTCCCTCTCGGGATGAGCGTGCTCCAGGATTTCAACAAGCTGAGGTCAGACACCCAGATGAAGAACATCCTGGCTTGGACACCTGTCGTGGCGGAGATCATGCACGGTTTTACCAGGCTGGATAACAAAGCGGTAAGCCCCTAGGTCTATGAACGTTTTTACGGATTTTGACTGCATTTTGGCACCAGTTCGATCGGTACATGCCCGCAATTTACCCTCATGCGACGGAGTTGTTGAGCAAGGACATGGCTCCGGAGATCCGTTACGGTGTTCGAGGATTCTTCACTCGAGTTGGGGTGGTAAACCACATACTGGACCCTTCTGCAATGCACGTACTTGCCCAGCAGCAACCATGAACAGGCCGACCCCGTCCAGCCTAGATCTCAGCCATCTTTCCTCACTCCTGTCGTAGAAACTGTTATCGATATCTGCTCTTAAGCCATTTCCTCGTTTGGATAGTCACGCCGACCTGTGTCGTTCATAATCCTTCTTCTCGTCTTCGTTAATTTATACTCTCATGCAAAAGGTTCACACGGACCGGATTGATCATACAAATTTCATTGTCGTGACCTGGGTCATAAGGAGAAGCCTGAGTGGTTTAATACACGAAGAGGTGTGTGTGTGTGAGGGGTAATGTATAAGATATCCATAGTATCAAGAATGTTCAGTGGTTAATGCCCGACGACAAGGAGGCATAAACAGGGAAGGCATGTCGCTCGTATAAGATCATAGCTCAGAATCAGAAGGATCCATAAGTACCAGGGCCAGGGAACCATCCAGTGGGCTGGGCGGCCAGGGCTATAAACGTAAGAGTCAGAACCTGTACACCGAGGAGCAAAGCAATAAGCGTAACGACTCACGATTCGGCCGCAAGGCATCGTACTTGTTGGAAGGCTGAGCCGTCGAATCGTTGTTCTGCGCAAAGGTCCCAGCCTTCATCTGCGCAAATACGTTCGCTGGCGTGGTATTGTTCTGATTTTGATTCTGTGGCGGTTGAGGATTGAACGACGTCATCCCCCCTGCCATACCAGGGAAGCCTGTCGGACCTGCAATCGCCACTCAGGATCCATCGCAGGACAAAAAATTGTGTTCACCAACGAAAAATACTCACTGTTCTGAACTCCACCAAATCCACCGCCCATCCCACCAAACCCAGGTCCACCACCAGGGAAGCCAGTTGGGTTGGGCATCATACCGGGTGGGTGGAAGTTCGGAAGAGGAGGTACAGGTGGCATAGGTGGTGCGGGTGAGGGAGTCTGGAACCCGCTCGTGTTCGGGAATCCCATTTGCTGGGGATAGAATCCCTGCGGCTGACCAAGGCCATTGGTAGGGAAGCCGGTCGGGTTGGGCATCACCGATGGGCTCACGAACCCTGTCTGCTGAGGATGGACATTCTGTTGTGGCTGCAATCCTCCACCCATTCCACCCGCGAAGTTGTTGGTCCCAAAGGTGTTCGAGGGGCCAGTTGGGACGAAACCAGTGAACCCAGTCCTAGTAGGAACAAGAGGTTGCAGTAGTCCCTGGTTTCCGAGGACTGGAGCGAACGGCCCCCTTGGTCCATTGATGTTTGGCACCGCCGTCACTTGTGGTTGGAGGGACAAACCGTTGGACTGGAGTTGACTGATCGGCACTGGCGAGTTACCCACTCCCATACCAGAGCTGAATCCTTGTGGTGGGGAAACAACGACAGGAGCAGGACTTGGGTTGTTGGTAACAGCCGGCGGTTGCGACTGTGGAGGGGGAGAAGTGACCGTAGGGCTCTGCGTTCGTAAAGAAGCAAGGCGGGCGAGTTGGTTAAATACATCGTCCTCCGTAGTTTTCGCAAGGCTGCCTCCAACTTGCTGGAGTTGAGGTGTGGGTGCAGACTTGGTCTCGACGATCGCAGGAGCAGCCGGCGGTTCCGCAGGTGGCTGTGGTGGAGCGGAGGCCGTTCTGGGAGGTTGTTGCTGGACCGGCGGGGTTGGGGTCGGGGTGAGTGGTTTGGTCGAACTCGGGCGGTTCGTCCACGCATCATCATCGAAGCCGCTCGAGATTGGAGGTACAGAGCCTGCCCTGATAGGACCCTGTGATGGTGACGACGAAGGACTCAACAATGATGGGGAGCCCGTCCTCTTGATCGTCTCAGAAGCATTCGAGATCGCGATCACATCCACGCTCGTCGGAGGCACCGACTTGCTCGGCGTTGGTCGACCTCTCCTCTGCGTGTTATTCTTCAGGACACCACCGGGACCGGCGAATAGATTTGGAGCAGGCGACCTCTTTGATCCAGAGTTCTCCTCCTCTTGCAACCTCCTAGCCAATTCTTCATCGTTCCTGACCTGAGTAGAGTCGTCCTTCGGTGGGATAGCTTTCGGCCTCGAAGTTTCAATATGTTTCTTGACCCGGATAATATCTCCTTCCCGCAGGCCCAGTGAACGCATCGTCCCCTCAGTGATATCTCCCAGAATAGCCTCGTCAATCTTATCCCGCTCGAACGCGGACGCATACCGTGTACAATCGTCCACGTCGCAGCCAGCGCTCAAGAAGAATTCGAACCAATCCACTTGCGGTTTCTTCTTCTGCGGTCGTTCTGCGGTCTTGGCAGTCAACCTCAATGAGTTCCTCCTAGCCGACAACGGTTCATCGTCGTCCGATCCGCTTCGGGGTCCCGGGGATGAAGACTCCGACGAACGTTTGTTCTTGCTCGCAGTGACTTTTTCGACGTAACGCATGTCTTCCGCAGACATCTTCTCCGCTGGAACTTCGATAACTACACCGTTAACCTTGTGGAGACGGAGTTTGTTGTTCTGATACCCCAGAAAGGCTGCTTCAACACGGAATTGACCAGTACGGTCGTGCCAGATACGGGTCTTGTCGCTCGGAGGAGGTCCTACTGGGGATTTTTCAGTCAAAATAGGTCGAATTTTCTAAATAAAAGATAAAAGTACCCACGTCGGTCGGTGGACGTTCGGGGTGGGTCGATATCGCCATTGGATTTTGATCCAGAAGATCTACAAAAGTGACCTCAGCCGTAAGACCGACAAGGGAAACATCCACGCGCACGATTGTAGCTTCTTATCTTCCCTTTGAGCAGCTAGTTTCTTTTCTTGTTCTTGCCTCTCTCTCTCCTTCTCTCTCTCGGCCCTCTCTTTGTCCCGACGTTTCTTGTCGGCCGCGGCCGCGGCCTCGGCGCGTTTAGCAGCTTCCCTGGCTCGCTCCTTCTTCGCTGCTTCTTCTGCTTCTTCTTCTCTCCGATGCCTCTCTTCCTCAGCCACTGCCTGGGCTTCAGCTTCTTGCTCAGCCTCGAGCTCTGCTTCATGTGCCCTGCGGGCCACATCGTCCGTAGCAGATGGATTTCGCAGCTGACAGCCGACTCATCACCAACACGGATATCGGATACACAGTGAAACATACCTCAACGTAACTGGCAGGCACCACTCCTTCCTGATCCTTCGAGTTCCTTACTTTCCACCAATCGTCTGAATCCCTTTCGAGGACGATTAAGTCCTCTCCCTCCATGACAGTAAGCTCGTCGTCTCCATCCGCCGTGAAGTCGTAAAGAACTACAGCGGCGTTTGGATCATAATCTTGTGAACCTCCCCGCTCAGGTTCCTCCTCATCCGTGTCGTCTGGGTTTGGAATAATCGCTGGTGCAGCATCGAAGTGAACTGACTTCGAGGCACTCCGTGGCCGTTCTGGAGGTGCCATTGGTTCTTCAAGCCCTTCGGGAGGAGCAGACAGTTGTTTAGAAGTCTCCAGCTTCTTCACGATCGCCTCGGCGGTGTCCTTTGATCCAGCATTGAGATGGAGGTTCGCAGGATTAGGGCCTCCAATTTCAACGAGGACATGTTTGGACTTGTCCCTGTCGATTTGAGCGGAGAGGAGATGCGCAGTCTGCCACTTTTGAACAGGCGCCTATGATCACATGCTTGTGATGAGATACAACAGCACCTGAGAGGGGGAGCCGACAGAACGTACCTTGTCCGACTCACTAGTGAAGAAAACAGCGCCACTTCCAACACCCAGAGTACCTTTCTTCTTCTTGCCCTTCTTGTCGATTTCGGAGACTGACCAAGTTTGAATGTCATCAGCTTTGGCTTTGTTGGATGTAGCAGCGACGCGGTCCGCTGGATCGACGTATGTACTAACCGGCCGTGGTGGCTGGAACGTCGTGTGGATGCACAGTTACAACGTGTTAGCGTGATGATTGGTCAAGCTTACCGACGGCGGGACCACAATGTTGGGTATTGAAGGAACAGCTGGAGTAGCACTTTTTGATCCCTCACCGGCCTATCACCCGCATTCAATCAGCATGCATCTGAGGTTGAGGGGGTGAAGATGAACCGGACCTCCCCCACATAAGTCTCCGGGACGAATCCAACACGACCTCCGGGTTTCTGACTGTGCACGAGCAACCAAGCCTCATCCTTGTCATACACATACAAAACCTCGTCCTCCTTGATGGTTAATTCTCCAGGGTTTGCGGCGTCATAATCGTAGAGGGCCTTGACGACGGATGTATGCTCGTGCTGCCAAGCGGAAAGATAAGCGTGATGAGCGGAATACCACGGAAGACCGGTTCCGCACTTGTTCGACGTATGCAGCGGGGACCAAACCAACAGGAGTGTCATCGTCTTGTTTCGGCTTGACCTTCCACCAACTGCGGAGAACAGCTGAAAGTCAGCCAGAGAGTATGGGAAAGAGTGGAGAGAACGGATGCTCAACTCGTCGTCCACGCGTTCGAGGAGGAGGAGGACTTGGCCCTCCTTGATAGGGAGCTCGTCGTCTGCATCCGGTTGGGGTTCGTAGTCGTAGGTGGCCTTGAGGACGGCGAGGTAGGTTTCTAGGTCGTCGGGCATGTGGAGGGGAGATGTCAGGTTGAGGTCACAGTCGCGATTTGATCAGTCTCCCTTCGCTTCGATCCCCCACCCTTGCACATTTTTTCCTCCCCCCGAGCTTTGCAGAAAAAGGCTCACGGAACATTCGCAAACGGTAAAAAAAAATACACGCAGTAATTTATTTCAGGATTTTTAATCCACTGGAAACAGCCCTCGGAAGCGAGCCTTCTGTTAACTTGACTCTTGCTTCATCCTCCTTAAAGGTCAGGTCGGACGCCGCCCGTTGTTCGCTACAGAACTACTGTTCCTATTTCTGCGTTATCGAGGTGCGCGATCTCATATCTCCTTGCCTGATCACCCAACCGGTTGTGTGCAATCTCATCTTCCCATCAGATAGCCATGAGCAGACTTAACGCTGGCGCATTCGAATTTGTGCCAGGAAAGACCTTCAAGACCCCCGCCCAACTACCCCCGGAACCTGCCCCGGAGCAAGCTCAACCGCCATTACCTTCACTCGATAACCAAGGTACCCCGCAGACCATCTCACTTAATATCGGCGGATCAAAGCCAACCCCGCCCGCAACTCCTCCAGTTCCCCAACAGCCACGACCCCAACAACCCCAACCTCCAAAGTCTCAAACTCCAGTACCAAAATCAACCGCTTCACCCGCTCCATCTACGACAACCACAAAATTACCACCACCTAATTCCAATGCGACTTCCTCCAAGACATTTACACTTGAGAAGGCTAAGACCGACACCACCGCGATTGCGAACGAACTCCACACCGTTGCTGATCAAGATACGCTCAAGGATTTGTTTGGAGATGGTACGTAGGGTCAAATCTTTCCCCTGCCTGTCTGGTATCTGATGGTGCCCGCAGTCAAGGAGCACCTGAACATCGTCTTCATTGGTCACGTCGACGCCGGCAAGAGCACCATAGGTGGTAACATTCTCTACCTCTGTGGCATGGTCGACAAGCGGACGATGGAGAAGTACGAAAAGGAGGCCAAGGAGGCCGGTCGAGAGAGTTGGTACTTGAGTTGGGCCCTCGATTCCACCCCACAAGAACGAGAAAAGGGCAAGACTGTCGAAGTCGGTCGCGGATACTTCGAGACCTCCAGCAGACGGTACACTATTCTCGACGCCCCCGGCCACAAGACTTATGTGCCTTCAATGATCTCCGGTGCCGCCCAAGCGGATGTCGCTATCCTTGTTATCTCTGCCCGTAAGGGTGAGTTTGAGACCGGCTTCGAAAGGGGAGGTCAGACCAGAGAACATATCATGTTGGTCAAGACGGCCGGTGTTGCTAAGCTCATCTGTGTCATCAACAAGATGGACGACCCGACGGTGGAGTGGTCCAAGGCAAGATATGATGAAATTAGGGAGAAGATGGTACCGTTTTTCAAGGGGGCTGGATTCAATCCCAAGACAGACGTTGTTTTCCTCCCCACCTCTGGCTACACCGGCGCCAACTTGAAAGACAAAGTTGCCAAGTCCGTCTGTCCCTGGTGGGAGTAAGTGCTCTAACCATCCTTCCGGAGAATATCCCCTTACCGTTGCCTTCAGCGGACCTTCACTCCTCGGGTACCTGGACACTATGCCCATGGTCGACCGCAAGGTCAATGCCCCTCTCATGATGCCGGTCACCGAGAAATACAAGGATATGGGCACAGTCGTTGTCGGAAAAATCGAATCAGGTCACTTGCGCAAGGGTGACACACTCACTCTTATGCCAAACAGGGATACCGTCGAAGTGACCGCAATTTACAGCGAGGTCGAGGAGGAGGTTAACGTTGCCATCTCTGGTGACAATGTTCGCATCAGGCTCCGGGGGGTAGATGACGAGGATATCACACCCGGATTCGTCTTGACTAGTCCCAACAGACCGATCCGCGCCGTTCGTCAGTTTGAAGCCCAGTTGGCGATCTTGGATCACAAGAACATCATCTGCGCGGGTTACTCAGCGGTCATGCACGTGCACACTCTGGCGGAGGAGGTCACACTCCTGTCGCTCCTACACTACTTCGACAAGGCCACTGGGAGGAAGTCTAAGAAGCCACCACAATTCGCGAAAAAGGGTCAGAGGGTCGTGGCTTTGGTTGAAGCTCCAGGTCTCGTTTGCGTGGAGAGGTTTGTGGACTATCCCCAGCTTGGAAGGTTCACGCTCCGGGATGAAGGTAATTTTATCCACCATCCACCGCCAATGGACCAATTCCTCACGCTTGCATAGGCAAAACGATCGCCATCGGCAAGATCACGAAATTAATTGAGCGTGGGGATGAGGATTTCACGGAGGGCGTGGCCAATCTCAGTGTCAGAGCTTGAAATACCCGACTTGTAGAGTGGGAGGCGTTGTAGAATGTGCCCGGCTTGCTGCTCGTCTGGTTAGTGTAACCCCTCGATGTACCGTGTTGTGTCTGTAATTTAGAGTTTGAAAAGTTACCCTTGAATTTCGGCTGTTGAGTCGGAGCCCAAGCCGGGAGCGGAGGCGCGGCTGTGGCGGGTGATCGGGACCGTCCCTTCCGACCTCTCGAGCACCTGGTGAGCAGCGAGGCCGCCTGCAGACCTGCACGTTCACTCTCTCGTTTATCTCCTTCACTTGCAATGTCCAGTCCCACCCAATATGTGTCCAAGAAAGAGGTTGCGGCTTCATACAGGCCGAAAAGCTACGTAAGTTTTCTACCTCAACCATGTCGAACAGTTGAGTCTCATCTCTCTTTTCCACTCTTCTTCTCGCCTTGGAACGACACGTGCTTCAGCAAATGTCCCCAGGTTTACTCCGCGCACGGGCACCGTTCAGAGCCCGGAACGCCATCACCGGCGTGACGATCGCCGCGTTAGTCGTCGGAGTGTGGGCATACTCCATCGCGGCCGTGAAACAAGATAGCTT
>Ga0307513_10007917_pt1 | contig 13681 bp, 7 predicted proteins | sample 15_EM_MG_FD_202174 | JGI IMG/M metagenome (GOLD analysis project Ga0307513, IMG submission 202174) | Populus trichocarpa ectomycorrhiza microbial communities from riparian zone in the Pacific Northwest, United States - 15_EM | ecosystem: Host-associated > Plants > Roots > Unclassified | place... | reverse complement strand
GTGTGCGGCGGGCCGCCGTCGACCCACGCGCCGTCGACGTAGACCCAGAGGTCGCCTTGCTTGTCCCAGCGCCCGGGGCTCCAGTGCTTGCCGGGACGCTCGCGCTCCCAGCGTCCCGCGGTCCAGTCCCACTTGCCGTGGCGCCACTCCCAGCGCCCGGAGAGCCACTCGTAGCCGGCGCGCGCGGCCTGGCGCTCCTCGCGCGGTGTCGGTGGCGCTTCGCGCGGGCCGTCGGCGGGCTGGGGCGGGCGCCTCCGGTCGTGCTCGTTCGGCGCGTGATCTCCCGGCGTGCGGTCGACCGGCGTGCGCGTGCCCGGCGTGCGATCGACCGGCGTCCGAGTGCCTTGCTGCGCGGACGCCTGCGGAGCCGCCGCGATCAATCCACCGGCGAGGCTGATCGCGATCAACCATGGTTCAGCGCGTCTCATCTGTTCTCCTTGCCATGAAGCGTTAGGGTCCAAGGAAGCACACGTTCCGTGCGCGAACCATCAGCCCCGCGCGCCTCACGGTGTCCTCCTCGCGCTCGGCGCGACGGTGAGCGGACTCGCCACAGCGCATGACGCGAGCGCTCGCCGAAGTCGCGTCGGTGAGCGGGTCCGCCGCGCTACAGCGTGATCAGCGCGAGCGAGCGCGCCGGGAGCGTGATGACCGCCGAGGGCGCGAGCACGCGCGGCGCGCCGGCCGGGTCGTCGTAGATCTCGACCCGGCGCGGCGTCGTGGTGGCGGCGCCGAGATCGATCCGGGCGGTGCGCGCGGCATCGCCGCGGTTGACGACAAACACGCGGATCTGGCCCGCGCCATCGCGCGACGCGACGACCGCGCCGGTGCCGCCGTCGAGCGCGCCGTCGCTCGCGCCGTCGATCGCGAGGCGATCGGCCCCGTTGCCGATCAGCGCATGGAGCAGCGCGTACGCGTGGTACGTCGGCAGCGGCGCGCCGTCGGCCGCGACGACCGCGTACGGCAAGCCGGGGACGAACGCGTAGAACAGGCTGTGGTGCGCGTGCTCGAGGCCCAGCGTCGCGCCGCGCGCGAGCACGGTCGCGACCAGCAGCGGCAGCTCCATCGTCGTCGGCGGTGGCGACGCGGTGAGGTCGGGGCCCCACTCGGCGAGCGACAGCTCGACGGCGCGGTAGTGAGTCGAGCCGGCGCGCGCGTCGACCATCTGCTGGATCGACGCGACGATCGCGAGCGGATCGTTGGCGTAGGCGTGGAACGACACGAAGTCGATCGGCGCGAAGCTCCCGTCGGGCAGCGGGTTGGCATCGAGGGTCGCGAGCGTGGTCGCCGCGGTGCTGGCCAGCGCGAAGCTGCCGAGCCCGAAGCGCAGCGCGGCGACGCGCGGGTTGGTCGACCGCGCGCGGTAGTCGGCGAGCCGCGTCAGCGTGGTCAGCGCGGTCGCGAAGTACGCGTTGAGCGTGCCGGGCGGCTGCTCCAGGCTCGGATCCCAGGCGTAGCCGAGCTCGGGTTCGTTCCAGATCTCCCAGTAGCGCGCGTCGCGCGGCGCCGCCCCGGGCGTGCCCTCGACGACGCGGCGCACCGCGCCGACGACCGCCGCGGCGAACACGGCGGGATCCGCGGGGCGCGTGTTCGACACGTGGTTGGTCCACGTGGTGAGGCACGGATCGGTGACGCCCGCGAGGACGGCGCCGCCGCGCACGAAGTTGCGGCTCGCGGCCAGGCCGCGCGGCATGTGGTCGATGTCGACGTACGCTGCGGCACCAAACGCGGTGGCGGTGTCGATCACCCCGCGCACGTAGTCGAGGCGATAGCGCCGATCGTCGTCGGTGTCCGCCAGGCTGACCGGCTGGCCGGTGTCGCTGAACCAGTCGCGGTCGGCGACCAGCGACGCGTCGGTCGAGCCGGCCGGCGCGCGCACCGGCGCGGGGAACTGGGCGAGCGTTGCCGCACACGAGGTGTCGCGGCCATCGGCGAGCGTGGGCAGCAAGCGAGTCACAAATTCCCAGCGTCCCAGACCGACACGCCACTCGGCGAAGCCGATCGCCGTCATGCGCTCGACCAGCGCGGCGTTCGCGCCGTAGCCGAGCAGCGAGCCGGACAGATCATAGTGACCGAGCAACGCGGGCGAGAGCCGTCCGGCCGCCGGACCGTCGGGCGCGATGCCGAGCACCCAGTCCGCGACGGGTGCGACGCGCAGATCGGGCGAGACGTCGGCCGGCGCCGCGTCGATCGCGTCGATCGCGCCCGCGTCATGCGCCGCGCTCGAGCCGCCGCAGGCCATCAGCGCGAGAAACGCGACACATCGAGTCATCGCGAGCGGAGGCAGCAAGGCGCATGCCTCGCCGCAAGCTCCGGATGTTCGACCGCTTACGGCGATTGCTGTGGCGAAACCCGGCGCTCGCCACACGCGATCGGTGTCGTGATCATCGACCGTCGGAATCGCGGCGCGTGGCTGGCTTTCCGACAGCCTCACGCACGCGCGGCGTGGCGAGCATCCAGCGCAACAGCTCGCGTGCCTCGGCGACGAGCAGGCTGACCCGCGCGACGGCGGGCGGCGAGAACGTCGAAGATTCGTGGACCTGCGCGATCAGCTGCTCGATGTCGACCACCGAGTCGAGCGCGGCGTGGAGCCGCGCCAGCGTCATCATGTCGGTGACGAGCTCAGCGCTTCGTTTCATGGTCAGCTTGGTAGCAAGCCGCGCGCCCGTCGCAGATCGCGCGCTGCGCTCGCTCAGCGCCGGCCGCCGAGGTCGAATCGGCCGGAAAGTCCCGCGAAGCCGGTGAACGCGACCTTCTTGTCATTGATCTCGGTCAGGTCAGCGGTCATCTCCGAATCCTGGCTGACGAACATCGACAGGCTGCCGCCGACCACCGGCGCGATCGCGACGTCCGGCGAGACGCGATAGTCGGCGCCGACCTGCAGGCGCGCGAGCTCGAGGCCCTGCAGCGACGTGGTCTTGCCGGTGCCGGGGTCGAGCCAGAGACCCTTCCAGCCGCCGCCCAGGCTGACCCACGGGTCGACCGAGCGGTCGGGGCGGAAGTGCCACGCGGCCTGGATACCGGCCGTCGCGCCGAGCACATCAGTATCGCTCGCGAGGTCATCGCCCTTCTGGAACTTCGAGAACGTTCCGTAGGCGCCGATGCTGAGGTTGGGGAAGATCCGGTAGCCGAGGTCGAGCTCGACGACGCCGCCGGGGCCGGAGACGTCCTCGAGGTTGCCCATGTTGCCGCCGAGCTTGCCGGCGCCTTGCGTGTAGCCGGTGCCGACGGCGATCTCGAACGCGTTGCGTACGGGCGCGACGTGGTGGTCGAAGCCGGTGCTGTCCTCGACGTTCTCGGAAGGAGGCTGAGCGGAGGCGAGCGCGGGGATGAGCAGCGAGACGAGGGGAACGAGCTTGATTGCCTTCATGACACGATCACTTAATCTGGAGCGAAGAGGGGACGGGACGTCGTGCGCTCCGTACGCGACGCTCATGTCTGACGGTTGCCTGGAGCAACGAGCGCGCCAAACGCGCGCCGCGCGGCGACGCATCAGAGCGCGCTTCGCGAGGCCATCGCGGCGACGACATGATCGAGCGCTGTACAGCGTGCGGCCGACACGTCCGTCGAGCGCACAGACACCTCGACGAACGGGGTGCGGCGCGCGCTGCTGTCACAGGTGATTCGGTCAGGACGTCCTGTCGCGGCCGCACGCGCGCAATCCAGCGCGTCCTCGCGAAGCATCCAATCGAGACAGTGTGTCTATATCGACTCTATCGCCGACCCTGAGTCTGAGGTGTAATCGCGGCCACGTATCACGCAATCGATGGCACGCGTCGCCGGCGCACCCCGAGCGCCACGAGCACCCGCTCCGACGAGCCGGCCGTGTCATGGGGGGCCAGCGCCGCGCGGGTTCGCCGCGGCCTCGGCGCTCGCGCCGCAGGCATCGGCGCAGTGCTCGGGTCAGGAGCCGAGGTCGACCGGCGCGAGCTCGGCCCAGGTCGGGCCGGCCTCGACGCCGACCACCAGCGGGACCTCGAGCTCGAACGCGTGCCGCATCGCGTGCGCCGCGACGCGCGCGGCCGCGGTCAGCTCGCTGGCGGCGACCTCGAACAGCACCTCGTCGACGATCTGGACCAGCGGGATCGCGTCGATCCCCGCGGCGCGCAGCGCGCGATCTGCCTCGAGCAGGCCGTGGCGCGTGACATCGGCCACCGAGCCTTCGTGCGTCGCGCGCCGCGCCAGCCGCTCGGCGTACGAGCGATCCTGCGAGTCGAGCGACTCGAGGCCGCCGATCGGCCAGCGCCGGCCGGCGAGCGTCTCGATGTAGCCGCGCTCGCGCGCCAGCCGCAGCTGTTCGTCCTGGAAGCTGCGGACCTGCGCGTAGTGCTGATCGAAGCGCGCGAGCCACAGCTTGGCCTGCGCCGCGGGCACGCCGAGCTGCAGCGCCAGCGCGCTCGCGCCTTGCCCGGCGAACGTCGCGAAGTTGATCACCTTGCCGAGCTGGCGCTCGTCGGCGGTGATCGCCTCGATCGGTCGCTCGAGCACGGCCGACGCCGTGCGCAGGTGCATGTCGGCGCGCGCGCGCAGCGGCTCGACCAGCGCCGGGTCGCGGGTCAGGTGGGCGAGCACGTAGAGCCCGAGCTGGTGATAGTCGACCGACATCAGGAGCCGGTCGGGCCCGGCGACGAACGCGCGCCGGATCCGCTGCATCTCCGGCGTGCGGCCCGGCACGCGCGCGAGGTCGGGGTTGGTGTTGACCAGGTGGCCCGAGAACGAGCGCGCCGGCCACGACCGCGAGTGCACGCGGCCGTCGTCGTCGATGCAGCGCGCGAGGCCGTGCAGCCAGCTGTCGCGCAGCCGGCGCAGCAGCCGCCAGCGCAGCACCAGCGCGACGATCGGGTGCGCGTGCTCGATGCGCTCGAGCGCCTCGATCGACGTGCTCCAGCCGGTCTTGGTGTGGCTGACGATCGGCAGCCCGAGCTCCTCGAACAGCACCGCGCCGAGCTGCTTGGACGAGTTGATGTTGAAGGGATGGCCGGCGAGCGCCTCGATCTGCGCCGACAGCTCGGCCTCGATCGTCGCGAACGCCGCCTCGGCCTCGGCGAGCGCGGCCGGCTCGACGATCAGCCCGCGCAGCTCCATGCGCACCAGCGTGTCCTGCAGCGCGAGGTACTCGGCGAGCAGCCCGGCGTCGATCCGCGGCGCCAGCGCGTGCCACACTGCGCTCGACGCGTCGGCCGCCTCGCCGGCGATCGCCGCGGCGCGATCGATCGGCAGCGCGTCCCAGCGCTTGCGGGCGCGCCCGACGCCGCGCGCCGCGTCGACGTCGGTCAGCGCGCGGCCGAGCACGTGCTTGGCGACCAGCGCCAGATCGTGCGGCGCCCAGTTGCTCGGCTGCGTGAGGTGCGACGCGAACGCCGAGTCGCCGGTCACGCCGGCCAGCCGGATGCCCAGATGATGGAGCGCGATCGTCGCGCCGACCAGCTCGTGGCCGAGCTTCTCGCGCCCGGCGTCCTCGAGCCACGCGACCAGGGCCGGCCACGCCGCGCCGGCGCGCGCGACGTAGTACGCCTCGCCGCCGCCCGCCGACAGGGCGAGGCCGGTGAGCTCGGCGCGCACCGGCGCCGGATCCTCGAGCAGCGCGTGGATCGCGACCGGCCCGGCGAGCCGGGCGAGCACGGCGTGGAGATCCGCCTCGGTCGCGCAGACCTCGACGCGGACCGCGGCGCCGTCGTGCGCGAGCAGCTCGGCGAAGCCCAGCCGCTCGTAGCGCTCGTTGAGCGGCGCGGCGGGCGGTGGCGCGTAGGCCAGCGCGTCGAGCGCCACCGGCAGCGGGCGCGCGCCGTCGAGCCGGGCCCGCGCCAGCTCGCGCGGGACGTCGTCCTGCGCGGCGCGCAGCGCGTTGCCGAGCCGGCCGGTGATCGCGTCGAGCGCCGCCATCGCCGCCTCGATCGAGCCGTGGGTCTCGATCAGCTGCGTCGCGCCCTTGGCGCCGATGCCCTTGACGCCGGGCAGCTGGTCCTGATCGCCGACCATCGCGAGCCAGCCCGCGACCTGGGCCGGCCCGACGGTGAAGCGCTTGTGGACGATCTCGGGCGTGTAGCGCGCGTCCTTGTTGGCGTCGTACCACCACAGCCGATCGCTCACGAGCTGCGCGAAGCGCTTGTCGACGCCGACCACGATCGCGTCGTCGCCGGCGGCCAGCGCCGCGCGCGCGTAGGACGCCACGACGTCGAGCTCGCCGGCAGCCTCGACGACGACCAGCCCGAGCGTCTCGAGCAGCGGCCGCAGCATCGCGAGCTGCGGCACGAGCAGCGGCGGCCACCGCGCGGTGTCCGGCGCCGCCTCGATCACGGCCACCGCGCGCGCCGGCAGCTTGAACGCGAGCACGCGATGGATCGCGCGCGCCACCGCGAACAGGGCGTTGACCGGCGCGCCGTCGCGCGCCTGGCGATCGGTCGGCACGACGAGGAAGCCGCGCGCCAGGACGTTACTCGCCGAGACGATCAGCGTGCGGTCCGACATCGCGGCCGGCTACCAGGCGCGGACGCGCTCGGTCGGGGCGAGGTATAGCCCGGCGCCCGGCTTGACGTCGAACGCGACGTACCACGCGTCGAGGTTGCGCACGGTGTCGCCGCGGTACTCGGCGGGCGCGTGGCCGTCGGTCAGGATGCGCTGGCGCAGCGCCAGCTCGCGAGCCTTGGTGCGCCAGCTCTGCGCGAAGCCGATGAAGAACTGCTGATCGCCGGTGAAGCCGTCGACCGTCGGCGCCTCCTTGCCGCCGTACGACAGCCGGTACGCGTCGTACGCGACCGCGAGCCCGGCGACGTCGGCGAGGTTCTCGCTCAGCGTGAGCTCGCCGTTGACCGCGAGATCGGGGAACGGGTGATACCCGTTGTACTGCTTCGCGAGCTGATCGCCCGAGGCCTTGAAGTGCGCGAAGTCCTCCGGCGTCCACCAGTTCTCGAGCTTGCCGGTGGCGTCGAACAGCGCGCCCTGGTCGTCGAAGCTGTGGCTGATCTCGTGGCCGATCACCGCGCCGGTCGCGCCGTAGTCCATCACGATCGGGCGCTTGGGATCGAAGTACGGCGGCTGCAGGATCGCGGCCGGGAAGTTGAGCGCGTTCATCGCCGGCAGGTTCACCGCGTTGACCAGCTGCGGGTTCATCACCCACTCGCCGCGATCGACCGGCTGGCCGAGCTTGGCCAGGTTGCGCGCGCGCTCGAACTGCTCGGAGCGCAGCAGGTTGCCGAGCGCGTCGCCGCGCACGACCTCGAGCTTGCTGTAGTCGATCCAGCTATCGGGATAGCCGACGCCGACCTTGAGCACGGCGAGCTTGGCCTTGGCCTTGGCCTTGGTCGCCGGCGCCATCCAGTCGAGCTTGTCGATCCGCGCGGCGAACGCGGCGATCTCGTTCTTGACCATCTCGGCGACGCGCTGCTTCTCGCTCGCCGGGAAGTAGCGCTCGACGTAGAGCTTGCCGACCGCCTCGCCGAGCGCGTCGCTGGTCGCGTCGACGGCGCGCTTCCAGCGATCGCGGAGCTTGGGCGTGCCGGCCAGCGCGGTGCCGTAGAACGCGAAGTTCTCGTCGACGAACGCCTTGGGCAGCTCGCGGGACAGGCGGTCGATCGTGCGGAACGCGAGGTACTCCTTCCAGGTCGCGATCGGCTCCTTGGCGACCAGCGCCGACAGCGCGGTGGCCGCGCCGGGCTGCCACACCGTGACGTCGGTCGCCTTGCCCAGGCCGGCGGCGGCGAGGAAGCGCGGCCAGTCGAGGCCGGGCGCGCGCTTGCCGAGATCCTTGGTCGCCCAGTGCGTGTTGCCCTTGGTGACGTCGGACGAGTCGGTGCGCGACGCGTGGCCGGTGGCCATCTTGACCTCGAGCGCGAAGATCCGCTTGGCCTGGCCCGCCGGGTCGGGGAGCTTGGCGAGCGTCAGCACCGCGGTGATGTGCGCCAGGTACTTGGCGCGCAGCTCGGCCATGCGCGGCGCCTGGTCGAGGTAGTACTCGCGGTCCGGCATGCCGAGCCCGCCCTGGAGCAGGAACGGCGAGTACTTCGACGGATCGCTCAGGTCCTGCGCGATCCACAGGCCGAACAGGTTGGGGGTGTAGAAGTTGGTGCTGTTGAGCGCGTCGACGTCGACGCGCAGCATGCTGCCGAGCAGCGTCGACAGCGAGGCCCGGTCCTTGACCTTGGCGATCGCGGCGAGCAGCGGCTGCAGCGGGGTCAGGCCCTGGGCCTCGATCGCCGCCTCGTCCATGTAGCTCGCGTAGTAGTCGCCGACCCGCTTGGCGTCGGTCCCGTCGCCGGCGCTCGCGGCGGCTTCTTTGATCAGGTCGGCGGTGCGCTTCGCGGTCAGCTCGGTGAGCATCGCGCCGGTGCCGTAGCCGCTGCGGTCGGCCGGGATCTCGGTCGTCCGGAGCCACGTGCCATTGGCGTACTTGTAGAAATCGTCGCCCGGCTTGACCGCGAGGTCCATGCCGGCCTTGTCGATCGCGCCGGCAACGGGGGCGGCAGGCGGCGGGGTCGACGGGGCCGGCGGCGCTTCGACCGTCGGCGGGGTCGGCGCGGGAGCGGGGCGGGAGCCGCAGGCCGCGAGGGCTGCGCAGACGAGGACGGGGCGCAATCTCATCGCCGGACAGTAACGCCATGCGCGGCCCGACGGAACTGCGACGCGTGCGACAGCAGGGCGCGGCGCCGGCGGGGTGCGTGCGCCTCGGCTCACCCCACCGCGGCGTCAGGCCGCGCTCGCGGTCCGCGCGTAGATTCCAGATCTGATTGCCTGCGAACTGCCAGCGAAAAAAGTGCCGCTCGTCGCGCGACTCGGTGTTCCACGTGGGTGCAAAAAGATCCGACAGCTCCGGCCCGACGAGACCGGCGAACGCACGATGTAGATCCGACACCTCGTGCGACAGACGCGACAGACGCGACAAGACAGATCTGCGACGAAGATCGACGCGAAGAGGCGTCCGCACGCCGCGCGATGATGCTACACAGGCCGGTGAGTCGCGCCATGAGAGTAAGTATCCTGAGCGTATCTGTTCTCTGCGCCCTCGCCGGGTGTACAGCCTCGCCGGCGGCGCAACCGCCACCGCAGGGTCCCGGCGAAGTCGGCATCGTCACCCTCAAGACCGAGTCGGTCACGCTGCAGACCGAGCTCGCCGGCCGCACGATCGCCTCGCTGTCCTCGGAGCTGCGCCCGCAGGTCTCGGGCATCGTGAAGGCGCGCACCTTCGAGGAAGGCGCGCGCGTCAAGGCGGGGCAGGTGCTCTACGAGATCGATTCGTCGATGTACCGGGCCGCGTACGAGGAGGCCAAGGCCAACCTCGTGGCGTCGAGAGCGACGCTCGAGTCGTCCAAGATCAAGAACGAGCGGTTCGCCGACCTGCTGAAGATCGAGGGCGTCTCGAAGCAGGAGGCCGACGACGCGCGGGCATCCTTCCAGCTGGCGAGCGCGGCCGTCGCGCAGAGGCTCGCCGCGCTCGAGGTCGCGCGCATCAACCTCGATTACACCGCCATCAAGGCGCCGATCGCGGGCCGGATCGGCAAGTCGTCGGTCACCGCCGGCGCGCTGGTGACGGCGAACCAGACCACGCCGCTCGCGACGATCCGCGCGCTCGATCCGATCTACGTCGACCTCACCGAGTCGAGCGAGGCGCGGCTCAAGCTGCGCGCCCAGCTCGGCACCGGCGCGCTCAAGGCCGGCAGCACCAAGGTGAAGCTCAAGCTCGGCGACGGCACGCTGTACGACAAGGACGGCACGCTCGAGTTCGCCGAGGTCGCGGTCGACGAGGCGACCGGCGCGGTGACGCTGCGCGCGCAGTTCCCCAACCCGGACGACACGCTGCTGCCCGGCATGTACGTGCGCGCGGTGCTCGACCAGGCGGTGGCGACCACGGCGATCCTCGCGCCCCAGCAGGGCGTGACGCGCGATCCGCGGGGCAACGCGACCGCGATGGTCGTCGGCGCCGGCGACAAGGTCGAGGTCCGCACGCTGACCACCGACCGGGCGATCGGCGATCGCTGGCTCGTCACCGGCGGCCTGGTGGCCGGCGACAGGCTGATCGTCGAGGGGCTCAACAAGATCGGACCTGGCATGCCGGTCCACGCGACCGAGGTCCAGCCGCCGAGCGCGCCGCCCGCGGCAGGCTCGGCCGCGCCGGCGCCCGCCGAGGCGGTGCCTGCCGCCGCCAACGACGCGCCACCCGCGGCGCCGCCCGCGCCCGATGCCAAGGCCCCCGCGGTGCCCGCCGCCGCGCCTGCCGCCGGGACCAAGCCCGCCGCGACCAAGCCTGCCGCTGCCGGCACCAAGCCCGCCGCGTCGTCGGCGACCACGGAGCGCTAGGTCATGCTCGCGCGCTTCTTTGCCAGCCGGCCGGTGTTTGCGTGGGTCATCTCGATCGTGATCATGCTGGCCGGCGTCGCGTCGATCATGGCGCTGCCGGTCGCGCAGTACCCCGACGTCGCGCCGCCCAGCGTCAACATCTCCGCCGGCTACACCGGCGCCTCGGCCGAGACCGTCGAGAACAGCGTCACCCAGGTGCTCGAGCAGCAGCTCACCGGCATCGACGGCCTGCTCTACTTCTCGAGCTCGTCGAGCTCGGCTGGCCACGCCAGCATCAACGTCACGTTCCGCCAGGGCACCGATCCTGATACCGCGCAGGTCCAGGTCCAGAACAAGGTCCAGCAGGCGATCCCGCGCCTGCCGCCCGCGGTGCAGCAGGCCGGCCTGGTCGTGACCAAGTCGCAGACCAACTTCTTGATGATCGTCGCGCTCTACGATCAGTCCGACAAGGCGAACGAAGGCGACATCGGCGACTACCTGTCGAGCACGATGCAGGATCCGATCGCGCGCGTCGACGGCGTCGGCAGCATCCAGGTGTTCGGCTCGACCTACGCGATGCGGATCTGGCTCGATCCGGCCAAGCTCTTGTCGTACAGCCTGATGCCGTCGGACATCGAGAACGCGATCTCGACCCAGAACGTGCAGGTCTCGGCCGGCAAGATCGGCGAGCAGCCGGCGCCGGCCGACCAGCAGCTCAACGCGACGGTCACGGCGCAGTCCAAGCTCCACACCGCGCAGCAGTTCCGCGACATCATCGTCAAGTACGACGCGACCGGCGCCACCGTGCGGCTGAGCGACGTCGCGCGGGTCGAGCTCGGCAACGAGTCGTACGGCGTCGTGACCCGGCTCAACGGCCACCCGGCGTCCGGCCTCGCCGTGATGCTCGCGCCCAACGCCAACGCGCTCGAGGTCGCCAACAACGTGAAGGCGGCCGTATCGTCGCTCGAGCGCTCGATGCCCGCCGGCTGGGCGGTGTCGTATCCGTTCGACAGCACGAAGTTCATCCGGATCTCGATCGAGGAGGTCGTCAAGACGCTGATCGAGGCGATCCTGCTCGTGATCGTCGTGATGTTCGTGTTCATGCAGAGCTGGCGCGCGACGCTGATCCCGGTGATCGCGGTGCCGGTCGTCCTGCTCGGCACGTTCTGCGTGCTGCAGGTGCTCGGCTACTCGATCAACACGTTGACCATGTTCGGCATGGTGTTATCGATCGGCCTGCTGGTCGACGACGCGCTCGTCGTGGTCGAGAACGTCGAGCGCCTGATGCGCGACGAGCACCTGTCGCCGCTCGACGCGACGATCCGCTCGATGAAGGAGATCACCAGCGCGCTGGTCGGCGTCGCGACCGTGCTGTCGGCGGTGTTCCTGCCGATGGCGTTCTTCACCGGCTCGACCGGCGTCATCTATCGCCAGTTCTCGATCACGATCGTCGCGTCGATGCTGCTGTCGGTGTTCGTCGCGCTCACCGTGACACCGGCGATGTGCGCGTCGCTGCTGCGCTCGGCGCACGCCGGGCCGCGGCGCGGCGTGTTCGGCTGGTTCAACCGCAACTTCGATCGCATGACGCACGGCTACCAGGGCTGGGTCGCGCGGATGCTGCGCACGCCGGTGCGCTGGCTGATCCCGTACGCCGGCATCGTCGCGATCATGGGCGTCTTGCTGGTCCGGCTGCCGCAGGGCTTCCTGCCGGCCGAGGATCAGGGCATCGGCATGGCGATCTGGACGCTGCCCTCGGGCGCGGCGCTGTCGCGCACGGTCGAGGTCGCCAAGAAGGTCGAGCACCACTACATGGAGAACGAGAAGAAGACGGTCGACTCGTTGTTCACGATCGCCGGCTTCAGCTTCATCGGCTCGGGCCAGAACGCCGGCATGGCGTTCGTCGAGTTCAGGGACTGGGACGAGCGCAAGGGCAAGGAGAACACCGCGGCGGCGATCTCGAACCGCGCCACCGGCATGCTGTCGGTCGTGCGCGACGCGCAGATCTTCTCGCTGACGCCCCCGGCGATCCAGGGCCTCGGCCAGTCCGAGGGCTTCGACTTCCAGCTCCAGGCCAACCCCGGCACCGACCGCAGCGAGCTGGCGCGCGCGCGCGACCAGCTGCTCGGCGCGGCGGCGAAGAACCCGCAGCTCGCGGCGGTGCGGCGCGGCGATCTACCCGAGACGCCCCAGCTCAAGATCGACATCGATCAGGCCAAGGCGGTGGCGCAGGGCGTGTCGCCGACCGACATCGCGAACACGCTGACCGCGGCGTGGGGCGGCGTCTACGTCAACGACTTCATCGACCGCGGCCGCGTCAAGCGCGTGTTCGTGCAGGGCGAAGGCGCGTTCCGCAGCAAGCCCGAGGATCTCGCCGCGTGGTACGTGCGCGGGCTCGGCGGCGGGATGACGCCGTTCAGCGCGTTCGCGACGACGAAGTGGGAGTACGGCGCCGAGGATCTGTCGCGCTACAACGGCCTGGCGTCGTACAACATCCAGGGCATGGGCGCGCCGGGCACGAGCTCGGGCGCCGCGATGGATCAGATCGAGGGCATCGCGAAGACGCTGCCCGGCACGACGTCGTCGTGGAGCGGCCTGTCCTACCAGGAGCGGCTCGCGAGCGGCCAGACCCTCAAGCTGTACCTGATCTCGATCCTGGTGATCTTCCTCTGCCTCGCCGCGCTCTACGAGAGCTGGTCGGTGCCGTTCTCGGTGCTGCTGGTGATCCCGCTCGGCGTGGTCGGCGCGGTGCTCGCGGCGACGTTCCGCGGGCTCGAGAACGACGTGTACTTCCGGGTCGCGCTGTTGACGACGATCGGCCTGGCCTCGAAGAACGCGATCTTGATCGTCGAGTTCGCGGAGGCGGCGTATCACCGCGGCGCGACGCTGGTCGACGCCGCGGTCACCGGCGCGCGGCTCCGGCTGCGGCCGATCGTGATGACCTCGCTGGCGTTCGTGGCCGGCGTGATGCCGCTCGCGGTGTCGACCGGCGCGGGCGCCAACAGCCGCGTGTCGATCGGCAGCGGCATCGTCGGCGGGACGCTCACGGGCACCGTGATCGCGGTGTTCTTCGTGCCGGTGTTCTTCGTGGTGGTCCGCAAGCTCGTGCGCGGCAAGCGCGCGACGATCGGAGCGGCGCCATGACGCGCGCGATCGTGGTCCTCGCGGTCGCGCTCGGCGGTTGCGTCTCGATGGCGCCCGAGTACAAGCGCCCCACGGCGCCGGTCGCGGCGAACCTGCCCGGCGGCGACGGCACGGCGAGCGCGGCGGCGTTGCCGTGGAGCCAGTTCGTCCACGACGTGAAGCTCCAGCGCGTGATCCAGCAGGCGCTGGCGCAGAACCGCGACCTGCGGCGCGCGGCGCTCAACATCGAGTCGGCGCGCGCGCAGTACCGGATCCAGCGCGCGCAGGCGCTGCC
>Ga0307513_10007916_pt1 | contig 13681 bp, 18 predicted proteins | sample 15_EM_MG_FD_202174 | JGI IMG/M metagenome (GOLD analysis project Ga0307513, IMG submission 202174) | Populus trichocarpa ectomycorrhiza microbial communities from riparian zone in the Pacific Northwest, United States - 15_EM | ecosystem: Host-associated > Plants > Roots > Unclassified | place... | reverse complement strand
AGCCGCCCCCTCTCTGTGTGGGGGGGGGGGGGGGGGGGGCCGGCGGCGGCTGAGCCAGAGAATTAGTGAGAGCCAAGAGGATAACGAGCACTTACAGGTGCGGGAGGATTAGGAACCCCATTGCTGAGAGTAAGAGCTGGTGGGGGTGGAGGCTAACGGCAATCTTTAATTCATGAAGCAGACGCTCGAAGGTCAGGACTCACTGGGGGAGGGGGAGGGGGAGGCTGGCGGCATAAAGTTAGTGTACGAAATGCGACAAGGAGCAGACGAAGGGCTTACTGGACCGGAAATATTCGGGACCCTTAACGATGGTAGGGGTGGTGGTGGAGGTGGTGGTGGCGGCGGACCAGAAGAAGGGAAAGGTGAAGGCGTAGTTTCTACTCCATTTGTTGTCAGAACCACAGACGCAGCAGTCATTTGGCGCTTCGGTTTGGGTTTGGGGGCTGGTGGTGGTGGTGGTGGCGGAGCGACCATTGACTTGAACTCCTTTTCCGAGGCAGGAGTCGGAGTTGCAGTGGTAGAGACCTTGAGTCTCTCCATCTGTTCCGTCAAGTCGGCTATTTGCGTTTTAAGAGACGTGATTTCCTCATCCTTCTTGACAAGGCTCTCGATAGTCCGATTGGCGATTAGCTCAGCATCAATCTCTGACTCCTTCTCTTGAGACTCTGTAAAACGAGCTTGCATGTTGTTTGAGAAACGAGAGTACACGGATTCGAGTGCCCGCTTGAGGTAAAGCGTCTCCTTGATTTTCGAGGCCAGAGTCGTTTCTAATTCCGCATTCTGTAGGATGGTGAGCGTAAGTCCTTATTGATCAAGGACCAGGTGTGCCTACCTTGGTCTTGAGATCTGCTACTTCTTCACTGAGCTTATTCCACTTAAGCCGATCTCGCTCTCGTCGAAGACGTTCTTCTGCCTCACGACTCTCGGCCGTGGGGTTCTGCCCCCGGAGGCGTTCAACCTCGGCTTGAAGCTGGACGACTTGCTTCTCTTTTTGTACGAGTTTCATCACGAGACCATGTACTTCGCCAGTTCCACTCTTGCTGCCAGTTTTTTGCGGGGTCGAGGCGAGGTTTAGAGGCAATGATCGTAGGGTGTTCAACTCAGCGACTTGGCTTTGGAGTTCACTGCGGAGTTCAGTGCTCTGCAAGCCTTCATTAGCTCGCTTCCCTCCACCTTGTGGTCACCTACCTCCTCACTGAGCTCCTGGACCTTGGACCTCAATTGCTCTAGCTCCTCCTGTAAAGCCTCACCACCTTCATGCTCCAGGAGAGCAGGTAATGGGTCATGGACGATATGCTCTACCGATGCCCCGAAGCGTTTCATAAATAACCTCCAGCTATCATCGCTACTACACTAGTGCATCAGCTATCGTTTCCTCAGATTAAAGATGAGACGCACAAATCATCCAGTAGTGCGGCATGCTCTACAAACTTGTCGAGAACTGTGAACAAGTCTGCTTTAGTGTGCCTGTGGAACACGTCAGCCGAGGATTAACCATGACAAGTGGGAGACGTACGGTTCGATATCCCGCTGTAGTAAGAGCCCGTATCTCTTCAGCATTTCGACCATGATTGGATAAAGCTCCCCATGCTGACGTGCAAGTCGAATGATCTCCTCGAGTACGGCTTCCGACTCGGACCCGGCACGGGTGTGGATCGTACCTCTAGCGAAAGCCTGAACACGTTCCCGTAAGTCCTCTTCATCTTCGTACTTCTCTTCGGTGTAGACATCGAGTTGGGTGAGCAATGAGTCTGGAGGCTTGGTATACCTTAAAGCCTGTTCCAGATCCATGAATCAATGATATGCATCAACGGGAGTACCTCGGGCATACGTACGACAACAGCTTCGTTTAATCCTCTCCTCGTAAACTCCTCTCTCAAAAATACTCTCTCCTCCAAACTCTCCGGGCAGTTGGTAAGCGCATTGATGAGTGCCATAGTGGCCGTGCGGACATCCCACAACCCCTCAAAGTCTTCCTGCTCGCCACTCGGGTCATCTGCAATACGAAGAATATCGATCAACTCCTCGAAGCGGAAGCTTTCCTCATGCGCCACTCGGTAGTCGGAAAGAGAGGCGAGGACAAGTCGGTGCCCATCAGTCAGAGAGAGGACGCAAACGGCGGCGAGGACCTCGGAGGAAAGCGTGCGCAATTTCGGCGAGGCGTCATGTAGTGTAAAGGCGATGTGCGTCACTAGTGTAGGGGAGGAGAGCAGAGTTGCGAAACCTGGTTCGGTATTGAGGAGCACCCGAAGGCACTTGATTGCTTCAAGTAAGACTGTTTCCTCGGTATCCGTAGGTTTTCTCCTAAGCGATCCATCAGCAAGTCACTCCCAATGTCAATGAACGGACAGACCTCTTCCCACCCTTCCCAACCAACCCCGCTAACAATGCACCAAGTGCATCCATCCCCTTCTCTACCTCCAAAAACCTCTCAATCCATGCAAGTTTCGCAGTGCTTAAATGCACCTTCAAAGAAATGAGGTGTTTCGCAAGCCTCGAATCGGTGGGTTTGCCATTCCTTATTCCGTCAACGTACCATGCGGCCGTCTTTGGTTTCGCCGCCTCCTTAGACTTGTCCGGTTCCTTCGGGGCTGATGACCACCAGTTGCCCCAGAGGCTGCCTGTGATTTGTGGTACAATTGGGAGCGCCTCTGGTACGGCTGGAGTGGGTGAGGTAGGTGTTTCCGGCGGAGGGGGGTAGGGCGATTCTGTGATCGGTGTCGGGACTGACGTTTGACTTGACGAAGAGGCGGGCCCACCCCAGATTCCGGCAATGGAGAATCGTTTCATGATACTTCCACCGCCAGGGGATGTCAGGTCGCCCGTTAAAGTTGGCGCAAGCCTGGGTAAAAGGGTGGTTGCGCTTGCTGGGCCGTAGCTTGCCGCGTATCCTTGGTTGAGTGGCGCCTTGGAAGAAGCTTGAATGCTGGTCGAGGTAGATCGGAATTGTCTGTTTTGATGGAGGAGGTATTTCTTCCTTTCTGGCGCAAGCTGGTACATCGCCTCTCGCTTAGGACCTTTCAAACCGAGTTCGTCCTATCCTTAATCAGCAAAAGTCTGTACTGAAGAGTTCAGTGGCACCACTCACAAGCATCCGCTCAAAACCGGCAGCATCATCCACTTCATCTCCCTCAGACTCATCTGACATAGATATCCCCAACCCAGTCTTCTGAGGCTCCAACACGGGTACAGGGTTACTGACGTTAATACTGCTTCGATCCCCAGCCACGGCATTCGCGAGTGCAGGTGGCGCGGGAGCCGCTCCCCCTCCAGGCAACCAGCCCTCGAACATGCTTGACAAACGGTTTGCTTGTCTAGGATCGGAAGACTTGGAGGTGCCAACCGAAGGTGCATTGTTCTGTTTTGCCGTGCCACCTTCCTCTTCCTCACTATCATCTATATTGCCGTGATCGCTCGCCTTGAGCGTGTCATTATTGTCGAGTGCAGTCAAAGAGAGCCGAGATTTGGAGCGGCGGTACCATTCATCTGGTACACAGATGCGGATAATGCGATTTACTCCTGCCTTTGAAGGAAATGTATTGAGCCCAAATGGTGCGTCGATGACTTGCGAGACGACGACAGAGGAAGCAAGACGGTAAGTAACTGAGGATGGCGCATGTCAGTGCTCGTGGGCTCGTGACTTAACAAGAGATGACTGCATCGTAGTTGTAGTGGACTAATAGGCGATCGCCAAACTACCATGTAAATTACTGCTTACCTTCCTCTCCCGTGTTAGATATCCAAGCTTCCTCCAAGGTGTAATCGACAATGCCACCACCGGGACCGGTAATGACTTTGGTGAGACCCATTTCTTCCGCAACGCTTTCAATTACTTCTTCCACTGTAGTGTTCCTTGCCAAGTACAACTGCATGGTGAATCCATCATCGATCTCTGGGACACGCAGGAACGAGAGGTTGAGAATAAGTGAGGGGTGCAGAGACACAAGTCGTATCGATGGTTTATGCAAGTGGGATGTCAATGGAAACGCAGAGAAGTGTCTTTGGAGCGGTGCAGGTGCAGCAGCGGGCAGTAGCGGCGCGATTGGAACGGACGGAGCAAGCAACGCTGCGACAAGAATGGAGTCAGACTGAGAGCCTAGGCTATAGGGCGTGATTACCATTTCCTAGTTGCTTTAGCTCCTCCTCTTCCCAAGGTTTACCGGGTTGCGGTCGTCGTATCCGCTGAACCGCCCATTCACTGTCCTCCAGGTCCCCCAGCACATCACCACGTACATCGTCGAGCGTAGAGAGAGCATCAATGACGTCCTGAGCGGTTGCAGACTGCCGCACGGCCGCAAAGTGGAGAGCTCCAGAAGGGATGAGCGTCGGCACGATCAACGGTGCCACCGCCATCCTTCAACGCGACTTGAACGCTTGTCCTGATGTAGAACAGAATGCCAGGCTGGGTAGTTGATGGCCTTCACAACGGCGCCGGGTCCAACAGGTTGCCCTTAAACTCAACCACGATGCCCAAACATTACTGTCAGTGCTGCGGAAATTTGAAAGAAATTCTCAAATGAGCTGACGTAGATCACAGGTGATTACTGTGACGTCTGGCTAACACACGACTCCGCTTCGGGTGTGCCTTCAGCCCGTCCTATCGCTGTGTTCTTTCTAACCCTAGCTGTGCAGTCCGCAAAGCTCACAATAGCGGCCGTAACCACCTCATGAACGTACGAGACTATTACGCCTGTCGGTCTCTCGATTTTATACCATTCCTCCTATGATTTTAACGCGTTTTCCAGCTCTTGGCCACGACAAAGCACAAAATATCATTGATCAAATCACCTCCGCATACGAGAGTGGTGGAGGTCCACCGCCTGGAGGCTTCAGCTTTGGCCCTCCACCACCTTTGGGTCCCTTTAATAGCGGTGGGCCACCGCCAGGTTATGGCGCGCCTGTGCCTGGGTTTCCTGGAGGTAGGAGCCTGATCCTTTCGGACACTCTGAAGGTATTAATGGTGTACCTCAGGCCACCCGCCGTTCCCACCAGGAGCTCCAGGAATGCCTTTCCCTCTTCCTCCCCCAGCGGCTATGCGACCAGGAGCAATGCGTACATCCTATACTAAACCCTGAGAGCTGCTTGTTGCTAATCTTACGCGTCTCTAGCTCCCACAGGTGCGATGCCGCCCTTCCCACCTGGGGGATTCCCCCCTCCAGGCGCTGGGTTCCCTCTGCCAGGAGGTTCAATGGGTGGTCTACCACCTTCCTTTGTACCCGCATCTGGAAACGCGAGTGCTGCTCCTTCCGGTGGTGGTTCAGGACCAACTGTACACCCTGATCGGATGAGGATGGTGGGTGGTGGCGGTGGTCGATGAGATACTTGCTTTCTCTCTTTATCCACCATGTCCATTTAGGTGCGGCTTCGTACTATTCAATTCTTTCAGGCCCTTTGAAGTTGCGTACCATGGATCTCGAGATTTAGACAGAGCAACCTACAAAGCGTATGGGATACCCATATCGGGGTATTATGATGGAACCTTTGCAGTAATCACAAGTGGGTTCGGGGTGTTTGTCTCAGCAGGCTTGTGCAACGATAACCCAGATGGGCTCTCGCTCAATAACCTACTTATCAGCTCTTTAATGTGACGCAAGGGTGGTCTTCAGGAAGACTCGAAGGTGGTAGTCGGCTGACGGAGGAGATATCAGTGCTGTGTAATGAGCCACTCTGCTTGTGGCAAATACTCCAATAAAGAACCAGAGAGCCAATGGTCCTCTGTATATAAGCGTGAGTGGCTGGACAAAATGTCGCCTCGTAGTCTCGGCTCGAAAGGGTCACCCAGCTTTGATAGCCCACCACAGCGAGGAACCCGAAACGTTAAGGAGACGCTCCACATTCCATAACATCTACCAAATACCTCAGCAAGTTCTCGATAGTACATTCTGCCCGACAAATGGACGACACGTTGGATTCGTACTCGACGATAGTAACGCCCGGGATGGTATGCAGCCGTGGTGGAGCGTTCCTGCTGACCTGCAAGATCCAGACTAAAGAGAAACGCCCGATCTGTTGCTCAAAACTTTGAGCATCCATGTTCCGACATCAACGCAAGACATTAGCACCACATTACTAGAGAACCCGCTCATTGCACTTATAGGACGGGAAGGAATCAACAATCTAGGTTGGATCAGGACACCGTACCTGTGGCACATCACCTTTACTCTGCCGACTTCCCTTCCGTGGGAATTAGAAATGGGCCACTGCACAGCTCCAATCTTTCCAACAGCTGCTAGAATTGGCATCGACTCCATTGAGTGTAGTTGAGTCTGAGCGCTATTTTCTGTTGCCAAAATAACCCAAATTCTGGTCGACAGTGTTCCGCGTTGCCTCGGATTTGAGAATTTCGCTGTAGGGCCCAAAATCGAAGACAGTACCGCTCTCTTGGGTATATCAGCAAGAATTATGGAGAGCCAGAAGGACTTGCACATCTGTCAGCCAGCCCCTGATCCCGCTACGAGACCTGGTCACGAACCCCTTGATCTGGTCATCCAATCTGGTCACCCTCTTCTTGATGACTTCGATCACCTTCTCCCCGCGATGCAAATATCGCAGGGACCATTGCGGAGGGGGCGCTTGCTTGGATGGGTTTCTTCCAGATACCAGCGCAATGCTCAAGAGTCCTTTTAGACCCGATGATCACCTAGGAAGCGACGTAGCAGCTGGCCCTCGTTTTGAATATGAGACGTCCTCGGCAGCAGACGTTCGACAGCACAGAGGGGAAAACAAATTGCCTTCGGGCCCCTTGAAATCCAGCACTCGGACGTCTGGAGTATAAAGCATTAGGTCTCCTGTGTCAGGTCCACCATAGGTCGTGAGAGGATTCAAGTTCTCCTCTGAAACCAAGGTGAGAAGATCGAAGCCAGCACGTAGCGCGTGGCTTCATGCGCCCGCCGAGGTGGGAACAGCACGAACAGCCACAATAGCACCGCATTGCATTGATCCGGTTACCGGGATAACGTCCGGTGGTACAAAGCAACCAACGACCGGATACTCAAACGCGCGATCTCAAATCTCGACCGTGTGCTCGACCAGCGTGTGTGCCATACTGATGATGATGCTTTGGCTTTTATTCAATTCAATAATCACGCAGCGGGGGTTGCTCTAAGTGTGAGAACGAACGATCCAGGGGTTTTGAAACTATCGGACAATCCCGGGGACCCGTGCGCAATTTTGGAGACTTCTTCAGAGCCTAGATTCTGCCTTGACACATTTTGTCTCACATTACCCGATCGAAGCGTCGACACCGCCCATTTAGCAACAGAGCACATTTAGCAACAGAGCAACGGGAATGGAACAGCTGTACTATGCATTCCGTTGGAGACCTGTTAGACACTCCACTGTAATTGGCACATTGATACTGTATATTCAACAGGGTACGTCGCTGCATAGTTCGTCCATCAGAGACGGCCCATGGCCATGCGTCTGACGCTTCGAGCCAATTCTTCCCTTCTTATGGGATTTTGGCGGTTCTAGCATCATTCCAGTTGTTTCATGCACTGACAAAACTTAACTATAGAACGAACCGCCTTGCACAGAGCCCTCAATTAAGACGTCTGGGCATCCCAGTCTATCAACATTCCCTCCGGCCTTTTCCCCCTTCCTCTTCTCGCTCTCTGGACGTCCTCGTACTCTTCGTGGTTCTTTGATCTTTGGTGGCGCACCGGCTTCATTTCCTACGACGCATATTGATTGACTTGCAATATGCCCAATTTCAAGTTTTCTCTCTCGGCCCAGCCACCTATACCCAAACCGAAGAAACCGGGGGAGAAGAAAGTAGTGGTTGTGGGTGACGTTCACGTTATCGACCTACCAGTCCTTCAGTATTAATGCCCGGTTTCTCATAGCGCGCCGGTGGACGTGGAGGAGCTGGGAACATTAGCCGGGTCAAGGAATCGGCAACGCCGCCCTCCCCTAACGGTCTCTCACTGGTTAGATCGAACAACATAATATCCACTACTGAGACTGCCAGGGCTAGTGCTACCCACAACAATTCAGCGGGCGCCCAAGCCAAGTCGCTCAGCACCCTACCAGAGGAGCGTGTCACCCACCCTGACTATGGGGATAACATAATATTACCCACAGGAAGAGAAGTCGGGCTTCCCTACAATAAGGTACGCGGCTCTATCAACCCTCCCCGGACTTGGCTAACTCTGTATAGACCACAACTTCCGGCAGGGGCGGCGCGGGCAATGCCCACAATCACGTCCTTGAGAAAGGCGTTTTCGAACGAGTTATTGCACATGAGGATGCGGTTATCCTGCCATATCGGAAGGCGCAAGCCCTCAAAATCTCTCGAACTACTGGTCGAGGAGGCGCAGGAAACATGGGACATTCGAAGGACAACCTCAATACAGGTGGTTGTGAGTGTCACCTTAGCATGGCTTTGCGTTCATCTTCTTTAGTTCTTTGCCTTACTGACGATTGGTTTCCTCAGCGTCCTCCAGGCGATCTTGCAGCTCAAGCTTGAAGATCCGAAGAACGAGATCATGCAGTATCAGCACAAAGAGCTCAGGAGCAAAGTCTCGTGAATTGACCCGTGTTGAAACTCGGAGGACAAATGTCGCTCCGCTTTCATCACCATCCTTTTCCGACCAGACACCCGAAACCCCCCAGGAAGAAAGGCGTACAGACAGTAATCATGAACTGGAAGCAGAAGAGGCAGAATTGGAATTGGAACTGGGGGGGATGTTGGTTCCCAATGGGTGGCAGGGGAGTGCCAGTCGGCCAAAGGGGTCGGACATGCAAGATACAGGGTACTCCTCTAGTGATAGGTGGACTCCTTATCGCCCAAGTCCAGAGTCGTGGGCAAATACGACAACAGGAGCTTTTCTTCACCTGAGAATGACCGGGCCGATCCCGCGAGCACCGCACACTGCCCTAACACTGTCACTACCTAACGTCAGGGTCGTACCTCCCTCTTCGACCTCCCCAAGCCGCGTGGTAGAAGCTCAAGTCGAAATTTCTGCCAGTTTGCGCTTCGAGCAGGCCCTCCCTGGAGTCTCACGACGTCCGCATGGCCCCACTGAACGAACTTCCCTCACCCCACCGTCTAAGCAATTCCAGTCACAAAAGTTGAGAATCCCAGTCCGGTACTTGCCCGAATCCCATTCTCCTGCGCTACCAAATGGGTCGACTGAGCCACCCCCTCGCCAAACACGCGAGAAAAAACAAAGGCATCAGAACAAAAATATCGCCATCTATTCGTCCATTTCTAGCGACCACTTGGTGGGACGTAAAGACGATAGCGAACAAAAGCCTGCCCCATTTATAGTACCGACTCGACCTTACCTAGTTGAGAGCCCCGCAAAATCTACGACTGGACAAATCGATCCTCTTGATCCAATCCCAAGCTCCATCGGCGGTGTTTCTCCCTACACTCCTCGTCTCTCCGCAGCCCAAATCAATGAGAAACATGGGCCACTCACTAACCACGGGACTTCCCCCGATATCACAGGTTACGTTTCCCCAGACGCACCCTCGCACACGCCTGTCCACCTCCCCCCTGCCTCTCAACATACTCGACAAAAGCGCCGTGGGGCTGTGGTAGATATGGAGAGTCGTGTGCGGCAGCCGCGACGGGATGATTCCCGCTTTGACTCGCTGCCTTATGGAACCATTCAGTCTTTTGGAATAGGATCGGTCGCAGCACTACGCCGAAGCCCAAAAATCCAGGCAGGACGAGACTTCTCACGCGCTCCACGCGATGATATATGGGCCCACGGAGTGTCAAGTTCATCTGCTCCAGGCTCATCGTCAGTTATAGCTTCCTCCTACATACCTCAAGATCCACGAGCATCACGAGCGCCTCAATTACGCCCCGGAAAAGATCACAATTTTCTTCCTACCGTATATCACCAGAATTAGACCGTACAACTATCATGATAAGGGTATCGATGGAAGACACAGTGCCACCACCGACGATGCTCTAAAAGGCCCAGCCGTCAGGTGCAGGGCACTCTTCTGGCTTCGACAGGAGGCCTGTCGCAGAACTGTTATTGTATGTGTCTATGTGTATGTGTCTCCGTGTGTGTCTATTTCTTCTGTATGACGTGCCTCTCTGTTTCTCTTGTATGATGTGCATACCCCCCTTGTATATACAGTGCGACGTGTGACCAGGGAACCCTCACGGTCCTATCTCCTGCTCACTGTCGTTCTGGTCCAACAAGAACACGTGGAATATTACCGCTCTCATGGACTTTAACGATCTATGCTTCGTAATCTGTTTGCTAAAGTCCGGTCCACCTCGCGAGGCACCGACATTCCCTCCACCTGTAAGGCCCTGCCTGAGGAGAAAGCTTCATGGTTGTTCTTCAAGTGCGTGGGTGTTGTTATGGTCCATTTTCGCACCCACTCTCCTTGTGCAAGCTTAGTGGAGAAGGGGTAGGCTGTTTGACTGGTGAAATAGACGCATGATTGACTTGCGTTCGAGTAGTGACGGCGATACAAATGGTTGACTTGCGGTGCTTATAATTGTAAGCCGGTAATTTGTCAGTCTCCACGGGCTCAATATGCTAGAGGACGCTAGGCGGTTTATCAAACCTAATAATTGCAAGGCCATACCAATGACCTTTTCTTTCCGTTGCGCGCTTCCAGCCCATTTCGATTAAAGGAAGGCACACTGGACCATGCGTCTCGAGGGGGTAACCGCCCTGGCATCGCACGTTCCAGTTTATTGGGGATGCCCACCGTGGGCTTTGGTTGACAATTGAAGGCCTTGACGATGTTGCTAGGCAGCGGGAGGGAAAGAGTTGTGTAACGGATGCCAAGAGGTACCAAAGATGTGCCAAAAGAACTCTGATTGACGGATGGTGGTTGACTTTGATTTATTGTGGTTTGCGTTGGAGGAGGAAGAATCGGAGAACTTGTTAGGAAACAGGCAGTGGATCGGCCAGCTTGCTTGTGGGTTAGACTCTTGTTCCTTTCTCTCCATTTGCCAACGCGAATTTATCCTTGACGAGCTCATTTGCGGAGACGATTGTCGATGCTCGCCTTCGCAATTCTACGGTTGTCCGCGAAGGACTTCAAGACACTCTTGCCGGTAAAACTCTCCAAAGCTCTGATAGTGCACATTTGCTATAATCGTGGTGTATCATCACCTCCAAGGACTTTCTATTTCTCCTACACTGGGTGCGTCGATGTCGAAGGAGTAACGTCAAGTGGCATTCATAAAACCAATGGAGATGGATTGGAATGGAGACTAGAAAGCATGTCAGAAGTGGACTTGAACCGATAGGACGCAAAAGACAATCATTCCTGCATACGAGTTTGCCCAAAGTGAGATATGTGTTGAATAATGGAACGAGAGTTCGAGCGTACAAGCAAGCCGAACTATAGTCCCCTAACTCCCACTCGCTGAAGCTCTCTCCTCCAACACACTATAAATACAGTACAATAAGTCAAAATCAACCACGTTCTATCGCGCTCATATATCCATCATTCAGAAACCCGGGGGTACGTCCAAGTTGGCATTCTCAAACAACTGCCTGATACTCTTCCCTTGTTGCGCGAGGACATCAATACCGCCTTGGAGCGCCGACGCAATCGCATCGCTTGCCTGGCTGATGCTCGTGCGTAAATCGTCGAGTTGTTGCGTAAGCTCCTCCGCAGAGATGCGGTTCTTGCCCTTGCCCTTGCCGTGACCCTTGCCCTTGCGCCCGCGACCCTCGCCAATGTCTTTGATTTCCCCCTCGAGCAGGTCTATGGTCTCCTGGGCGCCGAGGATACCCTGTGCGACTTGGAGTTGGCTACAAGAACAAACGTCGCGTTAGTGGTGTTCGCTAGTCGTACACGCAACGGTGCGGTTGAGTGAGGGTTATTTCACGTACTCAGCTTCGTCAGGGGCTACCCCAGCCAGGATCGCGGCTCCAATCCTTTCCACCGCCCCATTGGCGAGCGCAATATCCCCTAGTGCGTCGTTGGCACCGTCGATCACGGCCTGCTGCGATGGGCGCTTGATCGCCGTGGCCTGGGCAATTGTCGTATTGAGAGCAATGCCCGCGTTTGCGAGCCCTTCGACGACTTGGATGCGTGCGGCGTCGAGGGCGGCGAGGTCAGGGACAGGGGCGGGTTGACGCTGGACAAGGGAAGGTGCGGCGAGTGCAGAAAGGGGGGTCACGAAAGCGACGAGGATTGAGAAGAGCATGATGAATGAGTGGTTGATTGGTATGATGGAGAAGGAATACGAAACGAAGGACAGAGGGTAGACTTGTGGATTGGAAGACAAAGATACTGTATGACGTGATATATCGGTTATTTACGATACGCAAAGATCGCGGAAGGGGACCAACCTATTAAAGCGAACGGACCTCCGGAGGTCGAAGCGAAATGGGCAATGAAACAAGAACTGCTACGATGGTGAGGATATATAACCGTATACCTCACGAGCTGTGCTGTTTTAAACAATTGGGAGGAGGCCGTGAGGCCGTGAAGACCTCCGGGTTCTGGGTAACCCTTTGAGGTAGGATCGACAAGCTTCTATCCACAGTTTTGTGGCAGGTCCCAATACGTTAGTGAGTTTTCAGGGACCTTGTCCGGTGGACTAGACAGGCCGTTGCCATCACCCGAGACGGCAATGCAATGGAGAGAATGGCTTAGTGCATGGGTATGAGTTGATGGTAGGCTAACGTCGGTTACTTTCGTTGTTGGGATGGCAGCGAGTCCATTGTAGTTTGTAGGAGAGGGACCCGATTTCCACGCCTCGAAATGGACCTGCGGCAAACGCGGGGACGGGACCTGTGTTGGATGCTGTGTGTAAACAATGAAGTGACCTCCGTGGCGTATTCATTGGCCAGACCGGACTGCGTCTGCGGCGTAGTATAGCTGCGAGTAGTGGTGCATTCCAAGGACCGTCTTGACCCTCGACAAGTCGGGCCCTTGGTGCTTCAAGCTGTCTTTCCTGGCCACTGCGGAGCGGGTTTTCACTCAGGCAACTAATATCATTGATTAATCGTGTCTAATGGACTCCTCAGTAGCTGCGGGATGCGGTGTCATCCGTATCCTCCATGATCCACAAACGCTCCTGCATCACTCAGTAGAACTCATTGCAAGTAAACTGATTCCGGCTCACGAATCTCCTGATCGGATCACCTGGATTCTGGACGCTCTGCGCGAGACAAAATTTGCAGATTGGATCGAAGTGGTTTCTCTGTCAGAGGACGAATCGAAGTGGCCAAATATACCCGAGAGCGTGCATAGTGCTGCGTACATTACGCATTTGAGGACTATTTATAAGCGGTTTGAAGATGCGGGACTTGTAGATGCACGCGATGAGAGCGCTTGCGTTCTGGCGGAGTGCTTTCCCCATGCAAGGTTATTACATACACAAGGAAGGTCTACAGAGGGAGGCAGCCTAGCTCTACCACAAAATGTCTTCGCGCAAATGGGGTATTATGCATTCGACATGTCTTCTGGCATGAGCAAGGACACATTCAGGAGTGCGATCGCAGCTGTAAACATAGCCCTCAAAGGAGCAGATATGCTTCTTACTTCCTCGTCACCCAACCATTCTATGATCTTTTGTCTTGTCCGTCCTCCAGGGCACCATGCATGCCACACTCTCGCAGGAGGATACTGCTATATCAACACAGCAGCAGTAGTAGCGGAGTATATCTTCGCGCAGCTCCCACCCCTTCCCGATGTCGCCGAACTGTGCCCACAGGTGGTCATACTCGACTTAGACGTG
>Ga0307513_10007913_pt1 | contig 13685 bp, 12 predicted proteins | sample 15_EM_MG_FD_202174 | JGI IMG/M metagenome (GOLD analysis project Ga0307513, IMG submission 202174) | Populus trichocarpa ectomycorrhiza microbial communities from riparian zone in the Pacific Northwest, United States - 15_EM | ecosystem: Host-associated > Plants > Roots > Unclassified | place... | reverse complement strand
TGGGTCTTTCGACCTCCTGCGGCCTTGTGTTTGGTCGAGCGAACACCCCCACTTTTCGACTCCGCGTTTCAACCTCGCATTTGGCCTTTCGTGCTTGCGTTGGCCTGAGCTGCATACGCTAGCATTGCTTCGGGGGAGCCGGTGACGGGTCACACCAAGCACCTCGGTGCAGAGTACGCCGGCCGAACTCGCGCAGCTGCGAGTGTCGGTGCTGGCAAGAACGCGAACGGATGAGAGGGGTTGGGTGCGAGGTAACAGCACGAGCATTGGCATATTGACACGTATTGTGGGGTGCTGTGGGGTGCGTAAGTGGGTTGCGCTTGTCCTGGCGCATTTTTGACGTTAGTAGGCAGCGGAGGAAGTAGGTAAAAGGAGAGGGACCAACATGATTCATCTCCTTGCGTACCTCGTAGGTCTCCCCTCTTGTTTACTACCTGCCCCCAACCCATACACCCGCGCGAAATCCATCGACATCGAGATTGAGTGGCCTACATCCCTCGCTGGAGGGGAGAGGCCAGGTGGCAATGAGTCTGGGTGTCGAGGGACCTAAAAAAAGGTAGCACACATATAGTAAGAAGGTTATAACCGAATTAATTACCTTTTAACGTGTCCTGCTGCATTCGTTGGTCCAAAGGGATGTAATGGTAATGATGGAGAGCGAGATCGACCAACTTTGTCACGGTTGATCTCAATTCAAACTCTGCGAAAAAAAAAATACCCGTCAGAAAGGTGACTCGGAGGGATGATAGAACGAGTACGATAAGAAACGACAAGGAGGGAAAAAAGGGCGGTGCAGGACAGGGTGAACGAGAGAGGGAGCAACTTTGCCTTGCCGAAGAATTAGAACAATAGAAACCGGCGTTTGCCGGCTCGTTGAGCGTTACACCTGTGCGTTTTTTTTGACCAGGTTCAGAACAACTCAGCTTGTGGGCCAGTGCGTTGCATGGCGTGTACGAGTCCATTTCCGCTTTCTTTTTCTCCACCTCCAGGTCCTATTTACCATTTAGTTGTCTTATGAAAATTCATGTATTAAATATAGCGATAAATATATTATAGGGTAACATACTGCAGTGCACTACATATGTACTGATCCGAGACTCGGAGCACACTGAGTGCCAGGCGTAGCTCAATCTACAAAACGTGATGACGTTGTCCATCTAACGGTGGCAGCGGCAACAGGAGCGGCGGCGACGGGAAGTGCTAGTAGTCAAAACTACTGTCCATCCGTTGACCAACGGCATCGACTCGGCGCATCTCCTCCGCCTCTAATCGTGCCCGCCTTCCTAACATTTGCCTCCGCAACCATCCTCCTTACCAGCCCGCCCTTCTTGCCTTCTCGGTCCCTTCCTCCAACTACTGAGTGAGTCGGCACTGCCGGTTCCCATCGAAAGGCAGTGCGCAGGGGCGTGAGGTCGACGATGACAGCCGTGGCTTGCTGAGACTTTGTCCAATGACTCGTCGTGAGCTGTGGTGGCGGAATGTCGGGTTTTGATGGTTTGTTGGGCCGCTAGAGACGAACTAAGTAAATGTTTGACACAAATAGGAAGTTGAGCTCACCTAAGAGTTGCGCCGAACGGCGCTTCGGGCCTGGTCACCTCCCACAACATTTCTCCCAAGCCTTGTGCACCCTTTGGGTCGTTAACCAGGCGGCAAACACCATCCTTGCGGTCCTAGGGTGTCCATGCATATGCAAGTCGGGTGCTGGAACAGCGGAGTGGGTGTTGGCGTTCAGCGGGGTATGAAGGGAAAGTAAATATTTAAGAGCAAACGGTTGAGTGTGGGTTGTGTCAGTGCAGCACGACACGAAATGTCAACAGCTCTCGTTCGGAATGGAGGGCAGAGGGGGGGTGACGATGGGCAAAAAGGAATGGATGAGACACAACAACGGGAGCCAGAGGTGCTGCGGAAGTTGTAAACATTGGACAATCGTCAAATGTAGTCGTAGGAAGACTTACTTTGTTGGGAAGGATAGGTGGTTGGAGTTGTGGAAACAGTGCGGAGAAAGGCGAAAGCGGCGACGTGACAGGTAGCATGCAGGTCAACGTTAGACAGGTGAACGACAAGTGAGTGGATCGAAATGCGGTGAGGAAAGGGGTGCAGTGGTGGGGGACCGTGATGAGTGCCGTGGCAGCATTGGGACCCTAGGAACGAACTGGATGGGTATGGGCGGAGAAAGGATGGGGCGGCGAGGATGCAAGAAAATCCTAGCGCCTGCACCAGCAGAGCGGAGGCCAGGACTGGGGTTCTGCATACAGGATGTGGAGCTGATGGCAGATAAAAACGAAATCAATTAGCAAATTGAGGAACAACAGTGAAAGAACTTACCAACACTCAAAGTTTATGGACTGCGGCGTGATAAGAAAGGACGAGGGGAGAAGGAGGGAAGAAAGGACGCCAGAGGACAGTGTGAACGAGCAAGACAGCAGTTGATGTTGACTTACCGAAGGGGACGGATATCTAAAAATAAAAAGCGGTGTTTGCCGTGTTGCACCTGTTCGATTTTTTGACCGCTTCAGATCCATACGAGTCCTATAAATAGGACTCGTTACCTTGAGATTGAAAGACCAGTGCTATTTAAAATACACCAACTCTTCGTACTCCGGGTGATCTTTCAGTATGCGAAACACGTCACGCAAGGCAGTGCATAACAATGCAAACAAACACAGCACAATCGATCGATAACAATCGCCAAACCATTCTTGAATCTTCCCTCCATCGCTCCCTTGGATTGATAATTCGTAACTTGAACTATGCCCGACCCAGCGACTCCCAGTTCAGACGGGGGTACACTCAATCAAGTACGCCTGCATATACCACCCATCTAACTTCGAGAATTAATCATGTCATATCTCAGCCGGCTCCTATTTCTCATATTGTGAATGATAAAGTATGTATTGTGGCTACTTACTCTATTTATTTGGGCACCATTTACGATGAGAATAGGCATTAAGTGGAAACAAGGTGGTGATAAACAAGCAAGAGAATGAGTTGGATCAGGCTCAGGTGGGATGCCATTTAACAATGATGTCAAGAGAAAGGCTTGATCAATTAAAATCAATGCAGATGACAGAGCATGCTAAGGCTACATCAGCCAGTGTGGATGACTGGACCCAATTTTTTCATAAAGAAATTCCACAGCATAGTGATAAGGATGCTGTGGCTACTTTGAAAAGCAATGCCACTATACTACTGACCCGATTTCAGAAGGAAGGCCAACACAGGGATCTAGATGATGCAATTGCATTCTATAAACAAGCTCTTGAGCTTTGCCCTGTACTCCATCCTGATCGATCAGAGTTTCTCAATACTCTTGGAATGGCACTGTGGATCCGATTCAAGGCAGGAGGTCAGCAAAGTGATCTAGATAACAGTGTTTTGTTGCACAGACAGGCTGTTGAGCTCTGCGGTCCACCTCATCTTGATCACTCACATGTCTTCAATAATCTTGCAAATGCATTGCTAACACAATTTGAGCAACAAGGTCAGCAAAATGACCTAGATGATAGCATTTCCTTGCACAAACAAGCTCTTGAGCTCTGCCCTCCACCTCATCCTAATCATTCAAATTTTCTCAATAATTTTGCAAATGGACTACGGATCCGATTTAATCAAAGAGGTCAGCAAAATGATCTGGATGAAAGTATTTCCATGTACAAACAGGCTCTTGAGCTCTGTCCTCCACCTCATCCTAATCAATCCAACTTGCTCTATAATCTAGCAAATGCACTACAGACCCGATTTAAACAAGGAGGTCAGCAAACTGATCAAGATGAAAGTATCTCCTTGTACAGACAGGCTATTGAGCTTTGCTCTCTACCTTATCCTGATCAATCCAGAATTTTTAATGATCTTGCAACTGCACTACAGGTCCGATTTCAACAAAAAGATCAGAAAAATGATCTGGATGAAAGTATTTCCTCATATAGACAGGCTCTTGAGCTCTGCCTTCCATCTCATTCTTATCGATCAAAAATCCTTGATAGTCTTGCAAATGGGCTATGGACCCGATTTGTTGAACAAGGAGGTCAGCAAAATGATCTAGATGAAAGTATTTTCTTGCATAGACAGGCTGTTGAGCTCTGCCCTTCACCTCATCCTGATCAATCAAACTGCCTCAATAATCTTGCAAATGCACTACGGACCCGATTTAAACAAAAAGGTCAGCAAAATGATTTAGAGGAAAGTATTTTCTTGTACAGACAGGCTCTTGAGTTCTGTACTCCATCTCATTCTAAGCAATCCACCATCCTCAATAATCTTGCAACTACACTACAGATCCAATTTGAACAAGGGGGTCAGCAAAATAATCTAGATGAAAGTATTTCCTTGTCCAGACAGCTTGTTGCACTCTGTCTTTCACCTCATCCTGATCGATTAAAGTTCCTCAACACTCTTGCAAATAGGCTATGTATCCGATTCAAGCAAGGAGGTCAGAAAAATGATCTACATGTCAGTGTTTTGTTGCACAGAGAGGCTCTTGAGCTCTGCCCTTCATTTCATCCTAATCGATCTGAGTTGCTCCATGCTCTTGCAACTACTCTACACACTCAATTCGAGCAAGAAGGTCAGCAGAATGATCTAGATGAAAGTATTTCCTTGCATAGACAGGCTCTTGAGCTCTGCCCTTCACCTCAATCCCACTTCTTCAATAATCTTGCAAGTGGGATAATGACCCGATTTGAACAAAGAGGTCAGCAAAATGATCTAAATGAAAGTATTTCCTTGTACAGACAGGCTGTTGAGCTTTGCCCTTCATCTCATCCTGATCGATCAAGCTTTCTCAATAATCTTGCAAATGGGCTATTGACCCAATTTGCACAAGGAGGTCAACAAAATGATCTAGATGAAAGTATTTCCTTGTCTAGACAGGCTATTGAGCTTTGCCCTCTATCTTATCCAGAGCGATCCAACTTGCTCAATACTCTTGCAAATGCACTAAAGACCCGATTTGCACAAGAAGGTCAGCCAAATGATCTAGATGATTGTATTTCCTTGTACAGACAGACTATTGAGCTCTGCCCTCCACCTCATCCTAATCAATCCAACTTTTTCTATAGTCTGGCAAATGCACTACAGACCCGATTTCGACAAAGAGGTCAGCAAAATAATCTAGATGAAAGTGTTTTGTTGCACAGACAGGCTATTGAGATCTGCCCTTCATCTCATCCTAATCGACCCAAATTCCTCAGTGCTCTTGCAGAGATACTACTGGTCCGCTTTAAACATAAAGGTCAGCAAAATGATCTAGATGAAAGTATTTTCTTGCATAGACAGGCTTTTGAGCTTTGCCCTTCACCCCATTCTGGGCAATCTCACTTCTTCCAAAGTCTTGCATATGCACTATGGACCCGATGTCAGCAAAATGATCTAGATGAAAGTATTTCCTTGTGCAGACAGGCACTTGAGCTCTGCCCTTCACCTTGTCCTGATCGAGTCAAAACTTTGACTAGTCTTGCAAATGGACTAAAGATTCAATTTGATAAAAGAGGTCAGCAAAATGATCTAGATGAAAGTATTTCCTTGTATAGGCAGGCTCTTGACCTCCTCCCTCCACTTCATGCTGGTCTTTCTACCTCTCTCAACAATCTTGGGATGGCACTACAGGCCCAATTTAGACAAACAGGTCAACAAAATGATCTAAATGAAAGTATTTCCTTACACAGACAGGCTCTTGAGCTTTGCTCCCCACTTGATTCTAAGTCACAGCATTTCTACTGTTGTCTAGGATTAGCACTTATCCATGCTCATTCAGCAAAGGACGATGATACAAAGTATTTGGATCAAGCACTATCTTCATTCCTTGCTGCTACTCAATGTAATTCTCAATCTGTACTTTATCATTTACACATAGCACAGCTCTGGATATATTTTGCAGATATTAAGCACCAACATAGCTCAGCAATTAATGCTTATGATGCTGCCTTGCAAGCTTTGCCACAATTGGCTGCCTTTAGCCTGAATATACAATTACGTTGGAAAGCACTGACTGCTGGCACTGATGGATTGGCTCGAGATGCCTCAAAATGTGCTATTCAAGCTAAAAATCTAGGCAAAGCATTAGAGTTTCTTGAAAGTGGGCGAACAATTTTCTGGTCACAACTTCTGTCACTTCGTTCACTCTTTGATAAACTCCACAACATTGCACCAGAACTCACAGAGCAGCTACATCATATTGCAACAGCATTGGAGCTTGGATCTTATCGTAATATGTCTGCTGAGCTCTTGGACAATCAGATAAAATTAGCTCAAGATCAGGAAACATTCCGACTAAATCAGCTTTATGAAGAATGGACAAAAGCCATTTATACTGTCAGATCTTTGCCAGGATTTGAATATTTTCTACAACCATATCAGTTATCCTCACTACAAGCTGCTGCATCAGAATTCCCAGTGGTTACCTTGGTTGCAAATAAAAATGAAAGCAATATCCTTATCATGACATCAACAAATGTTCATCATATTCACCTCCCAACCTTACCTGCTAATGAGTTACACAGACTTGTTCAATTAATACAAGCTGTCACCTCATATTCCAAAGTGCAACGCTCTTCTGTTGATATATTTTCAAAGGATATATCTGCTTCTTTCCCAGCCATCAAAGAAACCTTGCAGAAATGGATGGATATGGCAGGAGAACGGGGAGGAAGAAAATTTCAGAATAACATAACTTCAGATGATATATTCAAATCAGTTTTGAAAATATTATGGACTGATGTGGTAAAGCCAGTCATCATGTTTCTTGGCCTACAGGTTAGTCTTCAATCTTAAGTATATTATTTTATTCACTTATAACATTCAGTAGAAATCAGAAAAGCCATCTGTATTGCAATGGTGTCCTACTGGGCTATTTTCTTTTCTACCCATTCATGCAGCTGGCTGCTATGATGATGAGCTTGATGTTGAATGCACTTCAGATTATATCATCTCATCATACACACCAACCATTAGTGCATTACTCACTCCTGATCCAATTCCCTCCTCTAAACCATTCAAAATGATGGTTGTAATCCAATCTAAAGAACTACCCTTTACACAAAGGGAGTTGGAGAGGATAGAACAACATGTACCAAATGAATCCTTGATCAAATTAGGAATTCCTGGTTCTCCAGCATCTGTTGAAACAGTTGCATCTTCTCTTTCAGATGTGTCTATAGCCCACTTTGCATGCCATGGGAAACAAAACTCATTGGAACCACTTGAAAGTTGTCTAAAGCTTGAAGATGGTCTTTTGTTTTTGTCAAGAATTATGAAGGAGCCTATGCCAAATGGTTCACTTGCATTTCTTTGTGCCTGTGACACAGCTATGGGAGATGAAAATCTTCCAGATGAAGCAATGAGTTTGGCAGCAGGCTTATTTTTTTCCGGATTTCAGCATGTAATTGCTACAATGTGGTGAGTGTGTTAATATATTATTTTTGAATATAGTGAGTTTATATTACTACTGTTTTAGGGAAATGATGGATGGCGATGGGCCCACTATAGTTGATACCTTTTATGGAGAAATATTCCAAGGTCCTGATGGAAAACATGCTTTGGAACCTGATACCAGTAAATCTGCACAAGCACTTCATATTGCTATTAAGAAATTGCGATCCAACAAGGTTCCATTTCACCGTTGGGTTCCATTCATCCATATGGGAAAATTGAAGTAATAGACATTATGTTATGGCCCTTGCTTACTACATACATTTTTCCATATACTGGACTTTTTTTTTTTTCATTGCCTCTAGCAAGTTTTCTCTATTCACTTTCTTTAGTCATAGTGCTTTGCACCATCCATGTTTATTTATTGCTCATTGTTACTATCAAGACATTGTAATCCAACAAGATTTCTTTTCACTATTGATATGGGCAGATGTAATTAAACTTGCATATTTGGGTGTTTTTTAAGATATTTTTGGTAATGTTGTTAACAATTTATCTTGCAATTTATGTGATTGGCTAAAATGTATATTATTTTTGTGATCTTATAATGTCAGAGACAGAGCCAAATATATAGATGCCTCTAAAGAATTGAGCCCTGGTCCAAAACACTTATGTTCACTATTACTGCTGGGGATGGTCACCATTTTCTTGGAAAACAGAGTTAGAAAGCATTTAGCCTGGTTCCCAGGCGAATAGAGACATCAGGAAAAGGACCTCTAGTCCTAAAGCAACCTAGGTAATTTCAACTTTCCCAAAGCAACTTTGACACTCTAGGACACTCTGGGTTGCTTTAGATATCTTTGGAAATAATCAAATTTCCCAAGTCTCTCCAGTTGTCTCTGGGGTAGCCTTGGGTGTTTTTTTGTGTTTTAGTGTTTGAAGGTCTGGTCCGGTCTGGTCTTTTGCCTTTGAGAGGCTTGGACCGAGACAGAGACCAGTCCTCGTAAACTTAGAAACCCCAAAAGACTGGACCAAACTGCCAAAGACCGGTCTTCAGTGGTCGGTCTCGGTTTTTTGGTGGTTACAAGACCGGTCTTAACTGGTTATGGTCTTAACCAGTTTCTAACTGGTCTAGACTGGTCCTTTGGGTGGGTTTCGTCTACATAGCAGTGAAAAGAAAGTATTTTAACTATGTACTGTAACAACTCTAGTAGATTCTGTAGCAAGATCAAGGTTGAGTTGGTAAATGCGTGCAGGAATCCCTGCTTACCCCTCGTTGTCATGGTCATACAACTATGTTGTACTAATTGATGTGGCAGTCAATACACCTGTCAACGTGTGAATGGGGTGGATGGTGGAGTAGGCCGAGGTGCCCCGAGCTGGTCGCTGGCTCTGGGAAGCACGTAGAAGTGGTGATGTGGTCTAACGACGTACAGGAAGTGTCTACCATAGGTCATGTGGTCATGGTAGGATCACCCTATCACATGTACCCCCCTCCAAAATGGCAACATCCTCGTCGCCTTGCAAAAAAGAAAAACACAAAACACAAAACCAACTAAGAGGAAAATGAGTAGAGTATGGAGAATGCAAAAAAAAAGAAAAAGGAAACAAAGCTGAGAACACAAAAACAAGAGCAAAGACCTAATCTGAATGAGGAGGACCCAAGCCAGGTCCATCCCTCCCCCTCCCATATAGAAACGACATCCTCGTCGTCATGGATGAATCCAACCCAATGCCTTGAGGGCCCGACTGAGGTCTGATAGGCGAGGATCTTGATCCCAATCAAGCACTGAGATATGAGATGAAGGCGGAGTAACTTTTGAGGAAATGAAGGGTTCCTTTTTTGATACTTGAGGAGAAACGTGAGGTTTGGGGAATAAAGATGAAGAGCATAATGGCTGTGGTCGATAGCGAGAATGTGGGGTTCGAGAAAAAGGGATGTCCTGGTGAAAGCAAGAGGAAACACGGGAACGGAATGGCTTGGAATGACGTTGGAGGGAACCAAAGGGGTTTCGTTTCATTGAGCGAAGAGCTGATAAATCACGAGGTGGTGGGCGAATAGATAAAATCGGGAGCGATGCGGCGTCATCTGCCCAGTTGAGAGATGTGGATGGTGGCGGTGACGTTTGTGAGCTGGTGTCTTGAATTCCGAGGGGGATGGTCCATGGTATGTCAGCCTGAACTGCAACATGCAGAGATGGTGGGGGTTTTGGAATGTCAACTTGGACTGCCGCCGTTGTCATCATGGGACGAGGAGGTGGTTCATCTGTCTGAATGGCTACGCCTCGAGGTGGGCGAGCTACCGTGATGCAGGTAGTGCTATGGCCGGCTGCGCCCCACGCGCGTTTTTCTCGATCTCGGCCAATCTCAATCCCTGTCTCAATACCACTCTCGTTACCTTTCTCGAATCCCGTCTTCAAAACCTCATTAATGTCGATTCCGTCAACCATTTGTGCGCCTTCTGAGTAGCCGATTCGTTTTCCTTCTTCGAACGCGTATCGCCAGACGATGCCCAATGCCGAGTCGGGTGGCGAATCCTTGGCGAGACTGACGAGGCGCTCAATCGACACGTCGTCCGTGATGGGCTTGTAGGAAGGTGAAGACGAAGCAGGTGCTGGTGATGCTGGGGTAGCGGGTATAGATGGTGTGGGTAATGGGGCTGGGGCCAAAGTTGGCATTGCTGGAGAGTTGCTGGATGGGGCCGCGCGTGTCGCTTCCTGCTGTTTTGTTGTTGCGGTTCGCTTTTTTGTCGATAACGGCATGTCGCAAGGGTAAAAATAGCTGGGGGCGCATAGTGGGATTCGAAAACGCGGTGGATACGATGCGAAAAACTGGTGTGGGCTCGAGGTAACCGGGACTCGAGAACTTGGGACTCGGAAGTAGGCGCTGGGACTCGGAGATAGACGCTGGTAGACGCTGGTAGACGCTGGGACATTGGGGATAATGCAGTGACAGAAGCGCAGGTCGTTGATGCGATGTTGACAGCCTGGGATCGATGATGTGGCAGTGAAAACCGGGGAAAAGTTGACAGTGCCGGGGTAAAATGCGCGTTTAAAGGCCAAAACTCACTCTCATCACCAAGATGGAGTAGGCCGAGGTGCCCCAAGCTGGTCGCTGGCTCTGGGAAGCACGTAGAAGTGGTGATGTGGTCTAACGACATACAGGAAGTGTCTACCATAGGTCACGTGGTTGTGGTAGGATCACCCTATCACAATGGGCATTGATGCAGGCAGTTAGTATAACCCTAAAGCCAACCAACCATTCATGTTTAGAAGACAATGAGGGTCAATCATTGTCTCCTCATGACCTGTGGGTGGAAGGGTTAATGAGGGAGAATTGAAAGATGAATTGCAAAATGAGTCGTTGGTTTGACTCACTCTGTAACGTACTTCATGGGTTGGAACCTGCAACCCATCCTCCTTCCATGTCAGTGGCAGCTGCAGCCGCTCTCATTGTTTGCAGAGGTTAGTCAACTGGATGTATGTAGGCATCTATGTGGCATATGCTGACATGAGTGGGCTTTGGCACTTGTAGGTGGCATTGACGTTGGTGGTCGTTGACTTGGCTGGTCGACAAGAGCTGGGGTGCGCAATGTCATGGCATCGTTTGGTACAGAGTTGCTGTATGGTGGTTGTAGGGGTCTTCAATGGCTGTTGGGCTGCCGTTGGCAATGAGCATCTCTGGCAAGATGGATAAGTGGGGGAAGGAAGGAGGGTAAGAAGTTGTGAAACAAGTTGCACACTGGCAACTTGTTTCACATTGCAACTTGTGGGTCTCCCTCTACAAGGGCCTCCCCTTTCCTTCCTGTCTCTAAATCCCCTGCTATGACCCTCTACGAGTGGCCCACATCCCTAGATGAGGGGAGGGGCACACGATGTCAGCGTGGTGGTGGGGTTTTCCATCAGGAAAAAGGGGTTTGGTCCTAAAGAAACCTAGGTTGCTCTGGGTGTCTCTAGAGACTCTAAAGACATCAAAGACTAAAAGACACCCAGGTTCACCCCAAAGCAAAGTCCCCAATGTTCAACTTAGCCAAAGCACCCCCAAAGCATTGTCAAAGCATCCCAGAGTATTCCCAGAGCATCTTCAGAGTATTCCCAGAGCATCTTCAGAGCATTTCTAAAGCATCTTCAGGGCATTCCTAGAGCATTCCCAGATCACTTCTAAAGCACTCTGAGCAGCTTACCATATGGTCTTTACACTTTCTTTCACTTCATAGCATTTATAAAATAATAATAAACAATATTAGAATTCATACTATAGACATACAATATATACAATATAAACTATATGTATTTAACCTACTACTTCCTGAAAGACACTAGTATACATTGTACTGGTGATTGAGGTGATGGAGGGTGGTAGAAGAGGTGGAGGTGGCTTGTTTGCATCACAAAGTACTGTAAATAGACAAAAGATGAGTTAAAATATAAAGATAACAATGAAATTGCTTACAATAGGGTAGGAGGGAAGGGACAGCATCCTTGACTAGGCAGGCTCATAGACAAAAGATGGGTTAAAGGTGGAAAAATAATAATAAAATTGCTTATGATGTGTTACAAGGTGTTGCGGGGCCTTTGATAGGGCAGTGGCAGGCGTTCTGAATGATAGATGTGAGGTGACGTGGGAGAGAGGAGGGCAGTGGCAAACCTGGGGCATCCTCAACGCTTGATGTTGGGTGACGCGGCAAAGCGGAGGGTGCGAGGGCAGTGGCAGACCGGGGGAGGCGTCCTCGGCGCTCAACATCAAGTGACGTGGCAGAGAGGAGGGTGGCGGCAGACCAGAGGCATCCTCAATGCTCGACGTCGGGTGACGTGGCAAAGCGGAGGGTGCGAGGGCAGTGGCAGACTGGGGGAGGCATCCTCGACGCTCAATGTCAAGTGACGTGGCAGAGAGGAGGGTGGGAGCAGACTGGGGGAGGTGTTCTCGACGCTCAACGTTGAGTGACGTGGCAGAGCGGAGGGCGAGGGCAGTGGGAGGCAAGGCCAGCGTCCATGTTGTTTGAGTGGCGTTGAGGAGCGATTCCAAACCCGGCCCACATCTTTTGAGGGAGGGGCACGGGTGGTGGAGGTGGGAGATGAAGGTAAGTGGTTGGACTTGGAAGAAATCGAACCAGGTCAGGATCACATGATGTTCATGCACATGACCCGACTTATCCGCGTTGATTCAATCTCAACTTGCAACGCCATCAGCAAATGCAGCCGCATCCACCCCTCCCCTCTTCAGAGGGATGTGGGCGTCAACCAGCAAGGGAGTTGGGGGTGGAGGAATGCGAGGGGGGACCCAGGAAGTGGGCCCAAACGGTGCGTCACAAAAACGGGCAACAACATTTGTCGTTGCCCGTTTTTTCCCATTCATTCTTCCTTCGCCCGCTGCTAACGCCTGTTAGACCCAGACTGTGACCACTACCACCTCCCTCGCGTCCAAATGCGAGCTGGAGGTGGTTTTTTTTGTACTTTCGACACGTCACCCACCACCACCGCCTCCCTCGCGTCCAAACGCGAGCTGGAGGTGGTGTTTTTCGTTCTTTTCGTCGTTTCGATGTGTCACCCACCACCTCCACCTCCCTCGCATCCAAATGCGAGCTGGAGGTGGTTTTTTTTCATACTTTCGACACGTCACCCACCACCACTGCCTCCCTCGCATCCAAACGCGAGCCAGAGGTGGTTTTTTTCATTCTTTCGACACATCACGTGTCAACCACCACCACCACCTCCCTCAGGCTCGCATCCAAACGCGAGCCGGAGGTGGTGTTTTCTTTTTTTTCGACACGTCACCCATCACCACCTCCTGCCTCGCATCCAAACACGAGCCGGAGGTGGTGTTTTTCAGTGTTTCGACACGTCACCCACCACCACCACCTCCCTCGCGTCCAAACGCGAGCCGGAGGTGGTTTTTTTTCGTTCTTTTCATCGTTTCAACGCATCACCCACCACCTCCACCCTCCCTCGTGTCCAAACGCGAGCCGGAGGTGGTGTTTTCTTTTTTTTGACACGTCACCCATCACCACCTCCTGCCTCGTATCCAAACACGAGCCGGAGGTGGTGTTTTTCGTCGTTTCAATGTGTCACCCACCACCTCCACCTCCCTTGCTTCCAAACGCGAGCCGGTGGTTCTTTTCGTTAGTTTCGATGCGACTCCCACCACCTCCACCTCCCTCGCGTCCAAATGCGAGCCGGACGTGGTTATTTTCGGCGTTTCGATGCGCCTCCCACCACTATCACCTCCCTCGTCCGAATGCGAGCTGGAGGTGGTCAATTTCAGCAATTTCAACGTGGCTCCCACCATCACCACCTCCCTCACATCCACAAAGGGGCGGCGTT
>Ga0307513_10007912_pt1 | contig 13688 bp, 13 predicted proteins | sample 15_EM_MG_FD_202174 | JGI IMG/M metagenome (GOLD analysis project Ga0307513, IMG submission 202174) | Populus trichocarpa ectomycorrhiza microbial communities from riparian zone in the Pacific Northwest, United States - 15_EM | ecosystem: Host-associated > Plants > Roots > Unclassified | place... | reverse complement strand
GCCTTCGTGATCGCCGCGGTCGTCGGCGTGCCGCTGGGCGTGCTGCTCGGCAGCAACGAGAAGGCCTACCGCAGCGTCGAGTTCCTGATCGACTTCTTCCGCTCGACGCCGTCGTCGGCGCTGATCCCGCTCTTCCTGCTCATCTTCGGCGTCTCCGACATCAACAAGGTCGCGATCGCGGCCTTCGGCGCCTGGCTGATCGTGCTGTTCAACAGCGCGTACGGCGTCATCAACGCGCGCAAGCAGCGCGTGATGGCGGCGCGCGTGATGGGCGCGTCGCGCTGGCAGATCTTCAAGGACGTGCTGATCTGGGAAAGCCTGCAGCCGACCTTCGTCGGGCTGCGCTCCGCGGTGTCGATGGCGCTGGTGATCGTGATCGTCGCCGAGATGTTCATCGGCTCCGACACCGGTCTCGGCCACCGCATCATCGACGCGCAGCAGGTGCTGAACGTGAAGAGCATGTATGCCGCAATCCTCGCGGCCGGCGCGCTCGGCTATGCGCTCAACATCCTGTTCCTGATCGCGGAACGCAAGATCGTCCACTGGAGCGGGCGGTGAGTGGGACGTTTTGCGTGCCGTCGTCGGCGCGGAATCAGGCCGGCGGGGCGCACTGCTCCGCTCATGTCCCCCGTCGCCGGCCTGCGGCCGACGCCTCCTCCTTTACTTCGCTGCGCAGCACGCCCCACCGGCCTGATCTACAGCGGTCGGAGCTCCACGACGGCTGGCTCCGCGGGTGGTTCGCCGTGGATGCCGGGTGGCCGGCGGACCGAAGTAAAGGAGGAGGGACGGGCGAAGCCCGGCACGGGGGAGTGAGCCCGGACACAAACAGTCCTGAGGACTGTTTGTGCCTGGCGAACGCCCGGGGCTCTGTCCCCGGGCATGAGCGGAGTCGACCACCCGGCGTCCGCGGCGCGCTCCGCCGTGACGGGACCATCGCCGCGTTCGACAAATCAACGTGGAGAACATGACATGTCGACCGTCCTCAACGCCCCCGTCATCGCCGATGTCCCGGTGCGCCCGTTCGAACCCGGCCCCGCCGGCACGCACATCACGATCCGCGGGCTGACGAAGTACTTCGCCGGCTGGCCGCTGTACGAGAACTTCGACCTCGACATCCCGAAGCACAAGATCGTCTCGGTGTTCGGCCCGAACGGCTGCGGCAAGTCGACCTTGATCAACATGATCGCCGGCCTGATCCCAATCGACTCGGGCCAGATCCTGTTCGACGGCAAGAGCCTGAAAGAGACCAAGATCGGCTACGTGTTCCAGAACTACCGCGAGGCGATGTTCCCGTGGATGCGCACGATCGACAACATCGCGTATCCGCTGAAGCTCGAGGGCCGCAGCAAGGCCGAGGTCGATCGCCGCATGGCCGAGCTGGTCGCGTCCTTCGACGTCAAGTTCGACCTGAACCGCTACCCGTACGAGCTCTCGGGCGGCCAGCAGCAGACGGCATCGATCATGCGCGCGCTCGCGCCGGGGCCGGAGGTGCTGTTCCTCGACGAGCCGTTCTCGGCGCTCGATTTCGAGATGACCTTGTTCATCCGCGAGAAGCTGCAGGAGGTCTTCATGCAGACCGGCACGACGATGCTGTTGGTCTCGCACGACCTCGAGGAAGCGGTGTATCTCGCCGACGAAGTCTTGCTGCTGACCAAGCGCCCGACCAAGGTGGCCGAAATATTGCAGTACACCGATGCGCGCCCGCGCACCGTGGCGACGCTGTCCGAGCCCAGCTTCATCGCCGCGAAGAAGCTGAGCCTCGAAATCTTCCAGCGCGAGGTGCGGCGCTGACTGATTGACTGAGCACCGGAGCCGCCGTTGAACCCGCCAGAGATCGAAGCCTATGTGGATGCGGCGGCCGCCGCGCTGAACCTGCCGCTCTCCGCAGCGCACCGGACCGGCGTGCTGCACTACTTCGCGTTGGCGGCCAGCATGGCGGAGCTGGTCGCCGCGCAGCCGCTGACCATCGAGGACGAGCCGGCCGAGGTCTTCGCGCCGATCTCGCCCGCGGGCCACGGCGCGGCATGATGACGACGGCTGCCGAGTTGCTGGTGCTGGGCGATGCGGGCGGCATCGCCGAGGCGGTTCGCGCGGGTGTGGTCAGCGCGACCCAGCTCGCCCATGCAAGCCTGGAACGCATCGCGCAGACCGATCCGCGAATCAATGCGTTCACCGACGTGACCGCACGGCGCGCGCTGGACAGCGCCGCGGCACTCGATGCACGCCTCGCGGTCGGCGACAGCGTGGCGCACGCGCTGCCCTTGCTGGGCGTGCCGTTCGCGGTGAAGAACCTGTTCGATGTCGCCGGCCTGACGACGCTGGCCGGCTCCAAGGTCGAGCGCGGCCGCCCCGCAGCGGCCAGCGACGGCCCGCTGGTCCGACGCATGCAGGCCGCCGGCGCGGTGCTGGTCGGCGCGCTGAACATGGACGAGTACGCCTACGGCTTCACGACCGAGAACACGCACGAAGGCGCGACGCACAACCCGCACGACACGACCCGCGTCGCCGGCGGATCGTCGGGCGGGTCGGCCGCGGCGGTGGCTGCGGGCCAGGTGCCGATCACGCTAGGCTCCGACACCAACGGTTCGATCCGCGTGCCCGCATCGTTGTGCGGCATCTTCGGCCTGAAGCCGACCTATGGCCGGCTGCCGCGCAACGGCACGTACCCGTTCGTCGCCAGCCTCGATCACCTCGGGCCGTTCGCCCGCAGCGCGCGCGATCTGGCGCTGGTCTTCGACGTGCTGCAGGGCTTCGATGCGCTCGACGCCGCGTGCGTGAACCGGCCCGTCGAGCCGACCGCATCCACGCTCGCCGAAGGAGCCCAAGGCCTGCGCATCGCCACGCTGGGCGGCTACTTCGCCGAACACGCGCAGCCCGAAGCGCTGGCCGCGGTCGCGCGCGTCGCGAGCGCGCTCAGCGCGACGCGCAGCGTCGAGCTGCCCGAGGTCGCACGCGCGCGCGCCGCGGCCTTCCTCATCAGCAATGCCGAAGGCGGTGCGCTGCACCTGCCGGACCTGCGCACGCGCGCCGATGAGTTCGAGCCGTTGTCGCGCGACCGCTTCCTCGCCGGCGCGCTGCTGCCCGCCGCCTGGGTGATACAGGCACAGCGCATGCGGCGCTGGTTCGCACGGCAAGCCGCCGAGCTGTTCAAAGATGTCGACGTGCTGCTCGCCCCGGCCACGCCCTGTGTCGCACCAGCGATCGGCACCGAGTGGATCGAGATCAATGGCCAACGTCTGCCGGCTCGCGCCAGCCTGGGGCTGCTGACCCAACCGATCTCGTGCATCGGCTTGCCGGTGTGCGCGGTGCCGGTGTGGGGCTGCCACCCGAGCCTGCCGATCGGCGTACAGGTGATCGCCGCGCCGTGGCGCGAAGACCTGGTGCTGCGGGTCGCGCACGCGTTGCAGCAGCAGGGCGTCGCGACGGCGCCGGTCGCCACGCTGGAGGCCGCGTGATCGTCAACATCCCGAAGGTACTCGCCGAAGTCACCGCAGTGTTCGCGCGCTACGAAGACGCGCTCGTGAACAACAAGGTCGAGGTGCTCGACGAGCTGTTCTGGGATTCGCCGACGACGGTCCGCTACGGCGTCGCCGAGAACCTGGTCGGCATCGACGCCATTCGCGCCTTCCGCGCCGCGCGCCCAGCAATCGGGCTGGCGCGGCACTTGTCGAACACCGTGATCACGACCTACGGGCGCGACACTGCGACCGCGATGACCGAGTTCCGCCGCGACGGCAGCGCGCGCGTCGGTCGCCAGAGCCAGACCTGGGTGCGCATGCTCGAGGGCTGGCGCGTGGTGGCGGCGCATGTCAGCCTGATCGATGGCTAAGATCGCCGCAATGACCAAGACCACCTTGCTGCCGACCGCCAGAGTCAATTTGGCAGAACAGGTCTACGCCACGCTGAAGGCGCAGATCCACGACTTTCAACTCGTCGCCGGCGACCGCTTCTCGGAGGCCGAGCTCGGCGCGCGCCTCGGCGTGAGCCGCACGCCGGTGCGCGAGGCGCTGTTCCGGCTGCGCAACGAGGGCTTTCTCGATGTCGAGGCCAAGCTCGGCTGGTTCGTCAAGCCGATCGATTTCGCGAAGCTCGAGCAGCTCTACGACCTGCGCATCGTGCTCGAGCTCTCCAGCGTGCTGCGCCTGTGTGCGCGCACCGAGGACACGCCCGAACTCGAGCTGCTGAAGGACATCTGGCTCGTGCCGGTGGCCGAGCGCCTGACCGACGCGCGACAGGTCGGTGCGAACGATGAGCAGTTCCACGCCACCTTGGTGCGCGCCGCCGGCAACGACGAGATGGCGCGCGTGCACTGGGACGTGACCGAGCGCATCCGCATCATCCGCCGGCTCGACTTCACGCGGCCCGATCGCATCGAGGCGACCTACACCGAGCACGCGAAGATCCTGCGCGCGGTGATTCAACGCAAGGCCGATCAGGCGCAGCTGCTGCTGAAGACGCACATCGAACAGAGCAAGGCCGAGGTGCGCAAGATCACGCTGCACACCTTGCACGAGGCGCGTACGCGGCTCGCGCGCTAGGGCTCGGGCCGCGCAACGCGCGGGCACGGCTTTTGCTGCATTCCAACTGGTATACCACTGCGTGCACCAAAGTGCGACGCGGCCTCAACCCACGCGGAGACCCTTCATCATGACGAACCCTCTCGACGATGCCCTGGTGGACAATTCGCGCCGCCGCTCGCTGGCTCAGCTGTCGGCCCTGTCGCTCGCCACGCTGTCGCCGTGGGCGCTGCGCCAGGCCGCGGCGCAGACACCGCTGACCGTCGGCGTGATCTACGTCGGCCCGCGCGACGACTTCGGCTACAACCAGGCCCAGGCAGCGGCTGCGGCCGAGCTGAAGAAGCTGCCCGGCATCAAGGTCGTCGAGGAAGAAAACGTGCCCGAGACCGCGGCCGTGACCAAGACGATGACCGGCATGGTCAAGCAGGACGGCGCGAAGCTGCTGTTCCCGACCTCGTTCGGCTACTTCGACCCGTACATGCTGGGCATGGCCGCGAAGGAAGCCGACGTGCGCTTCTCGCATTGCGGCGGCATGTGGACCGAAGGCAAGCACCCGAAGAACACCGGCAGCTACTTCGGCTACATCGACGAGTGCCAGTACCTGAACGGCGTGATCGCCGGCCACATGAGCAAGAGCAAGAAGCTCGGCTTCGTCGCGGCCAAGCCGATCCCACAGGTGCTGCGCAACATCAATGCGTTCACGATGGGCGCGCGCTCGGTCGACCCGAAGATCACGACGACGGTGATCTTCACCGGCGAGTGGTCGATGCCGGTGAAAGAAGCCGAAGCAACCAACAGCCTCGCCGACCAGGGCATCGACGTGTTCACGATGCACGTGGACAGCCCGAAGGTGATCGTCGAGACCGCTGCGAAGCGCGGCAAGATGGTGTGCGGCTACCACGTCAGCCAGGCCAAGCTCGCACCGGCCGCCTACCTGACTGGCGCCGAGTGGAACTGGAACACCGCGTACACGACCATCATCGACGCGGCGCGCAGCGGCAAGCCGCACCCGAACTTCCTGCGCGGCGGCCTCAAGGAAGGCTACGTGAAGATGTCGCCGTACGGCGCGATGGTGCCGGACGCGGCGAAGAAGCAGGCCGACGACATCAAGGCCAAGATGGTCGCGGGCAGCTTCGACATCTTCGCCGGCGGCCTGAAGAGCAACAAGGGCGCGGTCGTGGTGCCAAAGACCCTGAAGCAGACCGACCCCGAGCTCGAGAAGATGAACTACCTGGTCGAAGGCGTGATCGGTTCCGTCTGATCGCCGGCAGGGACTGGCCATGCACAGATCAGTCGTCGACACGCTGCTGCCGATCGGGGCGCTGATCGGCGCGCTGCTGTTGTTCGGCTTGTTCGTCTGGCTCGGCGGCGTGAGCCCGACCGAGACCTGGCTGCTGTTGTTCAAGGGCGCGTTCGGCGACTGGTTCTCGTGGCAGAACACGCTGACGCGCGCCGCGCCGCTGATGCTCACCGCGCTGTGCGTCGCGCTGCCGGCGCGCGCCGGCCTGATCATCATCGGCGGCGAAGGCGCGGTCGTGCTCGGCGGGCTGGCGGCGGCGGCGGTGCCGTACCTGATGCCGCTGCCGGGCAACGTGATCGGCACCACGATCGTGTGCGTCGCCGGGTTCGCGCTCGGCGCCGCCTGGATCGCGCTGGCCGGTGCGCTGCGCCAATACCGCGGCGTCAACGAAACGATCAGCAGCCTGCTGCTCGCGTACACGGCTATCGCGATCTTCAAGCAGCTCGTCGAAGGCCCGATGCGCGACCCGGCGACCTTGAACAAGCCCTCGACCCGCACGCTCGACGAAGCGATCCGCATCGGCGGCATCTTCGGCTCCGACGTGCACTGGGGTTTCGTGATCGGCGTCGTCGCGTGCATCGCGCTGGGCCTGTGGCTCGCGCTGACCGCGCGCGGCTTCTCGGTGCGCGTGGTCGGCGGCAACCCGCGCACCGCGCAGCTGGTCGGGCTGCCGGCGAGCGCGCTGATCCTGCTCGCGTGTGCGCTCGGCGGCGGCTGCGCGGGCCTGGCCGGTGCGATCGAAGTCGCGGCCGTGCACACGAACGCGAACGCGTCGCTGATCGCGGGCTACGGCTACGCCGGCATCCTGGTGTCGTTCATCGCGCGCCACTCGCCCGTAGCGATCATCCCGGTCGCGATCCTGTTCGGCGGCTTCGGCGCGGCCGGCAGTCTGCTGCAGCGCCGGCTCGGGCTGCCGGACGCGTCGGTCCAGGTGCTGCAGGGCATCGCGTTCGTGCTGATCCTCGCGAGCGAGGCGCTGCGCGGCGTCGACTGGAAGGCGGCGGGCGAACGCTTCCGGCGCTCGATGCAGCCGCGTGAAGTACCGCTGAGCAGCACGGTCAAGCCCACATGAACGACATCCTGCTGCCATTTCTCGCCGCGATCCTCGGCGGTGCGCTGCGCGTCGGCGTGCCCTTTCTGTTCGTCAGCCTCGGCGAATGCCTGACCGAAAAATCCGGCCGCATCAACCTCGGCCTCGAAGGCGTGCTGGTGCTGTCGGCCTGTGCCGCATTCGGCGGCTCGTACCTGAGTGGCTCGCCGTGGATCGGCGTGCTCGTCGCGGCCGCGACCGGTGCCGCGCTCGCGCTACTGCACGGCCTGCTGTGCTCGTTGCCGCGGGTCAACGATGTCGCGACCGGCATCGCGCTGATGCTGCTCGGAACCGGCCTCGCGTTCTACCTCGGCAAGCCGTTGATCCAGCCGCAGGCGACACAACTGCCGCCGCTCGCGCTCGGCGCCTGGAGCGATTCGCCGCTGTTCCAGTCCGCGCTGCAGGTCAACCCGCTGCTGCCGCTCGGCCTGCTGCTGGCGGTCGCGATGTACTGGGCTTTCGCGCGCACGCGCTGGGGCCTGCTGGTTCGGCTCGCGGGCGATTCGGCGAGCGCGGCCAAGGCGCTCGGCTACTCGGTCAACGGCATCCGCATCGCGGCCACTGCCGCAGGCGGCGCGATCGCCGGGCTCGGCGGCTCGTCGCTGACCTTGTTCTACCCGGGCAGCTGGAACGAAGGCATCTCCAGCGGCCAGGGCCTGATCGCGGTCGCGCTGGTGATCTTCGCGCGCTGGAGCCCGCTGCGCTGCGTCGGCGCGGCGCTGCTGTTCGGCGGTGCCGGCGCGATCGGGCCGGCGCTGCAATCGATCGGCATCAGCTCGGGCTACAACCTGTTCAGCGCGGTGCCGTATGTGTTGACGCTCGTGATCCTGGTGATCAGCTGCCGGCCCGGCAAGGTGGCGCAGGGCAGCCCGGGCGAACTGTCTTCGGCGAGGTGAGGACGATGGCGATGACGACATTCATCAACGCAGACCCGTACCCATGGCCGTACAACGGCGACCTGCGCCCCGACAACACCGCGCTGATCGTGATCGACATGCAAACCGACTTCTGCGGCGTCGGCGGCTATGTCGACAAGATGGGCTACGACCTGTCGCTGACGCGCGCACCGATCGCGCCGATCAAGACGCTGATGACTCGGATGCGCACGCTCGGCTTCCACATCATCCACACCCGCGAAGGGCACCGGCCCGATCTGTCGGACCTGCCCGCGAACAAGCGCTGGCGCTCGCGCCAGATTGGCACCGACGGCATTGGCATCGGCGACGCCGGGCCATGCGGACGCATCCTGGTGCGCGGCGAGCCGGGCTGGAACATCATCGACGAGCTCGCGCCGCTGCCGGGCGAAGTCATCATCGACAAACCCGGCAAAGGCTCGTTCTGCGCGACCGACTTCGAGCTGATCCTGCATACGCGCGGCATCACGAACCTGCTGCTCGCCGGCATCACGACCGACGTGTGCGTGCACACGACGATGCGCGAGGCGAACGACCGTGGGTTCGAGTGTCTGCTGCTGTCGGACTGCACCGCCGCGACGGATCACGGCAATCACCTGGCGGCGCTGAAGATGGTGACGATGCAGGGCGGGGTGTTTGGCGCGGTCGCGGGGTCGGCGGCGGTGTTGGAAGGGTTGGCGTGAGCGCGGCGTTCGTGCTGTTGGTAGGTTGGCGCGAGATCGGGTCGCCGGGGCACTCTGCTCCGCTCGTGTCCCCCGCCGCCAGCCTGCGGCTGTCGTCTCCTCCTTTACCTCGCTACGCAGAGCGCCCCACCGCCCCGATCGGCAACCGTCGTAGCTGTTCGACGAAAGTCCTCCCACGGTGGCTGCCGAGGGCGTCGGGTGACTGGCGCAGCGAAGTAAAGGAGGAGAGTCGGGCAAAGCCCGGCTCGGGGGAGTGCGCCCGGACACAAACAGTCCAGTGGACTGTTTGTGCCTGGCAAACGCCCGGGGCTCTGTCCCCGGGCATGAGCGGAGCCGGTCACCCGGCGGCCTCGGCTTGCGCCAACCTTCGAACGAGGCCATGCAGCGCCACGGAGGCACCCACATGACCGCACCCCTCGACCCGAAGCCACCAACCACCGGCGCACTCACGCTCGAAACGCTGGAGCTCACGAAACGCTTCGGCAGCTTCACCGCGATGGACGCCGTCAGCATGACGGTGGCCGCCGGTTCGGTGCATGCGCTGCTCGGTGAGAACGGCGCCGGCAAGAGCACGCTGGTCAAGTGCGTGGCGGGTTCGCAGCGCCCCGAAGGCGGTTCGATATTGATCGACGGCCGCGAGCACGACATCGCGACGCCGGTGGTCGCTCGCGCGCTCGGCATCGGCATGGTCTACCAGCACTTCACGCTCGCGCCCGGCATGAACGTCGCCGAGAACCTGCTGCTCGCCGGCGGCCGCACGCCGGCCCTGATCGACTGGAAGAAGGAACGCGCCGCGCTGCAGGCCTTTCTGGAGACGACGCCGTTCAAGCTCGATCTCGACGCCACACCCGCAGGCCTTGCGGCCGGCGAGAAACAGAAGCTCGAATTGCTGAAGCAGCTCTATCTGAAGCCGCGCCTGCTGATCCTGGATGAGCCGACCTCGGTGCTGACGCCGCAAGAGGCCGACGAGGTGCTCGCCTATGTGCGCGCGGTCGCGAAGCGCGGCGAGTGCACAGTGCTGATGATCACGCACAAGTTCCGCGAGGTGATGGCGTATGCCGACGAGGTCACGGTGCTGCGCCGCGGCAAGCGCGTGCATGGCGCACACGTGGCCGGCACGACGCCGGAGCAGCTCGCGCAGGCGATGATCGGCGACTCGGCCGCGAGCGCGTCGGCGATCGTCGCCGAGGGCAGCGCAGCGCCGCGCGCGGCAACCAACGTCGATGCCACGATTGCATTGCAGGTCGAGGGGCTGAGCGCGATGGGCGACCGCGGCACGCTGGCGGTGCAGGGGCTGAGCCTGCACGTGAAGCGCGGCGAGATCCTCGGCATCGCCGGTGTCTCGGGCAATGGCCAGCGCGAGCTGGTTGAAGCGCTCGTCGGCCAGCGTTCGCGCAGCGCCGGCAGCGTGCGCGTCGTCGGCGAGCCGTACCTGGCGCGACGCGCCGAGAACCGCGTGCTGCGGCTGCGCGCACTGCCCGAGGAACCGCTGCGCAACGCGTGCGTCGGCGACCTCAGCGTCGCGCAGAACATGGCGCTGCGCGACTTCGATGTCGCGCCGCTCGCGCGCGGCTGGCTGCTGGGACCACGATGGCTGCGCCATGGCGCCTGGCGCGAACGCGCGCGCGCCTGGATCACCGAGTACGGCGTGAAGACGCGTGGCGAGAACGCGCCGATCGCGAGCCTGTCGGGCGGCAACGTGCAGCGCGCGGTGTTGGCGCGCGAACTCGCCGGCGAGATCAACGTGCTGATCGCCGCGAACCCGGTGTTCGGGCTCGACTTCGCGGCCGTCGCCGAGATCCACGCCCGCATCCTGCAAGTGCGCGCGAAAGGCGGCGCGGTGCTGCTGATCAGCGAGGACCTCGACGAGCTGCTCGAGCTCTCGGACCGCATCGCGGTGATGAGCGAGGGTCGCATCGTGTTCGAGACGCCCGCGGCCGGCGCCGATCGGCGCATGATCGGCTCGCACATGGGTGGCGGCGATCATCACGGGCATGCCGCGTTGCCGGAGGCCGCTTGATGAAGATGATCGACATCACTGCAACCCCGTTTCCGTACCCGTTCGCACCCGGCCACACCGCGCTCGTCGTCATCGACATGCAGCGCGATTTCGTCGAGCCCGGCGGCTTCGGTGCCTCGCTCGGCAACGATGTGACGCTGCTGCACAGCGCGATCGAACCGATCGCGTCGCTGCTCGCGGCGTGGCGCGCGCGCGGCTGGCCGATCGTGCACACGCGCGAGTCGCACAAGGCCGATCTGTCGGACTGCCCGCCCGCAAAGCGGCTGCGCGGCGAGCCGAGCCTGCGCATCGGCGACGCGGGGACTATGGGCCGGCTGCTGATCCGCGGCGAGGCCGGCACCGCGATCATCCCGGCGCTCGCACCGCAGCCCGGCGAGCTCGTGATCGACAAGCCCGGCAAGGGCATGTTCTGGTCCACCGGTCTGCACGAGATGCTGCACGCGCAGCGCGTCACGCACCTGGTGTTCACTGGCGTGACCACCGAGGTCTGCGTGCAGACCTCGATGCGCGAGGCCAATGACCGCGGCTACGACTGTCTGCTGGTCGAGGACGCGACCGAGAGCTACTTCCCCGAGTTCAAGGCCGCGGCGCTGGCGATGATCGCGGCGCAGGGCGCGATCGTCGGCTGGCACACGCCGTCGGCAACGCTGCTGGGAGCGTTGCCGGACGTTTGACGGGCCTGTCGCTACACTGATCGGTCCCGCCTCATCCGACCCAGGAGACCGTTCATGTCGCTGCACCCCATGATCCCCGCCGCCCTCGCGGCCGTCGTCGGCCTCGGCCTGACCACCTCCGCTCACGCCGGCAAGACGCTGGACGCGATCAAGGCGCGCGGTCAGGTCGTGTGCGGCGTGAACACGTCGGCGCCTGGCTTCTCGGCGGCCGACAGCCAGGGCAAGTGGACCGGCCTCGATGTCGACTTCTGCCGCGCCGTCGCCGCGGCCACGCTGGGCGACGCGAACAAGGTCAAGTACGCGCCGCTGAATTCGCAGCAGCGCTTCGCCTCGCTGCAGGCCGGTGAGATCGACGTGCTGTCGCGCAACAGCACCTGGACGCTGACGCGCGACGCCTCGCTCGGCGTCGTCTTCGCCGGCATCAATTATTTCGACGGCCAGGGCTTCATGGTGCCGAAGAAGCTCAAAGTCGACAGCGTCAAGAAGCTCAACGGCGCGACCGTGTGCGTGCAGGCCGGCACGACGAGCGAGAAGAACGTCGCCGACTACTACGGCGCGAACGGGCTGAAGTACAAGCCGGTCGTGTTCGACACCGCCGAGGCGATCACCAGCGCATTCTTCGCCGGCCGCTGCCAGGTCTACACGACCGACATGAGCGACCTCGCCGGCGCGCGCACGAAGGCGAGCGCACCCGACGACTTTCAGATCCTGCCGCAAGTGATCTCGAAGGAGCCGCTCGGGCCGTCGGTGCGGCGCGGCGACGACGAGTGGTTCCAGATCGTGCGCTGGACGCTGTTCGCGATGCTCGAGGCCGAAGAGAACGGCCTGACGCAGGCCAATGTCGACGCGCAGAAGAGCAGCTCGAAGGACCCGGCGGTGCAGCGCTTCCTCGGCGTCTCCGAAGACACCGGCAAGCTGCTCGGGCTCGACAAGGAATGGGCCTACCGCATCGTCAAGCAGGTCGGCAACTACGGCGAGAGCTTCGAGCGCAACCTCGGGCCGAAGACGCCACTCGCGCTGCCGCGCGGCGCGAACAACCTGTGGAGCAAGGGCGGCCTGATGTACGCCGCCCCCATCCGCTGACCGCTCTTCTGCCGACAGCATCGTGAGCGCCGCCCCGATCGGCGACGCTGCCTGGCGTGCCCGCCAACGCGCGCGCCGCCGGCGCGAGTGGCTACAGCAAGGCACGCTCGCGCTGCTGCTGCTCGCACTCGCGATTGGCTTCGCGCACAACGTCGGCGCCAACCTCGCGGCACGCCAGATCAAGTCCGGCTTCGGCTTTCTCGCCGACCCGGCCGGCTTCAACATCGGCGAGCTGCTGTTCGACTACACGTCGCGCGACAGCTACCTGCGCGCGTTCGCGGTCGGCATGGCGAACACCTTGCGCGTCGCCGTCGCTGGCGTCGTGTTCGCGAGCGTGCTCGGCGTGAGCGTCGGGCTGATGCGGCTCGCGCGGCACCCGCTGATCCGCGCGCTCGGCGGCGCCTGGGTCGAGGTCTTTCGCAACGTGCCGCTGCTGATCCAGCTGCTCACGATCTACCTGCTCGTGACCGAGCTGCTGCCCGACTCGAGCGGTGCCTGGACGATCGACGGTGCGGCGATCTTGTCGAAGGAAGGGCTGCAGATTGCCATCCCGGCCGCCGGCGCCGCGGCGCTGTTGATCGCGCTTGCCGCGGCCATCGTCGGCGGCGCAGCGGGTTGGCTCGCGGCACGGCGTTGGCTGACCGTCGGCGCCGGGCTCGTCGGCCTGGTCAGCGGCGCCGTGCTCGCGCTGATCGCGTGGTTCGCGACCGGCGCGATGGGCGGTTGGTCGCAGCCGGAGCGCGACGGCTTCCTGATCAGCGGCGGCGCGTCGTTGACGCCCGAGTTCCTCGCGCTGTGGCTGGGCCTGTCGCTGTTCACATCGGGCTCGATCGCGGAGCTGGTGCGCGCCGGCGCACTCGCGGTACCGGTCGGCCAGACCCATGCCGCGCTCGCGCTCGGCCTGACGCGCGGCCAGGCGATGGGCGCGGTGGTCCTGCCGCAAGCGCTGCGGTTGCTGATCCCGCCGCTGGCGAGCCAGTACATGGCGCTGCTGAAGAACTCGTCGCTCGCGGTCGTGATCGGCTACCCGGACCTGGTCTCGATCGCCAACACCTCGATCAACCAGAACGGCCAGGCCCTCGAGGTCATCCTGATCATCATGGCGGTCTACCTGACGCTCAACCTCGTGATCGCGCTGATCATGAACACGATCAACGCGCGGGTGACGCGCGCGCCGCGGTGATGACCACCCCCACGTCACTTCGTTCCTGCCCCCCGAGGGGGCGCTCAGCCGCCTTGGGGCGGCCCGGCGGCGGCTGAGATGCCGACCCCGGCCGCCTCTCAACTGTCCGGCACATTCGCGCGCTGGCGCACACAGCTGTTCGCGAGCCCGGCCGCGAGCCTCGTCACGCTCGCGCTCGCGCTGCCGCTGGCGTGGGTCGCGTGGGTGCTGTTCGACTGGGCCGT
>Ga0307513_10007911_pt1 | contig 13688 bp, 12 predicted proteins | sample 15_EM_MG_FD_202174 | JGI IMG/M metagenome (GOLD analysis project Ga0307513, IMG submission 202174) | Populus trichocarpa ectomycorrhiza microbial communities from riparian zone in the Pacific Northwest, United States - 15_EM | ecosystem: Host-associated > Plants > Roots > Unclassified | place... | reverse complement strand
ACACCTACCGGAAGAAGCGACCACTAAAAGCTGTTGTGGTTGTGGTTTGTCTCCGGATTGATTTGTTCTCCGGTTGACTCCACCTTTGGCGCAGTAGAGCTTAGGGTGAAGAGTGGCCCTGACAGCGTTCGCGACGAGGACGGAGAGTCGTCTCTTTGACATCGGTCTCTACTTGGAGATGAACGGCCACGGGGAGAAGTCGGAGTCTTTTGACTTCACCGAAGATCCGATCTTGGGAGCGTCTCCCGCTAGTCCAGGATCGGGTGATCTGGGATCCGACGAGACGGGGAAGACCGTCTCCATCAAGAGCGTCCGGCAAGAGCAGCCGCGACCGGCCACGCCTAGGCCCGCGACCAGCAGACAGAGGGCGAGGCGTAGAGGGAAGAAAGGGCCGAAGAGGTTGGCCGCGATCCAGCCCAGTTGTGGCAGGTCGCCAAGTCCTTACGAGGTGCCGCCGGTTGCCGGGCCATCGAGCCAGAAGATAGAGTCGTTGGATAGGCGGATTGATAAGGCCTATCTGGGTAGGAGTGGGACGATGGATCGGATGTTGGATCGGGTGGTGGCGAGGGACATGAGGAAGAAGGCGGAGATGGAGAAGAGGGCTTCGGTGTGGCCAGGGGAGGATGACGATCTTGTGGTTTACCCCGAGATTGACGAGGCCTGCAGGAGGAAGTTCTTGAGAGGCGTCTCTTGTGACTTGTAGACCGCTTCTGTAGATGACTCGAATGACACGTGTTTTGCCTTTTGTGTCTTTGCTGTGGTGATGGAATAAGATAAGAAGATAAGATAAGAAGATAAGATAAGTCCTAAGAATGTTCGAAGAAAAGAAAAGGAAGATAAATGTTCACGTGACTGGGGCACGTGCGGGCGTCTGTAACTTAGCCGTAGGAGATGAGGGAAAAAGGCGAAAATCATGACAAACATCCACTGATGAACCTCAATACATATCAGTGTGGTCTGGTACTGATATCGAGCACCGAGGAATAAGGGGCCAAAATAACTGATATTAATTCAGACTACGGGAGTGTAGATACTAGTTAGTCAGAATCTGGATCCGGGTCATCGAAACAATTCCCCCCAGCACTACCATCGGCGGGTGTTGGCCCGGGGTTGACCATAGGTGTATCCCGGGTGGTCATGGAGACTTCAGCAGTCTTGCAAGCCTTACACTTCACCTGCGCACCACTATTTCAAAGGTACATTTTTGCCATCTCAGCTGTGGCCCAATTGCACTCGAAATTCTTCATAATCGGAAACTGCTCCGTGGCCTAGGTGGGTGTCAGCAAAGTGGTCAGACATGACGAGGGTGCGTGAAGGAACAAACCACGGTGAAAATCTTATGGATCTCATCCCTGGACTGGTTCCTCCATGGCACATTCTTGTTGAGGGTTGACATGTTCACGATTGAACAAACGAAAGCCTGCACATGCTATGAGTCGGGGACGGGAACGTCAGAGTTGAGCTTTTGGCTCCATCGCTGTCCCATTGAGGGACATGGCCCATCGTCATTGGGATTAACACTAACGGGAGTCTGTTTCGGGGCGTTGTATATGTGCATGGTCGACAGATTCATCGTGAAGGGTTGATCTTCCTGTGGGGGGTCCTGCACGGCGGCAGCCATATTTGTGCACAGAGAGTGTGGGCGTGGGGTGATGAGACCGGGGGCGACGGCGGTGTGGGCGTGTGCTTTCCGTTAAGGACGGCAAGCTGGTGGAGGTCGGTCTAGCTCCGTTGGGCCGGGGCACCAAGACCACGCAGGGTCCACAGACCAGAGATCTTCCAGTGAGGACGAGTCAGACGGTGAACACGCGAGGATCCCAGAGAGGAAGATGGAGGCTCACTATTCTTTCGTTTCAAGTGGAGCATGTGGGCATCCTTGGCGTTCGAAAGTTCCAGGAGCTGGGCCTTAGTCATGTTCGTAGACGGAGTTTGCTTCCAGAGGTGCGAGCCTCCACATGTCCGTGCTGTTGAGAACGAGTGGGGGGTGAAGTACGGGGGAAGGAAAGAAGGCTGGTGGAGAAAGGTGGGAAATGGTGGGAATTGATAGACGAAGTATCCTGACATATCCCAGACTCGCCTATTAGTTGCCTGTCATGTTGCCGAGACGCGAAGTCCAACGGAGTCAGCCCAGGACGGACGCGTGAACCCGACGCCCTGCCTTCTCCCCCCCTCTTCCGCCCACAGTCCGTGCACCCGCCCCCAGGAGGGTCGCAGAGTACTGGAGGCAGGTGGTGGTTTGGATGGCGCACTCAATCTGACAGTGCGGGAGTTCTTCGTGCTGCATTCCTGCCTTGTCCTGCTATTCGGGATAGTGTTAGTTTTTTATTATAATGTCCCCCCAGTACCTACAGTAAGTACCGATGGTACTGACATAGACGTACTTATCCTCCAGTAAAAATGTGTACTGATTCATCAGTAATAATAAATCGAGATCACACGCGACGGTACTGGCATGTACTGTCGGTCATGCGCGCGAGTTCCCACAGTGCCTCGTTTTTGGTATTTCGTGCAATACCGAGGCGAAGCGCCAAACCGTTGTAACTCATGAACCACTTCGGTCCAACCCGGCGAACGGATCCGGAACCGACACAGGAAGCAAGGCTGGACGTTTCCAGGTTCCTCGCCACCTATTTCTGCTGCCCTTTTGCGTTATGTGGACCTCGGATCGCAAGAACCGATACTGTTCCACGTGTACCTGACCTGATTCACATGTCCCGTAGGCTCGTACTGGGCACTGATTGTACATGTATTGTGAAGCACGTCTACCATGGTCACTGTAATGAGGTCATGGGATTGACCAGTTTGTGCGGGCGGAGGAACGTGCTTATCTGGTGGGTGAATTTATGGAGTGCTGCTTCTCACTTGTTTTTTATTCCCATTTTTACAGTGTCATCGTTTTGATCGCACGGACCTCCGTGATCCGGACAACCGTCCTGGGTATTTTCTGCCAACTGCGATACCGCGTGGTCTTCTGGGTTCGCCACACCCAGTTACTTCACACAACACCTCGTTTGCACCACGGTTCATATGGTATGTGTACGTGTGGTTGACAGTGGTCACTCGTTTGGACCGTGCCTGTGGCTGGGCACCCAGCCTCTGGTTTATCGTGTACTATTCTGGTGGTGGGTATCTGTCCGGCTCGAGGAGATCGGGACCGCGCGCTGGGATCTCCCAGTCTTGAATCTGTTCACCAGCTACCCGGACCTCTACGATGATATCTCCTCCCTCGCATCACGCTCGACTGGGGTGCTATCGATAACGCACACGAGCGTCCGACTCGTATCTCCCCTTGATCCTGGTTTCCAGGCCAGCAAACTAGGTTTCATCCGAGAATCCCTTGTAATTTGATCCCCCTCACGCGTGTTCCATTCTTCCCATAATGACATCTCACGATAGGGTCTTGAAACCGTGTCTGCATATTCCCACGTTGCTTGGATCATTCTGGATGATATTTGATTTTGCCTATCTAGTGGTTGGTCCACTCGGGCCCTTGACCCGAAAAACATCACCTTCCTGTCGGAATGTGGCGATCAGGTACGGGTGATAGGCTCAGCGGAACGAGGCATATTTAATTGTCCGCCAGCAAATTTGGTGGAGTCCCAGATCGACACCGAGATTGGGGTGGTCACCCTTAATTGGTCTCGTTCGATTTAGGGCTTGAGGATGAAATACCGACGAACGTCTGCCCGGACTATCGTTGAGGTGCGCTGAGCAGTTGTCAAGGGTGGTCGGGGTGAAAGAAAGCCAACTGACTCGACTCACATCTCTAGTGCTGGTTGATGTGTATGTAGAGTGCCGCCGGGTGACGGGTCGAGCGACCTAAGTCTGCGATTGTCATTGAGTATCACAGTGTGTTGCATCATTGCCGGGCAAGGATCTATGTGCAAATTCGTCCGCACCGCCAGGGACCCGGCAGGGCAGAGTGGTACACAGGAGGAGTCGAAAAATGAGACAGAAACTGATACCGACTATTTGCATGATGATCCATGGAACTTTTGCAGATTAACTCGGATACATTTGGGAGTAACAGAGGGGTACACAGAGGCCCCGCCGGGGTCCCCGATAGTCAACAATCTCTAAACACCAAATGATACATATTTCACCCGGCAAAAACATTCGAGAAATCTCATCAACGGATTGTATACCGATTTCATCTCCATCGTCACGGAAAATGAACCTGAAAAAAATGATGAGAGGAGCGTCGGATGACAGATGTACGATCTTTCAAGTTTACCGTAGCGTTCGAATCCGGACGTCTTCACTATTCCCACATAAACTTATTACACGCCATTTCCCTCTCTGCGAAGATCCGTTTGAGGAACCCCTCGATTTCCCCTGCTTCAATCGCGCACGTTGACCACCTTGACTTTGAACACGCCTCGCGACGGAAGAACGATCGATCTTCCAGCGCTCTGAGGTAGACCTCCTCCATCTGGATATACGGCGCGTTGAGTTTTTTCTTGGTCGCTTCATATAACCACTTGTATTCCTGAATGCATTTACAGGATTCGAATGATCTCCAAAGGTCCTCGAGGATCGGGCGCAATTCGTTGTCCCTCTGTACGAGGAAGACGACCAGACGGCGATGGGATGCTGCAGTGACTCCGTTCAGAGTGTCATCCGGGAGCCGGCTAACGACCGCCAGAGTGTCGGCGTGCTTGGCCACGTATTTCGCCTGGTCCTCAAGCCCACAAGAACATGCGATTCCATAGAGACGCAAAGGATCTTCCTTTATGAACTCCTGATTTTCAAAACCCTTCTTGTGGACATCGATGATAAACTGTATTGCGTATTTCTTCGCTGCGAGGAGGAGGGATTCCAGATCGTCGATGTTGTCGATGGTGGGATTCGGCATGGGATAGATGGTGTGAAGGATGTTTGACCACGTCTCTGGGGATTCTTGAACATCGACGTGCGGTAGGGTGTCGGAGCTGGGTTGCGGAAGGGTGAACATGTCTTTGAACACTGGAGATACGAGCGACAGAATGACCCTGTGGACGTGAAAGTCACGGGCACCCGCCGCACGAACGACCACATCTGCGTCGTCGGCACAGAAGACGGTTGATAGCGGAACTGTGGCGGTGGGCTCAGTCGCCGCGGTGCTGGATTGTTCAGATGACATGATGGGACGGAGCGAGAAAAAGGCCGTGCGAAGGACACTAGAAGCCTGCGAGACCCCACCGAAAGAAAGATGGTCCAATCATGCGGAGATGACCGACTGACGAACGGAAGAGGAATGGTGGATCTGATCGAGGACCAGCCTCGGCTCGGGGTCATTCCAACATGTACACCATAGTCTGTAGACGCGTTGCAGGGCGTCGTGGCGTGTTCCACCTCTACTCTCCAACCACCAACCTCAGCACCACCAGGGACATACACTCTAGAGCACTTGCTTCACAGTCACAGAATATGTTGGCCAGTTTCAGGGTACGCCATTCGCACTCTACTATTCTGATTTTTTCGATTTTGATCGACCACTCTCGCACGTCCGTTCTCTTCCCTAGAACTCGAAGAACAGCAATTCTCAGCTGCTCGCCTCACTGAAACTTGACAGCCAAATCCCCCACAGCCCGCAACCTAAATTCGAACTCGCTCAGTTGAGCCGCACACCCGCCCGCCGGATTCGATATATCTCAGAACTCGATATAGAGATTGAGATTGTCGAGCCACCCAGAAAGGCAACCGTGAACAAGGACCTGCGTGTTAGGGCGTTACGCGAGCATTGGGACGAGAGGTCGAAGGAGGTTCGTTCCACTCATCAGTATACCTCTAGGCCTAAATCTCTAAGATATGTTCGTTTCAGCCGTGGCGCGAGTCTCTTTGTTGTTGTACTGACCAGTTCTATAGCCCCCTTAGGTTCGAGCTTTCGAAATTACGAACATGAACGTGGTGATAGATGAGCCGGTCTCGTTTTACCTCCCAATTCATATTCACGCATGTATACCCCTTTCAATCATCCTCCGTTAGTATATACCACCACTCAGACCACAACCCTCCGTAGAATAGATCTCGTTTTTGGTAAAGTTGTCACAGGTTCGATGGCGTCCGATCCGTGCAAACCGAGGTCAAGCACCAAGCCGTGGCAACTGGTGAACCGCTTCGGTCCAACCCGGTGACCAGATCCGGAACCGACACAGGAGGGATGGCCAGACGTTTCCAGGTTCTTGCCGCCTATTTCTGTGGTTCTTCGGCGTTACGAGGCGTTACGTGGGCCTTGGGTGGCAAGAACTGGTGCCATTCCATATGGACTTGACTCGATCCACATATGTGACGTAGGCTTGTTCCAGGCATTTGTTGTACGTGTGTTGTGAAGAACGTCCACTACGGTCATCGGAGTGAGGTCATAGGGTTGACCAGTTGGTGCGGGTGGAGGAAACTACTTATCTCGTCGGTGAATTCATGGAGCGTTGCTCTTCAAGGTCAAACTTCACTTGTTTTTCTTCTTCTATTTTTACCATGCCATCGTTTCGATCGTACGGACCTCCGCGATCCGGATAACCGTCCTCGGGATTGTCTGACGACTGCAGTGCTATATGGTCTTGTGGGTTCGCCACACCCAGTCACTTCACACACCACCTCGTTTGCATTTTGGTCTAGTTCTCGTTTCTGGACTTGTCATTATATGGTATTTGCGCGTGTGACTGGCCGTGGTCATCGTTCGGACCGTGCCTGTACTGGGCGTTTCTGATTTGGCGTGTGCCAATCTGCCGGGTGGTGCCTGTCCAGCTCAACAAGATTGGAACCGCATCCTGCCCCCCCGGTCTTGAATCTGTTCACCAGCTACCTGGCCCTCGACGGCGTTATCTCCTTTCTCTCATCACGCACTACTGGGGTGCTATCGATAACGCACACGAGCGTCCGACTCGTATCTCCCCCCGATCCTGGTTTCCGGGCCAACAAGCTAAGTTTCATCCGAGAATCCCTCATAATTTGATCCCCCTCGCGCGTGTTCTATTCTTCCCATAATGACATATCGGTCCTTGAAACTGGTGGCCCGTGTTTACATATTCCCACGTTGCTTGGATCCTTCTAGACGACATCTGGTTTTTGTTTATCTGGCGGTTGGTTCATTTGAGGGATTGACTACGAAATGTTACCTTTGTGTCGGGATGTGACGATCAGGTACGGATGATAGGCCTAATAGAGTGAGGTTTATTTAACTGCCCGCCGGGAAAGTTGGTGGATTCCCGGATCGACACGGAGATTGGATTGGTCGTCCTGAGTCGCGGGTCTCGTTTGATTTAGAACTTAAGGATGAGATACTGATCAACGTCTGCCCAGACTGCAGTAGAAACACGCCGAGGAGCTGTCAAGGGTGGTCGGTGTGAGAGAAAGGCAACCGACTTGACTCACATTTCTCTAGCGCTAGCGGACGTGTAGAGTGCTGCGAAGCGACGTAAGTCTGCGATTAGGTACCGCGGTGCGTCGCGTCACTGCCAAGCTAGGGGCGATGCATTTGGTTGATTCATGCCTTACGTTGATGTGGCGTAGACTCAGCACATTCGTTCACACCTCCGAGGTCTGTTTGAAGACATGGTGTGACGAGATAAGCCAATCCTATCAATAACCAGCGTCCACCCCCTCTGGATAGATCACCTCCATACCTAGGGTGTTAGGGTAATCCGATGGGTTAAGAGAGGTCTGAGAGGGTTGAGTGGTATAGGAGAGTTGAAAAATGGGACAAAGGCTGATCCCGGCGATTTGCACGGGGATCCACGGAGTCTGTGTAGATCAACTCAGATACATTTGGGAGTAACAGAGGGATACACAGAGACCCCGCCGGGGTCCTTGATCGTCAACATTTTCTAGACACCGAGTGATACATATTTCGTCTGGTCGAAAATTTCCCAAGCTCACTAACGGATTTTCTTTCCACCATCACAGGGGGTGAACCTGGGAAAGTGATAAGGGGAACTTCGGATGGCAGGTGGACAATTTTTATTTACCGTACTACAGACGTCTTCGCTATTTCCACATAAGCTTATCACACACCCTTCCCCTCTCCACGAGCATCCGTTCGAGGAACTTCTTGATGTTTGCCGGTTCCACCGCACATCCTGACGTATAGCACCTCAAGACATAGAGGGACGACCGATCTTCCAGCGCTCCGGGGTAGAGTTCCTCCATCTGGATATACGGCGTGCTGAGTTTTTCCTTGGTTATTTGGTACAACGACGGGTGATCCTGAAGACATTTGCAGGATTCAAATGATTTCCAACCCCTCTCGAGGATCGGGCGCAATTCGTTGTCCCTCTCTACCAGGAAGGGAATCAGACAGCGATAGGATGCCGCAGTGACTCCGTCCAGAGTATCATCCTTGAATCGCCTAACGACCGTCATGGTGTCGGCGTGCCTGGCCACGTATTTCGCCTGGTCCTCAAACCCACAAGCATACGCGATTCCATAGAGACGAAAAGGGTCTTCTTTTATGAACTCCCAATTTTCAAAACCCTTCTTGTGGACATCGATGATAAACTGTACTTCGTATTTCTTTGCTGCGAGGAGGAGGGATTCCAGATCGTCGAGGTTGTCGATAGTGGGATTCGGCATGGGATAGATGGTGTGAAGGATGTTTGACCACGTCTCTGGGGATTCTTGGACATCGACGTGCGGTACGATGTCGGAGGTAGGTTGTGGAAGGGTGAACATGTCTTTGAACACTGGAGATACGAGCGATAGAATGACCTTGTGAACGCGAAAGTCGCGGGCACCCGCCGCACGGATGACCACGTCTGCGTCGTCAGCACAGAAAACGGTCGATAGCGGAACTGTGGCGGTGGGTTCAATCGCTGCGGTGTTGGATTCTCCGTATGCCATGGTGAGATGGAGCTCGCGAAAGGCCGTGCGAAGGACACTGGAAGTCTGTGGGACCCTCCTGGAAGAAAGATAGCCCAATCACGCGGAGATGTCCGACTGACGAACGGAAGAGGAATGGTGGATCCGATCGAGGACTGGCCTCGACTCGGAGCCATTCCGACATGTGCACCACAGCCTGTGGACGCGTTGCAGCGTCGTGTGGCGTATTCCACCCCACCCCTCATCTCCAACCACCAACCTCAGCACCACCACGAGCATGCATTCGAGAGCACTCGCTTCACAGTCGCAGAATATGCTGGCCAGTTTCAGGGTACGCCATTCGCACTCTACTCTGATTTCTCCGATTTTGATCGACCACTCTCGCACGTTCGTTCTCTTCCCTAGAACTCGAAGAGCAGCAACTCTCAGCTACTGCTCGCCTCCCTGAAACTCGACAATCAAGTCCCCCGCAGTTCACAACTCGAACTCGAACTCGCTCAGCTGAGCCGCACACCCATTCGCCGAATTAGGTATCTCCCAGAACTGGACATGGAGATTGAGATCGTCGAGCCGCCCAGAAAGGCGATCGTGAACAAAGATCTGCGTGTTCGAGCGTTACGCGAACATTGGGACGAGAACTCGAAGGAGAATCATCCCATTAGTCCGCATACCTCCAGGCCTAGACCACCCAGGTACGCCCGTCCCAGCCGCGGCGCAAGCGACTTTGTTGTTGTACTCACTAGTTCTATAGCCCCCTTAGGTTCGAACTGTCGAAATTACGGGCGTGAACATGGTTGATAGATGAGCCGGTCTCGTTTTACTTCCCAATTCATATCCACATTCATATCCACGCATGTATACCTCTTTCAATCATCCTGCATTAGTATATACCACCACTCAGTCCCTAACCCCCTGTAGAATAGACCTCGTTTCTGGTATTGATTATCACAGGTTCGATGGCGTCCAATACGTGCAATACTGAGATCAGACGCCAAACCGTGGTAACTCGTGAACCGCTTTGGTCTAACCTGTTGACCAAATCCGGAACTGACACAGGAGGGATGGCCAGATGTTTCCAGGTTCTGGCCGTCTATTTCTGCGGCACTTTGGCGTTACGAGGCGTTACGTGGGCCTTGGGTGGCAAGAGTTGATGCCATTCCGTGTTCACTTGACTCGATCCGCGTATGTGACGTAGGCTCGTTCTGGGCACTGGCTGTACGTGTGTTGTGAAGAACGTCCACTACGGTCATTGCAGTGAGGTCATCGGGCTGAACTGTTGGTGTGGGCGGAGGAATGTACTTATCCGGTGGGTGAATTTATGATGCATCGCTCTTCACTTGTATTTTATTTCTATTTTTACCACGCCATTGTCTCCGAGTCGTGACTATACGGACCTCCGCGATCCGGACGACCGTGCTGGGGACTATCCGGCGGCCGCGGTGCTATGTAGTCTCGCACTGGATGGCTTCACTCGGTTCTTAGTTTGCATTTCAGTTCAGTTCTCAATTCTACGATTCTAGTGGGTGGGCTTCCGCCTAGTCTAGCTCTAGAGGGCTCGGACGGCACGCTGGGCCCTCCTGATCTTGAACCTGTTCACCGCCTACCCGGGTCTCCGTGGTGTTGTCTTCTCCCTCACGTCGGGTTCTGTCGACAGTCCAAGTAAAAACCCGACTCGCATCTCCCCTGGATCCCGGTTCAATTTCCGGCCCGACAAGCTAGGTTTCACCCGAGAATCCCTCGTAATTTGACACTCCTCGCGCGTGTTCCATTCTTCCCATAATGACGTACCCCGCTATGGGGTCTTGGGACCGGTGGCCTGTGTCTGCCTGTTCTTGTATCGCCTAGATCCTTCTGGATGTTATCTGGTTCTGCTTGTCCACATTCGAGCGATTGATCACGGAACGTTACCTTTGTGTCGGTCGAGACATGGCGATCAGGTACAGGTGATAGGGTTAGTAGAGTGAGGTGTATTTGATTGTCCGCCAGGGAACTTGGTGGAGTCCCAGATCGCACGGAGATTGGGTTGACCATCCTTCATGGCTCTCACTTGATTTAGGATTTGAGGACGAGGTGCCGATGAACGTCCGTCCGGACCATCGCTGAGGTACGCCGAACAGCTGTCAAGGGTGGTCGGCACGGAAGAAAGGCAACCGACTCGGCTCACATTTCTCCAGGCTAGCGGACGTGTAGAGCGCCGCCCTGCGACAGGTCTGGCGAGCGACCTAAGTCCGTGACTGTCATTGGCTGCCGCGGTGCGTGCGTCATTGCCAAGAGAGGGGCGGTGTATTCGTTTGATTAATAGGTTACGTTAATGCGGCGAAGACCCAGCAGATTCCTCAAGAATATGAGGAAGACACGAGGCAGAAGGATTGGAGGGATGCAGCTTGTCAGTACGTAAGGGTCGGAAACGGAGCCAACGGCACCCGCGGCGCCCCGAGGTGACATGGGATCTGTACGTTAATCGGCTTGAATTGATGGGTCCACACCTTTTGTTCTGCGCTGTGTCAGGACGAAGCGTCAGCCGGTCGGACCTTGGCAGGCCTTGAATCCGCGGGCGTGGATGAGAGATAGTCCGAGGGAGGGCCGATCAGGCTTCGAGATCGAATCGAAGGCACAGGAGGAACCAAGAGCCATGATTTGATTGGAGGAAAACCTGTCCCTCGCCTGATTGAGTCGCCCTTGCAAGAGGCTTCTAACCAGTGAATGCCGTCCCGGCAGCCGAGTGATTGCCTTCGGCACGAGTGAACCCTTAGCGGCGCTCCACGGTGACGAGAATTTGTGGAAAACGCCGAGGGGAGAAAGGCCCCATGACCAGAGGGGGTGATCTTCGCTGTTTAGTCGCCGTCCCATACACAAGTGAATGCAGGGCGTGTCCCACCCCAGCCCCTTGGCGCAACTACAGTCGTTGGGAGGACTGCGCAGGTGCGGACACGAGGCTCAGCCGGGAACACCCGAGTGCCCTGCGCGAAGAAAAAAAGGTCCGGAAGTGCCCGTCAGCGGCAGGGAGAACGCAAATTTTGAGTGCGGCGATTTTCTTCCCTCCATTTGTCAGTGGCAGTGACCTCGGAGGACGGCCCTGTGATCACCTGAGTCCAAAATTGGAACTCCGCCCCGGCTCTTTTTCCCCACAGACCTTGGCCGAGGTCTCATAAGCCCTTCCTCTAACCACCATCATCTGCCATCCTCCTCCCAACCCTCTACTCCAGAAACCCAAACACCCTGGGTTTGTCTTCCCTACGCTGTCTGCAAAAAGTCTTTGAATGTATCGCGGGATCCACTCACCTTACGTCCTAGCCCCCTCGGATCCCTTCCTCAGACGCCCAGGCGAATCGTGCCCGACCCCAGAGCCAATTCCCCCCTGCGATGCCCCCGGGGACAAGTCTCTAGGTGGTTTCGACATCTTCGTCAACACGTATCCCCTGGACGCTCCACTTTTCTCCACAGACCCCTACCACCCAAGATCCTTCCCCGACTCCGACCCATTTCCCGACCTACCCTCTCCCTTCTCGAGCGAGATTTCCTCCTCTCCCGCCGCCCTCTTCCTTTCCTCCTTCAGTCCAATCATTGATGCCCCGGTCGTCCTCCCTGATGATCAAGGTCAGACCGCAGCTGGCTATATTCTTGGCCCCGTCGTCGGTCGCGGTGGCTTCTCCACAGTCCGCACCGGAACTTCCCCTTCCGGGGATGTCGTCGCCATAAAGATTGTGCGTCGCTCTGACGTCTCCAGCCAGCCAAACCCAGATGTGGAAGCAAAGCGCCTCGATCATGAAGCCCACGTCTGGTCGTCACTTCATCACGAACACATTCTTCCTCTGTTCAAGTTCGATCATACTTCCTACGCCGATTACTTCGTCACTCAATACTGCCCCGCCGGCTCCTTGTACGACATCCTTAAGCGCGACGGCCGCCCCGCCCTCCCACACGATGACGTAGGCACGATGTTCAGGCAGGTCGTCAGAGGACTCCAATACATCCACGACACCATGGGCTACGTCCACGGAGACATCAAGTTGGAGAATGTGTTGGTCGACGAAATGGGTGTCTGTAAAATCGCCGATTTTGGCATGACCCGCAAGATCGGTGAAATCGATCCCATCGAATACGATCAACAAGAACGCGAACACCCTACCCCTTCGAGGAGACATACCAAGGCCGGGCTGACTACTCATCATCCTTCCCTTCGCCGTGGAGTGGCAGACCCCTCACGCCACGCCACCCGTCACCGCAACTCCACACCCCTCCGCGGATCCACCCCTCCGCAACCCCACCAAGTTTACCAGCAGGGGTCGCTCCCCTACGCGTCTCCTGAGCTACTTCTTCCTCACGGTGGATCTCCATATGTTCCCCACCCTGCTCAAGATGTCTGGGCTCTTGGTGTGATGCTGTACGGCCTTCTCACTGGCCGTCTCCCATTCATGGACTCTTTCGACCCTCGCTTACAAATGAAGATTTTGCACGGTGCGTAAACAACAAGGCGAAGGCAATGAGGTGTCTTATGCTGAACACGTTTCATGAACGTCAACAGGTGCTTTTGAGATGCCCGCAGAAATTGGTTTGGCTGCAGAGCGCGTTTTGACAGGGTGTCTCGACATGAACGTCGCCAGCCGCTGGACGATAGCCATGGTTGACGAAGTTGCTTGGGGAATTGGATGGACAAGTCATGACAGTTCACCAATCTCCGAATCCGAACCCGACTACGATCCTATTCCTGTTCACAACCGCGCCCGCACCATCTCGGTTGTCATCTCAGACTCCGACTCCCCACCCCACTCCCATAGCATCATGTCTGACGAGTCTCCGCTCACTGGACACAGATCTTGTGGCTCGCCCTCTTCGTCGAGAAGCAGAAGTCCAAATGGCTTACCACACTCACTACGCTACATCCCTGCTTC
>Ga0307513_10007910_pt1 | contig 13690 bp, 7 predicted proteins | sample 15_EM_MG_FD_202174 | JGI IMG/M metagenome (GOLD analysis project Ga0307513, IMG submission 202174) | Populus trichocarpa ectomycorrhiza microbial communities from riparian zone in the Pacific Northwest, United States - 15_EM | ecosystem: Host-associated > Plants > Roots > Unclassified | place... | reverse complement strand
GATCCCCGGGCCGCGGTCGGCGACGCGCTCGCCGCGTTCTCGTGGGCGCCGGATCGCGACGACATCCGCGACGCGCTGGTCGCGCTGGCCGGCAAGGCGCGGGCGTGGAGCGACGTGATCGCGGTCGACAGCGCGCTGATCGATCGCGCGCCGACCGGGGCGCGCCGCGTCGAGCTGCTGCGCCGCAAGGCCCAGGTCATCGAGGATCAGCTCAAGGACGCGCCGCGCGCGTTTCGCACCCACCTGATCGCCCTGCTGCTCCAGCCCGACGACGCCGACACCGCGTCGCACCTGTGGCGGCTCGCCCGCGTGATCGGCAAGTACCGCGAGGCCGATCGCTCGCCCCAGGCCGAGCCGCCGTCGGCGCAGGTCCAGCCCGAGGCGGCGTTCGCCGAGGCCGCCGCGGTGTCGGGCCGCGCCAACCGCGCGCGCGTCCCGCGCCGCCTGCAGACCGAGCCGCTCGCCGACGCCGACCTCACGCCGGCGCTGCTCTCGGTCGGCGACACGACGCAGCCGCTCGACGTCGACGAGCTCGAGATCGCCGAGCACCGGCGGCCCAACCCGTTCAAGAACGAGAGCGCGACGATGCCGATCACGCCGCAGGATCTGCGCGGCATGATGGTCCCGCCGCGCCTGCCGCCCGGCGCCAAGGGCCCGCCCCGCCCGCCGCCGCGCCCGCCGCAGATCAAGCCCGGGCTGCCCGGCCTCTCGAGCATGCGGCTCGCCGGCCCGCCCCCGGCGCCGCGCAAGGCCCAGGCCAGCGTGCGCCGCCCGCCGCTGCCGACCCTGCCCAACCTCGCGTTCGAGTCGCCGTGGGAAGAGCTCGCGATGGCGTACGAGAACATGCCCGCGCCCGAGCCGGCGTCGCGGCTGCGCTGGCTGTACCGCGCGTCGGAGGTCTGGGAGACCGGCGGCAACGACATCGTGCGCGCGTTCGACGCGCTGGCCCGCGCGTTCGCCCTCGCCCGCCGGCCGGCCAGCGATCCCGACGGCGCCGGCGCGGGCGGCGACGCCGATGTCCGCGCGCGCCTCCACCGCCTCGCGCAGGAGCACAAGGCGTGGGACCGGCTCGCCGATCTCTACGAGGGCATGGCCGAGCAGGCCGAGACCGCCGTCGAGGCCGCCGATCTGCTGATGGAGGTCGCGACGATCCGCGCCGAGCAGCGCAAGCCGCGCGAGGCCGAGGCCCAGCTGCGCCGCATCCTCGGCATGCTGCCCGGCGAGGCGGTCGCGCGCGCGCGGATCGAGGCGCTGTATCGCGCCGAGGCGCGCCACGTCGAGCTCGCGGCGTCGCTCGAGGAGCGCACCGATCCGCGGCTCGGCACCGCGGCGCCCGAGTCCGAGCGCGCGCAGCTGCTGCGCGAGCTCGCGGCGATCTACACCGAGAAGCTGAGCCGGCCGCACGACGCGATCGACGCGTTCGAGCGCCTGCGCCTGCTCGCCCCCGCCGAGACCGGCGTGCTGGTCCAGCTCGCCCAGCTCTACGGCTCGGTCGGCCGGTGGTCCAAGGTGATCGAGACGCTCGGCCGCGTCGGCGAGGTCGCCGAGGGCACGCCCGAGGCGCGCGACGCGCTCAAGGCGATCGCGCGGATCTACGAGCACGAGCTCGAGCTGCCCGAGCGCGCGATCGACTCGTACCACCAGCTGGTCACGACCTGGCCCGACGACGCCGACGCGTGGCGCGCGCTCGACACGCTGTACGCCGGCAACGCGCGGTGGACCGAGCTGGCCGAGGTCCTGCGCCGGCGCGCCGCCCTCGAGCGCGAGCCCGCCGAGCGCGCCGCCCTGCTCACCCGCCGCGCCCAGGTCCTGCTCGACTGGCTGGGCGCCCCCGAGGACGCCGCGGCGACCCTGCGCCACGCGCGCACGATCGCGCCCGACGATCCGGCGCTCGCCGACCTGCTGGTCACCGCGCTGATCAAGGCCGAGCGCGCGCGCGAGGCCGCCGCGATCCTCGAGGGCCGGATCGGCGACGCCGGCGACGCGCCGCGCGGCGACGTGGCCGCGCTGTGGATCCGGCTCGCCCAGCTCCGCCACGAGCGGCTCGACGATCGCGACGGCGCGCGCCAGGCCATCGCGCAGGCGCTCGCGCTGGTCCCCGAGCACCCGACCGCGCTCGCGGTGCTCGCCGAGCTGGCCTCGCCCGACGACGATCCGCAGGCGTTCGCCGAGGCCAAGCTGCGCGAGGCCGACAGCGCGCCCGATCAGGACAACCGGATCGCCGCGCTGATGGCGGCCGGCGACGTGCTCGCCGCCCGGGTCGGCGACACCGGCGCCGCGCGCGCGGCCTACGAGCGCGTGCTGGCGCATCGCCCGTATCACGCCGAGGCGACCTGGGCGCTCGCCGGCCTGGTCGAGAAGGGCGGCGATCCGGACAGCGCCGCGCGCGTGCTCGAGCACCGCCTCGAGGACGGCTCGCTCACGCCGCCCGAGAAGGCGCGCATCTTGACCCAGCTCGCCGCGCTGGCGCGGGTCGCCGGCGTCGAGCCCGCCGCCGAGCGCCGCCTGCTCGAGGCGCTGGGCTGCGTGCCCGATCACCTGCCGGCGATCATCGCGCTCGCCGACTTCTACGCCGACGCGAGCCGGTGGGATGACCTCGAGGCGTTCCTCCGCGAGGTGCTCGACGGCACGATGCTCGCCGCCGCGCCCGCCGCGCTGGTCGCCGACCTCCACCGCCGGCTGGCCAACGCGCACGAGAGGCTCGGTCGCGACGAGGACGCCTACCAGACCCTGATCGCGGCCGACCGCCTGCACCGCGGCCACCTGTTGATCAAGCTCGCGCTCGGCGAGAACCGCTACAAGGCGCGGCGCTGGCGCGAGGCCGCGCTCCACCTGTCGCCGCTCGCGAGCCACGACGACGCCGCGCGCTATCCCAGCGAGGTCGCGCAGGGCCTCTACCACGCCGCGCTCGCCGAGATCCGGTCGCTGCGCCCCGAGAAGGCGCCGCCGCTCTACGTCCGCGCGCTCGAGCTCAAGCCGCACTACACGCCGGCGCTGCAGGCGCTCGCCGAGGTCGCGATGGAGCAAGGCGATCACCGCCGCGCCGCGGATCTGCTGACCCGCCAGGCCAACGCGACCGAGGATCCGACCGAGCGCATGCGGCTGTTCGAGGCGCTCGGCGATATGGCGCTGCTGATGCTGCGCGACGAGGAACGCGCGCGCGCCTGCTACGCCGCGGCGGTCGCGGCGGCCCAGCCGCTCGAGGCGCGCCACGTCGCGCTGCTCGAGAAGCTGCTCGCGCGCCAGGACCTCGCGGGCGACCACGCGGGCTCGGCGCGCACCGCCGAGCTGATGGCCTCGTTCGGCGCGACCCCGGCCGAGCGCGCGTCGCGCCACCTGCGCGCGGCGCGCGACTACCTCGCCGCCGCCGATCCGGGCCGCGCGCGCGCCGCCGCGGATCGCGCGGTCGACAGCGAGCCCTACGACCTCGACGCCGTCGATCTCGCGTCGGGCCTCGCGATCGACGCGGGCGACGCCGAGGCCTCGGCCGCGATGCTGACCCGCCTGCTCACCGCGCAGGCCAGCGAGCGCTCGCCGATCGCGTCCGGCGAGCGCCGCGCCGCGCTGGCGACCCGGCTCGGCCAGGCCCGCGCCCTGCGCGGCGACGTGCGCCAGGCGGTGGCCGCGTTCGACAGCGCGATCGCCGCCGCGCCGCGCAGCGACGGCGCGACGCTGGCGCGGCGCGGCCTCGTCGAGCTGTTCCGCGCGACCGACGATCCGGCGCGGCGCGAGGCGATCGCCGGCCACCTGCAGGCGATCACCGCGGCGACCGGCGCGCTCGCCGACCTCGTCGCGTGGGCCGACGAGCTGCGCCGCCAGAACGCCGCCGACGCCGGGCGCGCGACGCTGGAGCTCGCGCTGGCGTGCGGCCACACCGCCGACGTCCACCAGCGCGCGTTCCTCGCGATCCACCCGGCCTACGTCATGCGCGACGACGAGGCTTACAAGGCCGCGCTCGATGGAACCGCCCCCCCATTCGGGGGCGCTGCCGGCCGGGGTGCCCCGGCCGTCGACGGCGACCGCGGCCTGGTCACCGATCCCGACGAGGCCGGGCTCGGCGCGATCGCGGCCGCGCTGGCCGAGGCCGCCGCCGTGCTGTGGCCCGAGCTCGACGACGCGCTGGCCCGCAACACCGCCGCGGGCGCGCGCCGCATCCCGGCGAGCCGCCACAGCCAGGCCACCGCGATGTTCTCGCGGCTCGCGACCGCGCTGGGCGGCGGCGCGGTCATGCTGTACGAGCGCGACGCTGGCCCCGACATTACCGTGGTCAGCGCCGCGACCCCGGTGATCGTGCTCGGGCCGCGCATGCTCGCCGAGGCCACGCCGCTCGCCGAGATCCGCGCGATCCTGGCGCGCGCCGTCGAGCTCACCCGCGCGGCCCACGTCGGCTTCGCCGGGCTGCCGCTCGCCGACGTCGCGCGCCTGGTCGCCTCGGTGGTCCGGCTGTTCGGCCCACCCGCGCTGCGCGACGCCGCCGGCGCGCTGATCGCCGACCCCGACGTCCAGCGCGGCCACGACGAGATGGTGCGCGCCGCGCTGTCGGTCAAGCTCCGCGCGCGGCTCGAGCAGCTGCTCGCCAGCGTCCCGCCCGCGGCGCTCGACGTCGCGCGCCACCGCGCCGCCTGCGAGCGCAGCGCCGATCGCGCCGCCCTCTTACTCGGCGGAGATCCCGCCGTCATCACGGCACTCGCCAGCACGCGCGGCGAGAACCAGCATCATTTGATCGCCGCGATCGCCCAGCCGGGCTGGCTCGCGCTGCGCATGCGGCTCGGCCTCGGTGTTCGCTCAGCATGACGCGTTCATCGGCATCAAATCTGGTTCGCCGGAACACACAAAATCCACTGCGCTAGAAAGCACAGCTCCCACGATGTACGTGCTGTGCGAGTGGCACGAGCCACGGCCGTCGCGTGGTGTTGCACCGACGAGCCGGCTCTCGTGGTACGAGTCAAAGGCGTTGACCGACCATCGAGATAGCCGGCAGCCGATCACGACGATTGCGAGCGCAGTCGCGTGAGCGATAGCGCGCAACGTTCGCCGCGGCCCCCGTCGGCGCGGATGCCCGCCGCCGGCAAGCCGACCTCCCCGTCATCGCCGATGGCGAGCGCCGCGCCGGTCGGGGCGCTCGGCGATCGCACCCGGATGCTCGGCAAGTACCAGCTGATCGCCGAGATCGCGCGCGGCGGCATGGGCGTCGTCTACCTCGCGATGGTGCAGGGCCCCGGCGGCTTCAACAAGCTCGTCGTGGTCAAGGAGCTCAAGCCCGAGCTCGTCGAGGAGCCCGCGTTCCTGACCATGTTCCTCGACGAGGCGCGCCTCGCCGCGCGGCTCAGCCACCCCAACATCGTGCAGACCAACGAGGTCGGCAACGATGGCGATCGCTACTTCATGTCGATGGACTACCTCGACGGCCGCGGCCTCGATCAGGTCCGCCGCCGGACCAAGCATGCCGGCTACGGCCTGTCGGTCCCGATGCAGCTGCGCGTGGTCTGCGACATGCTCGCCGGCCTCGACTACGCGCACAACCTGACCGACTTCGACGGCTCGCCGCTCCACATCGTGCACCGCGACGTCAGCCCGCAGAACGTGTTCGTCACGTTCGACGGACAGGTCAAGCTGCTCGACTTCGGCATCGCCAAGGCGTCGGACTCGATGCACCAGACCCACGCCGGCGTGGTCAAGGGCAAGGTCGCGTACATGTCGCCCGAGCAAGGGCGCGGCTGGAAGGTCGACGCGCGCTCCGACGTGTTCTCGGCCGGCGTCATGATGTGGGAGGCGCTGACCGGCAAGCGCATGCGCGAGGGCCAGAACGAGCAAGAGAAGATGTGGGCCCTGGTCTCGCAGGACGTGCCGCGCGCGTCGTCGGTCCGGCCGACCGTGCCCGCCGTGCTCGACGAGATCTGCGCCCGCGCGATGGCGTGGAACCGCGATGATCGCTACGCGACCGCCGGCGCGATGCAGCGCGATCTCGAGGGCTACCTCAGCTCGACCGGCCAGAACATCAGCGCGCGCGAGGTCGGCGCCACCGTCACCGATCTGTTCCGCGAGGATCGCGCCAACACCAACGCCGTGATCGAGGCCCACGTCGCCCGCGTGCGCGGCGGGCTGGCGCGCGACCAGCTGCCGATCATCGAGATCGCGTTGCGCTCGGGTGGCCAGAGCCCGACGCCGTCCAACGAGCCCGGCTCGCGCCCGCGCAGCGAGACTAGCGCCACGTCGCTCGAATCGCCGAGCCAGCGCGCCGAGCCGATCGCCGTGCAGGAGACCCGGCCGGGGCCGGCCGCGCGCAGCGTCAAGTCGGTGCTGATCGCCGGCGTCACCGGCGTGGTGGTCGCCGCCGTGGTGATCATCCTCGTCGCGCGCGCGACCCAGGACGCCAGCTCGTTCACCCGTCGCGACAAGCCCGAGCCGGTCGCGCTGCCGGTCGCCCAGCCCGCGCCGACGACCACCCAGCCGGTCACCCCGCCGGTCACCCCGCCGGTCGCGCCGCCGGTCGCGGCCGCGCAGCCGACCTTCGTCGACGTCGAGATCCGCGTCACGCCCGACATCGCGCGGCTCTCGATCGATGGCACCGAGGTCGACGGCAATCCGTTCATCAGCCGCTACGCGAGCGACACCGCGATGCACCACGTGCGCGCGTCGGCGCCGGGCTACGTCGCCAAGTCGATCCCGGTGTCGTTCCAGACCAAGGTGACGCTCGCGCTCACCCTCGACCGCGTGCCTCCGTCGCCGGCCGCGACGCCGCCCCGCCCGCCGGTGCGCCCGCCGCCGCCGCGCGTACCGCCATCCCGCGTGCCCGACGCGCCGCCGGTGCGGTCGATCGATACCAGCCCGCTGCCGACGCTCACGCCGACGCGGCCACCCAGCGACGTCGACCCCGCGGGCGGCACCAAGCCGCGCCGGCCGATCGATCCGAACAATCCGTATGGAGCAGGTGAATGAGCTGTCGTATTGGATGCCTCGCCGTGATCATGACCCTGGGCGCGAGCCTGGCCGGGCTCGCGGGTCCCGCGCGCGGCGACGCGCCCACCCCCGCCGCGGTCAAGGACGCGGGCAAGCACTTCCAGCGCGGCGTCGCGCTGTACACCGAGGCTGATTACCGCGCCGCGCTGGTCGAGTTCCGGCGCGCCTACGACACCGCGCCCAACGCGGCGGTGCTCTACAACATCGGCCAGACCTACTATCAGCTGCAGAACTACGCCGCCGCGCTGACCACGCTGCAGCGCTACCTCGCCGAGGCCGGCGCGAACGCCCTGCACCGCCGCGAGGTCGAGCAGACGGTCGAGACGCTGCAGAGCCGGGTCGGCAAGATCACGATCACGACGAACCTGCCCGGCTGCGACATCGCGATCGACGACGAGCCGGCCGGCAAGACGCCGTTCGCCGATCCCCAGCTGGTCAGCATCGGCCGCCGCCGGGTGACCGCGACGCGCCCCGGCGTGCCGCCGCAGACCCAGTTCATCGACGTCGCGGCCGGCGATACGGTGCAGCTGGCGTTCACGCTGTCCGAGGCCGTGGCGCCGGTCGCTCAGCCGCCTGTGGTGGTCCCGCCCAGCGTGACCGCGCGCCCGGGGCGCAGCAACCGCGGCCTGATCGTCGGCTGGACCGCCACCGGCGTGCTCGGCGCCGGGGCGGTCGTCACCGCCGTGCTCGCGCTCCGCGCGTCGAGCGATCTCAAGGACGCGCGCAACACGTATCCGGTGTCGGAGACCAGCCTCGATGACAAGTCCTCGACGGTGAAGCGCTACGCGATCGCGGCCGACGTGCTCGCCGTCGCGGCGCTGGTCACCGGCGCGATCTCGCTGAAGTACACGCTGTCGCGGCGCCACGAGGTCACCGTGGCCCTGGTGCCCACCGGCCTCCAGCTCGCCGGCGTGTTCCGGTAGCCCCTGGGGGCGCGGCTTCTGTCGCAGCTCGCGTCTACAATCTGGGCCATGAACGTCCTGATCGCCCCCGGGATGCTCCCCGCACACGTCCTTCCCTACGTCGAGCCGGCACGACTGTTGCGGCGGCGCGGCGCGCGGGTCTACTTCTATGGCGAGACCTACGCGGCGCGCCACGCGGCGCCGACCGGCGCGACGTTCCTCGAGAGCGCCGCCCCGAACGCGACCGAGGTCCTGCTCCGGCAGCGTGGGCGCGCAGGTCAGATCGCGGCCGCGGCGCGGTACACCGAGGCGGTCGCGCTCGATCTGCGGCGCCGGATCGCGAGGCTCCGGCCCGACGTCGCGCTCGTCGACCAGATGAACCCGGGCGCCGCGCTCGCGCTGACGGCGTGCGGCGTGCCGTGGGCCTCGCTCGCGATCAGCCCCGCGATCCTGAACCCCGGGATCGACGACTGGCCGACGCGGATGGTGCCTGCGAAGCTGCGCGCGGCGCTCGGCCTGCCACCGACCGAGCAGAACAGCCTGCAGCAGGGCATCTCGCCGCACCTGTTCCTGCTGCCGTGGGCGCCCGGCCTCGACCTGTGGGGCCAACCGCCGCGCAGCGAGCACGTGGGCAACGTCTACGCGGCGTCGACGCCCGCGCCGGAGTTGCGCGCGTGGCTCGGCAAGCGCGGCCGCGTCCCGCGCATCCTGGTGTCGCTCAGCACCGCGCCCGGTCCCGATCAACAGGCCGTGCTCTCCGCGTTCGTCGGCCGCTTGCTGGAGGCGCTGAGCCGGCTCGACGTGCGCGCGATCGTCACGCTCGGCAACATCGGCCACGTGAAGATGCCGACCGCGCCGTCCCCGCAGGTGCGGATCGAACGGTTTGTCGACCATTCGGCGATCATGGATCGCATCGACGTCGGGGTGAACCAGGGCGGCTGGGGCACGATCTCGCGCACGCTCGCGAGGGGCGTGCCGATGCTGGTCGTGCCGTTCGAGCGCGATCAGTTCGGCAACGCCGGGCTGTGCCAGGCGACCGGCATCGGGATCGTCAGCCTCGCGCCCGCGCTCTCGACCGCCGCCATCGCGAGCGCGATCGCGTACCTCGGTACGCGGGACAATCCGTTCGCGCTGCGCGCCCAGGAGCACGCTCGGGTGCTGCGGCGCGCCGGCGGTCCCGCGCGGGTCACGAGGCTGCTCACCCGGCTGGCGCGGGCATGACCGCCGCGCGCGCAAGGCTGGTCGGGCTCATCCCCGCGGCGGGGCGAGGCACGCGGCTCGGGCGACTGCCATTTTGCAAGGAGCTCTATCCGCTTGGCTATCGCGCTGCCGTCGACAGCCCGACCGGCAGCAAGGCGATCGTGGTGAGCCAGGACCTTCTCGAGCGCATGGCGCTCGCCGGGGTCGTGCGCGCGTTCATCGTGCTCGGTCCCGGCAAGGCCGCGATCATGGATTACTTCGGCGACGGTGCCGCGGTCGGGATCGACCTCGCGTACCTGATGCAGGAGGTGCCGCGCGGGATGCCGTTCGCGCTCGATCTCGCGCGTCCCTGGCTGCACGCCGAGACCGTGGTGTTTGGCATGCCGGACACGATCGTGCGCCCCAAGACGTCCTTCGTGGACCTCCTCGCGGCGCACGAAGCGGCCCACGCCGAAGTCACGCTCGGCGTGTTCCCGACCGCCGAGCCCCATCGCTTCGGCATGGTCGCGCTCGACGCACAAGATCGCGTGGTCGCGAGCATCGACAAGCCACGCGACACCGAGCTCCGGTACATGTGGGGCATCGCGTGCTGGGGGCCTGCGTTCACCGCGCTGATGGGCGAGCACCTGCGCGGGCTCGCCGAGGCGCCGTCGGAGCTGGTGCTGTCCTCGGTGTTCCAGCGCGCGATCGACGACGGGCTCCACGTGCGCGCGGTCCGGTTCGAGGACGGAGAGTACGTGGACATCGGGAGCCCGGCGATCGTGGAGCGCGGGCTGGCTCGCTACGTGGACGACTGACCGTCGTGCGGCGCCGGCTCGCGTTGCGCGGCGACGAGCGCGGCGTAGGCGCCGGCGGCCGCGACCAGCGCGTCGTGGGTCCCCTGCTCGACCACCCGGCCGTCCTCGACCACGAGGATGAGGTCCGCGGCGCGCACGGTGCTCAGGCGGTGCGCGATCACGATCCGGGTGCAGCGCAGCGCCGCGATCGCCTCCTGCATCGCGGCCTCGGTGATCGCGTCGAGCGAGCTGGTCGCCTCGTCGAGCAGCAGGATCGCCGGCCGCCGCACGATCGCGCGCGCGAGCGCGAGGCGCTGACGCTGCCCCCCGGACAGCGATCCGCCGCGGTCGCTGAGCATCGTGTCGTAGCCGAGCGGCATGTGCCGGATGTCGTCGGCGAGGTTGGCGATCCGCGCGGCGTCCTCGACGTCGGCGAGGTCTGCGTCGGCGCGCGCGAACGCGATGTTGGCCCGGATGGACTGCGCGAACAGCGCCGGCGCCTGCGGCACGACGCCGATCTGCCGCCGGACCGAGGTCAGATCCAGCGCATGCAGGTCGGTGCCGTCGTAGCGCACCGTGCCGGCACTCGGCGTGTACAAGCCGAGCATCAGGTGGGCCAACGTCGACTTACCGGAGCCGGACTTGCCGACGACCGCCACGAACTGGCCGGGCCGGACATTCAGCGAGACGTCGCGGATCACCGCCGGGCCCCGGGCGCTGTACGAGAACGACACCGCCTCGAGCGACACGGCGCCGCGCAGCACCGGCGCGGGACGCACGGCCCGGCGATCCTGCTCCGGCGCCGCGCCGAGCACGTCGTCGAGCCGCTCGAGATGGCTGGCCACGTATTGCAGCTGGCCCGCGGTATGGATCAGCATCGACATCGGATAGAGGAAGCCGCCGGCCAGCGCGCTCAGCTCGAGCATCGTGCCGATGCTGATCGCACCCGTGAGCGCCTGATGTGCGCCGGCGGCGAGCACGAGCAGCGGCGCGGCGAGGCGCAGCGCGCCCTGCATCGACTGCGTCCACGCGTCGACCACGCCGCGCGCGATCGAGGCGTTGAGCAGCCGGGTGTAGTGCCCCGACGTGGTGTCGTACGCTTCGCGCTCGAGGCCCATGGCCTTCAGCGTCTCGGCGGCGGTCAGCACCTCGACCTGGTGCGACTGGTAGCGCGACTCGGTCTCGAGCGATTCGAACGCGAGCGCGCGGACCCGGCGCCGGGTCAGCCAGAACACCAGCGCCTCGAGCGCGGCGATCGCGAGGACGACGAGCGTCAGCGGCGGGCTGACGGCGAGCATGAACACGACGTACAGGCTCGCGGTGGCGCCGTCGATCACCGTCGAGATCGCGCCCTGCGAAAGGATCTCGCGCACCGTGTGGTTGCTGGCCATCCGCGCGATCAGATCGCCCGAGGGTCGGCGCTGGAAGAACACGTACGGCAGCGAGAGCAAGTGCTCGAAGAAGCCCAGCGTGAGCGCGCGATCGAGCCGCGAGCGGAGCTGCAAGAGCAGGTAGGCGCGGACCAGCGAGACCGCGAGGTGGACGAGCACCAGGCCGCCAACGCCGGCGAGGATGACCGCGAACAGGTGGTGATCGCCGCGCGGGATGACATCGTCGACGAACGTCCGGGTCAGCACGGGCACCGAGAGCCCGAGCGCGTGCAGCGCGGCCGAGACCACGAGCACGCGGGCGAACGCGGCGCGGTGCAGCAGGAGCCAGGCGCGGATCCGGCGACCACCGCCGCCGCGCACGCGCTCGGTGATGAACCCCGGGGCGGGCTCGAACGCGAACGCGATCCCGGTGAACGCGTTGCTTGCGTCTTCGAGCGAGACCTGGCGCCGGCCGGCGGCCGGATCGACGATCTCGATGCCGCCGCGATGCATCCGCTCGAACACGACGTAGTGGTTGAAGTTCCAGTGCAGGATCGTGCCCGGGTCGAGCAACTCCAGTTGATCGAGCTCGACCCGCACCGGGCGGCACGCGAGGCCGAGCTCGCGCGCGACGCGAACCAGGGCCTCGGCGGTCGCGCCATCACGGCCGGCGTCGAGCTGCGCGCGGACGTGCGCGAGTGGCAGGTCGCGTCCGTGAGCGCGCAGCACCATCGTCAGGCAAGCGGCCGCGCAGTCCGCGAGCTCGAGCTGGAGCACGACGGGGACCGAACCCGCCGACGGCCACAGCCGCGACCGACGGCGCATCACAACGCCTCGCGCAGACGCGCGAGGGGAGCTCGCAATCGCGGGAAGAAGTACGATAGCAGCGGCGCGGAGTCGATCGTCACCTCGGCGACGCCGGCCGCTTCCGGCGAGAGGCAGCGCGAGGTCAGCGCGGCGTGGGCGGTGATGACGGGATCTCGCGCGACGGACGTTGGCGGGGCCGCGGCCGGCGGCTCCACATGCGTGATCGCGGCCGCCGCGTCGACGCAACCGGCGAGGTCAATGATCTGCAGCCGCATCCCCGGCGCGAGCGCGGCCGCGTACCGCGCCGGAAACGCGGCCGCGATGTCGCGGGTCGTCGCGCCCACAGTCGCGCCCTGCGCGCGGAACGGACCGCGGATGCGAGCGTCGACCTCGACCACGCAGAGCGTGGCGAGCGCCAGCGCGAGCAGCGCGAGGACGCCGCGATACGCGAGCGTGAGCGGCCAGCGCTCGACGCGGAGTGGCTCCGCCGGCCCCGGGCGCTCCGCGCGCTGGTGGTGCGCGATCGCCTCGGGGCGAAACACGAGATCGGCCCGACGATCGCCGGAGTCTACAGGGCTCGTCACGCGCCGGGGACTATACCCGGGGCCACGCGCGAGCGCCCGACCCTGGAGTCGTGCCGCGCGCGATCAGTAGCCACAGCCGGGAATGCGGCGATCCGTGCAGGGGATGCAGCCCGGGTTCGTCGTGGACGGGTAGGCACACGGCGATCCGGTGCAGAGCGCACCGGCAATGGCCTGCAGCGCTGCGGCGGAGACTGGCTGCAATGAGTCCTTGTTGAGTCGGAGCTTGGGATTCTTGGAAAGCTTGCGAGTCGGTTTCTTTGCCATTGGATCTCTCCTTTTGTGATTCGCCAGGCGGTACGCTACGGGAATCGTCAAGCGCACCGCCCGATGCTGAGGAAGCCAAAGACATCTTATCGCGCGAAGCCCACCGCGGCCACCGTCGCACGTGCGCTGAATTCGTGGCGTCGCTCACTGGGTGAGTCACATGTGAAGTGTGACCCCGCACTGATTTCCACCTATGAGCGCGCCACCTTCGCCACTTCGCAACGCGTGATTGCCGTGCTGCGACCGGGATCCGTCGCTGGTGTGAGGCGTGCGTTTGCTGTTGCGAGCCGTGAGCGACTGCGTATGTACCCGGTGAGCTGTGGCTACAACTGGGGCTATGGGTCGCGGGTGCCGCGCGAGGATCTCAGTGCGGTGCTCGAGCTGTCCCGTCTGCGAAGGATCTCCGACCTGGATGAGGAGCTCGGCCTGGTGACCGTCCAGGCTGGGGTGAGCTTCGCTCAACTCTCCCGTTTCCTGCGAAGCCGCGGCTCGGTGTGGATGCCGACGGTCACGGGTGGCAGCCCGCACGGGAGTGTGATTGCCAATGCGCTCGAGCGCGGTATCGGGTTCGGGGTCCACGGAAACCGGATCGACACCGTGTGTGCGCTCGAGGTCGTGCTGGCGACAGGGGAGCTGCTACGCACGGGCTTCGCGCGCTACCCGCGCGCCCGCGCGCACCGCGTCCAGCGTGCCGGGCTGGGGCCCTCGCTCGACGGGCTGTTCGCGCAGTCCAACCTCGGCGTCACCACCGCGGCGACGGTGTGGCTGACGCGGCGGCTGCGCTGGAGTGGATGGCTCGAGATCGGCGTGCCGCACCGCCACCTGGC
>Ga0307513_10007909_pt1 | contig 13692 bp, 11 predicted proteins | sample 15_EM_MG_FD_202174 | JGI IMG/M metagenome (GOLD analysis project Ga0307513, IMG submission 202174) | Populus trichocarpa ectomycorrhiza microbial communities from riparian zone in the Pacific Northwest, United States - 15_EM | ecosystem: Host-associated > Plants > Roots > Unclassified | place... | reverse complement strand
TAGCTCCGGATCACCGCACCGTTGAGCTGGATCTCGGCCCTGGTGACACCGGTGTCATCCGCCCAGACGGGATGCAGCCGCTGACTGCGCCCGACAAGCTGGCCGTCCACCAGACCGGTGGAGGTGACGACCGGCGACTCACCATCGGCGGGCGGATCGGCCGCTAAGGCCGGCGCCGACCCCCACATCACCGACGAGGCGAGCAACATCGCGGCAGTGATGAGACGAAGCCTGCCCATAACGCCCGAACCCCCATGGTCGTGATTGCCGCCAGGACGATACGTGCTTTGATCATCAGCCGTCGATACCGGTTGCCGGGACCGCGCCGGAGCGGTCGAGGTGTCCCGGGCCGGTTCGAAGGCGTCAACGGCTCCCTCGGCCCGCATGGGCGGCCTGGAAATATAGGTGTTTCGATATCTTGTGCCCGGTGGCACGTTCCTGTTCTCCTACGGCCAGCCGTGAATCGGCCTCAACCCTAGGAGCCCTCATGAGACTCAGAACGGTGACGGCAGGACCTGCCGTAGCTGTTTTAGCCGCGGCGACGCTGGCGCTCAGCGCCCAGCCGGCGGCGGCCTCGCCCGGCGTGCGACCGTCCGGCTCATCCATGCCGGCTCTCAGCGCTTCCCTGTTGGCAGCTCCGCCGGCTGTCGATGTCAACAATGTCAACGGCCACCTGCAGCAACTGCAGACCTTCGCCACCAGCAACGGCGGCAACCGGGCCACCGGCACGGCGGGTCACACCGCGACGACGACATATCTGCAGCAGAAGCTGCAGGCGGCCGGCTTCACCGTCACCGTGCAGACCTGCACCACCTGCAGCGGCTCCGCGAAGAACATCATCGCCGACTGGCCGGGCGGCGACACCAGCAACACTTACATGTTCGGAGCCCATTCCGACGGCGTGTCGGCCGGGCCGGGCATCAACGACGACGGCTCCGGTTCGGCCACGCTCCTCGAAGCCGCGCTCCAACTGGCCGCGAACAACCCGACCATGACCAACCACCTCCGGTTCGGCTGGTGGGCCGGTGAGGAGCAGGGACTGATCGGCTCCAAGTTCTACGTCAACTCGCTGACCACGGCCCAGAAGACCGCGATCAAGGCGTACGGCACCTTCGACATGGTCGCTTCCACCAACGGCGGCTACTTCGTCACTGGCACCGACGCCATCGCCGTGAAGCTGCGCGAGTACTTCACCTCGATCAACGTCCCCACCGAGACGTCGACCGAGTGCTGCAGCGACGACGGCTCGTTCCGCAACGCCGGCATCCCGTCGTCGATCAACTCCACCGGGGCCAGCTTCACGAAGACCAGCGCCCAGGTGACCAAGTGGGGCGGCACCGCCGGGCAGGCGTACGACTCCTGCTACCACAAGGCCTGCGACTCCTACCCGTCGAACATCAACAGCACCTCCCTGGGCCGCTGGGCCAACGCCGAGGAGTACGCCCTCTGGACCCTCACCACGGGCACTTCGACGGCCAACGACTTCTCGGTGTCGCTCAGCCCGAGCGCGGCCTCGGTGAACCCGGGCTCCTCGGCCACGGCCACCGTGAGCACCGCCACCACCTCGGGCAGCGCGCAGACCGTCACGCTGACGAGTTCCGGCGCTCCCACCGGCGTCTCGGTGAGCTTCAGCCCGGCGTCGGTCACGTCCGGCGGATCGTCAACCGTGACCCTCGCGACCACCACGGCCGCCACGCCCGGCTCGTACACCATCACGGTGACGGGAACAGGCTCCGCGGTCCACAGTGCTTCGTACACGCTGACGGTCAACGGGACCAGCGGGTGCACCAGCGCCGGTCAGAAGCTCGGAAACGCCGACTTCGAAACCGGAACGACACCATGGACCGCTACGACCGGAGTCATCGGCGCGAACACCGGCGACGGAGCGCCACGAACCGGCACCCGCGACGCGTGGCTCGACGGCTACGGTTCGACCCACACCGACACCCTGTCCCAGTCGGTGACCCTTCCCACCGGCTGCAGCGCCTACACGCTGTCGTTCTACCTGAAGATCAGCACGGCGGAGACGACCACCACCAGCCAGTACGACAAACTGACCGTGCAGGTCGGCACCACCACGTTGCAGGTGTTCTCCAACCTCAACGCCAGCGCGTACACCCTGCGCTCGTACGATCTGGCCGCCTTCGCCGGGCAGACCGTCACGCTCAATTTCACCGGGGCTGAAGATTCCTCGCTGAAGACGTCCTTCGTCATCGACGACACCGCGCTCACCGTCAGCTGACAGCAACCGGACGATGCCGCAGGCGGACCACCCTGCGGCATCGAGCCGGACTCCTTGCGGAAAGCGCTGCGGGCGGAACAGCTCATACGCCGCCCTAGAATCGTCACCCAGGATTCCGCGTCCAGAGAATCAGGTCGATGCAACGTGGGTTACGAGCTGCACATCACCCGAGCCCTCCCCGGCCTGTACCACGAGCGTTTCCCGATCCAGGCCGCCGAGGTGCACGACCTGATCCGCAGTTCGCCCGACCTGCGCCTGTTCCAGGACCCGCCGTCGCGTCCGGACTACTTCATGATGGCCGTGGGCGAGGACGACTGGTTCCTGTACGACCACGGCGAACTGCGCACCAAACACCCGGGCGATGCGCTGATCCGGCGGATGCTCGAACTGGCCGCGGTACTGGACGCGTGGGTGCTGGGCGACGACGACATCATCTACACGCTGATCGACGACCGGATCGCCGAGCGGCCGGCGGTGCTGGCCGACCTGCCGTATCCGCGCTGGTACCTCAGTCGCGACACCCCGATCCCCGCGGCGGAGTGGGCGTCGGTGGTGTCCGCTCAGCCGGACTTCAGGTGGTCGACGCGCGTGCGGGCGCGGGTGCCGTCCGGCCTGAAGTGGGTCGAATGCCCGCCGGTCGCCTGCTGGACCGACCACCCGGCCGGCCGGGTGGTCCCGTTCTTCCTGGACGAGTACGAAGAGATCGTGGACGTGTGGCAGCCCGACCCGCCCACCAAGGACCGCGTGCTCGCTTTGGCCCCGGTGCTCGGCGCGACGGTGACGCGCGTCGAGCCGTAGCCATTTCACCTTCTGACCACGTTCCAGAGCGGTTGGTCTCGCCGGCTGCGGAGGCGGCATCGGCCGCCTCGTAGCAGTCGCGCTGCGCCCGCACGGACCTCCAGGGTATTGACCTCCCGCGCGAACCGGAGCTTGGCGCGATCGTTGACACTCGACCGTATGCCTCTGGAAGAGCTGGCCGCCTCGCTGCGTGAAGCCTGGCAGGCCGAAGCCCGACGCCGGCAACTCGCCCCGCCGCCCGACGGCGCGGTCGGGGAACTCGCGGACCTGGTGGCGCGGGGCCGGGTGGTGGTGGTCGGCGAACCCGCGGTCACCTCGGCGATGCTGGTGTGGCTGGAACTGGAACTGCTGGACCGGCGTACGCCCGGCGGGCCGGTGCCGTATCTGGTGTCGCTGGGCTCGTTCGCGGCCTGGGACCGGCAGGCGAACGAGTCGGACCTCGACGGCTATGTGCAGGCGGCGCTGCTGCGGGACCACCCGGAACTCGCCGTCGCCGAAGGCCCGGCGTGCGTGGCGGCGGTGCTGCTCGGTGCGGGCCTGATCCTGCCGCTGCTCGACGCGCTGGGCGACGTGCCGGAGCCGGCCCGCCTGATCGAGCGGATCGCGACCCGTCCCGGCCCAGGACCGGTCCTGGCCACCCGGCCCGGCGATCTCCCGTCCGCGGTCGACGTGACGGTCGTAACGGTGGCGGCGGGCGCGATACCGGACGACCGGGCGGACGAGCCCGGCTGGTTCGCGGCCCTGGACACCGGCAGCGGCGACCTGGATCCCCTCGCGCTGCCGCGAGAATGGCGCGACCTGCTGGGTCTGGTCGCCATCGCGGCTGGCGCGCTGCTCACCGGGGCCGGCATCACAGCGGTGTTCGGCGGCCGCTACGGCGCGGCCGCGACACTGGTGAACGCCCTGTTCCTGGCCATCGCGTGGGGGATGTCGCCGGCGCCGCCCGCCCGGCCGATGGATTCCGACCGATGGCGAACCGACTTCTTCAGCGACTCGACGGGCACGGCCGGTACGGCAGTGGTGCTGTACTCGCCCGTGGTCGCCTTGATGTACTTCGTGCCGCTGATGATCGGCGGTGGCCGCGGCGACGAGGGCCGCATGTTCGCGGCGTTCGGTGTGCTGCTGCTCGGCGTGTTCTGGCTCGCTCTGGTGGCGGGAGCGTCGCAGGTCCCGAGGCCGCACCACCGGACGCGGGCCCGGCGCCGCCGCCCGGCCACCGGCGCCGCGAGCTGGCGGGCGGCCGTCCTGAGCGCCGGCCTTCCGGCGGCGCTGGTGTTCGGCGGTCTGGGCTACCTTGCGGGCGGGGTCACCGGCGCGTTGGCGCTCGGCGGTGCCTACGGTGTGCTCGTCGGGTCGCACGCCGGTCTGTTGTGGACCCGCTGGGGTCCGGTTGCCGCCGCGCACGCCTGGCTGGCGCTGCGCGGAAAGCTGCCGTGGCGGCTTGACGCCGCCCTCGACAACGCCTGCCGGCGGGGCCTGCTCGTCCGGATCGGGGCGGTCTACCGGCGCAGCAGTTCGGCGGAGATTTCCCAGGGCCGAGCCGAGCGGTCCGCGCCAGGCGCATAGCCTGGCCTGCGACCGAGACGCCGTGCCTGCCGCCCGGGTCGTAAACGGCGGACTGCGGCTTCCCGACGCTATGCGTAGCTCATAACACTGGCTTTTCATACCAAATAGGCATATCCATTCGGACGCGGGCCGGAGCATCGCAGCGAAGTTGACGACATGCTCGCGCTCTCCCGCGGGCCGCGCAGTGCCCGCCGTCAGCGTCGACGAGCAGGTCGGCGTGCACGGTGGCGTCCTCGCGCGTTACCGCTACGGCTGGAGGAAGCTCAGAAGCGCCTCCGTGAGCTCGGCCGGGGCGTCCTCCTGGACCAGGTGGCCGGCTCCGGGAAACAGGCGCAGCTGGGCCGATGGGATGCACGAGGCCAACTCGTACGCCTTGGCCACCGGAATCCAGGTGTCGTCCTCGCCCCAGCACGCGAGCACGGGCAAGGAGATCTCGCCGTACCTTCCTTGGATCTCGTCCGTGAAGCGCTGGTCGGCCTGCGCGATCTGGCGGTAGAACGCGGGCTGGCCGTCCTCGCCCAGCCACGGCTCGACCAAGCGGTCGAGGGTCCCCGGGTGGAGGCCGGGGCTGCTGGCCGAGGTGACATATTCGCGTACGAGGACCTTGTGCAGGTTGGGTGGGAGTTGCTCGAAGACGGAGGCGTGCTCGCCGACCAGGCGGAAGAACGAGGATCCCCAGGGAGCCAGGGCCACGGGATCGATCAGGGCCAGGCGCCGATAGGCGGCTCCGTGCAGCAGGTGGGCTCGCAGGGCGACAGCACCGCCGAAATCGTGGGCCACCACGGCAGGGTCGGCCAAACCCCAATGGGCCAGCAACTCGGTGAAGACCCGACCCTGGGCGGCCAGAGAGACGTCCTGGCCGTCGAACTTCGCCGAGACGCCGTAGCCGGGCATATCCCAGACGAAGACCAGGTGACGGCTGACAAGCGCCCGGGCCACGCCTCGCCAGACGTACGAGGAGAAGGGTGTGCCGTGGAGCAGGACCACCGGCGGGTTGGCCGGGTCGCCGAACCGGGACCAGCGCACCTCGCCCGAGGTGCTGTCGAACGTGCTGCTCAGATCCCAGCTCGGCATTGGCTCCACCTTTCCCGCAAGCACCCTAGGTGCCGTGAAGGTCAGTCCCCGCTCCGGGTCGTCCTCGCAGCCTGACCGGCATCGCCGCCCACGGCCTCGACCATCTTGCGAGGTCGTTGGTTGAGCCGATCTTCGACCGTGCGGAGCGTCTGCCGATCGTGTGGGGCCAGGCTAGTTCCCTTCGGGAAGTACTGGCGCAGCAGACCGTTGGTGTTTCGTTGGTGCCGCGCAGCCAGGTGGATCAGTCCGGCCGTTCCGGGAACGCCGCCCGCAGATGGGCGGCGATTTGCTCCAGGCTCCAATCCTGCTCGAGGCGATCCTGGACCAGGCTGCTTTCCGCGGCGGGGACGACTGCGCAATAGCACTGCCGCTAGCAGGCCCAGAGAGGCGAGTGCACCGGCAGATGATCCTGCGGACGCGGCGAGCAGGGCCAGATAGCCGGCCGCGACCGCCAGCAGCTGCCGGTGTCGTCGCTCTCCGTCCGGCATGAGGGCGAGCAGTAGGACGGTTCCGACGGCCACCGGCGTCCAGTAGTAGGTGTAGGTGAGCGGGTCGGTCGCCACCCGTAGCAGGGCGGCGGCCAGCGGCGCCGCGCCGATCATGAGCTGTTGTCCGCGGTACCGGTGGGCGAGCAGCGCGCATCCGCCGGCGACCACGACACCTTGCACCAGCCGCGCCGGCCAGGTCACGTGCTGCAGGTCCGGCGCCACGGCGTGCAGCAGGCTTCGCGGTGCGACGTCCCAGACCTGCCCGAACATCCCGAACGTACCGGTCGCGGCGAACGGTGCGTAGGCCAGGACGGCGAAGGCGGCGGCCAGGAGCGCGGTTCGTGCTGACTGCCGTACCGAGGCGGCGGCCAGCAGGCAGGGGAAGCCGAGCACCGCCCAGGGCGCGATCGCCACGGCGGCGGCCAGCACCGTGGCGGCGGCTAGCGGCCGGTGGCGGCGTTGCAGGGCGACGGCGGACGCCCAGCACGCCGGTATCGCCACCTCGGCCGGGTGACCGTTCCACGGCACCGGCCCGGCCAGCCAGAGCAGCGTCAGCACGGCGGTCGCGAGTTCACACCAGCCAGGTGTACGGCGCGAGCGTCTGGCGACGGCCAGCGCGCCCAGCATCAGCCCGGCGTCGACCAGCGCCATCACCATCGGCGACGGCATGCCCTCGCGGCCACCGACCAGCAACAGGCGGCTGATCACCAGTTGCAGCGGACCGGCCTGGTTCCAGGCTCCTTCGTACACCCGGCCGAACCCGCCGCCGAGCAACCCGTCGCCGAGCCCGGCGAAGTCGCTCAGGTCGGCCGGCACCGATGTGGTGAGCAATCCGAGCACGCCGGCCGCGGTGACCGCGATCCACCGCCAGTACCGCTGCAGCATCATCACGCTACGGCGGCGCTGAGCATGGGCGGCTCCACGAGCGGCGCGAGCGGCTGAGGAGCCCTGTCCTGGGTTGTCGTCAGTACCAGGGCGAGGAACAGGAACAGTTCGCCGCAGACCAGCCAGCTCTGCCCGTCGTCGCCCGGGCCGAGCAGGAGCGCCGGGTAGGCCGACGGCAGGCCGAGCAGCGCCAGCCCGGGCAGGAACATGAGCCAATCACGCGGCGGCCGGTGCTGACCGGCCAGGTACAGCAGCGTGGTCGCGATCGTGACCAGCAGGAAGTGCACCTCCGAGATCGCCCCGGCCAGGAAGACGCCGAGAAGCAGCACGTTGCCCAGCCACACCGGCGACGGACGGCCGCCGGCACGCCACGCCCCGGCGATCCGGGCGGTCACGACCAGGACGACCAGGACGGACGCCACGACGCCGAGGGCCGGCGGCGCGTGCTGCCCCTCGGCCCAGCCACGCAGCGACAGGTTGTTCACCGCGTTGCCGCCGTGCAGGTTGGTGCCGGCCAGGCAGTAGCGCAGGACCTCCGGGAAGTGCCGCCCGCCCGGCACCGCCAGGATCGCGACCACCAGGAGGATGCCGGCCGGGAGCATCGTGCGCGCCAACTCGCGCCGGCGGCCGTGCAGCACCGGGACCAGCAGCAACGGCGCGAGCAGCGGCTTGATCAGTAGTGACAGTGCGAGCAGAGCACAGCCGAGCGTCCACCGTCCACGCTGGAAGGCGAGCAACACGCCGACCGCGAGCGGCACGAGCACCTCGCTCATGTTCCCGAGAAACAGCGAGCGGTGCGCCACCAGACCGCCGAGCAGGGTGAGCAAGGCCAGCCCCGCGACGTACGGGCGGTGCCGCGGAACAGCGGTCCAGCAGACCAGCCAGCCGGCCAGGCCGAGACCCGCCGCGCCGATGATCACCCAGCAGGCGAACGCGACCATCTCGCCGCCGATCGCCGTGGGCAGCAACAACAGCGCGGCGGTCGGCGGATAGACGAACAACGGGTCACCGAAGACAGATTCGCCGCGCAGCAGCGCCTGGGCCGCGTGCCGCAGCGGCTCGAAGTCCATGCCGACGCCGAGCGCTCCGAGGACCTGCCACAACTCGATGCCCGCGCACACCACAGCCCCAGCGACCAGCAACCCACCAAGGCCCGGCGACACCCGACGAATCAGATCCACGGCGGGACAATCGGCGCCCCGCGCAACGACCTGAGCAACGGGCCAGAGCGAAGACGGATCACGGTCGTCGCGGTAGGGGCATGGCCGCGGCACCGGCGTTCAGTAACTGCGGTGGCCAGGCATCGGCACCAGCAGGCCGGGAGCTCGCCGTCGAGCGCACGGTGGGTGGAGTGGCAACGGCAGGGGCACCTGCCGAGAAACTCCCACATGTCGTTGTGCCGCACGCTGCTCCCGCGCTCCGATTGATGCCAACGACGCCACCGCGCTGGCCGGGCCGGGATTCGTCGCCCTACGCCGGTCAGGGCGCCGGGCGCGTGGTTCATGGCCGCTGCCGGGGCGAACCGACACCCATGGCTTCTGATGCAGGCGAATGCTGGTAGTTCTGGATCACCAAGAGTGATCCAACCACGGTCGAGTGCCTCGGACGGTACGGATGAGGCTGTTGTGTCCCACTGGTGCTCGTGCGCCGCTGAACCACGACGCGGATACCCGGGACGAGGACCGGCAGTCCGCCGTCACCGATGACGGGCACCAATCGCGGTCAAGCTGGCGCGCGCTGGCACCGCACCCAACCGCAGCATCGTCGAGGTCGGCAACCATACGGAGCGTAACGAGCCAGCGGGTCCCGACTGCCCTTGACGCAGCAGATGTGCGCACGACATGGGATCGCTCTGATCGGTTCCTCGTGGTCGGTCAGTGAAGTGCCGGAGGACAACGGCTGGGCCCTTATCGCAAGCTGAAGTGGATTTCAGGATCTTTGGGCTGGGTGCTGGGAGGATGGCCCGGTGCGGCTGTTGGTTGTAGAAGATGAGCGGGAACTGGCCGAGTCTCTGCGTCGTGGCTTGGGTGCTGAGGGTTACACCGTCGATGTGGTTCATGACGGGAGTGCCGGGCTTGAGTACGCGATGACAGAGGGTTATCAGGCCGTGATTCTGGATCTGCTGCTGCCGCGGATGAACGGTTTCCAGGTGTGCGCCCGGCTGAGGGAGTCGGGAGTCGGCACGCCGGTGCTGGTGCTGACGGCCAAGGATGGGGAGTACGACGAGGCGGAGGCGCTGGACACCGGGGCGGACGACTATCTGACCAAGCCGTTTTCGCACGTCGTCCTGCTGGCCCGTGTGCGAGCCCTGCTGCGCCGTGGCGGCGAGCTCAGGCCGGCGCTGCTGAGGGTCGGTGATCTGGTCGTGGACCAAGCGCAGCGGCGCTGTTCGCGCGGGGCCACCCCGATCGCGCTGACCGCCAAGCAGTTCTCGGTCCTGGCCTGCCTGGCGCGCCGGGCGAACGCGGTGGTGAGCAAGGCCGAGATCCTGGACGAGGTGTGGGACGCGGCCTACGACGGCGACGTCAACATCGTGGAGGTGTACATCCGGCATTCAGTCCGCCCGGATACAGGCGCTGGGCATCGGCGCGACCTACGAATCGCCCCAGGCGGGATCCTTTGCCGAGGCAGGCGCGCTGGCCAAGGATCCGAGTCAGAGTCAGTTTCAGATAACCTATTCCGGGGAGGGATTTCCGTTCCTCGCGGCGGCCTACGCGGTCGTGGACAGCCACGGCCGACTGCTGCTGGTTCAGCAGGATCTGGCCTACTACGTACGCGACTGTGGCCTCAAATTCCCGGCCAGTCCACCGGAGGACGACTTCGGCGCCCCGGGCTTCACCGGCCACGTCCGCGTCCGGCTGCCGGCCTCGGTCAACGGCGAACGCCGGCACCAGCTCGACGGCCGCGAGGTCACGCTGGCGACACGGACGGTCGGCAACCCAGCCAAAGCCACCGTCTACGTGCTGGCGTCACCGCTCGACGCGGAGAACGCCGTGGGCGCCGTCGACCCGTGGCTGATCGGCGGGCTGCCCGCCGCGGTCCTCCTGGTCGCCGCCGTCGCCTGGATCACCGCCGGCCGCGCGCTGCGCCCGGTGGAGCGGATGCGCGCCGAGCTGGCCCGCCTCACCGCCGCCGACCCGAGCGGCCGGGTGCCGCAGCCTCGCACTCGCGACGAGATCGGCCGCCTCGCCGTCACCATGAACGCGACCCTCGACCGGCTCGCCGACGCAATCGACCGGCAGCGGCGGTTCGTCGCGGACGCGGCGCACGAGCTGCGCAGCCCCCTCGCCGGCCTGCGCAGCACCGTCGAGGTGGCGCTGGAGCACGGTGAAGCGGCCGACCTGAACGCGGTCAAGTCCACCACGGAACGGCTGCAGCACCTCACCGACGACCTGCTGTTGCTGGCCCGGCTGGAACGCACCCCGCCCGGCAACGCGGAACCGGTCGACGTGTCCGAAGTGGCGCAGGAGCTCGTCGCGGAGCGCCGCTACCGGCAGCCGCCGGACGAACGGTTCGCCGTGGTCACCGACGGGCCCGTACCGATAGCCGGCCGCGAGCGGGAGCTCTCCCGGATGCTGCGCAACCTGCTCGACAACGCGTCGCGGTACGCGCGAGAACGTGTCGTCGTGCTGGTCAGCAGGCCCGAACCCGGCCTGGTCCGGGTGGAGGTCCGCGACGACGGCCCCGGCATCCCGGAAGCCGACCGGGAACGGGTCTTCGAACGGTTCGCACGTGTCGACGAGGCCCGCGATCGCGGCCACGGCGGCGCCGGGCTCGGCCTGGCGATCGCCCGTGACATCGCCGTACGTCACGGCGGCCGCCTGTACGCGGCCGACTCAGCTGACGGCGCCCGCTTCGTCGCCGAGCTGCCACAGTCACCGCGTACCTGAAACTTCTTCAGGTTGCTTCAGTGGCGGTTCAGCCGCGGCGCCGGAACCTCGCCGCATGTCCGCAACCGCTATCCGTCCCGCTGTCGCCACCACACGGGCCGCCGTACCGCGCGGCGCCGCGATGCCGTACCTGCTGGCCGCCGCGCTGTTCCTCGCCTACGCGTGCTGGTCGATACACCGACATCTACGGCTGCGGACCAGCGGCTACGACCTCGGCATCTTCGAACAGGCGATACGCGGCTACGCCCATCTCGGCGCACCCGACTCGACGATCAAAGCGCCCGGCTTCAACCTGTTGGGCGACCACTTCCATCCGATCCTCGTCGTCCTCGCTCCGCTGCGATCACCGCTGCTGCTCGCCGCCGTGCCGACGCTGGCGTGGCGGTTCTGGTCGACGAACCCGTCCTACTGGGGCACCGGCTACCAGTACAGCGCAGTCCTGATGCCCATCACCTTCGTCGCCTTCCTCGACGCGCTCCCCGCCACCGGCACCGGACGCCGGGCGCGGGCGGCTGCCCACGCCGCATGCATGATCGCTCTCGCCGCGACGATGCTGACTCCCTACCGCTGCGCGGCCTCCTGAGCCCGGGCACCGGGGCGACCGACACTGAGGCCCGGCAAGTGCGGCTCGCGCTGGCCCGCATACCGGACAACGCGCGAGTCGCCGCCGACAACAGATTGGCGCCGCAGCTCACCTCCAGATACACCGTCTACTTCTTCCCCGCGTATCCACAGGCCGACGTCCGGCCCGAGTGGTCGCCATCAGCAACCCGCCCGACCCCACCATGGCCACTCCCGAGACGATGGCCGCCGCCCTCGGGCAGCTACCGGCCTACGGATACCAGGTCTCCCTCCGAACCAGCAGCGTGATCATCTTCCATCGCAGTGACGTCGACCGGCCCGCCAACGGAGTGATCAACGTCCGGATCTCGGCATGGCCGTAGTGGAACTCATCCACACACCGTCCCCGGTCGAAGGGCGTACCTACTTGTACGGGCCCGTCCGAAGACTTGGCGCGGGGTCCAGCTGGATCGTGCCCTTTGTTGCTCGGAACGCGGTTGCCGTTTGCCTGTAGCGCCGTCCGAAGGCGGTGCCGAACGCTCGTGGGTCGGTGTATCCGCACCGGCGCGCCACATCCTGGATCGGGATCCGGGTCTCGAGCAGCAGCGCCGCCGCCTGCTCCAGCCGCAACCGTCGCAGCGCCGACATCAACGACTCACCGGTCGCGGCGCGGAAGATCCGCTGCGCCTGGCGCTCCGAGATGTGCACCTGGGCGGCGACGTCGCGGACCTCGACGGGTCGTGAGAGATTGTCGTTGAGATAGCAGAGCATCACGGCGACGTCGGCCGAGCCCTGATCTGGCACCGATAGCGGCGCGACCACCAGGCTGCTCGGCTCGGCGAAGGCGCGACAGGTCTCCACAGTCAAGGCCGTCACCAGCGAGGTGATCATCGAGTCGACGCCTGCCCGAGGCCCCCTGGCCTCGGCAGCAAGGGCGTCGATCAGCTCCGGGATCGCTCCGACGCTGATCGAGACCGGCGGACGGGCCTCGTCGACCAGGGCCGACCACCAGCCGCGCTCTTCGAGCCGGGCCGAGCCCGCGACTGGGCGCAGAGTGAATCCCCAGAAGACAATGCCGAACGGGTCGGTCGAGTTCGACTCGATCTCGTGGACCTGGCCGGGCCGGGCGACGAACAAAGCGCCCGGACCGACCTCATGCACCGTCTGGCCGACCCGGAACGTCCCGGTCCCGGCATATCCGAGGCACACCTCGTAGAAGGAGTGACTGTGCCAGTAGTTGCGCCACACCGACGGGCGGTAGTGGCCCCAGCTGACGAAGTTCACCCCGAACCCCTCAACCTGCAGCGTCAGCGGCCGCAAGACCAGGTCGGCGACCGGGCGGGCCCCCGCGAGCCGGGCCACCAGCGACGGGTTCAGCTGCTCGATGACGCTACCTCCGGCCAGTCGGGTCCACTCCCGCCAGCATCATGCCCTGACCCAGCGAACCCGTATGGTGATTGCCGATCAACGGATCAGCCGGATCGCGGAACTGGATCAGCCAGGTTGTCCGGGCTTCGTCGCTGACATTGACGCCGGAGCCGTGGATCGTCAGGTACGTGAAGAAGAGCACGTCACCGGCCCTGGCCGGCTGCGGGACAGCCGACTCGAACGGGACGTCGGGCAGATGAAAGCTCCCGCTCGGGTCGTGCTCGAGCGGCCCCTGGAGATGGCTGCGGGGGATGATCCGGACGCAGCCTCGTTCCTCAGGGACATCGTCGAAGTGGAAGATCGCCGCGCCGACCCGGTGCAGCGTGTGCGGGAAGAACGGATGATCTTGGTGCAGCGGGAATGGCGACCCGTTCTCCGGCGGCTTCACGAACAGTTTGGTGTGGTGGAGCTGGACGTTACCCGGAGCGCCGAGCACGGCGGCGGCGACTGAGGTGAAACGGTCGTCCACGAGCAGCCTGGAAAACGCCGCGGAGTAGAACTGGGCATCGTGGAGATGCATCAGCCGGGTCGCTCGGTCACCGGCAACCGACCTCGCCGACGCCCACGTCGGATCGTCCTGGTTACTGAGCGCCGCGAGCAGCCGATGACTTTCAGTCCGGTAAGCCGCTGCCTCGTCGGCGGTGATCAGGTTCTTGACCAGGACAAAGCCCTGGGTGGCATAGTGCGCGGCTGCAGTGTCGAGGTCGACGACTCCAGGCTCGGCGACGCCTGCGGTGGCCATGCTGATTCCCTTCTCCTT
>Ga0307513_10007907_pt1 | contig 13695 bp, 18 predicted proteins | sample 15_EM_MG_FD_202174 | JGI IMG/M metagenome (GOLD analysis project Ga0307513, IMG submission 202174) | Populus trichocarpa ectomycorrhiza microbial communities from riparian zone in the Pacific Northwest, United States - 15_EM | ecosystem: Host-associated > Plants > Roots > Unclassified | place... | reverse complement strand
TTTCGTCGAGAGATACTGGACGAACCGTGGCTGTATTGCATGTGGTAGCTTACGAGAGGAGCGCCATCAACGAAGTGAATGCATAACGTTGATAAGAGAAAAACTCTGCGAGAGCTGTCAGAGGAATCCTCATGTAGGGTCGCCGAGCACTCACCACTTGAAAGCGGAGAATTTGGTAGAAAGCCAGAGCTTCTTGTTCTGGCCACCACGTTCTTCCGGTTCAACACAGATGGGACACAAGCCGACCTTCTCTCTTCCAGTCCCTTTGACGAAACGTGGTGTGTAGAGGTCCAAGGGAAAACGGGGTTCGTTGAAGGTCGCACCAGGTATTTTGTTGCTATCCGAATATACTGTGAGAGACTCCAAGACTAGGGGATGCGAGGCATACCTTGCTGTCTGGAATGAGCTAACCGGAAAACGGCGATAGAACAGAGGGAAGCCTGGGTGAATCTGGACATAGGGTGGAAAGGAACGGGAAGGATAGTCAAAGGCAGATATGCCTGTCTGAGCACAAGTTGTGGTGGAGGAACCACGGTCGTGATCGTCATCAGAGTCGCTGTCTTCTGTAGGAGGAGATGGCATTCTGCGAACAATTTTTCGCGGTCGGTAGGAACCATCGTCAGTGGTGATAGCTTTGCGTTTGACAGGAGTAAGTTCTTCATAGTTATCGGACGACAAGGGATATGACACGACGGCACGGCGATGGCGCTTGACCTTATCTGCGATTGACAAGGCCAGGGACGATTTATCGCCTTGGGATTCTGGAAGCGGGAGAGAACGTTTGAAGGGTGGGGATGATGGGGGAGTCGATAGTGGGGAAGAGTCGTCGAAGAAGTTGGGGTCTGAGTCACAAGAGGTCATGCTAGGGGGAGAAGAGGGCAGTGGCGGTACATTTGGGCTGGGCTGGGCCTTAGCATTCAGCAATCTCTGGACGAATGGAGTTGATTGGTTGGCACGATTTGGGGAATAACGATTGGTCTGGTCCGATCTGAGGACTGGAGATATGGAGGGAACGAAAGTAGGACGGAAGGTTTGGAATTCGTAAGGCGTGTAGAACAAAGGCGACCAGGCGATAGGATAAGCATAACTGGGCGGTGACGTGAAAGATGGCGATGGCCCGTAGGAGTGTTTGAGAGTGAGTGGGGAGGGGGAAGACATGAGCTGCCGCTCGACCTCTGGGACGGTTGGATCATCCGTTGAGGGCTCTGGACATCGGGGGTCTGTCGGGGACGAGGGTGACGTTGAGCGGCAGTCCGATAGCTGAAACGACTCCATCATCGTTGGCGAGCAGGTCGTGTGTGGCGACGGTCGACGTCGGCGGTCGTGGTGGTCGTTGATCAAGGAGCACGCGCAACGATCTCTTCCTCCATGATCTCCTCCTGGCTTGCCCTCGCCCTCGCATCCCTCCTCTCTCTCGTCAACAGAGTTCATGCCTCCGCCTTGACCACAGCAATCGCGCCCAACGAGAGGCTTTGCTTCTACGTCGACGTCGACAAGGCTAGCGAGAAAATCGGGGTAACGTCTTCAACCACGACATCCCCATGTCCTGTTTCCTGACCCTCCTCTCCAGTTCTACTTCGCTGTGCGTCCAGCCGCATATACTCACATACTCTTTTAATTGACACGCTTCTCGGCAAGGTTCAATCTGGCGGTTCCTTCGACATCGACTTTGACGTCAAAGACCCCAAGGACAAGATCATCCTCGATGGCCAACGGGAGAGGCAGGGCGACTACGTCTTGACCGCAAACACTGTCGGAGAATATTCGTTCTGTTTCGAAAACGACATGTCAACCTTGACAGAAAAACTAATCGACTTTGACATCATGGTCGAGAGCGAGCCCCGGAGGGAAGCCCCAGCAAAACCTGGGCAGATCGCTGAGCAGACAACAGCGTTAGAAGAGAGCATATTCCGCCTCAATAGCATGCTAATGAACATAAAGAGGACCCAGAAATAGTAAACCACCCCTCACGTCTCCGGCCTGTTGCATATACTGACCGTCATCCAGTTTCCATACCAGAGAGGCACGCGGTTTCTATACTGTCAAGTCGACACAAAGGTACACTGTTTATCCTCTTCTGCGTTTTCGGTCGGTCCAACGGCTCTTCCAGTCGTCTATTTTGGTACGCGGTCCTGGAGTGTGCTGGCATCGTTGGAATGGCAGTGTAAGTTGTGTACAGTCCTGTATGGACCCTTCCTCACAACGCCCTTCCCAGATTCCAGGTTTACGTGTTGCAGACATTCTTCAACAAGACTGGCCGAAGATACAAGGTCTAATGACTCCAATATCATCTTATTTTCCTTCTACGCGCCATCACTGGATCTGTATCTTCATATGCACCGATTTTGCCCTTGTCAGCTGGTCGTACCCTCATCCCTGCTGTATCAGCCACTGCAACCAAAAGTCCGGCACAACTGCACGCACCAAACTTGCTCAGAGTGATGCCCCTCCCACTGTTCTTGACACCAGTCCATGCCAGGGCGGGATCCAGGGAATCACACCTGCGGGAATTAAATACGCCAATCTCACTCAATCGACATCACAAACCTGTTTAGAAAAACTGTCCCTGTCTCAAGTTCATCCACGATTCGGAGGAACGCCTGTTCCGATTCAGGGTTTGAATCGGCCTTAGTCCAGACGGACGCGGTGAGGCCATAGGGGGAGTCGTTCATAAGCCTGATCGCCTCTTCGTCAGAAGGCACCTGTCAGAATTTAGTCACGTCAGCTGTAACTTCAGCTGTGGGCTCGCCCACCTTCTGGATCCCAATGACCGGCCCAAAAGTCTCCTCCTGTAAGGCGCCTTTAGCTTTACTAGAGCTCGAATCCCATCAAACCTACCATCATGACCTCCATTGCTAGGGGGAGGCTTGTGAGGGTGCGATTTGTCCGAGAAAATGAGACTTACAGTGGTTTACGTCGACCAAAACTTGCGGGGCGACAAACGTTGTCCCTCTGAGACTCAGTTTCGACCAACTGGGGACATCGCAGATTATTGCGAAAACTCACGGTTTGGCAACCGGGAAACCTTCCTCCGCAATCAATTTCTTTGCCCCTGCTTTGACTTCATACACAGCCAATCAGGAACTTTGTGGTTGACGAACTAATTCCGACGTACTAGCATCTTCGACTTGTTTCCTTATCCTTTCCGCGCTGGCAAGGCTGACCACTGGCCCAAGGTTTGTATCCGGTTTAGTCGGATCCCCGAGCTTGTAGGTCTTGACGATGTCAACGAATTTCGGAACAAAATCGTCATATACTGATTCATGAACGTAGATTCGCTGTTGTCGGTGAGTATCTTCATCTTTTGGACGTAGGACGTGCGGATAACTACCTCTACGGCGCAACAGCTCTGGCCAGAGTTGAAAAAGGAACCTTTGGATATTCAGAAGATAGAAACCACGTTTAGAACATTCGCGCGTACCGTCTACCAGCTCAGCAACTGTATAATCAAGGTCTGCATCGGCCCTCACATATGCGGGATCCTTCCCACCGAGCTGTGAACGAACGATTTTAATTTAGGACAGGTTTGAAGGTCATCAAGTAAAGCCTACCTCGAGCGCAACCCCCTTGAATCCATCGGCATGCGAGGCGACCTCTTGGACAAACTTCCCACCGGTAACACTTCCTGTGAACGACACAAAGTCCACCTTTGGATGCTTGATGGCGTACTCGGTCAGTCTCGGGGAGAGGTGAACCACCTGAATCACGGCAGGCGGGACACCGGCACGAGTGAGAGCCAATGCAAAGCGTTCTGCAGTCAAGGGGGTCTGGGGTGATGGTTTAAGTAGCACACTGTTTCCGGCGATGATCGCTGGCAGAACGACGTTTATCGAGACTAGATAAGGGTAACTAGGAAAGCGAGCTATTAGCATCGACGCGAGGATTCCGTCCGAGGGATACAGATACCGACTTCCAGGGAGCGATGACGAGAACCACGCCGAGTGGGGTACGTTTGATGTATCGTTTGAAGCCAGGTTTGTCTGTGTCTTTGAGAGAAACATCCGCAAGGCAGGGTTCCGCGATGGATGTCATGTATCGCGCACGATCTAAAAATCCTCGCACCTCTCCCAGGGCTTGGGATATGGGCCTGTAAATGAAGGGATAAGCTTAGCACCACGGCTGTAGAGCATCGTATTTGCGTTCACCTCCCCATCTGTAGGGTCAACTCCTCTGGGATTTCGCTCGACATCTTGCTGAACTCATCCTCGAAGACGGTAGGGCAGGTTGAATATCACGAGCGGCAGAAGGCGTATCGCTGCACTTACGATGAACTTGTTCGCAATGGTAATCCGGTCCGAGAGAGGAACCTTGCCCCACTGTTTCTGGGCATCCGCGGATGACAGTATAACCTTCTCAAGCTCCTCCGTGCTCGGATAGGTCCTGGTGACCAGCGGTTGCTGGCTGTGTGGAGTGACGGTCGTCTGGTCTTTTGGTTCCGACATGGCGATTACGGGCAATGTTGGAGATAAGGATTACTGACTCTGCCGAAACCATCACACACGTACACCAGTGCCGATATCTCATTTCATGTGTCATCATGGGGTAAAGAAGACATTTGCAATGCGTAGAAACAAACAAGTTGAATTGAAATCCCAAGTACAATTACGATCCGGGTCAGTCCTGACTGAGTGGAACCTCAGTGGTCGCGAGACTTCCTGAACGACGCTGGATGAGCACAGGGGGTTAGAGACGCTCGCTGAACGCGTTTCACCTGTATTCACCCTCGGCGGAGACAGCAAGCTCCTCAATCTCACCCTGTGCAGAGGAGAGAGCCTCAGCGGTGGCGGCGTGGAACAGGAGCTGAACTCATGTCGTGAGCGAATGGAAACTCGTAGACCTGGGAGACACGTACTTGAGCCTTGATAAGCTCGTTTAAGTTCTTGATAGGCTCGGGCTAAATCACGGGATGATTTGTATGGAGCATAAAAGAGTAAACAGGCATCGCGTACGTTGTCCAAGACAGTTTTCATCAATTGGATAGCCACCTCGGTCTTTTGGACCAGATCGTCCTCGGCGTTTTCAACATCGATCCGAGCAGCCTCCTGCTTTGCAGGGCCAGCAGATTTCAAGCTGTGGACATTGAACGATCATTCGATAAGCACGATCTTGAAGATCGGATGGACCTACGCCTGTTTAGCAGCATCAAGCTCGAGTCGGGAGGTACGGACGGCCTGGCGGGCCTTTATGGCGACGGAGATGTTTGTCTCCAAAGTCTGTTGCCATGGTTGCAGGAATGCAGTCCTGATCGTTTCATCGTGATTGAGCCTGGCCGCAGCGATCTTCTCCCAGGCAGTACCATACGCGGTGATTGCAGACGTAAGCTTGTCATCCTTGGAGGCTGCAGAGAGGTCGGTGACCGAGATCAAGGAAGCCCTGTAGAGAGCGTGGGGGAGAGTCTTGTGCTGGATCGGTTTTGGTTCCACAGGGGCAGGAGCCGGGAGGTTGGTTCCCTGGAGGTTGGCAGCCGCGAAATTGGTAACGGTTGTGCCAACAGCAGAAGAGAAATCAGCGATTGACTCCTGGATCTGGGTGGGATAATCGTAGGTTTCGAATTGATAAACCCTTGCGATCCTATCGAAAGAGGGATCGGTCGGGTGATCAGGGAAATCTGAAGGAGATCAGGACATACTTGAGGAAGTTGACATGGGTGGAACGAAGGGCATCGACTCGAGCCTCAAGCTCTCTGTATTCTGCAAGGACAGACGGTGATTAGCACGCGATCAACCGATCTGAGGGTTAGATATCTGGATGATGACCTGGAGGTAGCTCGGTCAGCTCGTCTACGCTGACCTGGCCAAGGCGCTCCTTCGCGGCCTGGACATTCGAGTTGAAGCCCTTTGCGAACTTTGAGGCAGACTGGCCGATGTTGAGAGAGGCGATGGAGGACGAGAGCTTGTTCCAGTTCTCCATTATCAGAGATGGTGAGGGTTCGATGGAGAGATGATCACGATCAACGCGACGCGTGTATCCGCCTCCTTCTTATACACCACCATGGCTGCCGCTGCAACGGTCTACAACCCAGTCGGTTTCGACTTTTCCAATCAGATCAGGTCAGACCCCGTCCAAAACATTCCAATGAACAATCTCTCCAGCTCCAGATAGGAACAACTTCCTCGCAGATCGCGGAATCCCTCTTCCCAAGGCGACCAGCACAGGGACTACCATCGTCGGCTGTCTCTTCAAGGACGGAATCATCCTGGGTGCTGACACCCGTGCGACTGAAGGCGACATCGTTGCTGACAAGAATTGCGAAAAGGTTGGTAACTAATCACTCCATTCTTGTATCGACCATAACCTCCTCCAGATTCATTACATCACAGAGTCTATCCGATGCTGTGGTGCTGGTACAGCTGCAGATACCGAGTTCACGACGGCAATGATCTCCAGCAACATGGAGCTCCATGGCCTCTCGACCGGCCGAAAGCCAAGGGTTGTGACTGCCATGACTATGCTGAAGCAATACCTATTCCGGTCGGTGAATCGTCTGTTCGTACCACACACGGCTCCTCACATCTACATCAAGGTATCAAGGTCACGTTGGTGCTGCTCTAGTCCTTGGAGGAGTTGATGCCACGGGCCCTCATCTCTTCACGATACACCCTCACGGGTCGACCGATAAACTTCCATACGTAACCATGGGCTCCGGGAGTCTGGCGGCCATGGCAGTTTTTGAAGCTCAGTGGAAACCGAACATGACGGTTTGTCAGATCGTCCAACGCCTAGAAACCCGACTGACCCGTTAACCAAGCGAGAGGATGCCCTCGATATCGTCAATGCCGCCATCTCGGCCGGTATCTTCAACGACCTCGGTTCTGGGTCCAACGTAGACGCTTGCGTCATCACTGCGACCAAGACCGATATGCTTCGGAACTTTGTGAAGCCGAACGAACGCGTTACGAAAGAGAGGACCTATGGTTTCCGCCGCGGCACCACCGCCTTTACCAAGGAGGAGATACACAATCTGGTGGTCCATGAAGAGATTATTGGCGTTCGCGACGATGCCATGGATATAGATGGCTCATAACTGCTTGTTTCATTACTGCCTCTTTTATTGCCACACCGTGATATGGTTGTACAATTCCGCGCTGTCTACTGAGTCTGAGCGCCATAGCCACGAATGCCTTCAGCAAACGACCACGAGGTTTTTAGGGTCATAGATTCCGAGATAGACACCCCACTCTCGGTGACCTTGGCGATTTGGTACTGTGAGTAGGTAAGTCAAGCAGCAACAATGAGGATTAGCAAGACTCGCCTTATCCAAACTCCGCGCGTCACGGTAAAACAACACGAGAAGACTCTCCTCCAGTATGGCTTGAGCTTCCCGTTCGGTGAGCGTATCTTCACGCCCCTCTACCGCCTTGCGAAGTAAAGGCTGGGCGATGTACGATCCATAGCCGGTAGCGATGGTGGATGCAGAATACGTCGTCCCAAGGAGGTCAACATAAGCCAAGAACCTACGGCGCGAGATGAACCGGTAAGACACAAGCTAAGAAAGCTGGGATGTTTCCTACCTTTTCCCATCTTTATACCCGCCAACGAGCAGAGAGTTCCACAAAGGATTCAGCTTGGATCTCCGAGCATACATCAACTGGGACAAGTATTCATGGATTTCAGCCGGCCCAAGAGTATGCTCATCTTGCTCGGTAAACTCCTCGATGACGAGGTCGTCCAACAAAGATTGGATGTACTGAAAATCGGACATGTCTCCGGAAGCACCGAGAACGGTGTGGTTACCAACGGCATGAAGACGTTGAACATCCCTGAACCGCGCAAGAGAACCGTACGACGCTGGGGGGCTGATAAGGAGCGATGGTGAGGGAAAATCTCAGTTACACACCGAGGTTGTCTGCAGCCATCATAATGCCGTCCTTGTATTTGATCGCAAGAACGCTTGTTCCTGTAACAATGGGCTGTCTGTGGGCAAATGAGTTCGGCCAGGGGATAGATGGGGGATGGGATTGGACGGACTGAGTATGCTGGACTCCCTCGGCAAAAGCGTCCTTGACGTTGTTGGGCCTTTGGTGGATCGGATAGGTTCCGTAGACATCCAAGGCGTCGTTCCTCTGCAGATGCTACAGTAAGCTTCAGGATCTCAGCACCAAAGGAAACCGACCGACAGGGCGACCCCAGTTTGTTGGGAAGTGATCCATGGTGGTGCTGAAGGAGAACGCGCAAGTGCTGCAGATAACGTGACCTCTCTTGCCCATGACCGCCTCCTCCACGCCCAAGGACAATCCCCCTTCCACCTACTCGGGGCCCAAGAAGGTCTCCAGTGAGCCTCTCTATGGCTTTGTGCCGCGTAGAGTCGCTGCCAAACAAGTGCAGGTCGCCTTGGTACGCGAAGATCCACGGGACGTGACTGAAGGGGAGAAAAAAACTGACAAAACCGCAGGATGGGGACGTGAATCCATTCAACAAGAAGCCGCACTCTGTCCAATACAAGAAAATCCTTGAAGTCAGAAAGAAACTCCCGGTCTATGCCCAAATGACCGAGTTCTACGAAGTGGTGAGTATTCTAGCTCCGATCTGAGGTCCAGGAGGGGAGGTCAGAACCTGCTTCAGAGACCCTCGAGGAGACTTGCGGTGAAGCTAATGCCCTGGAAAGTTCACCAAAAACCAGATAATCGTCATGGTCGGAGAGACTGGGTCCGGAAAAACTACTCAGTGGGACACATATCTACACATATCTCGAACCAAGAGCTAACGTGACCTTCCAGAATACCCCAGTTCGTGTGCTACTCAGATCTCCCCCATACCAGAGGAAAGCTTGTGGCCTGCACCCAACCCCGGAGAGTGGCCGCCATGTCCGTGGCCAAGCGTGTTGCAGATGAGATGGACGGTCGGTGTCTCGCACTTCGTCACCCCAACAATCACTCACCTCGTCCTATAGTCACGCTCGGGAAGGAAGTTGGCTACTCCATTCGGTTCGAGGATATGACCGAGCCTGGGACGACCTTCCTCAAATACATGACTGACGGTATGCTCCTCCGGGAGGCTATGAACGATCCAGACCTCAGCCGGTATTCGACCATCATTCTTGACGAAGCCCATGAACGGACGTTGGCCACCGACATCCTAATGGGCCTACTGAAAGGCGTCGCCAAGAGACGGTCAGACCTTCGTCTTATCATCATGTCCGCCACGCTCGACGCCCAGAAATTCCAACGGTATTTCACCATCAACAATGATTCATCCGCTCCCCTCTTCAAGGTCCCAGGTAGGACACACCCCGTGGAGATATTCTACACCCAGGAGCCAGAACCAGACTATGTCGAGGCGGCAATTCGTACAGTTCTCATGATTCACCGCGCCGAGGACGAGGGGGATATCCTGCTCTTCCTCACAGGAGAAGAGGAAATTGAGGACGCGTGCAGAAAGATTAAGATTGAGGCGGACGATTTGCTTAACCAAGACCCGGACGCGGTTGGCCCTTTGATCTGTATCCCCCTTTATTCATCCCTCCCTCCCGCGCAACAACAACGCATCTTTGACCCTCCCCCTCCCCGAAAGAATCCGGATGGCCCCGCTGGCCGGAAGATTATCGTATCTACCAACATCGCAGAGACGTCATTAACTATTGACGGCATAGTCTATGTCGTGGATCCTGGATTCTCGAAACAAAAGGTCTACAATCCACGAATCCGAGTCGAGTCGTTGCTGGTTTCTCCTATATCCAAGGCTTCTGCTCAGCAACGGGCTGGTCGGGCTGGTCGAACGAAACCGGGGAAGTGTTTCCGCTTGTACACGGAGAAGGACTTTATGAAGGAGCTTGAGGACCAGACCCACCCGGAAATCCTGAGAAGTAACTTGGCAAATACTGTATTGGAGTTGGTGAAACTGGGTATAAAGGTAATTCTGCCCAACATCGGTCGCTTCTACGGATTAACAGTCCCAAACCAGGATCTTGTTAGGTTCGACTATGTCGACGCCCCGGCGCCGGAGACGCTCATGCGGGCGTTGGAACTTCTAAACTATCTTGCTGCGCTGGATGATGAAGGTAACCTGACGGCTCTGGGGGAGATTATGGCAGAATTCCCGTTGGACCCTCAAGTATGTGGTCATACCACACCTACGTGACGTGTCTGATCCCCCGCAGCTCGCAAAAATGCTCATTGTTAGCCCCGACTTTAAGTGTAGCAACGAGATACTGACGATCGTTTCGATGCTTTCTGGTACGAGATTTTTATCTCACCTAGCGCATCACACGCTGATATCTCTCAGTACCCAACGTCTGGCTACGACCAAATAACCAACGCAAGGAAGCAGATCAAGCCAAGGCCTTACTCACAATTCCGGATGGCGATCACCTCACCCTTCTCAATGTCTATAACTCGTGGATGCAAAGTATGTGCGGAGTTTTTCTTCCTCTAGGATATCTGCCCACCATATTTTCTCACAGATTCGAGCGATTCAAACTGGTCATGGAGCAACTACGTATCCCAACGTGCACTTGCACAAGCCGAAAACGTCCGACGACAGCTAGAATCAACAATGGTCCGCTTCGATGTTGATCTGGTCTCGGTTGGGGAGGGACCAAAGCTCTACCAGCGGGTTCGAGAGGCTTTGGTTTGCGGCTTTTTCATGCAAATCGCGCACAAGGAGGAAAAACAGTATGTCACAATCAAAGACAATCAGCAAGTCTCTCTCCACCCGTCATGCGGTCTGGACACCCAGCCGGAATGGGTGCTGTTTAACGAGTTTGTACTCACCACACGCCCATACATTCGCACGGTGACGACCGTGAATCCAGAGTGGTTCGTATACCTTTTAGTCTTGATTAACTCGACTATTAATATTTTCTCTAGGCTGTTCCGGGATGCTGCGAACTACTACGACATTGAATCGTGGAAAGACAGCGAGGCGAAGCGCTCCCTGTCACGGGTTAGGGACAAGTTACTCGGAAGGAGGAGTGATGGTCCTCCTCCCAAAAAGAAGCCCAAGACTTGAATCGCTTTCTCCCGGAACTGGGGTATATGTTACCACCCGTCCATATGTCTCATCTAGCGTAGAGTAATGAGTGACTTCCTGAAGGTTAATGACACTCTTTCCAAGAGCCCCGAGTATCAGATCGCCTTGAATAGGCACCAGCGCTGTGAGGGCTGAATTTGATGGAGGTCAAGATCTACTTACCACTAGTGAGGCCTAGCGAGGACGTGATGTCGCCATGATCCCTGGTTCGTTGCATGGAGATCTGGCACGCCGTTTTGTTGAAGTTACTTCAGCTTCAAGTTTCGACCATCAAATATGTCGCTCGGATCTGCAGCGATGCGATGGTGGCGAGGTATAAACAAAAATAAAATAAACTTAACAGAGCACAAACGAAAATGGTGGTACAGTACAGTAGCCGAATCCAGTATGCGTCCCAAGGGAGAAAAAGTCGACACCAGAGCACCTGCACCTGCATGAAAGTGTCAATCACCAGGTCAATCGCCATCCTCCATCGACTCCTTCTCTAGTTTTTTCTTCATTGAACTCACTGAATCCCAGGGAGTTAGCGCGCCGAGCCATGGTGGAAAACTGCAACTCACCTTCTCTCGAGATCTGCCCGGAAGATATCCAACCCTGAGGGAACGCCTGTACAATCTACGAGACTGTTGAGGCGTAATGTGGGTATGGTGGCCAACGTGAACGGCGTACCTTCTGGTATAGACTTTTCCTAACCCCCTGTTCGCTGACGCTCTGTCCGGTTCCTTCGAGCGTGCTGGGTCCGGGTGTCAGATACTCGTTTCTGATGGCTGATACAATACTCACTTCCTCTCGTTCTCGATCCTGCAACACTCATTGCTGAGGCAGACCAACTGCCATATTATTGACTTCATTGGCTCAGTCAGCCGGTATTTCTTCGCTGGGGGATGGGGCTCCTTGGTGCTTGTTTTAGGAGCCGCATCTTCAGCACCACTAGCGGCTGTTTCATCACCGGCGTGGGGGGGAGCAGTGTTCCCATTGGCGGCTGCATCTCCGGATACTGACCCAGCCTCGGTGTTCTCTGCCTTGAGCTTCTCCTGTCGCTTCTCTAGGGGAGTACTGTAAGTTGAGACAGATAACAGACCGCAGTTTGCATACCCCAGACAGCAACACTCTTCTCCCATTCTTCCTGGGCTTTAGCAAAACCCTCCTTCGTCAGCTCGGCCAATTCGGTGAGCAGTTCGTTTTGCCGTTCCGTAAGAATAGCAATGTGCTCTTTCCAAATCAACCGTTTGATAAGTTTCTAAGGGAACTGGTGAGAGTGTGGAAGCGGGCCTGAGGGAGATCATTTACACTAAGCGTATACCTGTTGTACGGGAAGATTTTGGGCATGAAGTTGAAGAAATTGTCGTCATATTCGCCAAGGACGACCGCCTTAAGGGCAACTTGGGCTAACGTGGGTTTGAGCGTTGGAGGGAATTTACCCTTCACCCATGATTCTAGTGGCTGCGTCGATAGGATGCAAAGTATAGGATCTGGGTTGCGCTTACCATTTGTGATTGCGACCTTTAACGACTCAATCATCTGTTCGAGTTCCGGGTGGAATGGGCGAACGTCGGTCCGCCTCTTCTTTACCGCCTCACTGTGGTCCTCAGCAGACTTCCTCTTCTTATCATCGTCTTCTGTGCCGTTTGATGTGTCCTTGGTATTTCCAGTCGATCCAACAGAGGCCAAAACCCCAGCCGGACTCAGCAAATTGACCTTCTTGCTCTTGGGTTTTCTCGTCGGCCTGTGAAGTAGATCAGTACCACATCCGTGACTCGTTTCGCGAACCCTTGTCGCATACTTGTCTTTGAGAAGTGCAACCTCACCACTGGATACGTAAAAACCTTGTTGCTTCGTTTGCGCAAAGAACGTCCGCTCGTCCATCGGGAGTTCGGAATCGTCGATAAAGGGGTCAGACGTGTCATAGTATTCCATCGCAGCGTTCCTGCGCTGGTAACAGGAACGTATGATTAGGGTATACGTGAGTGGATTGGGGAGATACATACGTACCCTTCTCTTCTTGGGTTGTGGCTTTCCCTCGTCTCCACCTTCTGCCTCTCCCTCGCTGTCGCTAGAATCCCGCTTAACGGGCTCTGGCGTCGGAGGACGTTGATCAGTCTCCTTCGCGAGGGTGGAGAGGTTTACTTCATAGTTATTGGGGCCACCGAGCTTGATTTCAAGGCGGATCGTGCGTAGGGGTGGTCGCGTGGGAGGTGGCGGAGGTGATGGGGATGGCGAGCGGGCGTGCCTCGACGACTTGGGTTTAGCGCTGAGGGAAGCGGAGGGAGAGCCGTCTGGTTTCGGCTTTGGGCCAGGTTTGTTTGTTTCGCTGGAGGAGGCGTCGGGAGAGTCGGACTTTGGGCTTATGGGGTCGTCTGTCGAGGAGGGAAGGGGTGAGGGGGAGAGGTCGGCGTTGCTGGTGGAGAGGGGGGATTTACCATTTTGGCCTGGAGAAGGGTAGCCTAGTTCTGGGAGAGTCTCGGTCGAGCTGTTTTCTCCCTCGACGGTCGACATCAGTCGCGTTCAAGAGCGGCGTGGACGCAGGGGAGGCGGGAGGAGGGGAGGGGAGAAAAGTGGCCCAATAAGGAAGGTTCAGACGATACTTGTCCATTTCCGCTTTATTTTTCTCATCTCCAACACTTTCGAAACCGTCGGTGCTTAGGTACTTTGTTCCGTCGTTCCGTTCCATCACTCCCATTCGCTCGGCATTCCCCATCATCCCCCGGACTTTGCCGGACACTACAG
>Ga0307513_10007906_pt1 | contig 13701 bp, 13 predicted proteins | sample 15_EM_MG_FD_202174 | JGI IMG/M metagenome (GOLD analysis project Ga0307513, IMG submission 202174) | Populus trichocarpa ectomycorrhiza microbial communities from riparian zone in the Pacific Northwest, United States - 15_EM | ecosystem: Host-associated > Plants > Roots > Unclassified | place... | reverse complement strand
ATCAATATTTTTATACATTAATTAATTACATCTAGAAGAAAAGGTTATAAATTATTTTTTTAATGTTTATATAGGATTGTGTGGGAGCAATTGATGGTACCCATGTTCCTGTTGAAATTCAAGGAAAGTTTTGAGGTCAAAAAGAGGGAACAACACAAAATGTTTTAGCAGCTATAACTTTTGATTTGAAGTTTATATATGTTTTAGTTGGATGGGAAGGAAGTGCACACGATTCCTGGGTTTTAGGTGATGCACTATCAAGACCTAGTGGATTAAAAATTCCAGAAGGAATAAATTAAATATTTATAATATGCAATAAACATGTAAATTGTCTAATTAGATAAAGATAATAATAGGTTTTATTTTTTATTTGTAGGGAAATATTATCTTTGTGATGCTGGTTATGATATTCGAAAAGGAATCATTACTCCTTTTTGTGGAGTTCGATACCACTTGAATGAGTTTACAGAACATTCACCAGAAAATGAAAAGGAGTTATTTAATTTTCGACACTCTTCATTACGAACCGCTATTGAGTGAGGGTTTGATATTTTGAAGAGTCGTTTTAGATCAATTGATGGAAAACCTTTTTGGTCACACAAGTGAATATTGTGCTTGCATGCTGTATTATTCATAATCACATAATGGGAGTTGATCCTTATGACTTTCTTATGGAAGAAATATGTTCGGAAAGTGAACCAATTAGAAGAACAATCAGCTTAAGCCAACGGGAGGAGAGGGAAGAGAATAGGGAGTGGATAACAAAAAAGAGAAATGATTGCATCAACCATGTGAAATGATTATAACACTCAAAGAAATTAGTAATTGAGCGTTAATTATATGTGTTTGTTTTTATTATGTCTTTCTTGAGTTTGTATTGTCTTTGTTATATATTTGGATTGTTTGTTGATTTTATTATAATTTATTACGTATTTCATGTGTTCTTTTTTAAATAGTAGTTGTATTTTTTTGTATAAAATTACTTCAATCTAAATATTGTATAATTTTGTTTTGTATAAATTTGTGATTTGTTTTTGTAGAAATGAGTACCACGAAGAATGAAAAATGCAAAGGTAAGCACTTCACATGGTCTAAGCCTATGTCTAACATGCTACTTGAGATATTAGTCGAAGAGGCACTTAAAGGAAACAAGTCTTCTTCCACCTTTAAAGCAGAATCTTTTGTAAAGGTAGCTACAGAAATTAGTCAAAAGTTCAACGTGCAATACGAGCCTAAGCATGTGGACAATCATCTCAAAACTGTGAAAAAGAATGGGGAATAATAACCCAACTTAAAAATAAAAGTGGTTTTGGTTGGGATGATTGTTTAAAGATGATTACGATTTCAGAAGATGTATATGATGAAGAAGTAAAGGTATGATAAATAGTATATTCTATGTAATTTTTACATTTGCTTTTGTTTCCAAAACTTTATACAAGGAACTGAAAATTATATATTCTAATCTTTATGAACAGACATATCCCAATTATGACAAGTATCTCAACAAAAAACTTGATATGTATGAAACAATGATAATTGTTGTTGGAAAAGACATGGCAACCGAAAATTATGCCAAATCATATGCTGATATCAACCTAGAAGAGAACACTGAAGTGCAATCTATTTCAATTGAAAATGAAGGGGAATATGAAGAAACTTCAAAAGGTAAAGAGACATCTTCCTCTAGTGCACAAAAGAGGCAACATAAGAAGAGAAATTGAATGTATGAAGATGATAGTGTTGAAAAGTTGTCTAAAAAGATTGGAGATGTAACGTTTGCGATTCAAAACCTAAGCAAAAATCAACTTGATGTTAATGACCTATATACAAAAGTGATGAAAATTGAAGGCTTTGAGGAGATCGCTCTTGGTGATGCTTTTGATCACTTGGTCCAAAATAAAATGTTGGCAAAAGCATTTATGGTAAAAAATTCTAATTTGAGAAAAATTTGGGTTCAAAATTTTGTGAACCAATACTATTATAGGCCTGATTGCTAAGATGATTTTACTATGACAAGAAAATCTATGTGTGTTATTTGACAAGTATGTTTACATGTTTTATTTGGTCTAGTATGTTTATGATTGTTAATTTGAACTAATATGTATATGTATGACATCAAAAATTAATATTTATGCATGACAATGTTTGATGTAAGATGTGTATATTTATTTCCTAATGCTTAATTGATATATATTAAATGGATAATTTTCCATAGATTTTTTTTTTTTAAAAAATCTTTATCCAAAAAACTCATCAAAATATTTTTGTATCTATTTATCTCTAAAAACAAATATGCATACAAAAAAAAAAACCCAAATATCTAACTCTTACTTAATACCATTAACTAATTTGGCTTTCTTAATATTGCTAGAAAATTATTTTGAGCGTTTACAAATGAAAAAATATATTAATATGTTTTACTTAAGAAATATTTCACAAGGTTATATATCTATAATATTATATTTAAAATATTTATATTACATATATAGTTATATTTTATAAAATAAGCTATATATAAATATATGATATAATAAAAAACAATTCATCATTATACTTTTTAAATCTTATTTTTTTTATTGTAAGTGATTAAATATTTATATTAAATATTCTATATATGTTAGATAAACTTTTTTAAAAATAAAATATTAAAACATTAATAAGTTATTTTCTAACTCATTTTCCATGACATAACCAAATACTGAAAAGTGTTTTCCAACTTAATTTTTCATTACACTATCAAACATCAGAAAATAATTCACTTTCCCGGAATTCATTTTCCAAAAAGAAACTACTTTCCAGCAAACAAACGGGGCCTTGAGATCACTAAATTATAAGAATGTTATACTTTGATCCTGACCATACGTTGTCCTAATCAATGGTAACATGTGGGCATATATTGGATATAACATGGACTATATGAAGATATTTGAGTAATCACGGGATGATTCACCACCCTATATGAATTAGAAAAAATAGTTTATCTATTTTCAAATAGTATTGATTGTGAAATCTTTGGCTAAGGTGAAATGAATTCTGAAAAGAGTTTCAAAATCTTATTTAAATAATCAATGACTATAATGTTTAGAACTAACATGATTTGACAAAGCAAACATATTCTATGCTATAATATCTAATTCAGAACATTCTTGATAAAAAGATAATAATTAAACTGAGAAACTAGTCACTAAAAGACTATGTCAAACCACTTATAACTTTTCTAATATTTGGAGAATCAAGACAGATTACTAGATATTGAACTTAATCTTCAAATATAAATCAATCAATTATTGAATTAATAATAAATTAAATTATTTAATTTATTTAATCTTACTTTATTTAGGATTATGATTAATATTTGAGTCATCTTGTTAGGAACATAATGGATCACATATATAAGAACTATTGGTCAAAAATTAAAATGGGATAATTAATCAAGTATGACTTGATTGTAAATAAATTTTAGAAATTTTGGACTTGAATGTAATTAATATATGGTATTGCAATTCTAGAGCTAAAAAAGATTAATTAGGGACTTGATTGAGTAAATTTCTAAAATTATCCTAAAATAATATATGTGATATTATTTAAGGAATAAATTGATATTTTATCTATAAATAGAATGTTATGCCTCTTATTTTTTATGAAAAGAGAACGTGAGAAAAGTACAGTACGTAAACACCTAAACATACAAAAGAAAAGAGCTAATACTCTAAAGTATAAGAACTCCTTTATCTTAAAAGGGTTTAAGAGATTTCTTACTAGTGGTTCGTATGGATTATCGTTAGAGGTTGGACACTTGGACAACATGTTTGCGACAACCCATCCTTGAAGTAAATATTCAAAGCCGAGAAGAATATCTAATCTAGATTTGTCTAATAAAATTATCGGGATTACTGAAAATTTTTAAATTTACTGTTTTCGCTGCATGTACTTTAAAAAGTGTTTTTCGCTTGGAAATGCGTCAAAATAATTTTTTTTTTTAAAAAAATTATTCTCGACATCGATAAATTAAAACAATAAAAAAAATATTTCGTTTGAAGCTAAAAAAATTCAAAATCTTTTAAAAGAATAGTTAGATTATAATGTCAAAGAAGGCCTTTGATAGCGGCAAATAAGATGTCTTTTTTTTTTGTTTTTTCTCCTTTTTGTTTCTGTCTTCCTATTTCTTTTTCTCTAATTTGACTTCTTTTGTAAGTTGTCTTTTTTTTTTTTTTTATATTTTATTTTTTTTATTTCTTGACTTGATTTTTTAAACTCAAAACTCACTGGTATATTAAAAAATGTTAAAAATTAAAAAATAGCAAATATGTCTAGAAATGTATTTTTTGGATTTTTTTTATTAAAAAGTAAAAAATAAATTAAATTATAATAGAGACATATGTTCTGAGTTAGCTGGACAATGCATGCTTCTAAGATAATAAATAAAAAATAATCATGGACGAGGATAAATACATTTATAATTCTGACGTTAAAACTTTTGTACATTTATAGACTCTTTATTTTAATTCATCCATGCACTTTATTTTTCTTACAAATAACTCATAGAAAGAATTAATTAAGATATATATTTTTTTGTTTTTTTTCTTATTTTGTCTCATCTTTTTAGATTAAAACTAGAGAAATAAACTAAAAAAATATTGACAATAAATATATGATAGTATAGGAAAAAATAAACAGATAATATTTATTTTAAATCACCTCAACTCTGATCTTGCCCATGTTTAGGGCTAATTGAAAAGGAAATTCTATTTTCATACATTCAGTACAAGAAGAAAAGATGCATAGATATTTGAGGGGAGGGCCAGTTTCTTAGAGTCTTCTTTGGGGAACACTACAGTTCTGAAAACACCTAAAAAAGAAGAGAAGGGGGAAAAAAATACATTTGAAACGTTTCAATCAATTTAGCGTTGTTATTATGTTTCAATTTATGAATCTGGGTTAGTTCAGATCAATGCTAGGGTTTGAGTCAATGGAAGGGCCTGAAGTGCAGCAAATAGAATTGGGGAGGAGCCCAGAGAGTCACAGTGATTCTGATCCTCTGCTACCGAACCAGGCTGATAGCGAACCAAGTTCCATTCAAGAAATTAGTATTCTTAACGATGATGATATTGAAAACGGTTCTGTTCCTTGCTGCCGTATCTGTCTCGAAACCGATTGCGAAGAAGGTAACATTTCAAGACTTTTTTTTTAAAATGAAGTTCATGAGTCATGTTTGTTGTTTGTTTGATTTTTAATTTTGTATTATTTTTCTAGGTGATGAAATTCTTAATGTTTAATTATTTTTCTAGGTGATGAATTGATATCTCCATGCATGTGCAAAGGTACCCAGCAGTTTGTTCATCGTTCATGCCTTGATCACTGGCGCTCAGTTAAGGTAAAGTAATTGCTGTACGTGTGTGTTTTTGGGTTTTGGATTTATAATAAAATTTTTTTCTGAATGAAAATCTAATCTAAATAGGAAGGATTTGCTTTCTCTCATTGTACAACTTGTAAAGCTCAATTTCATCTCCGAGTTGCTTTGTTCGAGGACAACTCTTGGCGCAAAATGAAATTCAGACTTTTTGTTACAAGGGATGTTGTCATTGTATTCTTGGCTGTGCAAACTGTGAGTAATCTTACTTTCCTCTTTGTTGGCTAAAATACTTCCATCCTATTCCTATTAATGCACTATAACACTACTTTCTGCAATCTCAAGCCTATTTTCTTCATATATATATTGGAAGGGTCAAAGTAATTTTTCCTTTTTTTACTTTATGTTCGAAGCCCATATATTTCCAAACTATAAATGTTTTCGAGGTCTTGCGTTGCTTCCACATCATTGCATAGGAATCACTTGATTTGTACAACTTTTCCTTTATGGTTATCATAAGCAGTGATGATGACATCTTAATGTACTTTTCCATTATGCTGGAAAACTTGTCTGGAATGACAAAATAATTGATAAGAACTTGTCTGCAACTTTCTTTATGGTTATCATAAGCATGTTGATTTGCCTTTTCAATCCTCTGATTTTCAGTTTCCAGTTGCTGATTTAACTTTTCTAAGCTTCCAGTATTTTGTGTTCTTGTTTCTGCTTCTTCAGATTGCTCTTGACCTTATGTGGCTGTTTGTAAGCTTCAAGTTGTAGTTTTGGCAAAACGGGTTCCTGTGTAGCTTTTTCTACATTATGCACTAGTTTTTCTTGTTCTTGTATTGACCCATGTCGTTGTTGATCTACCTTTGACACTTATGGGTTAAGATTTTCTAGTTGTTGTCTTTGCTTTTTCTGGATGCAGGACAAGTTCTAGGGGACAGTTTGTAGTTGGTTGTTCTAGCTGCAAACATGATTGGGACCTTCATTGCTCCACTTTTTGAATTTGCTGTTTACTCAAATCAGGCTGCATAGTTGTCTGTCTTTGTGTCGTTTCCTTCATTTGCGGATTTTCCATGAGTTGCTAGAGCATTAATAAACCATGAAATCTCATGCAGTAACTTATCCTGCTCATACTCTGTTAAGATGCTTCTATAGGATCTCCCATGATGTGAGAATGTAGTGGAGAGATAGGCTCGGCTGATGCAGGACAAATCTAGGGTAACATTCGTATTTGGCTGTTTATTAGGTTAGGTTGTAGAATTTAGGGCTTTAACCAGCAGAATCTGAGTCAAGCATCTCAAGTTCTTAGGCACATTGAAAAACAGATCTGAAAGTAAAGAAATTGGAAAAAAACAGAAATAAACTTCTAGCCTCGCACTAAAAGTTTTAGTACTCACTCCTAGATTGAAAGCCTTACACTCTCACATAATTTAGCAAAAAGCTTCACTTCATTCAATATATAAATCTGTCATAATCTGATTAAAATGCTACAAGCATATTTATGTGCTTGGGTTATGGCTATTTCTAATTAGACTTGGATTCTTAAATAAGAAACACAAATATTCCTATTTGACTAGTAAAGGAAAAGCTCAATAAGAAATTAAATGTTTCTAATTATTCCTAAATAGCTAGCAAATATCCTCTTTGCAGGAAATTTACTGAAATTACAATCTGCTCTTGCTTAAATCACTAGGCTGCATCATCTATCTACCATTGAAAACCTATATGTTCTATTTTTATGCCTGAGAAAATCTCTCTTTCAGGTCATCGCAGCAATGGGTGGTTTTGCATACCTTATGGACAAAGATGGGACCTTCAGGAATTCATTCAGTGATGGATGGGATCGTATATTGTCCAAGCATCCCATACCATTTTATTATTGCATAGGTAATGATCATGGTTTTTTCATTATTCAACTTGTAATTAATTCCAACTACTTCAGGGGCTGAAGCATTGTTCCGCTGACTTATTGCTCGGATCAAATTCTAATCTGAATCTCTAGTGCTGTCATGTATTGAATTAAAATGCTTTTTAAGCAGCATCAATCAATTTCTGTAATTTGAAAGCATTTATATTTAATTTGATATCCAAGGTTACAAAATGAAATATTGTTGGGAGGACAGATTGTATGAGTAGAAATATACTCTGAGTTAAGAAGTCTGATTGCTCTTGCTGCTGAAATTTGATTCTGGTTTTTAAACGTCTGAGTGATCTGAGCTGCATTTTTGTTGTATCTGCTGTTGTGGCATCCTCTTTGTTGCTAAGGTTATATCTTTTTGGTTGATGTGTTACTTTTTGCTTTTGCTTGCTTGGTGGCTGTTTTTGATTTCATCTGCTATGAGTTTAATCTGTATCTGGTATTTGGTTTTTAGGTAGCCAAGCTGTTTGGTTTCTTCTGGGTTTGGCCTTGGTTTGTCGGGCATTTGTTGCTTTCTTTCAGTGCTAGCTATTACTTTCTAACTTATTTATAAGCTTTTGCCTGCCTTTGCCTCCTTAATATGTTGACCTCTGATTTATCAAAAAAGGAGAGGGAGAGGGGTGCAACTGATGGTTGTGGCACTAGGTTCATATGTTGTTTTCTCATTCTGTATCTGGTTGCTTTAGTTGCTGATTTCAGAATGGCATGCTGATCCTTGGCAAAGAACCACCTAAAGTATTTAATATTGTGTAAATTTTGTGATTGTTTTGTCTCACTGGTTTATTGGTGGTGCAGTGTTATTTGCTGTTTTTCTGTATGTTGCAAGGCAAAGCAGAAGGCATCACTTATTTTAACCCTTTTCCCTTAACATCCAGTTCAGCGCAGGATACTGGCTACTACTAAACTATTGCTGTCTGTGCTTTGTGTAAATGAATTGTAACAGGAGTACTGGCTTTCTTTGTGCTTCTTGGGTTTTTTGGCCTCATACTACATTGTTCCTCCTTCAATAGTAATGATCCAAGGATGGCTGGCTGCCAGAACTGCTGTTATGGATGGGGAATTTTGGACTGTTTCCCTGCTTCCATGGAGGCGTGCTTTGCACTGGTTGTAGTTTTTGTCATCATCTTTGCCATTCTTGGAATTGCATATGGCTTCCTTGCTGCCACCATGGCCGTTCAAAAAATTTGGCAGAGACACTACCACATCCTCACTAAGAGGGAGCTTACAAAGGTAAGCTCTGAATCCTTGTTGTTTATTTTTATTTCATTCCTGCTATACATTTGTTGTCTGAACCCAGTGTGGTGAGATCTTAACAGGACTTAGCTTTCTTCTTCTTCTTCGCCCCCCCTCCTTTTTTTAGGGGTTTATTTATTTGCAGTCTAGAATTCAGAAATACTCAACTGCTCTAAAATTTTGTAGGAGTACATAGTGGAGGATCTACATGGCTCGTATACTCCAGCGAAATTGGATTCTGAACATGAAGAATGTCTGAAAATACTAAAGCTTTTATAATGATGAGTAGAGGATATGTACAAGACATGTTGGAATGAGTCTTAATTAATTAGTAGTTACTTGCTACTTTGTGTATTTGGAAAGAAGAAAAAAAAAAGTAAATTATGTAATGTCTTTGTTCCCTAAAAGTTGATCAGAGCAAAGGAAAGAGACATTTGTGCTCTCTTTCAGCCTTTTTCAAAACAATTGACTGACCTGAATTTCACTACTCTGTGTTATATTAATATGCATGCATCCCTGAAAGGATTAAACCACTTGTGACTGGAATCCTGTTGTGTATTTCAAATATGCAATTGGCCTTGTCATTTAAATTTGCTAGTTCAGTCAACAGGATCGATCTGGATTCCCTACATTTATCCGATCCTTGTGACGAGTAAAAAAACAATGAAAAAGAAGGGTTTTTGATAGAGCAGCTGAGGAGTCCACATTATGGGACAGAACAGAGCTGCCGGCCGGCACTTGTGAAGTTGGTAATTCCGTTGTAAATTGTAATTGACAGGATTCATTTATTTTTCATTTAGTTAGACAATAAAGGTATCTTATAACGAGTTTTAAGATACAACTCCTTTTGAATCGTGTACGGGCATCATCATCTCTCACATTCGTCGGATGCTGCATCATGGGCATTTTAGTGGGTGATTGATGATACAACTCCTTTTGAATCTTGTACGACAGCTGTGTTCAGGAAAGGAAAACACAATTTTTATTTTTATCAAATGACAGAAGAAATTAGCATGCTAGCAGCTATTAATTCATCAAAAAGGGTATGTATTGCTGTCCAACGGTAAACCACTGGCAGGGTTGGAATATTAGTTTGAAACCGTTTCTCTCTTAATTTTTATACTATAAGAAGTGTCATCCGCTTTCATTTCCGGTTAGCTAGCTAGGTGTTCTTAGCAATTGATTTCTCCGAACGTCATCAATCACGCCCGGGCTTGGATGCTCATTGCGTCCATTTTTCAAGCCTGTAGGTACGTGTGATAGAACAACATGGGTGGTTTTTCTGGAATTAAATAGTTTCATGCATGAATTAATAAGAGTTGTTTTTTATTCTAGCAATGAAGAACTTGTTCAATTCCCCATTCAAAGGCATCGTTGAAGACTTCAAAAGTAGAAAAGCATGCTACAACCAAGATTGGAGCAATGCATTGTGTTCCGGTCCCAGGTACATACGTTACGTACATGATCATTTTAACAATTTAAACTTCTTTTCTTTTATTTGCTTCTTTTTGCCCCCTACAAATATTGGTTTTGATTGTTTCGATATTTGAATGTTCATGTCAGGATATTGGCTCCAACAACTTATATGTTCTTTGCTTCTGCTCTTCCTGTTATCGCTTTTGGCGAGCAACTTAGCAAAGAAACAGGTTCTTACGTACTTCAAAGAAGTATTTATCTGTGTGTTACGTCTCTACTTGTCACACACACACACACACACACACAATCTCCCGAATGATCTTGATTTCTCTCTTCAGATGGAAGCTTGAGCACCGTTGACACGCTGGCTTCTACTGCTATATGTGGTATCATACACTCGTTGTTTGGTGGCCAGCCTTTGTTGATCTTAGGAGTTGCAGAGCCCACTGTAATAATGTATAGTTATTTATACAGTTTCGCAAAAGGAAACAATGCGATTGGGAAAGAGCTCTACTTGGCTTGGGTTGGATGGTAACAAAATCCAACCTCTTGCTGTTCCTGTGTGTTTGTGTGTGTGTATGATCATAAACAATTCAAAATTACATATCTCTATAGTGCTTACACAACATATAAATTAAATTGAATTTGTGTAGGGTGTGTGTCTGGACAGCTCTCCTGCTCTTTCTTCTCGCGATATTCAATGCTTGCACAATTATCAATAGATTTACAAGGGTTGCCGGGGAACTTTTTGGCATGTTGATTGCAGTTCTTTTCATTCAACAAGCTGTGAAGGTATCTTCTCCATCAGGAATTTTAAACGAAATGTATACAGAAACAGCACAAGTACTGCTTCATCTTTTCATAAAATTGTTGTTTCAATTGCAGGGTATATTAGGAGAATTCAGAATCCCTGAACATGAAGACCCAAATTTAGAAAAATATAATTTTCAGTGGTTGTATACAAATGGGCTGCTAGGTGTTATATTCACCTTTGGTTTACTATATACTGGTTTAAAAAGCCGAGGGGCAAGATCATGGCAGTACGGCACTGGTTTGTGAAAAGACTCGTGATTCACTTCAATAAGAACATCATGACTTTCATCTACAAAAATCTAATTTTCATCACCAATGCAGGATGGTTTCGGACTCTCATTGCGGACTATGGAGTTCCTTTAATGGTATTAGCATGGGCAGCATTGTCATTTGGTGTAGCGGGGAAACTTCCTTCCGGTGTTCCTAGGAGGCTTGAAAGCCCTCTTCCTTGGGACACTGCATCCTTGAAGCATTGGACTGTAATCAAGGTAACGTTATGTAGATGTTTACTTTGAAACCCTTTTGAATCGCCTGTCCAGGAGGCTATTTTCTTCCTTTTGTTTTGGAATGCAAATGTTTGTGTCACTTTTACATTGGTATAAACTGTATTTCTTTTCATATTAATTAATCAATAAATATAATTTTCTCAACTCACAATACACTATCCTCGTTTAAATTTCAGGATATGGCTAAGGTCCCACCAGCATACCTATTTGCTGCCTTCATACCCGCTGTTATGGTCGCTGGTCTTTATTTTTTCGATCATAGTGTCGCTTCACAAATGGCACAACAGAAGAACTTCAATCTCAGGAAACCATCTGCTTACCATTATGACATTTTAGTCCTCGGGGTTTTGGTATATAACCTAAATTCCTTTGCCTTCTCAACATGTATGCAACTCCCCTCATCTCCTAGGTGAATTCATCAGGTTTTAAACGTTTCTTTCATTGAACTATCCAGACTCTGTTCTGTGGATTGATTGGACTCCCTCCATCCAATGGAGTACTCCCACAATCTCCTATGCACACGAAAAGTCTGGCTGTGCTCAGTAAACAGGTTGGTTAGGCAAGTTTGTGCTATGTCCTATGACAAAATGATTTTTTTAACAGTTTCAGTCTCATTATTTTGGAATACGAATTCAGTTGATAAGAAAGAAGATGGTAAAAGGTGCCAAGGAATGCATGAAGCAAAATGCCAGCAACTCAGAAATCTATGGCAAGATGCAGGCTGTGTTTATAGAAATCAACAGAACTCCACTGGTAATTTCACAACTTATGTAAAAAGGGCATCTATATCACTGGTTCCTGGGGCAAACTTCTGTAATCTCATCTTTTTTGGCAGTCAGTTCTTATCATGGCTTTAGTTTAGTATGCAGAAGTAAGAACATGGTTAAAACTTGCTTCAAAATTTTTTTAGCCCTTGATAATGGCATCATTCTGTTGCAGCCTTCAGCAGCTAATGAGTTGAAGGACTTGAAGGATACGGCTATGAAAGATGATGATGGAGGCATTGCATATGGTAACTTTGATCCTGAAAAACACATTGATGCTCACTTGCCGGTTCAAGTTAATGAGCAAAGGTTTAGCAACCTTTTGCAATCACTTCTCGTGGGAGTATCATTGCTTGCCATGCCCATAATAAAGAAGATACCAACATCAGTGCTATGGGGATATTTTGCTTACATGGCCATTGACAGCCTCCCTGGGAACCAATTCTGGGAAAGAATCTTGCTGCTTTTCGTTACCCCTAGTCGATGTCATAAGTAAGTTGCACTTTTATAAATTCTTTCCTGTTAGGTCCTTAAATGTTTGGTATGTTGCTTGTGCATACATGGAACTCATGAAAACATTGGTTAGGCAAATAAAATAGGCATTAGATGTAATTTCACATGCTAATATCCTCTCATTTTGAATCTTCTTCGAGCAGGATATTGGAAGCTCCCCATGCTTCATTTGTAGAGAATGTGCCCTTTAGGCATATTTCAATGTTTACGCTTTTCCAATTAGCATACCTTCTCATTTGTTTTGGAGTGACATGGATACCCGTTGCTGGGATATTGTTCCCCTTGCCATTCTTCCTACTTATAAGCATACGTCAGCATGTCCTTCCTAAGCTCTTTCACCCATTTTACCTTCATGAGCTGGATGCGGCTGAGTATGAGGAAATCGAGGGAGCTCCAAGACGCGGTGGTGCAGTCTCATTCAAGGTATGTGGGCTCACTGTCTTAATGAGTGAATTGCACAAGTCTAGTTTCCACCTGTAGTTAATTCCTGGAATTCATTATCTTGTGGAAATATTTAGATTTAAGTTACCTTCTTGCTTAGTTTTTTAATTGCAAATATTATTGTTAGCATTTATTGTTTTGGTGATGATCCTTGTTAACTCACATTATTATTCTTTTTTGCAAGTTCAAATACTTTGAAACCTTGAATCGTTTCATATTCTTTTCCCTGAATTCTTCAGCACTATAAAATTGATTTTACTGAAAAAAATTGAAATGTGGTATTTTAAAAATCTTGTCAACATGCACAAAATAAGCTTAATAGTATATTATGTTTTAACAATGATTTCAGTAAACAGAACCATATCTGTCAGTTATCTGCTTCTGAACGTAACTCTAACTCACTGCTTAGTAGTAGACTTTATACTAGCACTTTATGTTGCAGCAATATTTTAGAGGAATTCTGAACTTGAATCTTTGGGAATATTTATTAAGGTCAATTTCTGAGTTACAAAGAACCACCTGTGATGTCCACATTTGCAGGAACGAAATGGTTCGGTTGATGGTATAGATTTAAGTTTATGTGATTCTGAGATACTGGACGAGCTGAGCACCAGGAGAGGAGAGTTGAAGCTTATATCGAAAAGCTTCGGTGATGATAAGATTTTTCAGGTAAGACCATTCAAAATGCAGTACAGCACTATTTAAGATAAACTGTAGCGCAGTGTCGATCTGATTAGAAAAACT
>Ga0307513_10007905_pt1 | contig 13702 bp, 11 predicted proteins | sample 15_EM_MG_FD_202174 | JGI IMG/M metagenome (GOLD analysis project Ga0307513, IMG submission 202174) | Populus trichocarpa ectomycorrhiza microbial communities from riparian zone in the Pacific Northwest, United States - 15_EM | ecosystem: Host-associated > Plants > Roots > Unclassified | place... | reverse complement strand
CGGTCAGGTAGTACTCGTCGAACCCGTGACGCACGTACGGCACATGCTCCCCGCGGTCGCCACCGACCTCCAGAACTCGGGCGAATCGGGTATCCGGGCCGAACGCCGCCTCCATCGACCGGTGCAGGTAACGCTCGAAGAACGACCCGTCCGCCGTCGCCGCGACCGTGGAGTAGTGGTCCTCGTACCACCGCGTCAGCAGGTCCTCCGCGCGCTGACCTTTGACCGGGTCGTCGTGAGCTGGCATGGCATTCCCTCGGTGCGGTTGCGACGGGCCGAATTCGACCGAATGGTACCGGTCAAACGCGGAGCGGCATCCACCGGTCGGGTACCAATCCCCACCATGCCTTGAAAGTCTATGGGTTAAGTGGAATATTGCTGCCAAGCGGCGAGGCCTGCCGACGAACGCCCGGCCTCGCGTGCTGTTCCGTGCGCGGTTTTCGCGCTGAAGGAGGACGGGATCCCTTGAATAGAACTGGTTCCAGAGCAGCCATCGCCGTCGCACTCGCGGCCGGGCTGGCTCTTTCCGCTTGTGGTGGTGGCGACGACGCCGCCTCGGGTGGTGGCGGCGAGTCCACCACCCTCTCCATCGTCGGTTTCGCCGTGCCGGAGGCGGCCAACAAGGCGATCGCCGCGGAGTGGAACAAGACGCCCGAGGGCAAGGGGGTCAAGTTCCAGACGTCGTACGGCGCGTCCGGCGACCAGAGCCGCGCGGTCGTGGCCGGCCTCAAGGCCGACTACGTGCACTTCTCGGTGGCCAGTGACGTCACCCGGCTGGTGACCGAGGGCCTGGTCGACGAGACCTGGGACGACGGCCCCAACAAGGGCGTCGTCTCCTCCTCCGTGGTGGTGCTCGCCGTGCAGAAGGGCAACCCGAAGAACATCCAGGGTTGGGACGACCTCATCAAGCCGGGCGTCAAGATCGTCACGCCGAACCCGGCCTCCTCCGGCGCCGCCCGGTGGAACGCGCTGGCCGCGTGGGGCCACATCACCGCCAACGGCGGCACCGACGAGCAGGCCGCGGACTACCTGAAGAAGCTCTTCGCGAACGTGTCCTCCCTGCCCAACAGCGGCCGGGACGCGACGACCAGCTTCCTCAACGGCGCCGGTGACGTGCTGCTGGCGTACGAGAACGAGACGATCCTCGCCACGCAGAACGGCGAGGAGCTCGAGTGGATCTACCCGGACACCACAATCAAGATCGAGAACCCGGGCGCGATCCTCAAGGCCGCGGACCCGAAGGCGAAGGACTGGCTCAACTTCGTGCTGAGCAACGAGGGCCAGCGGCAGTTCGCGCTCAAGGGCTTCCGCCCGATCATCGACGGCGTCGACACCACCGGCATCGAAGGCGCGCAGGACCCGAACAGCCCGTTCCCCACGCCGAAGAAGCTGCTCACCGTCGACAACGACTTCGAGAGCTGGTCCGCCCTGTCGAAGAAGTTCTTCGACGAGAAGGAGGGCATCATCACGAAGATCATCGCCGAGTCGGGCAAGGCCCAATAAAGTGACCACCGCGACCCTCACCCCGGACCGGTCGGCCGCGCGCCGATCGGCCCGGGGTGGCCGCCGCCTCAACCGCTACTCCGGCCTCGGCCTCGGGGTCGCGATGCTGTGGTTCAGCCTGCTCGTGCTCATCCCGCTGACGGCCGTCATCGTCACCGCCTCCGAGGGTGGCTGGAGCGGCTTCTGGGACGCGGTGACCAACGAGCAGACCGCCGCCGCGATCCGGCTGACGGTCGGCACCGCGGCCGGGGTCACGGTGGTCAACGTCGTGATGGGCACGCTGATCGCCTGGGTGCTCGTGCGCGACCAGTTCTTCGGCAAGCGGCTGCTGGAAATCATGATCGACATCCCGTTCGCACTGCCGACGATCGTCGCGGGCCTGGTGCTGCTCTCGCTGTACGGCCCGCAGAGCCCGCTCGGCATCGACATCCACAACACCCGGATCGCGGTGTTCCTGGCCTTCCTCTTCGTCACGCTGCCGTTCATCGTCCGCACCGTGCAGCCGGTGCTGGCCGAGCTCGACCACGAGGTGGAGGAGGCCGCGGCGTCGCTGGGCGCCAGCCGGTTCACCACGTTCCGCCGGATCATCCTGCCGAGCCTCACGCCGGCGATCGCGGCCGGCGCCGCGCTCTCGTTCGCCCGGGGCGTCAGCGAGTACGGCTCGCTGGTGCTCCTCTCCGGCAACCTGCCGATGCGCACCGAGGTCACCTCGGTCCGGATCCTCAGCAGCATCGAGAACGACAACCTGGACAGCGCCGCCGCCGTCGCCGCGGTGCTGCTCGCCATCTCGTTCGCGGTGATCGTGATCCTCGACGTCATCCAGCGGAGGGTGATGCGCCGTGGCTGAGCAAGTGACCGTCTCCCGCTCCCGCCGCTCGCGCGGGCCGGGCCGCTACGTGGCCCGCCTGATCGTGACCGCGTACCTCTTCTTCCTGGTCGCCTGGCCGCTCTTCCTGGTCGGGCAGAACACGTTCGACGGCGGCCTGGAAAACCTGCGGACCATCGTCGACGACCCGGACGTCGTGCACGCGCTGCGCCTCAGCGTGATGGTCGCGGTCATCTCCGTCGTGATCAACACGTTGTTCGGCGTCGGCATCTCGCTGCTGCTGGTGCGCTACGACTTCCGCGGCAAGCGGCTGCTCAGCGCCCTGCTCGACGTACCCCTGTCGGTCTCGCCGATCGTCGTCGGCCTCGCGCTCGTCCTCGTGTACGGCGGGCGCAACGGCTGGTTCGGCCCCACGCTGGAGGGCGCCGGCTTCCAGGTCATCTTCGCCACCCCGGGCATCGTGATGGCCACGGTGTTCGTCGCGCTGCCGCTCGTGATCCGGGAGGTCGTACCGGTCCTGGAGGAGGTCGGCGACGAGCAGGAGCAGGCGGCGCGGAGCCTCGGCGCCAACGCGCTCCAGACGTTCTGGCGGATCACGCTCCCGGCCATCAAGTGGGGTGTCATCTACGGCGTGGTGCTGTGCCTCGCCCGTTCACTCGGCGAGTTCGGCGCGGTCAAGGTGGTCTCCGGCAACGTGCTCGGGCAGACCCGGACCACCACCCTCGTGGTCGAGGAGAAGTACCTCAACTTCGACAAGGGCGGTGCGTACGCCGCCGCCTTCCTGCTCGCCCTCGTCGCGGTCGCCGCGATCATCGTCGTGTCCGTCCTCCGGCCGAAGGAAAACCAGTGAGTGAGCGAAGCGAACGAACCATCAGATACAGCGCGCGTGGAGCCTCGCGGCCGCCCGCAGCGAAGCGAGGACGGCCGTGAGCATCGAGATCACCAGCGTGAGCAAGAGATTCGGGAGCTTCGTCGCGCTCGACGACGTATCCGTGAGCATCCCGGCCGGGCAGCTCACCGCGCTGCTCGGCCCGTCCGGCGGCGGAAAGTCGACACTGCTGCGGATCATCGCCGGCCTGGAGCAGGCCGACAGCGGCCGCGTGCGGATCGAGGGCGTCGACGCCACCGGCCTGCCCCCGCAGAAGCGCAACGTCGGCTTCGTCTTCCAGCACTACGCCGCGTTCAAGCACATGTCGGTACGGCGCAACGTCGCCTTCGGCCTGGAGATCCGGCGGCGCCCCAAGGCGGAGATCCGGGCGCGGGTGGACGAACTGCTCCAGCTCGTGCACCTGGAGCAGTTCGGGGACCGGCTGCCCGCGCAGCTCTCCGGCGGCCAGCGGCAGCGGATGGCGCTGGCCCGCGCGCTCGCCGTCGAGCCGAAGGTGCTGCTGCTCGACGAGCCGTTCGGCGCACTCGACGCCAAGGTGCGCAAGGAACTGCGGGACTGGCTGCGCCGCCTGCACGACGAGGTACACGTGACCACCGTCTTCGTCACCCACGACCAGGAGGAGGCCCTGGAGGTCGCCGACGAGATCGTGGTGATCAACGACGGGCACATCGAGCAGATCGGCACGCCCGACGAGCTGTACGACGCGCCCGCCAACGACTTCGTGATGCGCTTCCTCGGGCCGGTCACCCAGCTCGGCGACCGCCTGATCCGCCCGCACGACCTGGACATCCGCGCCGACTCGCCGGAGCCCGGCGACGTCACGGGGCGGATCGCCCGGATCACCCGGATCGGCTTCGAGATCCGGGTCGAGGTGGCCATCGGCGACCAGGTCGTGATCGTGACACTCACCCGCACCCGCTTCCGCGCGCTGAACGTCGGCGAGGGATCCACCGTCCACGTAGGTTTCGCACCGGAGGTGGCCGCCGCCGCCATGGAGGCCGCATAGTGCAGATCTCGGCGCGAAGTGACTACGCCCTCCGGGCGCTGATCGCCACGGCGGGCTTCCCCGGCGGCGGGCCGGTGTCGGCGGCGAAGCTGGCCGAGGCTCAGACGATCCCGCTCGGCTTCCTCCACGACATCATGTCCGACCTGCGCCGCGCCGGGCTGCTCACCAGCCAGCGCGGCACGGATGGCGGGTACACGCTGGCCCGGCCGCCGGACGCGATCACGGTGGGGGACGTCCTGCGGGCGATCAACGGCTCACTGAGCACGGTGCGCGGGCTGCCGCCGGACCAGGTCACGTACCACGGGGTGGCGAGTGGCCTGCCGGAGCTGTGGCTGACCCTGCACGAGGCGATAGCGGACGTGGTGGATCGGACGACGCTGGCGGACCTGCTGCCGGCGCACTGGCCGAAGATCGCTTGACCCGCGCGCCGAGCTGACCCGCCAGCATCCCGCCGAGCACGAGGGCGATGCCGGCGACCTGCGCGGTGGTGAGCGAGTCCCCCGCCACCGCCGTGCCGAGCAGCACGCCGGTCACCGGGTTGAGCAGGCCGATCAGGCCGACGGTCGCGGCGCTGAGGTGGCGCAGCCCGACGAACCACGCGACGAACGCCACCGCGGTCGCGACCACCGTCACGTACGCGAAGGCCAGCACAGCGGTCGCGTCCACCGCCGGCGGGGCGCCCTCGAACACGACGGCGAACGGCACCAGCAGCAGGCCCCCGGCGACCATCTGCCACGAGGTACTGGCGAGCACGTCGACGTCCCGCCCCCACTTCTTGGCGAGCACGTGCCCGAAGCAGGAGATCAGCACCGCCGAGGCAGGCGCGGCGATCCCACGCCAGTCGATCCCGTCCGCGCCGCGGAAGAGCATCAGCCACACGCCGGCGATGCCGACCACCGCGCCGGCCGCGGTCACCACCCCCGGCCGCTCGGCGAGCAGCGCCCAGCCGATCAGCATCATCCCCACCGGCGACAGCGCCATGACCGTCGAGGCCACGCTGGTCGGCAGCAGCTGGGCGGCCAGGTAGATCAACACGAAGAACGCGCTGAAGTTGACGGCGCCGAGCACCAGCGACCGCCACCACCAGGCGCCGGTCGGCAACCGCCGGGCGAGCGCGAGCAGGATCAGGCCGGCCGGCAGGGCCCGGATGGCCGCGCCGTAGAGGGGCGCGTCCGGCGGCAGGTACTCGTGGGTCACGTAGTAGGTGCTGCCCCACGCGACCGGCGCGATCGCGCAGATCAGCGACCATCGCCACATCATGATCACATAATAGCTTCCTTGGAAGGTATCTTGGGGCGTATGACGGATCACGTTGCTCGGATCCAGCGGGAGTGGGCCCGCGAGCGACCCGACATCGACACCGCGCCGCAGGGCGTGATCGGGCGGCTGCACCGGCTCGCCGCCCACCTCACCGAGGAGCTCTGCCTGGTCTACCGGCGGCACGGCCTCAGCGAGGGCGAGTTCGACGTGCTCGCCGCGCTGCGCCGGGCCGGCGCGCCGTTCGAGCGGGCACCCGGCGAGCTCGCCGCGTTCACGATGGTCACCACCGGCGGCATGACCAAGCGCATCGACCGCCTGGAGCGGGCCGGCCTGGTCACCCGGCGGCGCGGCGGCGGCGACGGCCGGGGCCGCGTGGTGGCGCTCACCGTCGCCGGGCGGGAGCTGATCGACCGCGCGTTCACCGAGCACATGGCGAACGAGCGGCGCCTGCTCTCGGTCCTCACCCCGCCGGAGGCGGCGCGGCTCGAGGAGCTGCTGTCGGCCTGGCTGGAGCGCGTCACGCCCTAGGGCGTGTCTGACGGATCTTTGCGGGGCTGCGGCGGGTCCAGACGACGACCAGCCGCACCGGACAAAAGGCCACATACAACACCGGTATGCGACCTTCCGCCCGGCACGCCCGGACGCCGCCTGGACCTCGCCTCGCACCCACAAGATCCATCAGACACGCCCTAGACGACCTATTTCAAGATCAGGACTTTGAGCTACCGCGACGCCCGTCGTGGCCCAGACCGTCGCTCCCGCGGCCTCACCCTGCTCGTCTGGTCCCGCTCACCCCTTTTCACAGCATCGCCGCCTGGAGCGGGCCGCGGTGGGCGCGTGGACGGGGCAGCTCCAAAGGCGCGCGTACCGGCAAGGGTCACGCCTGGCGGATGGGTGGCCGGAGGTCGCCTATCGGGTTGTGTGACGCGCGGGGTGAGGCCGCGGGAGCGGCGGTCCGGACCACCGCGAACGTCGCGGTAGCCCAAATCTCGAAAGACACCGGCCCGAAGACGATCGCTCTCGCCACCACGACCCCTTGGCATGGATCGGCTAGGGCGCTTCGACGACGCGCTTGAAGGCGTCCAGCTGGCCGCCGTCGGCGCGGCGGATCGCCGCGCGGAGGAGGCCGGCGAAGGGGCGCCACACCCCGCCGGCGCGGCAGTCGGCGGTCAGCGTCACGCGCGTGCGGTCGCCGTCCGGCTCGCAGGTGTACGTGTACGCCGCCGTCACCCCGCCCTGCGCCGAGTGCACCACCACGGTCCGGCCCGGCTCGACCACCTCGACGCGCCCGTCCCGCTCCCGCCCCCGCGCCTGGAACGTCAGCCGCGTGCCCTCGACCCGCACGCTCTGCACGCCCGGCATCCAGGCGGGTGCGGCGGGCCAGTCGGTCAGCCGTGCCCAGACGTGGGGCGTGGGTCGTTCGACGGTGGTGGTGGCGGTGAAAGCTGTGGTCACGGCCGCGAGCGTGCCCGAGGCGGCCGCCCGGCGTCTTGGACGGATTTCACATCGACATCCACCTCTGGCACGAAGCCGGGCTCGGCCAGCTCCGGCGGGAGCGCGGCGCGCTGGGCCGCCACGTACCGCGAGGGGGTCACGCCGGTGTGGCGGCGGAAGTCGCGGATGAAGTGGCTCTGGTCGAACCACCCGTACGCCGCCGCCAGCCCGGTCCAGTCGACCGGCCCGTAGACGTCGATCGCCGCGAGCAGCGCACGCAGCCGCAGGATCCGGGACAGCACGCGCGGGGATAGCCCGACGACCGCGGTGAACTCCCGGTCGAGGTGGCCGTGCGACACCCCCAGCTCCGCGGCCAGCCCGGCGATCGACCGCATGGGGTCGGATTCGAGGCCGGCGACCGCGGTGGCGCAGCGCCGCACGGCCGGGCTCGCTTCGCGGGGCTTCAACACACTCTGGTACGAGTCGAGCGCCTCCTCCGGCGATCGACCGTGCAGCAGCGTCCGGCGCAGGTCGGCGGCGACCGGCCACGCGGAGAGCAGGTCGACCACCCGTCCCCGCACGGCCGCGGGTGCCACGCCGAGGATGGCGCCGCAGCCGACCGGTGTGGTCACCACCCCCACGCAGTGCGTCTCGCCGAGCGGCTCGTTGACCACGGGCCGGTCGTGCGGGCCGAGCAGGAAGCCCTCGCGCGCCACGAACCCGGGACCGTCACCGGCCACCAGGCGGATCGGGTCGCCCAGGACCACGACGGCGACGGTGGAGCCGGTCGGCGCGATCCGCTCGCGCGCGTACTCGATCCGGCCGCGGGCGTACCAGATCGACTCGACCCACGGCGCGAGCCCGGGCGGGCGCCGCGTCACGTACGTGAACTCCACCCACCCATACCACCACGCCGTGCCGCCGCCGTCGCGTAGCGGTTCGCGCTGTTGTCTCACACGACGGCCGGGCGGGTTGTGGGCGTCTTGTAACTGGCCGTGGCGTGACGGTGTGATGCCGGTGTAACGGCCGGCTCCTACCGTCGGCGTGCCTGGGCTACGGGACACGCGGAAGGGTGGAGGCCGGTGCGGGACGGCAGCACGCAGGTCCGTACCGCGTGCTCGTACTGCGGGGTCGGCTGCGGGATGCTGCTCACGGTCGGCGCGGGGCCCGACGGGCGGCGGCGTGTCCTGAGCGTCGCCGGCGACCGGGCGCATCCGGCCAACGGCGGGCGGCTGTGCACCAAGGGCGCCACCAGCGCGGACATGCTGGCCGGTCGGGGCCGGTTGGCCACCGCGCGGGTACGGGCCGAGCGGGGAGCCACACCCGCGGACACGGACGTCGACGCGGCGATCTCGTACACCGCGCGTCGGCTGCGGCGGATCGTCGACGAGCACGGTCCGGACGCGGTCGCGTTCTACGTGTCCGGGCAGCTGACGCTGGAGGCGCAGTACCTGGCGAACAAGCTGGCCAAGGGGTTCGTGGGCACCAACCAGATCGAGTCGAACTCGCGGCTGTGCATGGCCAGCGCCGGCTCCGGGTACAAGCTGTCGCTGGGCGCGGACGGGCCGCCCGGGTCGTACGACGACTTCGACCACGCCGACGCGTTCCTGGTCATCGGCGCGAACATGGCCGACTGCCACCCGATCCTGTTCCTGCGCCTGCTCGACCGGGTCAAGGCCGGCGCGAAGCTCATCGTCGTCGACCCGCGCCGCAACGCCACCGCCGAAAAGGCCGACCTCTTCCTGCCGATCCGGCCCGGCACCGACCTGGCACTGCTCAACGGCCTCCTGCACCTGCTGGTCGCGGGCGGGTACATCGACCAGGAGTTCATCGCCGCGCACACCGAGGGCTGGGAGGCGATGCCGGCGTTCCTGGCCGACTACCCACCGGACCGGGTCGCGCGGATCACCGGCCTGCCGGAGGCGGACATCCGCCGCGCCGCCGAGTGGATCGGCGCCGCGAACAACTGGATGAGCTGCTGGACCATGGGCCTGAACCAGAGCACCCACGGCACGTGGAATACCAACGCCCTGTGCAACCTGCACCTGGCCACCGGAGCGATCTGCCGCACCGGCAGCGGGCCGTTCTCGCTCACCGGCCAGCCGAATGCGATGGGTGGCCGCGAGATGGGCTACATGGGCCCGGGGCTGCCCGGCCAGCGCTCGGTGCTGGTCGAGCGGGACCGCGCGTTCACCGAGGAGGTGTGGGGGCTGCCGGCGGGCACGCTGCGTACCGAGGTCGGGCGGGGAACGGTCGACATGTTCGCCCGGATGGCCGCCGGTCAGATCAAGGCCTGCTGGATCATCTGCACCAACCCGGTCGCCTCGGTCGGCAACCGGCGTACCGTCATCGAAGGCCTCGAGGCGGCCGAGCTCGTCATCACCCAGGACGCGTACGCCGACACCGAGACCAACGCCTACGCCGACGTGATGCTGCCGGCCGCGATGTGGGCGGAGACCGACGGCGTCATGATCAATTCTGAGCGGAGCCTGACGCTGGCCCGGCAGGTGCAGGACCCGCCCGGTCAGGCGCTACCGGATTGGGAGCTGATCGCCCGGGTGGCCGGCGAGCTGGGCTACGGCGACGCGTTCGACTACACCACCGCCGAGGACGTCTTCACCGAGATCAAGCGCTTCTGGAACCCGCAGACCGGGTACGACCTGCGCGGCGTCACCTACGACCGGCTCCGCGCCGACCCGGTCCAGTGGCCCGCCCCGCCCGGGGGTGACGACCGAAGCCCGATCCGGTACCGCAACGGCGGTGCCAGCCAGCACGTGCTGCGGCGGGATGACGGCAGTCAGCCGCGGCTGGCGTTCCCCACCCCGTCCGGCCGGGCCGCCTTCCACGCCCGCCCGCACATGGCGCCGGCGGAGATGCCGGACGACGACTACCCGTTGCTGCTCAACACCGGCCGGCTGCCGCACCAGTGGCACACGCTGACCAAGACCGGCAAGGTCGACAAGCTCAACCGGCTCAACCCCGGCCCGTTCGTCGAGATCCACCCGCGGGACGCGGAGAGCCGCGACATCGCCGACGGCGACCACGTCGAGGTCGCCTCCCGGCGCGGCCGGGCGGTGCTGCCCGCCGTGGTCACCGACCGGGTCCGGCCCGGCGACCTGTTCGCCCCCTTCCACTGGAACGACGTGTTCGGCGAGTACCTGGCCGTCAACGCCGTGACCAACGACGCCGTGGACCCGATCTCGTTCCAGCCCGAGCTGAAGGCCTGCGCGGTCACCCTGACCAAGGTCGCCGCGCGGGGCGGCACTGACGCCGCTCCGAGCCCGCTGCGTGGCGTGCTCCAGCTCGAGGACATCGGCCAGCCGGTGTTCACCGAGCCGGAACGGCTGTACCTGGCCGGATTCCTCGCGGCCCTACCAGCGGTGGTCGAGGGCGTCCCGGTGCTGCCGCCCTCGGCGCCCCTGGATCCGGCCCGCGTGCTGTGGGTCAACGGCCTGCTCGCCGGCACCTACTCGCGGGCGCCGAGCCCAGCGCCGGCCACCGGCGTAGTCGCGGCGGGGCGGCGGATCCACGTGCTGTGGGCATCCCAGACCGGTAACGCCGAGGACTTCGCCACCACCGTCGCCCGCCGGCTCGCCGACGCGGGCTGGCAGCCCACGCTACGGAGCATGGCCGGCTCACCCGGGGAGGTCCTGACCGATCCCGGCGACCTGCTCGTGGTCACCAGCACGTTCGGCGACGGTGACGCTCCGGACAACGGCGCCGGGTTCTGGCAGGCGCTGGCGCAGCCCACCCCGCCCCGCCTGGAGGGCCGCCGCTACGCCGTCCTCGCGCTCGGCGACTCCAGCTACACCGACTTCTGCGGGCACGGCCGCCGCCTGGACGAGCGGCTCGGCGAGCTCGGCGCGGTCCGGCTCGCGCCTCGCGTCGACTGCGAACCCGACTACCACGACGCCGCGCACGCCTGGCTCGACCGCGTGCTGGCCGCGCTGGCCGGACCAACGGCCGCCGCCATGCCCGCCGCGCCGGCCGGATCACCAACCCGGGCCAAGCCGCTACCGGTCCGGCTCACCGGCAACCGGCTGCTGACCGGCGCCGGCTCGGCGAAGGAGGTGCGCGAGTTCACGTTCGACACCGACGGCGGCGCATTGGCGTACCAGACCGGCGACGCGCTCGGCGTGTGGCCGACCAACTGCCCCGAGCTGGTCACCGAGTGGCTCGCCGCCACCGGCCTGCGCCCCGGTGAGCCCGTCGAGGTACCGGGCGTGGGCACGATGTCGCTGGCCGAGGCCCTGCACGACCACCTCGACATCACCCGGATCAGCCCCGACCTGTTGCGGTTCGTCGCCGAGCGTACGGCCGACACCCAGCTCAAGGCCCTGCTGCGGCCGGACAACACGGGCGAGCTCGCCAAGTGGACGTGGGGTCGGCAGGCGGTCGACCTGATCAACGAACACCCGGTCCGGTCCGGCGCCGGCGAATGGGCCGGCGTGCTCAAGCGGCTGCGGCCGCGGCTCTACTCGATCTGCTCCACCCCGCTGACCCATCCGCACGAGGTCAGCGTGACCGTCTCCGTGGTCCGCTTCGCCAACCAGCACGGCCAGGCCCGCAAAGGCGTCTGCTCCACTTTCCTCGCCGACACCGCCCCCGACCGCACGGTGCCGCTCTTCGTCCAGCAGAGCCCGCACTTCCGCCCACCCGGCGACGACACCACCCCCATGATCATGATCGGGGCCGGTACCGGCGTCGCACCGTTCATGGCGTTCCTACGCGAGCGCGCGGCACGCGGCGCCCGCGGCCGCACCTGGCTCTTCTTCGGCGAACAGCGGCGGGCCACCGACTTCTACTACGCCGACGAGCTGACCACCCTCCACGGCCAGGGCACCCTGAGCCGGCTCGACCTCGCCTTCTCCCGCGACCAGCGCAACAAGGTCTACGTCCAGGACCGCATCCGCGAGCACGGAGCCCAGCTGTGGAGGTGGTTGCGGGACGGCGCCTACGTCTACGTCTGCGGCGACGCCAGCCGCATGGCCAAAGACGTCGAACAGGCCCTACGCGACGTCGCCGCCGCCCACGGCCAACTCGCGCCGGACGCCGCGGCCGCCTTCATCAAGCAACTCGCCGCCGACAAACGCTACCGCCGCGACGTCTACTGACCTTTCCGTGATCAAAGCTCCGCTCAAGTCGCTAGAACTACTTGAGCGGACCTTTGATCACCAGGGGGCGCGTGAGCGCTCCTAGCCCGCTGCCGGATAGGCGCGGGTTTCGGCAGCTTTGACGGCGGCCCAGACCGGCTGGCCGGGGATGAGGCTCAGGTGGGCGGCGGCGGCCGGGGTGATGTCGGCGGCGACGCCGATCGGGCCGTCGAGCTGGATGCGTAGGTTGTCGCCGTGGCGCTGGATGCCGCTGATGGTGGCGGGCCAGACGTTGCGAGGGCTGCCGGCCGGGCGCTCGGGGTGCAACGCCACCGCCGACGGCGGGAACGCGACGAACGCCTCGCCGTCCAGCCGGTCCGCGGTGGTGAGCGCGAACCCGTCGCCGACCCGGACGGTATGCCCGTCGGCGGTGCCGCGGTAGAGGTTGAGCCCGACGAGGCGGGCGACGTAGTCGGTGCGTGGCTGGGCGGTGATCGTGGCGGCGTCGCCTTCCTGCACGACCTCGCCGTGTTCGACGATGACGAGGCGGTCGGCGAGTACGAGCGCGTCGAGCGGGTCGTGGGTCACCAGCAGTGTGGCGCCGGGGTGCTCGGCGAGGTGCTTGTGTAGCTCGGCGCGGGTGTCGAGGCGGGTGCGGGCGTCGAGGGCGGCGAGCGGCTCGTCGAGCAGCAGCAGGGCGGGGTCGACGGCGAGGGCGCGGGCCAGCGCGACCCGCTGGGCCTGCCCGCCGGAGAGGTGGCGGGGCTTGCGGGCGGCGTAGTCGGCCAGCCCGACCCGGCCCAGCCAGGTGGCGGCGCGGGCGCGGGCGGCCTCCCGGCGCACGCCGTGGCGGCGCGGGCCGAACGCGACATTGTCCAATGCGGACAGGTGGGGAAAGAGCAGGTAGTCCTGGAAAACCACGCCGATCGGCCGCTTCTCCGGGGGTGTCCACACGCGACGGTTGGGCCGGTCGAGGTCGCGGCCGGCGAGGGTGATGTGTCCGGCGGAGAGGGGTTGCAGGCCGGCCAGGGCGCGTAGCGCGGTGGTCTTGCCGGCGCCGTTGGGGCCGAGCAGCGCGACAACCTCACCCATGCCGATCGCGAGGCGCAGGTCCAGGCGGAAGTCGCCGCGGTCCACGACGAGATGTGCGTCGAGGCTCATGGGCTGGTGATCCACTTGTCGCGGAGGCTGGCCAGGATGGTCACCGAGACGGCGAGCAGGATGAGGCTGAGCACGATCGCGGCCTGCAGGTCGGTCTCCAACGCGAGGTACACGGCGAGGGGCATGGTCTGGGTGCGGCCGGGGAAGTTGCCGGCGAAGGTGATGGTGGCGCCGAACTCGCCCAGTGCCCGCGCCCAGCACAGCACCGCGCCGGCGGCGATGCCGGGGGCGACCAGCGGCAGGGTGACGTGGGTGAAGGTGGTCCAGCGGCCGGCGCCGAGCGTGGCGGCGGCCTCCTCGTAGCGGGTGTCGGCGCCGCGCAGCGCCCCCTCGACGGCGATGACCAGGAACGGCATCGCGACGAACGCCTCGGCGAGGACGACGCCGGTGGTGGTGAACGGCAGGGTGATCCCGAAGGTGGAGTCGAGCCAGCCGCCGACGATGCCGCGGCGGCCGAAGACCAGCAGCAGGGCCACGCCGCCGACCACGGGCGGCAGCACGAGCGGGACGGTGACGAGGGCGCGGACCAC
>Ga0307513_10007904_pt1 | contig 13703 bp, 12 predicted proteins | sample 15_EM_MG_FD_202174 | JGI IMG/M metagenome (GOLD analysis project Ga0307513, IMG submission 202174) | Populus trichocarpa ectomycorrhiza microbial communities from riparian zone in the Pacific Northwest, United States - 15_EM | ecosystem: Host-associated > Plants > Roots > Unclassified | place... | reverse complement strand
TTGTGTAGATGAAAGATAAAGATTTGATTTCATCAATCTTAAACTTGATAAAATTGTAAGAAATTAATGATTAAAAAGATATTTTCCACTTGTTTGGATAAATTAAAAAGAAAAATAAATCTTAATTGAAACTTTAACAAAGACATTAATACAATTAAAATTTTAGCATTATTGAAATTACTCCAAGAGATGAATTGACTCATTCAAATGGACAAAAGTGTCCATCTCCATTTTTGTCGTGAATCACATACGAGTATGTGGTATATGTAGTCTCTGTACTAATTAAACATGAATTGGGTGGATTCAACTCATACACTTTACTCTTCATTCTAAAAAGTTAGGGTTTGTTTTTTTCTTCGGTTACTGGGTAATTGATTGATAATGATTTTTATTAATTATTTATGTTTATTTTTATTTTTCGTATAAAAATGAGTTATTGTAGAACATCATTTAACCCACATAACAAGGACTCATCAGTTGGTAGGAGTATCCTCACATCACTAGATTGTTTGGACGTTTAAAGAACAATCTCTGACAGTCTAAATGGTCGGTGTGTTCGGCCCAGAAACCCCACCTTGTATGCTGTAGACTGTATAGCCTCCCTTCGTCTGGATTTGTAGCATTTAATGCCGTCTGAGATTTTTACTTGCAGTTTATATCATGCATACATCAACTCGGCGTAATAATTTGTTTGTACATGTAGCTCTAGCTGGAGTCTTTGATTGATTATCATGTTCACTAGATCTTACTGTTCCATATATGCATTAAACATTTTAAAGGCATAGCAAAAAATGCCAAGAGAGAGGGTCGACGACCGTCAATCTGGTCCAGGCCACGAGAACTTTGGGGTTAATACTCTTCAACTACCCCTTGATGCCTAATATAATACATGTGGGTCCATATTTGCATATATAATTCTCTCAGGCCAGAGAGGGAGATCGGTGGAAGATTTTCTTTAGCAGCCGACGAGGTGTGACTGGTTCTCGAGTCGTCAAATGCAAATTCCATGCAGTTATAGACCTCACTTGGAAGTTGCCTCCCTCTGCCTCGTCTCCATATTCTTACACCATCCATCTTTATTCAGAGCATTACTTAATTCATTTATCAATTAGACAAATATTAATTGATTAACGGTTATTCCTGAACACATAGGAAGAGTTGATTGTTCCTTAATTCACTTTTTAATAAGATAAGAACATAAATAACATGAGAAGATAAAAGAGTGATAAAAAAACACAACAATGCACTTTGTCACTTGTACTTTTTTTTTGGGGGCCGTTTCATCATTTTAGCTCACAGCTTTTTTTAAATGTTCAAATAATTTGTTTTTATTAGTGAATGATTATTTATGTTGACGAAGATAAATTTATTTAGATGGTTTGTTTGTCCAACATAGATAAAGAATTGGTCGAGTTTATATTACAGAATATAACATGATTATTTTTGTAATTATCTCGTTTGTTTGAATAAATTATAGAGAAAGTTCAAATAAATTTTATCAAAAAAAGATAAATACAAGTAATCAGAAGGTAACTATTGTGTTTTTGTGGAACATGATTTACAGTTTGTTAAGAACATAACAGACTAGGAAGCTTAAATATAATTTTTATCAAATGTTTCTATTCTTTCTACATGGATGTGTATATAAGAAAAGACGGTGGAGCAGCACTTGCAGTGAAGAAAGAGTGCCAAACCAACTAAGGAGTTACGTACACAGAGTGTCGCAACATATAATCTTAACACATGAGTGGAGTGTAAAGAAAATTCTCAAGAAGAATTGTTCGCTGAAGAGTTGGAGATCCTGCAAACTCCTGGGGGGTTCCTGTGTTAACCGCTAGCAACTGAATGTTCTAGTTAGGATGACAACAATTTGAAGATCGTTAGATGTTGTGGCAAACTACTATGGTAAAAGACAAAATGGAGTATTTGTCTTGACAAGGTAGTATAGACATAAAGGATTTATAGTAAAAAAAAATACTTCTCTTGTAATCTTGTAAACTAGTGAACATTGTTTATCCTGTGTTTGGATGTTCTAGAGAGTTTTTTTGTTAATCTTTTGAATAGTTCTTCTAAAGGTTTTCCCTTCATTACCAAATAACTTGTTCATTTAAGTTTTCCACACTTATATTTATTTGGTTACTGATTAGTGTTCATAAAGTGTTAGCAAATTGCTTTTAACATACAAGGAATAGTAACGAGATTGTAAAGTGGTATCAAAACAAGTTCATTTATTCTAGAGTGAGATCTATTTTCCTTGTTGGACATGTCAACACTGACATCACCATAACAATTCAACAGTGAGGTAGCCTACAAGAAGGTGAGGATGAAAGATTTTCTTAAATCACTAGACTAGAAAGTCTGACACTTAGTAGAGCATGGATGAACCAAGTCTGAAACTCTTTTCTGCAACTAGACCAAAGATGAATCCACTTATTGTAATTGGAATAATAAAGGCCTGAATGCTATATTCATGGTACTGTCTTTTGGTGAATTTAAAAGAATCTCCATGTGTGATATAACCAATGAAGCTTGGGATATTCTTGAAGTTACTCATGACGGGATAAAGATGGTGAAAACTTTCAAATTACAAATGTTAACTTCAAGATTTAAGGAGATAAGAATGCTGGAAGAAAAATCTTTAAGAAGAAAAATTACAAATTACAAATGTAAAACTTAACGATATTGTAAATTCTAGGAGAAAAAATGGAGGACTTGTGAACTATAAGGAAGATTCTAAGATACATGCTTGAAACATTTCGACCAAAGGTAACAACTATAGAACAAAACAAGGATTTGGACACTATACATGTTGAGGAACTAGTAGGTTCCTTACAAACTTATAAATCTACATTGCCTCATTAAAAGAAAGGTAAGTTCATGACGCTCAAATCCTTAAGAAAGAACATGATTATTCTTTTGATGATGATGATCTTAATAGTGAAAATATTGCTTTTGTAGCTAGAAAATTTATAAAATTCATGCTTAAGAAAAAAAAAACAATGGTAAAGATAAAAAAGACAAAGATTTTGCCAAAATAATTGAGTCAGAAAATAGAAGTAAAAGAAAAACTAAATCTAAAGAAAGAGTTAAGTGTTTTGAATGCTCAAGATATGGTCACTTAAGAAATGAGTGTCCTAATTTTAAAAGAAATAAAGGAAAAGAACTTAATGTTACATTAAGTGATGAATCCGATTCTAAAAATTTTAAATCATCATCTAATAATGAATTTATTTTTGTTGCTCTTTCTGCTCTTGTTAATAGATGTATTGATGACATTAACAAAAAAATTAATACATTAAATAATTCTAACATAAATAAAACTATTAATTATTCTAGTGATTCAGATATTACTTATGTGATTGCTAATAATGAATTAAGCTTGCAGAAAGCTTATGATGACTTTTGTGATGAAGTAATGAAAGTTAAGAAATTGAATAGAAAGTTATTCAACAAGCTAACAAGAGAAGAACAATTTGGCTAAGGCTTTAAAGTTATCATAAGTAGAGATATCTAGATATCTCATTAAGCTCAAATCATTTGAGAAAGAGTTGACAGTGTTGTTAACATGCAAAGGAATAGTCAGCTGCACAAAAACTTGATGGACTTTTGAAAGCTTAAAGGGTAAGCATTAATCATACAGGTTTAAGATACACGATGTATAGAATTTCAATCAATATATGTCGGTAGCTTCCTCTTCCATAGGAATTACCTTTATATAAGGTAAACTAGAAGAGAGTGTCATGCCTAGAGACAAGTCAAACAAAGTCCAAACATGAAAGTTGAAAGGTAATTTTATTCCTACTTTTTAGCAATGTAGAATTGTAGGAGACGTAAAAATGAAATATTTCAATGTAGGAAATGAATTTGCTAATAAAAGTCAAGATCTAGAGTATAAAATTGACTTAGTATTAAATTTATTATGTATTATAGCAAGGAAACTTGATAGCTTAGCAGGTTCTGAGAAATCTCAAGACTTTGAAAATTCTAACAAAGCAAAAATAAAAAATTAGTAGGTAGTTAAGAAAAAGACAACATGTCTTATAACACATACATTACTAAAAATAATTAATAACAATTTATGCTACTTAGATAGTGGTTGTTCTAGACAAATGTTAGGAGATAAAGGTCAGTTTTAAAAAATTGAATACTTAAGAGCAGGTTCAATGACCTTTAGAGATGGAAGCATAGCTACTATAAAAGGTAAAAGAAGTATTAACATTCTTAGATTACCTATTTTTTATAATGTTTTGTTTGTAAATGGTCTTAATTTTTTTTTTTTGATTTGAGGAAACCCCACCCCCGGAAAGCGTACTTTGTAGGCCCAGGTGAGCGAGTAAAACCCCGGTTGTTCCAGGCTCTTACAAGAGATGCACGCCCTGACTCGAACTCGAGACCTACTGTGCAGATCTCAAGCCCTTTGCCATCACGCCACACCCCTTGTGTAAATGGTCTTAAAGCTAACCTACTAAGTACAAGTCAATTTTGTAATCAGAATCATAGTGTGCAATTTTATAAAGATGAATGCAACATCTACTATCGTGCTGTCTGATGGATCATGAAAGGTACCAGAACCTTAGACAATTGTTATGGAGTTTCAACCTTGACCACATTAGGTTTTCATATGGTAACACTGGATGATATTGATATTTGACATCAATGCCTTGGTCATATCAACTTTAGAGACTTGTAAAAGACCTTTAAAATGAAAGTTATACATCGTCTACCAAATATATAAACAGTCAGGAAGATGGTGTGTGGAGGATGTCATGAAGGGAAACAAACTAAGCTTAACACAAGAAGACTACTAACATTCTAACCTCAAGACCTCGTAAATTGTTCCATATGGACCTAATAGGTCCGACTCAAACTGAGAGTCTGGGTGAAAAGAAGTATATAATGGTCATTATGGATGACTATTAAAGATATACTTATGCTATTCTGTTAAAAAAAAGGATTATGAATCCTTTGATCTTGCAAGCAAACTGTTCAGAAGACTACAAACAAAAATCAATCTTTTCATCTTTAGAATTCGAAGTGACCATGAAAAAGAATTTTCAAATACTAACTTTCATATTTTTATGATGAACAAGGTATGCATCGAGAATTATCTTCTCCTATCATTCCTCAACAAAATGGTATAGTTAAGAAGAAGAATAGAGCTATAAAAGAAATGAATCAAACCATGCTAAATAGTAAAAAAGTTGCACTATACTTCTAGAAGGAAACTATCAACATTGTTATACATGTTTTGAATTGTGTTGTGTTTAGACCTAAAACAAAACTCACTTCTTATGAGTTATGGAACAATAAAAAGTCCACAGTCAAATACTTCAAAGTGTTTAAAAGTTCTTGCTATACCTTGAAAGATCGAGAAAACTTATATAAATTTGATAACAAAAGTGATAAAGAAATCTTTCTTTGATACTCATCACATAGTAAAGCCTACAATGTCTACAATCTACAAACGCAAACTAGTATGGAACCAATCAATGTGGTTGTTGATGATAATCTAAAGGAATTTGTCAAGGAAGATCTTGGTAACATCATTGAGATAACTAAAGAAACCTTATCAGAATAAGATGAAAAAGACCATGAGTAGAGTTCTTTACACATTTCTGAACAGTCACAAGATAAAAAAACCTTCCTCAAGGATAAAACACAATTATCATAAGGAGAAAATTATTGGAAAATTGGATAAAGGTATGAGATTAAGAAAAAAAAGTTATGAATCAAGTCTCATATATCTATTATTTATTGCGAATTGAACCTAAGAAGGTTAAACATGCTCTAAAAGATGAAATCTTAATCAATGCCATTCATGAGGAACTAAATCATTTCATAAGAAATGATGTATGTGAACTGTTTCCACGTCTTAATAATCACAAATATAATTGGAACCAAGTGGATATTGAAGAACAAATTAGATGAGAATGTAACAATCATTAGAAACAAAGCAAGATTGATAACACAAGGATACACTCCAATTGAAGGGATTGATTTTTATGAAATATTTACACCAGTAGCTCATTTGGAATTTGTTCGCATATTGCTTGCAATTACTTGACACTTGAATTTCAATCTATATTAGATGGATGTGAAGAGTGCATTCTTAAATGAAATTCTAAACGATTAGGTCCATGTAGAATAAACCAAAGGTTTCACTAATCATTTGTTTCCTAACCATGTGTACAAGTTGAAGAAATCCCTCTATGGTCTAAACAAGCACCATAAGCATAGTACGAATGGTTAACAAAATATCTTTTAGATAACTGTTTCAAAAAAGACAAGCTGACATGACTTTTTTCATAAGAAAAACTGGTAAACATCTACTCATTGCTCATATTTATGTTCATGACATTGTTTCTGGAGTTATTTATGATTCATTTTCTCATGAGTTTGCTAAAAAAATAAAATCTGAATTTCAAATGAGTATGATTGGTGAGTTAAACTTATTTCTTGCATACAAATTAAGTTGAGTGAAAATAAAATTTTTATTTCTCAGTCTAAGTATGCTAAAGATATGGTTATAAAGTTTGCCATGAAAAGAAAGAGTCATGCTTGTACATCTATGAGCACATCTATTAAAATTAGCTTAGATCCTATAGATAAATGTGTTGATTCTACACTTTATAAAAGCATGATAGGGAGTTTACTTTACATTACTACTAGTAGACTTGATATTAATATTAATATGGGTGTTTGTGCTAGATTTCAAGCTAATCCTAAAGTATCACATCTTATAACAGTTAAAATAATCTTAAAATACCTTAGTGTTCTAATTGACTATGGTATATGGTATTCAAAAGATTTAAACTTGTGTTTAGTTGGCTATTCAGATCTTGACTGGGTAGGTAATTATGATGACAGAAAAAGCAATGTTAAAGGGTGTTTTAATTGGTGGCAACTTGGTAGTATGGATGAGTAAGAAATAAAATTCAATTTCATTGTCTACTTCAGAAGTTGAGTACATTGCAGTAGGCAGTTGATGTGCACAACTTCTTTGGATAAAAAAGATGCTAGAGGATTATGCACACAACTTATTTATTGTGATAATTATAGTATAATTAGTATCTCAAAAAATCCTATGCAACATTCAAGAATAAAATATATAGATATAAGACATCACTTCATTAGACTTAGTTTAATCAAATATTATGTCATTAGAACATGTGAACACCGAACATCAATTGGTTGACTTATTCACAAAACCTCTAGATGATCTAAGATTTGAATTTCTTAGGAAAGCCATTTGTGTATGTGACATGACCTAATTCTTAAAAGAGATAAATTTTGTAAAAAAAATATGTGCACTAAGTTTTTATGTGTTTTTATATGTTTTTTCACACAGGTGACATGTTGATAACACTGAAGCGTATAAGCAAATCTTGTAAGTATACCTAATATGTGCAACCTCACAAATTTTATTTTGATGGGATCAAGACAAATTTTATTTGGTATGGTCTTCACTATTGAAACATTATTCTTTTGGAAGACCAACTAAAGGTATAATCTTACACACTATGAGGAATTCAAGTTATTTGACTGATTGTTAGAAAAGTAAAATTGATTTAAATACAAGTATGTTAATACTTAAGGGGGAGTAACCTTAAATTGACTTAAACTAGTTAAACCTAGTACACAAGCAGTTAAGACACTTCTTTTAAAAGATCTTTAAGAAAAAGTCAAATGTTCACATCATTGTGGAAGTAGATGAACACTTCAGTATGGATCCTTTCTACTTTCCAATTCTTTGAAGAAAAAATCAATTGCTCATTATAGAAATAGACGAGCAATTACATAATGAAAATAATGGAGTTCATCAAATCTTATGTTATGAGTGAAAAGTTTTTGTATCTAGGCCCTAACATAAAGTTTAACTTTCAAGGTATGCTTACTCCTTGCTAGTATATCTCATATAAAAAGAGATGAAGATAGAGAAAGATATTTTAAAATAGAACTATTGTCTTTCTCACTCACACACTTCAAATAAAAAAATATGCATTCATGAATGAAGATTAACCAATAAAATAAGTACCTCCTTCCAATCTATCAATTATGAGTATTTTTAGGTTAGAAAATTGGGTTACATTATCTATGTTCATATCTTTATGTAAGTGTACAATTAAATATACATGTGAAAATGATGTGGCCTAACTGATTTATAAAACAAAAAGAGAAATGGTTAGTCTAAAGAGTCAAATCTTTTTTATAACACCGACATGTGATCTTAAGAGAGATAATAGGTGCAGATCATGAAGTTTGATATGAGCGAGAACAGAGAAAAATAGATTTTTTAGAGTTGAGCTATTAGCCTTGTTTATCAAAACACACAATCACCATTATCTCTCTCTTTGTTTCTTGTTTTAAGGTACTCATCTCATAATTTTCCCATAAATTCTTTTCATCTTTACTTGAAATTTTTTGATAATTACAAAACCAATTTATGAGATAAAGCATCTACTCATCCTCTCTATCTTTCATAACATTTCTATTAAAATAGTAAGGCTATCCTATCTTGATCTGAAATTTCTTAGAAAAGATTATTAAAAATAGTTTTATTTTACAATCTTTTGTGCTCTACATTTACAAAACATATTTATTTTGATTTATCATTTCTTAAAAAGGCTAATACATTTTTTTTGAAGGGACGTTATAATGTATGAGCTAAGAAGATATCCGATACCGATGTTTCAAATTTTTCCAATGAGGAAAAACTTGAGACCTCATCCCTTAAAAAGACTTCAGTCCATCCCTATAAGATTTAAAAGATAGAAGAAAAATGGCAAATAAGTGGCTAGTTCCTTTAAATGTGAAATATAGAATGGAAAAATTGATCACTTCACTTCATTTAGTGCACATATGGCTTATAAAGACAACTTCTCTAAGAAAAACATATTAGATAAAAGATAAGTTTTTGTAAGTGATTTTTCTAACCCTGCATTTGCATTTATAGAAGACATCTTTAAGAAAAGATAATGGGGTAAATTAACTAAAGAAGCGTATGTTCCATAAGTTGAAGTAGTTAAGAAGTTCTATGCAAATTGTGAGCCTTTCAATCTTTATGACTACTCCATTACACCCATTGTTAAAGGTCCAACCCTTGAGTTGTCTCCTACTATTATTAGGAAGTTATATGAGCTACCTGAAATCACATATTCTAGTTTTCCTTATAAGGGCTTAGGAGCCCCTTCAAAGACTTAAATGAGTAATCTGATTGTTGGCCTTAAAGGATCAAAATGGTTTGTCAAAGCACATAGACTGCCTATGAACACTATGCTACCTTCTCACCAACTGTTAGAAAACATTATGCTAACAAATCTCTAGTCCATTGGAAGACATATTGAGCTTATAGTTGAGAAAGCTTGGTTTATATATGTTATTGCTACTAATGTTCCTATTGACCTAGACACTCACTTTATTAATGTCGTACAAAAGATACAACTGGGAAGGAGGTGAGTCTTCCTTTTAGTGGGTTGATATCTAGGGATTAAATCATGGTCAAAGTACCTTCACATGACACTAAGCCAACGATCAATATTTACAGAAAGATCTAAGCTGTAATTATTGTAAAATCTAAAGTTGTGGTCAGTAAAAAGAGGTCACATCCTAAAGAGTTTACCTCCTTTCAGCCTAAAACTCCCCAAACCAACCTCTCAGTCCCTCTTATAATTGAACAATTACAAGTACTATCAAACAAGTTTGATAGTTTTACTAGTAAATATGAATAAAAGATTGATGTTGTTGACAAGTTGTAAACAGATAAGTAACAAGATATTGTGTGGATTAATGACAAAATTGTTCAACTTGGATTGGATGTCGAACATATGAATAAATTTGTTGTTGGTGAAAATACGGACTAGGATTGGTGACAAACCAAAGGGGATGCCAAATTTACCTTTTTCCTTTCAAAATAAAAATAAAAAACAAAAGCAATAATAGCAAGAACACTGGCAACTTGGTAAAAACAGGCTGATGAAGGTTTCAGAAATAAAAAAAGATCAAGCTGTAATTTTGGATGGAATTATGAGCCTAATCATAACATATTGTACCCAAGACTAAAGAGATAATGCATATTGAAGGTCAAATTAAATGATTATTGGAATGATCTGTATAAAAATTAAGTTCAAAGACTTGATTAGATTTTTAACAGGCCAATTTGATTTAATCATAGGCCAAATTAAAAGTTTAATTATGTTTAAAAATTAATTTGAATTAAATTAAAAAATTTAGTTAGGTGCAAGGAATTAATTATACTTTTAATGAGTTAAATTAATTTTATTAGGGATTTAATTGGTGAAAAATTAAGTTTGGGAGCCCAATTTGAGCTTAATCAAGAACATTAGAATTGTAGAGGACCAAACTTAATTTTTATAAAGTCAATTGATTGAAATCATGGATAAAATTACAAAATCATGTTTTAAATGCGAAATGGATATCATAAGCAGTTTATGATCATCCATTAAGATTGGGCTAAAATACCATAAATTCCATAATAATTAGTTTCTAATAAATAAATGTGATGTTAAATATAAACCTTAGAATGGTTAGGACTTAATCCAATAAGGTAGAAATTTTCTCATGAAGAGAGATATATCTTGAACCTTAGACGAGACCAACGTATAGAGACATAACTTATAAAAAAAATCAACAAACAATGCAATTTACCTTAGGTAGGGTGTACTAGGGGTGATGCATCTTCCTTTATGTACCTAGTCCCCTTACCTAGACTCTCGCAGATCGTTAAGTTTCCTAGTAACTATAATACTAGATAGCGACTTCTGAATCCTATATTCATAATTTTATGATTAAACCCCCAAACCCCCCTTTTACTTCCAGGAGGCAGCTTTGCCATTCAATGTCGTGCACATCACATCAGGATGACGACTCTACTAGGGACTTGTCTAGCTGGACTAAGCTTTGCTTGTTAGATTGTTTGCCTGTTTATTTTGGTATGTTTAATTTTAGCATATTTTTCTTTACTATAACATGCATTTTACATATTGCTCATGCATAAGTACATCAGGTATGCATTAATGCCTTAATGCATTTAAATTTTTGGGGATAAACCCAATTCCAGGTTAAGTGGGGAGTAGCGGTCTGCCTCATGACTTCCAGTAAGGGTTCAGAGTCGTGAAACATCCAACTATGAGTTGAGCATTTACTTGGTAATGGCGGTCACACTATACCCCAACCATTCTTTGTAAGCCCTTATACTGACTTCGTGAAAGGTAATCATTAGGCAGATTATAGACCCTTTTAAGACTAGGTGGAAAGCCTACCCCTCATATAATAGCCTAGAACCTTGTCTTAGGGTATGAACTCCTTAATAATTCATTTTTGCAAACCTGATTAAAATCCTAAACTCTACAGTAATTAGTTGGAAGGGATTACCCAAGGACCAAGGTTGGGGAATTACCGCACATGACCAAAGTACATTACTTCGTAGACCACATAAAAAAGCTTGTGTCATTCTTGGGGTATATGGATGAAACTTTGTTTGCGAGAAAATATAGGAGAATTGCCCACATGATAAGGATCCCAATTCAAATTTCAGCAGTCAAGGCTTTAAGGCATTTTCGAAATCCGGGTTATAGATGTTTCACCTTTGGAGACATTGACATGACCCCCACCATTGAAAAGTATGCCCAGATTTTAAATTTCCCAAATGACCTTTATAAAGTATATTTCAAACAAAGATTCGAAGACACAACTGTTGAGGTAACGAAACTACATCTAGACCAAATTAATCAATACAAAACATCTAATGAAGGATTTAAGTGGAAGTTGATTGAGAATAAGCTAAAGACATATAAAGAAAAGGGAAAGCTAAGTGAAGATAGATACCAGACACTTGCTTTTTCCATCTTCAGGTAAGTTTTGTTTAACCTCGGCTATCTTGGCTGAAATTTTCTTGTCCTTAAATCATTGTAGATTGCATGAAAAAGGAGCGATATGGTATTGAGTTCCCCTGTTATTTATGTGGATAGTCAATCACTTAAAGACATCAAGAGAAGTTTTTAATATTTTTTTGTGGTTCAACATGAGATCCCTTGGGTTGTTTTAAGCAAAGAATAGAACAACCTAGATGAGAAGGCATGAGTGAAAAAAATACCAAGCACTCCCTTAAAGTAATTTCAAATGGAAAGCTCTTTGGGTGGGAGTCTGTCTTATCTTATGAGTTATGGTGACAAAGCATGGGTCTCACAAATTGGTTTGATTGGTTATATCATCTACTTACCCTTGCTGGTAGTTAGGCATTTCAGAGGAATATAGTACATACTGAGAACCTAGGGATTAGCTGAGTTTACTGCTTTGTTCAAAAAAAGCTAACTCTTTAATCAAGCTAGACGCCATCAAATGTGATTAGGGGCAACTTGTTTTAGTCTACAGAAAAGAGCAGTAAAAACAATCTTCAGCTAGCCCTAATTACTTAATATAAAGAAGTGGTATTATCTAGGGCACTCAAAAGTATGGTAATGCAAAGCCAAAATTCAATCGGCAAGGAGGAATCATTCACCACTACAGAACCCAAGAGGAAAAGGGTAAATAATGAAGAAAAATTGCAAGATGAGTTGGATGGGCAGAGGATTGAACTGAGCAACTATAAGAGTGAACAAAATTTCTTAGAAAACCAGTTTTTGCAAGAAAAAAAGATGAAGACCTTTCTGAACCAATAGTTGAAATAATAGGATGAGCAGATAGTTGAATTGATTTAAGATTTAGTGCAAAAAAAAACACTTCTTTTCTGAGGAAATTGTGTGTGGAATCCAGGAACAATTGGAAGAAAGAATTGTCAAATATGATGACATGGTAAATAAACATGTAATGCTAGAAAAAGAGTTGATGACTCCGAAAAAGATCTATGAAAGCAAAAGGCGTGCTGACAAGAAGTCAATAGCTGCTTTGGAAAAAGGGAGGGATCATAATAGAATGAAGCTAGAGGTAAAAAAAAAGAACAAATTGGTTAATCTTATTATTAAAGAAGAAAGAAGCTTAAGAGCTAAATACAAGGTCCAAGCTGATAATGAAGGAGAAGCAAATTAAAAGGTAATTAAGTTAAATATGAGGGAATACTTGAGTAGAGCAAATGCCTTGTGAGACTAAGTCTCTACAATCCAGTCTGAACTTGAATTTTGAGAAGAAAAGGTGAAGAAAATGAAAGAGTAAGTCGAGGAGTGGCAGGACTACATCAACAGCTTCAATGCATAACTAAATACAAAGATAGCTGAACTTGATATAGAGAATGAAGAACTTCAAAGGGATAAAACTAGATCCAACAGTTAGAGAAGATAATTTAGATACTGGATAGGAACAATGAATCGTTAGCCGCAAGTAATGGATCATTGCTTCAAGATTGAAAAAATCGACATACTGATTGATATGGTGACCCGAAAGGAAAATAAGTTACGAGTGAAAACATTGGCAAGAACGTTCATAAATACAAAAAGTATTTGAGTGAAGTTTCAGCTTTTATCAAGAATGTAGCTAATAGAGGAATGCCATTTGAGTAGAAACATAGAAAAACTCCTTGTTTGAACTACTTAGCTTTCATGAATGAAAAAGGGCTCATACCCATTTTTATGGTACTTTCTAATGTGTATGAGATTTAATCGATTTAAGGACCTGGAAAAAACTCCAAATCCATTAAACTATGGATTCTTCCTATATTTTATAAGGAAGTCATAGATTAGCTCTTTAAACAG
>Ga0307513_10007903_pt1 | contig 13703 bp, 9 predicted proteins | sample 15_EM_MG_FD_202174 | JGI IMG/M metagenome (GOLD analysis project Ga0307513, IMG submission 202174) | Populus trichocarpa ectomycorrhiza microbial communities from riparian zone in the Pacific Northwest, United States - 15_EM | ecosystem: Host-associated > Plants > Roots > Unclassified | place... | reverse complement strand
GCCTTAAGTATCCTGATCCGGTGATGTTCGCCATATCCCCGTTCTTGTTCCCCCATCGAGAACCATCCTCCACTCTTTGTCAGTAGGCAAAGCAAAGTAGGAAGGATAGGACATTCAACATTCAAATTTTCGATTTTAACCAACCAGGGAACGTTGAAAGTTGTTTTATCCCGTGGTCGTATGTACCGTCAGTGTGATATGAACTCGCTGCCATCTTCACTCGCACAGATACGCCACAGGTGCAATCCAGATCCAGCTGGGAGTTTCCCCTACTGCCAACGCTGTACCCATCATTCGGCAAGATATCGTCATTCAGTGGCCGTCGTCGGTCTCTGCGTCTCCAGTACGTTACATTCCTATTTATTTCCAACTACTGACTCGTACTGAAACTTCTTCCCATATCTTTCTTTTCATATGCTATCTCAATTTTATTCGCCCTGGCAGTAACCCCGATAGACATTCCGTCAAATATCTACATGGCACTCAGTCCGAAGGCGTAGGAACGATGTGTCCAAACCTGGGCATCCGTTACGAGGACACAGGTAGCCCCTGATCTGACGATGACCATCGACGATTCAAACCAGAAGGGAGAATTGTTCGACTTGGAATTATTCGACACTTGGGATACCACCCTGTCAGCTTACGCCGGCCCAAGACTTCAATTCACACTTACCACGCTAGTTTACCACGCTAGTTTCTTTCGTGGATGATATATTTTACTGATAACTGCCATAAAACTTAAATGCGTGACCCATCGATGCGATATACAAGCACGTCAAGGAAATAAAGTTGCTCGAGATAAAATGCGGAAGTGAAGGAGTCCGCCGACCAACATCATGAGGCTCTCACTTACCAAAGTCGCTTCGCTAACGATTACGCCTGTGTCCATATCCTAATTATTCGACATTCGACATTCCGACTTCCCTTCTCTTCTGGCCCAACTTGCCGAAATTAAGGTCGATTCAGAAAAATTACGATTCAAAGGGTGTCACTAGCCTGACTTCTGGGCGGATGTTTTCCTGAGAGGCTCCGCGGTATTTCATGGCTAGTGGATAGAAATTTTCTTCAGATTTTGATTTTTAGGACGTTTCGCAATATCATCATAGTTTTTATACATTGCATTTCTATTCGAAAGGATGCGAACTACGAATAAGAGGTGTTTGCGCGATGTGTTGCAGTCAAAAATTTTATTTGGTCTTGGAAGTTAGGATTATCGTACGCATGAAGAAACAATCCCTGCCGCCACGTTGACCACCATTCCAGCCCGTGCGCCACAGTATAATTATTGGTGGACGAGGATTAAACAAAGTGGGAGAGCGCAAAACCAGATTACGTGCTGGGGGATGAGGTGTAGATAGATTAGTTCGAGTATATGGTGGTCATCATTTCTGAATACGAGTTAATTGGTAGGCCAAACCAAGCATGGGAACATCTCCACCGACGTTGTACTGCGGTGAAGCCATCCTTAAATTGGGAAATCGCTAGATGCAACGCGCTAGCCCCGTGACAGTATATATGCTGCTACGCGGATGATCAGCATTTCAATACCCGCCTGCGATACTCATTGAGAGTGACTCTGCCAGTCCCAATCATACTTTTGAAAGGACGGTCGGCCAGAAGGGTCGGTTAGATTAGATTAGTACACGTGATCATTAGATAACCGTTCTTCCGATGTCGTCCGCAATGCCAATTGCTCCTTGCCTCTGTCCATCGTGTCGAGCCCATGTCTTTTTCTGTGCAGAACTGACGCTCGAAGCTACATCCATCCATTCCCATTATTTTTTGGACCTACTATCCCCAATATGGTGTCCACACCTAAGTTATCTGACTCTATGTGCGCGTCTTAAATTATTCAAGCTCGACAGGGAGCACTAGACACCATCAATACCCCCCTCCAGTCCCCAGCGCGGCTGTCCGCTCGTGGTCCCTGCACCTCTGAGACCATCCCACCTCCCACATCATTGGTTGCTCCCGGATATACATCCGACAATGATGAAGAGCCAGCAGACGACAATTGTATTAGGTTCTTGGCGTCGTACCTCGCTCGACGCCTCGACCTTTTCGAAAATCTGGAATCAAATTTTGGTCATAGATACCCCACACCACCCTGTTCGTAACGTTCGACCTTTTCATTCTCGGCCCAAGTAGTCACTGCCTCCCTCTCGTTGCGTATCCTCTTTCAGCCTCCGTCTGTCCTATCCTCACCATGCGTGATGCGTGCGCCGCCTCGATTTCTAAACAGTATCCATAGGGCGTCCTTCACCCGCTAATTCAAAAAGCTACCAACGCTTATACCCTACCAAGTGCCTCTCGCATGCATGCGAAGCTCGTGTTGAACTTCGTGTTCGATCTGGAAGGTGGGGTGAGAGCCATTCCGCGACGGTGGCCATATTTGAGGTTGGGATTATCGATCCAATAGGATCCATCTGACGCTACCAGGGAGCACACGGACGAAGTGGGTTTATCAAGGGCTAGGGCACGGATACGATGTGCCTGTAAGCGTACGCGATCATCGAGGAGTGCCCTCGCTACTACCACTTCTCGAGGTAGAAGGACGACAAAGCGGCGTCGATGAGAACTCATGGTCAAATGTTGGGATTAGAATTTGGAGACGAGGCAGTCAATCAGGAACTGCCGGAGAATCGACACTTGGATAAAGAAGCTAGGCTGAAGAGCGAGCTTCCACGAATATCGCGCTGGGCATTTGTCGCAACCATCCGTCCATCTCCCCACCTCAAAACTGCAGGTTTGCCCACCGCCTGCCTCCTATTTTCCTGTTCCTGACTATCCGGTCACAGTTATATCATGATCACCCCGTTATATGGCCTTGTCCGCACCAACTTTGGTGCGGTTTCTTGACCGGGAACGATCGCCAATCCTCTCAGTTCTGCACGACCACGCCATCGTCTATGAGCTCGTCCACCCTGAAAGCATGATACACGATTTTCAGCGAGCCATAGCGGCTCCTTGCATGACGATCTTCAAGTTCCATCCCGTTCAACACTTGTTTGACTTTCCACCGACATTCACCCCGCATGCTCCACGACCAGCCAGAAATCCTCCAATATTTTACGCTACTGCACGACGACGGTTTCCTCATCTCGCCGACACCTAGCCCTAATTTTTTGTATTTTTGGCTCGATCCGCGAGTCTGCGCTGACGGCGAAATTCGCCTCATTTCTCGATTTTCACACTTCAAATGTTCCATTTCTCCTTCGACTCCGTGAACACTATCTTGGCCGTCTAGCGTCTTCCCTCGTCTGCGTCACCATCGAATCCCTATCATCCTCTGTCATCCCGACATTCTCTCGTCTCTTGTTGTCCACTAATTGACTTGCCTCCTCACGACGTCAAGACCCGCCCTTGAAATTCGCGCACTAGCGGCTAAGGCATCTTCTTCCTACTTCAATAGTGAGAGAATACGGGAACGGGTATTATATTGAAAATTCACCACTCGTCTACAATCACTTTCCCAGCAACGACACCGGTTGTTTTACATTCTCCCCCGTTCAGGACTCACTTACGGCCGTCATAATTGCACCTTCTACGCGCTCTCCTTTTCGTCATCCGCATTCTCATCACCTCGTATCCTATGTCGAGATGGACGAAAGGGCCGAGATAACCCTTTACGTGGAAATATTGGCCGGCGTGTTCAACAATATCGCGAACTGCAAATTTCGAGGAGCAGATGGGCGGGGAATAGTAAGCAAAAGGAGCGAAAGGAGGGTGTACAATGGGTGCGACGGCGTTCATATGGTCAATAGGTTTGTTTCGTCAATGAAACGCAAGCTCCTTACTGATGGCGTGTCCTTCTCCAGGCGAAGATATTTTCGTTGATGAGGAGGCCCAAGATCATGATATATCCCATTTCTTCTACCTGACGACCAAGAGCGCCGTTGGGTTGATATACACATGGCTAGTCATGTTGATCCGTATCTTATCTCGATCGTGTGGCCTAGGTGGGATGAATGCTCGGTTCAATTGTGGTGAAACAGCGGGACGACGAACTCGGACTTGCCTCCCCGAACAAACGCCCTCATCCTCACCTCGAACGTCACATATACGCGATCTGAATAACGACAATCCCGCCTCTTCCAAGAACGTTCGTGGTCTCGCACTCTTTTCTTCCTTCCCGCCGCGTTCTCTTCCCACAAAGCTGTCCATGCGAGTTCGTGCGACACTCAGAAAGCTTACGTTGGAGTTTTTGGTTCGCGTAACCCCGATATCGAATTCCCAGTTTTCCCTGATTTTACCCCGTCATCTCGTTTGTCGACCTCACTCATGGTGTACAAGGTTGACCTCTACCATCTTCACCAAAACACCTATCACGCAAGACCGCTTCTGTTCTTGGTCAGCGAAGAATTCACCTGAGCTACATACAGTCTTCTCTCACCCTGCCCCTTCCTTATCGGCGAACAGCTGATTACTGCCTTTGTCTTCGGATTCCGCAGAGCAGTGGTTAACGGGCCTCGTTCAATTGGGAGGTTTCAGAACCCTGTACACCTGGCCAGTGGTGTTGGCCCGCGACATCGATACCTCATGGGCCGGGGTGGTCGAGTGGCAGATGGGTGGCGTAGAAACGGGGATTGAGGGTGTGTGCGAAAGACAGGGTGGCTCCGACATTTCGCGAGGCCTAGGTGGGAAGAGTGCTCCTAATGGAACGGCGGCGACGATGAACTTCAAGCGATGTCTCTGACTCCGGCCTTGGGACGAAAACAATCCACTCGAACGCTGCATACAAACGAAGGCGTGGGGTAGAACTTTTCAACCTTCGTGGTTTTGTAGGTTGATGTCGAATGGACCCTCCCCTCTCAATTATCCAATAACGGCAGCAAGCCTTATGTCCCGAGCTTGTTCGAAGATCCTGATGAAGCACAACAGCCGAGACGTTGGAGGTTGTGAGGCGGTGTGTACACTCTGTTACAGTCGGCTCAAACTCGCACTGAATCCCTGCGAGGTGCTTTAATGGATTTACTCAATGTCAAATGATTTCATAAAAAGTCGATTAAAGCTAATGAGTCCGATAAAAGAATGGCTACGACGCGACCACACGCTACGTATGTATACACTAGATAGAGTAGAATGACAGAAAGAGAAACCTATTCCGCCGTAAACCACTTTTCGTGCCCCCAAATTGACTCGCAAGCCCTGACTTCGGCCGTTCCCCCTGTGACTCGGTGAACATATTTTGCGAGAGCGAATATGGCCTGTTTCATATGTGTTGGATGCTTTCGACATAGATATCCGAACCTGAATACCCTACAACGAGCGAAGTTGAGAAGGTTGTTGGAGTAAGCTGATTTTTCCAGCAGGAATAGAAGATGAATTGTCGACGGCGTTGATAGAGGTATAAGGTTGTATAAATTTCTGGTATTCCTGGATGGTTTGGGGTGGAAAAGTGAGTTTTGAGGAAATTCTTCCACCCCGGAAGACTCTTTACTTCACACCGGTTGGCAAGTTGTTCCATATCCACACTGAGAGTGTGAGTGTGTCGGCGAAACCGCTGGAAACATAAAAGTGGCACTTGATAATGTTTGAAAATGATTTTCAGGCATGTCAAAGCAGCGGTGGCATATCTTTGTCCATCCAACGCCAGGGGATGGTCAGAGCCCAGGAAATTTCGAAAGATGTTCCAATCTCCTGAAAGTGCAGGAACAGACATGAAGCTAAGGGCATTTCTATCTATGATTCTCAACCTTGGAGGCAGGGGAATGAAATCCGGCCTGAAAAATGTCATCGAATGAAAAGGACTTGATGAGTGTTCCAATAGGGTAAGGAGCAAGGTCAATCGAGAACTTGAGAAATATAGTGGGAGCTTCAACATGAAAAAATTGAGAACCTCTCCTAGCTTTTGATTGTAAATTTCCTCAACACCATCCATGGGCTGTTCCACGTGTTCAATATATAGTAGATCAAATAAGAAAAGAATGTAGGACATACAAGGGTCTTGATAACTTGCAGAAATTCCGGAACAAAATAAAATAGACTTTCCCCAGGCGCAGTGTTTGCCAAGAAAGAATCAGGGCGATGAAAGGAAAAATTTGTTAATTCTTCCCGCAGTTGCAAAGATGCAGATAGTGGGGTATTTGCACAGTGCCATGGTAGGTTACGGCCAGCATAGACGACGTGAGTGCTGTTATCATCATCATTGGAGATAAAATCTGTTAAACAGGGGTAAGCAGTAACTTGTTCTGATGGAAAATATGACAACGTACATTGTCTGGTATGGTGAAAGCAAAGCCACATACATCTGGTGTGAATATTTGAAAAATCGATATAAAATTCCTTTGAACGAGCCACATCAAGAAGGAAATCGCCGAGAGAGGCATGTAGAACACGAATACTGGCTTTGGAAATGGTGATGACGGAGCTAAGGTCACCTAATAGCATTTCAATATCTCCTCTATTCAGAAGAAAAAAGTGTTCGATATCTTCTGGACGGAACAAGCGGAACCGGGGTGCTGAGACCAGCTGAAACCCAAGAATAAGAAGTATGGTTTCTCGGTCCTCAAGAACAGTGAATATATGCTTGTACAATGCATCGAGTTCTCCGAAAGGCATCTCATGAGCATGACGCGGTGGTCGGATTCCAATTATGACATTCAGGCGGTCTGCCGGTTGATAGCGGATTGATGAGACGTATTTCACCACAGTCGATGCGTATATGAATTGCCCAGAGGACTTTTTGACAAGTTGCTCGAGTACCTCTACGGAAGGCCACAAATGGTCCAAATAGCGTCTCATGGGGTGAGTATCTTTAACCTCCCTAAAACTATCAGTCAGAAAGAGCCGGATGTCATCATCAGGTTTATACGTGTCGTCCAACGCTAATGTGGTATGAAATTTGGGAAGAGTTCCGGTAGTGAAAGAGTGGGTGAGATGCCTCTCTGGTCGGCTGGCGATAAAGACGAGGAGGGGAAGGCGATAGTTGTGAAAAATATGTGAGATAACTTGAAGGATGCTGCATTGCATGGCTGGAGTGTCGCATTCATCAAGACCATCAATAATGATCAGACGTCGCGGGGTAGATGTACTGAAATATCCTGTTTCAAGCGGCTCACGGAGGGGCTCGACGATTAGGGAAGTGACTTGGGCTTCAAGGGATCGGGTGAAAATGAGAGGATCTCGCTCAATGGTGGCAACAATATTCCCCCGCGTCCCTGGGATGTTGATCGCGATCTGATAGGCAATTGTAGCGATGAGGGATTTGGCGTCACTGCGCGCGGGATCGGAACGAGAGAAGAAGAAACTGGCGAGCAAGAACTTCTCTAGATCGGAACGGCGAGCGATGTCGTGCGCGATGGCAGACTTTCCAGCTCCAGCGGGCCCGTATAACCACATAATGACAGCGTTCTGATCGTCCACATCAAGTCCAAGAATCCAATCCATGATTTTGTTGATAACGGCCGTTCGGGTGTTGGGATGGCATTTTGGTGGATCGACAGTGTCTCCAGCGTCGTGAAACGCTCTGGGAGAAACTGCCTGCTGGAGAAGTTGGAATCCCCCTAAGTGATCGATAAAGGTTCCCGGTCAGTTACTATCTCTCTTTGATACATAGAGCTCGCACCGGCTGTAGTTCCTTGCACGTTAACATGGTTAACATGGAATGTTCCACCAGTAAAACGATTATTGCTGGCTCCTGAGAACATCGTCCCGTTCTAGATGAAAGTGTATAAGAGAGTGGTTTGGTATCTAAGCGTTGTTGCCTCCTGTGAGAATTCGAGGCTGTGCTGCCCTACGAATCTATTTTTATCTTATCCTTGTTCCCTTTTCCTCCATCGAACATTCCTTTGCCTCATAATGAACCATCCCATGAACCATCTTCCACTCCTTGTCAGTGTTTCAAAGGATGGTGGGCAGGATAGGGCATTCAATGTTCAGTTTTGACTAACCGGGGAACGTTGCAAGTTTTTTTATCCCGTAGTCGTATGCCATCTTCACTCGCGCGGGATCCGGATGGTAGTTGCCCCTACTGCCAATGCTGTACCCAGAATTTAATGGAAACCGACGAACGTCGAGTTGTCGAAGGAGTGGTTGGCTCGATAGCGACAGGTGCCTCTTACATCTCTCGCTGTGTCGGAAAAATCCAAAAAAGCCTATAAGTTGCGTATAAAACTTATAGGCTACTTCTGAAACTTATAAGTACATTATAAGTACGTATAAGCACCATATCAACAAGATATATGCTGCCGTAATCACTGAAATGACCGTAAGTTTTTTTTGATTTTTCCGACATGGCTTACCCCAGAACTAAATGAGGAATAATCAAAACCCAATGCATCAACCCTTCTTTTCAAATGTGCTGCAATACATTTCCCCTCGGTGGACCATGCTCGTCCCGGGAATATTTGCTAGGTTAAATTTGGTTCTGAAGTCTCGATAGTGAGTCTGCGGTTGCCTATATAACGGTATGCAGGTGAATTTATTTCGTGCTGGATCAAGTTCGGTGGCTGAGAGCTCTCTCGTTCAGTCGCCCCGTTTCCCCCTAGTTTTTCCACCATCTCATTGTTCACTCATTGGCCTTATTGCCCTCAGGCCTGCCAGCATCTACGGACACAGCCCTTCTAAAATTTTATGGATTTCTCTTTCTGTAAGAATATGTACTACTTTATTTTGTTTCGCGGGTAGCGCACAACGGAATCTTCTAGGACCCCCCGAAGCAGGATACAGGAGTTTGACAACCAAATGATCTTTAACTATAATCAACGCAGAGGTAGACTTACATAAGGACGGGCCAAGAACTTTGAGTCCCTCCAATTCCATTTGAGTCGTAAACTCACTGTATCTCTCTCACGACTGTCGGTCACCCACCTTCTCCTCAAGACGGGTCAAGGTAACGACATTTGAGATTGAAAAGTTAAGAATAGAACGCAAAAACCGGGTTCTCAAATTCCTGGAATCCTGGGATGCCATACGTATTTCGCATCAGCAAATCCTGGTTCTCTGTCTGAAGCACTCCGGAGCGCTCCAGGTTATGTGATCCAATCGCTCCGCAGTGCTTGAGGCCACCTCCAGGGTGACGGGAGTTGTTCAACTGCAATTAAAGCGGAGGTAGACTTACCCTCATTGGAAGTAGCTTGACGTATGGAATGGAAGTGCACCCCATTGAAATGTTTCCTGGTGAAAACCAGATCTGCGAATAAGAACTCGTTTTTGAGGGCCATTGCTGCACATCACGCACAGGAATACGAGTCTTCAAGTTCTCCTTTGTTTTTTCTTGTTGCTAATCGCGAACAAGACCGATGTCATCTCTCCAATTCAAATTCAAACACCTTCATACACAGAGTCTACGCGTTGTTAATGGTCGTGGTCATGGAAGCAAGAACGAGATGCTCCGCGAATCTGCGTGAAACCGGTTTCGAAACAATATTGCAGTGACTTCGAAGATACTTATCCCATTGCGGGGGGGCAGTGAACCCGCTTGCTGGAGGGGGTTGTTCCCAACTTGGTCCGCCTCTGCGCGGAGATCTTCTACAAGCGCAACACTCAGGACCACTCAAGAAAGGCAAGTGAAAAACAAAATATACATCCACAAGTTCATTCGGTGACCTATTCAACGCACACTAACTCCACCTTGCGAACACCCCACCAACCTAATCCTCTTCATCGCAATGCCACCGCACCGGTTTCTCCTTCGGCAACATGGGCAGCCCAAACGCATTTCTCTCCAATCCCTTGAAAAGCACCTCCGTCGCCCTATCCAAACACACCTTAAGGACACAAGGGAAATACAATGAAACCCGATCCGAACCTCTGACCCGTTATTCATTTACCGTTTTCATGAACCCTGGCCATAGATATTCCTACAGAAAGTGCACTCCCTGAAATTTTAGACGGCGATGTCCGGTTACTCGTAATGGAAGAGTGTCAAATTCATCAAGAGGTGTCAAACGTCCTGAAATATAGTGCAGCCGTTTGCAACACGATGGGGAATTCTGAGCCAAATTTACCGTGGTTGGCTTTTGGAGTGTAGAGCCATCGTTCTCCAAGTACATAGGCTGTATGTACGAGCCATTACAGCAAGAATGGTTGAACCAAAAATTCGTTGGTCAACCCACATCCTCATGACTTCGAACCTCTGCGTTAACTCATCTGTGTTCCTGCTTGATTCGTATCAACCAACACTCTTCGCAGGTCCAACTACTACATAAGCAGTGTCTTCTAGACTCCCTCGTGTCTGCGCCTCGAGTATATTAAATAACGTAAGGGGTTCTCGATGGAAGAGATCTGAATTATTTATGTAAAAATCATCAACACGGAGGGAACCGAAATTGGGAAAATATTTCTCACTGAATGTCAAATCTACCAAGTTGGGATTAAAGAGGTCCTGTACATCCTCACCCTCCAATTTCGAAGGTGAACTGAGAAGACGGTCATCTAGGCCGACCCATTTTATCAGAAACCGCACGGGAATCCAACGGCTACCCCTTCTTGGGTCGCTTTCTCACAAAAGAAGGGACCTAATGTAATAAATTATTGAAGGACCATCAAAGTGATCGTCAAATTTTGACCATCATTGATGGACGTTTGACTGTTGACTTCCTTGACGGTTGCTTGACTCGCACAACATTGCCTAAATGGGCCAAGTTAGGAAGCGAGGAATGAAGACCGAAGAAGCGAGAAGCGTGGAGCGAGGCCCGGGAGCGAGTAAGAAAGGCTGATAGTTTCTCAGAACCCTTGTCAAAAAGTAGAATAGCGCCTAGCCGAATCGTATAAAGCCAGTACAGCTTTTTTCAGAAAAAAGCACTCAGAAATCTACTCCGAGCCTAAGCCAACTCCTCTCATCAAAATGCGTTTCGTCATGATCACCTCAGTCCTCGCCAGTGTGGCAGTTGCTCTCGCCATGCCCGGCGGTGGTGGTAACGGAGGAGGAGGCGGCGATGGCGTTCTGTGCCATTCGTCCACTTTCCCCAACCCCGAGTGCTGCGCCACCGATATCCTCGGCGTTGCTGACTTGGACTGCACTCCTCGTAAGTTTTCGCTTCGACTTTGAATTGAAAGAGATTCCTTATCTACCTCCCTTCACTTACAGCCTCTCCCGTCCCTCACAACATCCCGGACTTCAAGGCGACTTGTGCTGCCGGCGGCAAAACCGCCAAGTGCTGCCTCCTTCCAGTGGTACGTAAATTTTGTTCCATACTGCGGACAGTATATTGAAATGTGATGGGACACGAACAGGCTGGCCAGGCTGTCCTTTGCGAAGACCCCCTCTAAATGTAGAGCCACCAACTCAGGGATAGAGTCAGGCTAACAGTGGTAGCGTTGAGAACTATTCTGCGCATTCGGAGGAACCAGTGACGAGAGCTAGATACCCAGTCCATCGACGTATTTTAATAATCATACGATTTGCTTTTCATGCCCTCCTAAATCACGATGAGTTCTCCCATGAGAATCGATTAACATCTCCCCGAGATGTAATTCGCCTATGTGTCCTTGCTTGTCAGGCGAGAAGACAAAAATTCTGGTTTCCACAGTTTGTTTATATGGTATGCTAGGGCCAAATTGAACGTGTAATTTAGCAACAAGTTCGGCATCAGACTTGTGATAGCTCAACCAAGATAGCCTAACAGCTTGTGAACGAGGCCGCAATGCCTACAAAAGTACATATTCCTCGTCAGAAAAAGTTTGGCTCAGGAATACATCCACTCCGGTTCCTTACGCTTCCTCCACCCAAGGTTTCTTCGATAAACACTCATCATTGTCAAAGATCCACTACAGATCGCCCGTAATCCAAGACACCGCATGCGTTCAACATAGAAATCACGAAGACGAGAAACGGTTAGCCGTCGACGACTCGGAAGAAGAGGTTCTAGACGACGACCCGAGAGTGGGTAGAAATAAATTATTCACCTTTTCCCCTCACACTGAATACTCGTATTTAAACGCTGCTGTTGCATCAGATACTTGTCCACCACAATGGTACCGATAGCTAATCTTTCTAATAATGGGCATTAGTCGAAATTCATGACAGGGGAATGGCGGAAAACAGACCTTGACTGTCTGGTTCGTTTGCAAACACCTATTTGGTCTTCAAGGATTAAGCCGACGAACGGACAAAAATCAAAAAAAGGGGAACTATGGGATTTACAGATGTGAGGAATACGACTTGGGTGATAGTTGAACGAGTAATATGGAAGGAGCCTACCCTCAATCGTCCCTTTAATTCCCAATATCCCAGAGGGCGAGGGCGAGGGTGGGGTAGATAGTGGGCCGCGTCCACTCCGATTGCAGTATAGGCGCGTTGGATAATGACAGAATTCTAAAGCACACATCTGCGACAGGAAGGCAACGGGTACCATTCAGATGCATAAATGTTAGCTGTAAAGAATGAAGGGAAAAACAAGTACCAAACCGAACTCAAATTTCATCCTCGAGTTTACGGCAGTTGAAACAGGGTCAATCGAGCGCTGGCGAAGAACTGGATGGCACATCTTGAAGGGAGGCCGAAAACCTGGGATATATTCGCAGTGATGTGTCATTTAACACCACAGGAGTCGGATGCCATGGATGGCGTTGGTGTTAACATTGCGGGATGAGTGCAAGAATGTAAGTGTTACATAAACGCAATTCCAATTCGCGAACAGGCGAAGACGGACCTTGATCATGGTACACAGACCGCACCCTTCGCGTCGTTCATGGATACTCATAGATGAAACCTTCATCTCAAAATTTCAACATGGCGCACCGAAACTTGCAGAAATGATATTAAGATGAGAAAGACGACTTAAATTTCAAGGAAACCAAGGGGAAAGAACTTACCGCGCCCCAAAACCATCCATGCGTCCTTTCTCCGTGCTTCTCAATACCAAAAAGGCACAAAGTTAGTTGAAGAGACCATGAAAGCGTGCGATAGAGGGCAATACGACTAGAAGGAATCAATCCAATCGGTTCAGCCAAGATATCTGGGACTTAAGGATGCCACTGGTTGGCCACTGGGAAAAGGAAACAAAAAGCGACCACCAGGAGTTTCAAAGGAGTTTTGCAGTCGCCCCAACACAAACATTTCCGCAGACACCGTCGCTACGGGTGACTAGTTGACTCATTGTGGCCCATCCAGGCCGAAAATCCACAAGGAATAATAGGAAATGCGACTGAAAGGAATCCATTCAATCGGTTCAGCCAAGGGATAAGTATGAGACTTATGGATGTCACTGAGAGGGTGCAAGAAATAAAAAGCCACCGAGGAGTTTGCATTGGCCTCTGAACCAAACATACCACGCTTTTCTATTTCCTGTCACCGTCGCTCGGCCGCCGACGGCCGGAGGTCTGAATGCTGAATATTGGATATTGGATATACACCTCGCTCAATTCCACTCATGCTTCATCGGACTTGCTGACCTGATTGAAGTTGCTTCTTCCATTCCCCGTACATTGCCTATGAGTGGCAGCATGCATTTCTCTCTCTCGTATACATTTACCTGGAACCCCTAGGGGGCCCGAAGATAAAACGCTGGCATCTCGAAATTTCTGTTTTCTTTTTTTATTTCTCGTCGGCCCTCTTAACTCTCTCTGAACCAGTCATCTCTAAGTAATCGAAAAGCGCGGCAAGGGTGAGCCTCTTCCTTTCTCCTTGACTTTGTAACGTTCACATTCCTTTTTGGTATATATTTCCAATTATCGTCCCGACGCCCGAGTCCGAGCGTCGTTCCTCTTCGGCCTTTGTTCCTGGTATCCGTATCGTCATTATTGCGTTATCGTATTGT